>Ga0207677_10001559_pt1 | contig 12128 bp, 10 predicted proteins | sample KBSMisM42_FD_184311 | JGI IMG/M metagenome (GOLD analysis project Ga0207677, IMG submission 184311) | Miscanthus rhizosphere microbial communities from Kellogg Biological Station, Michigan, USA - KBS Miscanthus M4-2 (SPAdes) (version 2) | ecosystem: Host-associated > Plants > Roots >...
CTGCGATGCCGTCGCAGATGCCGACGACGGTGCCTGTGCGATCGTCGAACAGCCACGCCGTGGTGCCGTTCTCGACCGGCTTCCAGGCGCTGCGGCTGCCGTCGAGGCGCTTCGCGGTGAGCGGCACGCCGGGGCTGCGGCCGCGCACGCCGCGCGGTGCGCTGCGGATCGCGCCGGCACCGAGTGCGAGCGATCCCGAGAACTGCGGATCGAGCGCGGCGACGAAGCCGTGCAGGACGACCGCGTTCTCGCCGCCGCGACGGTCGGTCCAGCGGACCGCGACCGTCGTCGCCTTGGTGCCGACGAAGGCGGCGGCGTCGACGTTGCGCTCGATCCGGTAGGCGGTTGGCGCGCCCGCCGATGCGGCAGCGACGACCGCAGTTGCGCTTCCGATCGCTGCATACGTGCGCAAGCCGGCGTCGTCTGCGATTGCGGTGAACGCGCGCACCTGCTCGACGTCGTCCTCGCCGATGCGCAGCGCCTGCGATCGATCGCGGGCGACGTCGGCGGCAAGATCGAGATCGCGCTGCAGTGCGGCGACGGCAACGCTGCCGGCGGCGAGGACGAAGAATGCGATCAACGCCTCGAGCAGCGTGACGCCGCGTTGCCGCGATCGCGAAGCGAGCACTGTCATCTCAGAAGTCCTTCCAGCTGCCGTCGACGCGGACGAAGCTGCCGCTGGCGTATGCGAGCCGATCGAGGATCGCGGCATCGCGGACGATGTCGGCCGAGGCGTTGCCGCGCACATCACCACCGACGACAAGCGCGCCGTGGACGAACGCGAAGCCCGTCGCGCCGTCGCGCCAGTCGAGCGATGCGGCGTGGACGACGCCATGGATCGCGACGTCGCCGACGATCGTGAGCGCACCGCTCGCGACGAGCGCGAGCGGATCGTCGGCGCTGCCGAGCACGGCGGGCCCAGTGAGAGCGGCGTCGCCGTCGACGAACAGCAGGCGCGCGCCGCCGGCGACCGCGGCAGCGATTGCCGCCGTGCAATCGTCGCCGCAGACGACGTGCCGCCCCGCGGGCTGCGCCGCCCAGACGCGAGGCGGCATGCCGAAGTGGCGCGCGAACAGGCGGTCGGCGCCGAGCGCGCGCAGCTCGTCGTCGCCCGCAGCGATCGATCCGCCGAGCGGTGCGCCCGGCGGCGCGTCGATGCGCAGCGCGGTCGCGACGACGCGGCCGCCGGCGTGGACGGCGAGGCCACCGCTCGCAGCGTCGACGTTCGCGACGCCGAGCGAAGCGGCACCGACGTCGAGATCGCCGGCGACGGTGAGCGCCGCCACCGGCGCCGATCGCAGCGCCGGCAGCAGCGCCCACGCGATTTCGACGCGGGCGGTCGCTTCGCGTCCGCCCGCGTCGGCCGGTGCGCAGCCCGAAGCGACCGCTGCCTTCGTGCATCCGGTCGCGACGGCGCGGACGACACCAGGGCGCGACGACGCCGCGAGCTCGACGAAGAATGCCGGCGCGAGCGCGCCGCCGTCGACGGCGGGGAGAGTCGGCCGGCCATTCGTCGGACACGAGCATGTCCAGCCGGCGCTGCCGCGAATGCAGGCCGCTTGCAATGGAAGCGCGCTGCCGGCGTCATTCCATGTCGTTGGTGTGACAGCGCCGCTTGCGGCGTCGATGCGCAAGACGCGGGCGCGGAACGACGTCGCCGCCGGATCTGCGCTCGGCAGGCACGTCGCGCCGATCGGCGTCGGGTCGTTGATCCGGGCGAGCGCCCATTCGAGGCCTGCATCGGCGGCGGCGAAGGCGATTCGCGAGCGCAGCTCATTCGCGGAGCGCTGCTCCTCGACGACGATGTTGCGTTGCGCGAGCGCGGCGACGAGGACCATCGCGAAGCAGAGCATGACGACGACGAAGAGCGCGGCGGCGCCGCGCTGGCGAGACGATGAGCAGGCGCTCATGGCGATCATCCTTCGCAGCTGCCGACGGCAGCGTCGTTGCGGGTTCGGACCGAGCTCTGCAGCGTTCGGGTGACGGCGGGGTCGGTCGGCGAACGCGCCGCGAGCGTGATCGCGAAGCTGCGCACCTGCTGGCGCGGCGGGCAGGTCGCGCTCGCAGCTGCGCACGGCCGTTCGCAGAACGCCGCGAGCGAGATCTCATCGAGCCGCGGCTCAACGGCGAACGCGGTGACGAGGAGCGTTCCCGAGTCGGTCAGCGCCTGCCAGTTGCGCGCGCCGAGCTGCATCTCGATCGCGCCGCCGCGCAGGCGAAAGCCGAAGCGGTCGCGATCGTCGACGACGCCGTCGCCGTCAGCGCCGCTCGTCGAGAAGCTGAGCGCGACCGCGCTCGCCGCGACGCTCGCCGGTGCGATCGCGGCGTGCGGATTGGCGGCGGCGGGCTCGTCGCCCTGGCGCACCGCGGATGCCGAGGCCGCCGACCAGTGGCCTGCACGGCGCAGGTCGCGCGCGACGAGGTCGGCCGCGGTGCGCAGGTCGTGCATCAGCCGCGCCTCGGCCTGAAGCCGGCGCGCGGCAGCGTGCTGCGCGAGGACGATGCCGCCCGCGGCGGCGACGACGACGAGGCCGATCGCCGTCGCGACGAGCAGCTCGACGATCGAAACGCCGCGGGCATGTGTTCGCATCAGCGGCTCCAGCATGCGCGGTTGGCGTCGGCACCGTTCGCCGTCGTCGCATCGCTTCCCGACGCCTGCACCAGTGCGCCGTCGGCGAGCGACAGGCGCAGCACGCGGCAGCGCGCGTCGCGCGCTTGCGTCGCGACCGCGGTCGCGACGAGGTCGTAGCCGCCGCTCGCGTTGGCGCTCGCCTGCAGCCGGTAGTGGCTGGCGGGCGACGTGTCGCGCAGGCCGAGCTCGGCGAGCGTCGCGTAGCCGGCGTTGTTCGCGCGGTAGCGCTCCTCGGCAAGCTGCGCCTGCAGCAGGGCGACGAGCGCGTCGGTGCGCCGGGCGCGCTGCACCTGCGCCTCGACGCTCGGATACGCGATGCTCGACAGCACGCCGGCGATCGCGACCCCGACCAGCCCTTCGATCAGCGAGAACCCGCGCTCGCTTCGCGACGCGTGGGCGGCTCCGGAACGACAGGAACGACGATGCGATGCGGACATGGACGGCTCCTTTCGAAGATCAGCAAGCGGGATAGCCGGCGACCGTGCCCGCGGGCGAGCACGACCGCACCCGGCCGAGGACGTTGACGACGTGACGCACCGAGCGGCCGCGGACGTCGCTGAGCGACAGCGTCGCCGTCGGCGTGCTCGTGCCGTGCAGTGGATCGAAGACGATCGAGGCGACGTTGCCGGCGACGGCGACGCGCTCGGCGCTCGGCAGGACGACGCTCTGGATCGCGAGCGCGCCGTTCGCGCATGTGACGCCGCTGGCGCTGCAGCGGCAGTCGGACGCGCCGCCGCTGTGGACGACCCAGCACGTCGCGTCGGCGCCGGCGACGACGCTCAGGCGAAGCGGGCGGTTGCGGGCGATCGCCTCGCTGCGTGCGAGCTGCAGGTCGGCGGCGAGACGCGTTGCGGCGCTGTCGAGCCTGCGCGCGTCGATCAGGGCGCTGAACGAGGGCAGCGCGCTCGCACCGACGATCGCGACGATCGCGACGACGACCGCCGCCTCCAGGAGCGAGAAGCCGAGCTCGCACGGCCGTGCGGCCCGGGTTGCTGCGTGCTTGGTCGCCATGCGCAGCACTGTAGGAATCGCGCCGTGCGCGCGCGATCCCTCGCGCGGGCAAGCCGCGGGGGTCTCGCGCGGGACCCCTCGGGGGGAACGCGCGATGCGGCGCTCGGCGCCGCTAGATGTCGCGGATCAGCCGGCGGAACTCGTCGACGTCTTCGAAGCTGCGGTAGACCGACGCGAAGCGCACGTAGGCGACCTTGTCGATCCGCTTCAGCTCGCGCATCACGTGCTCGCCGACCTTCGCGGAGAGCACTTCCTTGCCACCGATGCCGAGGAGCTTTTCCTGGATGCGCTCGATCGCGGCGTCGATTTGCTCGACGCTGACCGGGCGCTTGCGCAGCGCGAGCGCCATCGAGGCGCGCAGCTTGGCGGGGTCGAATTCGGCGCGCCGGCCGTCCTTCTTGACGACGACCGGCATCGCGATCTCGGCGTGCTCGTAGGTCGTGAAGCGCTTGTCGCAGCTCTGGCAGCGGCGACGGCGGCGGACGACGTCGCCCTCTTCGGAGTCGCGCGTCTCGACGACCTGCGTGTCCTCGTTGCCGCAGAACGGACAGCGCATGTCAGCGGTAGACCGGGAAGTCCTTCGTCAGGGTCTGCACCTTGGCGCGCACCGCGGCGATGTTCGCCTCGTCCTGCGGACGGTCGAGGACATCGGCGATGAGGTGCGCGGTGCGCCGCGTCTCGTCCTCGCCGAAGCCGCGCGTGGTGAGCGCCGGAGTGCCGAGGCGGATCCCGCTCGTCACCATCGGCTTTTGCGGATCGTTCGGGATGCCGTTCTTGTTGCACGTCATGTGCGCCGCTTGCAGGACCGCTTCGGCCTCCTTGCCGGTCAGTCCCTTCGGCCGCAGATCGACCAGCATGACGTGGCTCTCGGTGCGACCGCTGACGATCCTGAGGCCCCGCTCGGTGAGCGTCTCGGCGAGCGCGACCGCGTTCCTCACGACTTGCTGCTGGTAGGTCTTGAACTCGGGCGCGAGCGCTTCTTGGAACGCGACCGCCTTGGCCGCGATCACGTGCATCAGCGGGCCGCCCTGCAGCCCGGGGAAGATCGCGCTGTTGATCTTCTTCGCGACCTCGGGATCGTTCATCAGCACGATGCCGCCGCGCGGACCGCGCAGGCTCTTGTGCGTCGTCGACGTCACGACGTGGGCGTGCGGCACCGGGTTCGGATAGACGCCGGCGGCAATCAATCCCGCGTAGTGCGCCATGTCGACCATCAGCCAGGCGCCGACGTCGCGCGCGACCTGCGCGAAGCGGGCGAAGTCGATCCTGAGGCTGTAAGCCGAAGCACCGGCGATGATGAGCTTGGGCCGCGCCTCGTGGGCGAGGCGCTCCATCGCGTCGTAGTCGATCTCCTCGGCCGCGGTGAGCCCGTAGCTCACGACCTTGAACCACTTGCCGCTCATGTTGAGCGCCATGCCGTGGGTCAGGTGGCCGCCTTCGGCGAGGCTCATTCCCATCACCGTGTCGCCGGGCTGGATGAGGCCGAAGAAGACCGCCTGGTTCGCCTGCGACCCCGAGTTGGCCTGGACGTTGGCGTGCTCCGCGCCGAAGAGCCGCTTGACGCGATCGATCGCGAGCTGCTCGACGACGTCGACGAACTCGCAGCCGCCGTAGTAGCGCTTGCCGGGATAGCCCTCGGCGTACTTGTTGGTGAGTTGGCTGCCCTGCGCGGCCATCACCGCCGGCGACGCGTAGTTCTCCGAGGCGATGAGCTCGATGTGCTCTTCCTGGCGGCGGTTCTCGCCGGCGATCGCCGCTGCGATCTCGGGATCGACGTTGGCGAGAGTCGAGGTGCTGCGGTCGAACATAAGCCGTCCTTCAGGCGAGCCGCGCGAAGCCCGAGCCGACGGCTCGCGGGGCGGCCCAGGCGAACGGCTCGACCGGCAGCTGCCGCGCAGGTGCCGACCGTGCTTCCCGGTGGTGATCCACCTCGGGCCCCTCCGGGCCGCATCGCCAGTCGCACGGCGGCGCCAGTGTAACGGCTGCGATCGTCGATCGCGGTCGCACGCCGCGCGCGAATCGCTCTCCTCGGCGCGGCGCGCGCCGGTTCGGTCAATGCAGGAGTGCGACCTTGTCCGGTGCTGCGGGAGTTTCGACGGGCGCGGGGGTTGGCGGCGCCGGCTGGTGCGCCGGCTCGGCGGCCTCGGCCGATGCCTGCGGCTTCGGCGCCGGTGTCGCGGCGACCGTCGTCCGCACCTTGCCGCCGGCCGCGATCAGGCGGAGCAGGCTCTGGTGGGCGAGCACCTTGGCGGCATAGCCGCCGTCCTCGCCGGAGTTGGCGGCACCGACGTAGGCGCGCAGCCCGGCCTCGAGGCCGCCGTTTCGCGCGATGCACTCTTTCAGCACCTGGACACCGACGCGCAGGTTGGTGACCGGGTCGAACGCGGCATGGCTGCCACCGAAGGCTTCGTATTTGTCGTCGTGCACCTTGGTCATGACCTGCATCAGGCCCTGGGCGCCGACCGGGCTCTGCGCGAACGGGTTGAAGCTCGACTCGACCGCCATCACCGACAAGATCAGCGTCGGATCGAGGTTGACCAGGGCGCCGACGGTCCACGCCTCCTGGACAAGGCGGCTGACCGGCTCGAGGGCGACGTGATAGCGCTGCGCCAGGTAGCGCGCGACCGAAGCCTGGGCGCGGTTCAGCTCGCGCGGATCGGCGGCGGTCGCCCGCTGGATCGCGTCCGGCTCGCCAAGGTCGGGCTCCGCGGTCTCGACGGCGGCGGTCGCCTGCAGACGGGCCTCCTGGCGGGCCTGCAGCCAGCTCAGCGTCTGTGCCTCGATCGCATGGCGAAAGTCGGAGCGGCCGGCGGCGAAGAGCACGGCGCCGACGATGAGAAGCCCGAGCAATGCCAACGAGTTGTGGGAGACCTCGAGCATGCCTTGGCCGGCGTCGCGCAGAAAGACAGCGGTCGACCGGACGCAGGCGCTCTGCCAGCGTCGGACGGAAGAAAAAAGGTGCTGCGGTGAAGACATGACTCGCACTCTCGTTGGACGCCGTCGTCGCCCCGGGGCGGCGAAAGGCGCGGCGATAATCCGCCGGCCAGACAACATCAGGTCCTCAGGCACTGCCTGGTCGATGCCAGGTCAGCAGCGGGAAACGGCGGGATTCTGAAAGCGCTCAAATTCCCGGTCAACCCTGATCCTGGCTCTCTTTATAGCGATTTGGTATGGAATATTCGGATCTGCGCCATTTTTTGCGGGCGCTCGAGCAGTCGGGAGACCTGCTTCGGATCCGAGAGCCAGTCTCGGCGCGGCTTGAAATGACAGCGGTCGGTGACTTCACCCTTCGTCGTGGCGGTCCGGCACTAATCTTCGAATCGCCGGCCGGTTACAAGATTCCGGTGCTCGCCAACCTCTTCGGCACCACACGCCGGGTCGCCTTGGCGATGGGCGCCACCGAGGTGAGCGAGCTGCGCGACATCGGGCGGCTGCTGGCCGATCTGAAAGAGCCCGAGCCGCCGAAAGGGCTCCGCGACGCCGGCCGCCTGTTACAGATGGCGAAGACGCTGTGGACGATGCAGCCCGCCGTCGCGGCTCGGGCCCTTTGCCGCGAGGTCGTCGTCGACGGCGCGGACGTCGACCTCGGCGCTTTGCCGGTCCAGACGTGCTGGCCCGAGGACGCCGGCCCTCTGATCACCTGGGGGCTCGTCATCACCCGCGGGCCGCAAGGCCTGCCCGGCTCGCGCCGGCGGCAAAACCTCGGCATCTACCGCCAGCAGGTGATCGGGCGGCGGCAGGTCGTCATGCGCTGGCTTGCGCACCGCGGCGGCGCGCTCGATTTCCAGGAGTTCGCCCGCGTCTACCCCGGCAAGCCGTTCCCGCTCGCGGTCGCGCTCGGCGCTGACCCGGCGACGATGCTCGGCGCCGTCACGCCGGTCCCCGACACGCTCTCCGAGTACCAGTTCGCCGGGCTGCTGCGCGGCAGCCGCACCGAGGTGAGCGATTGCTCGGTCGGTGACGCCGGTGTGATGCTGCAGGCGCCGGCGACCGCCGAGTTCGTCTTCGAGGGCCATATCCCGGTCGCAGCGAGCGGCTTCTCGGGGCGCAGCGAGCTCGGCGTCCCGCTGAAGGAGATCGACGGCCACCTGCACGCGCTCGAGGGACCGTTCGGCGACCACACCGGCTATTACAACGAGCCCGACTGGTTCCCCGTCTTCGAGATCGATCGCATGACGCACCGGCGCGACCCGATCTACCACTCGACCTACACCGGCAAGCCCCCCGACGAGCCGGCGATCCTCGGCGTCGCGCTCAACGAAGTCTTCGTCCCGATCCTGCAGAAGCAGTTTCCCGAGATCGTCGACTTCTACCTGCCGCCGGAGGGGTGCAGCTACCGGCTCGCGGTCGTCAGCATCCGCAAGCGCTACCCAGGTCACGCCAAGCGCGTGATGTTCGGCATCTGGAGCTTCCTGCGCCAGTTCATGTACACGAAGTTCATCGTCGTCACCGACGACGACGTCGACGTCCGCGACTGGACCGACGTCGTCTGGGCGATCACGACGCGCGTCGACCCGGTGCGCGACACCGTGCTCGTCGATCGGACGCCGATCGACAGCCTCGACTTCGCCTCGCCAGTCGCCGGGCTCGGCGGCAAGATGGGCCTCGACGCGACGAGCAAGGGCGCCGGCGAAACCGAGCGCGCGTGGGGACGCCCGATCCGCCGCGACGCCGCCGTCGAGGAGCGTGTCGCCGGCGTGCTCGCCGCGATCGCTGCCGTGCCGCCGGTCTGATCAGCGCGTCGTGGTGCGCTTGCGCGGCGCGCGTGGCGCTGCCCGCTGCGCCGGCGACTCCTCCGACGCTCCGCCGCCCACTGCGCCCGCCACGCCCGATGGCGCTCGCTTGGTTCCGGCCTGCAGACCTTCCGACATGCCGATCAGCACCCCGCTCGCGATCGCGGTGTAGCTGTCGAGCATCGCCTGCGCCGCCCGCATTTGTGTCGCGCGGCCGGCGCGCAGCATCGTCTGCGCCTGCCCGAGCAGCGTCTCGACGGTCTGCGCTGCCTGCGAACCGGTCGCGCTGCCTTTCATGCGGAACGCATCGAGCGCGCTTTCCCACGGACCCTGCAGCGGACCCGCCGACTGCGCCGCCTTCGTGACCGCGCCGAAGAAGACGTCTTCCATCTTCTCGATGTTGGCGAGCGCCTCCTTGAGTGGCTTCTCGCTCAGCGACGCGCCGGTGCTGACGAACTGCTCGAGCGCCTTGCGGTTGGCCTCGACCGCCTGCAGCAGCGCCCCATCGATGCCGGCGAGCGCCTTGTCGATGAGCCCTGCGACGTCGACGTTCGGCGCCGCGTTGCGCGCGATGCCGAGCGACGCCGCCTCGGTGACGCTTTTCACCACCTTGCGGATGTTGTCGAGCGTCAGCTCGCGGCCCTGCAATGCGCGCAGCGTCGCTTCGCTCACCGCCTTCTTCACCGCCTCGCCCTGCTTGGCGCTCGCCTCGGCGAACATCGTGATCAGGGCGTCCTGGTCGAATCCGGCCTTCATCATGTTCTTGCTCCCGGTGAAAGACGCCGCCGCGTCATTGCATGTGCTGGCCGCCGTTGATGGCGATGTTGGCGCCGGTGAGGAACGCCGCCTCCTCAGACGCGAGATAGATGATCAAGCCGGCAACCTCCTCGGGCTTGCCGAGCCTGCCGACGGGGATCTGCGGAAGGATCTTGGTGTTGAGGATCTCCTCGGGGATCGCCGTCACCATCTTGGTCCCGATGTAGCCGGGAGAGATCGTGTTGACGGTGACGTTCTTCCTCGCGACCTCGAGCGCGAGCGCCTTCGTGAAGCCGTGGACGCCGGCCTTCGCTGCCGAGTAGTTGGTCTGGCCGAACGCGCCCTTCGAGCCGTTCACCGACGACACGTTGATGACCCGCCCCCAGCTGCGCTCGACCATGCCGTCGACGACCTGCTTGGTCATGTTGAAGAGGCTGTCGAGGTTGGTGCGCATGACCGCGTCCCAGTTGACCTTGTCCATCTTCTTGAAGGTCATGTCGCGCGTGATGCCGGCGTTGTTGACGAGGATGTCGACCGCGCCGACCTTGTTCTGCACCTCGGCGACGGCGCGCGCGCACGAGTCCATGTCGGCGACGTCGCACTGCACCGCGGTGATCTCGTAGCCGTTGTCCTTCATTCCCGCGACCCACTCGCGGTGCTTCGTGTTGCCCGGCGAGTACGTGACGACGACGCGATACCCGGCGTCGACCATCTTGGTGGCGATCGTCTCGCCGAGTCCACCCATGCCGCCCGTGACCAGCGCCACGCGCCCGTGTCCGCTGCTCTTGCCTGCTGCCATTTCTTTCTCCTTCGCTGCCGTGAGTGTCGTCCGTCCGGTGCCGGCTTCATGCCGGTCGATACAGATTGATCATGCGCGCGCGCGTCTGCAAGGCCTTCTCGGGAAAAACCCCTGACGCAACCCCAGCTTCGCGGAGCCGACGCGAGCATGCCGGATGACCGATGGCGCCGTCTTGGGCCTATGCTCGCGCCTGTGGGGAGGGAGGCGAGCTTCGAAGGAGTCCGCAAGGACGCGCTCGCGGGTGCCGTTTCGGTGCTCGCCGTGTGCACGCTCGCCGTGCCGCTTTCCGCTGCCGCACAAGCCGCCGCCGAGCAGGCGAAGCTGCCGGGAGTCGTCGTCACCGCGACGCGGACCGAGCAGTCGCCGTTCGACGTGCCGGCGTCGATCGACCGTGTCGGCAGCGACACCATTCGCGACGCCAAGCCGCAGGTCAACATCTCCGAAAGCCTCGGCGGCGTGCCCGGGCTGCTCGCGCGCGACCGACAGAACTACGCGCAGGACGTGCAGATCTCGGTGCGCGGCTTCGGTGCGCGCTCGACCTTCGGGATCCGCGGCGTGCGCCTCTATGTCGACGGCATCCCGGCGACGCTGCCCGACGGCCAGGGCCAGATCACCAACGTCGACCTGGGCTCGACCGACCGCATCGAGGTGCTGCGCGGGCCGTTTTCGGCGCTCTACGGCAACTCGTCCGGCGGCGTCATCCAGGTGTTCAGCGAAGAGGGCAGCGGCCCGCCCGCGGTCGGCGTCGGCGCCTTCGTCGGCAGCTACGGCGCGAGGCGCGGCGGCGTCAAGGCGAGCGGCGGGAATGGCAGCTTCGGTTACGTCGTCGGCGCGAGCGCGTTCGGCACCGACGGCTACCGCGACCACAGCGAAGCCGAGCGCTACATCGGCAACGCCAAGCTCACCTGGCGCGACACCAACGACTTCTGGACGGTGATCGTCAACCACGTCGACCTGCGTGCGCAGGATCCGCTCGGGCTGACGCGGGCGCAATTCGAGGCGGATCCGACCAGCGCCGACCCGGTGGCGACGCAGTTCAACACCCGCAAGACCGTCGGGCAGACGCAGCTCGGCGTCATCTGGGAGCACCGCATCGACGACGTCAACTCGCTGCGTGCGCTGATCTACGGCGGCACCCGCGCCACGACGCAGTACCAGGCGATCCCGGTCGCGCCGCAGGCCAACCCGCTGCATCCCGGCGGCGTGATCGACCTCGACCGCGACTACACCGGTGCCGACCTGCGCTGGACGGCGCGGACCCGGCTCGCTGGCGCGCCGTTCACGTTCATCGCCGGGGTCGCGTACGACGAGCTCGACGAGCAACGGCGCGGCTACCAGAACTTCATCGGCCCGGTGCTCGGCGTCCAGGGCGCGCTGCGCCGCGACGAGCGCAACGACGTCGCCAACTCCGACCAGTACGCGCAGGCGGCGTGGGAGCTCGGTCGCTGGACGTTGAACGCGGGCGTGCGCAACAGCAGCGTGCGCTTCAACTCGAAGGACCGCTACATCGTCGGCACGAATCCCGACGACAGCGGCAGCGTCCGCTACGACGCGACGCTGCCGGTCGCCGGCGTGATGTTCAAGGCGAGCGACGCCATCCATCTCTACGCGACCGCGGGACGCGGCTTCGAGACGCCGACGCTGAACGAGCTCGCGTACCGGCCGAACGGCCAGACCGGCCTCAACTTCGGGCTGCAGGCAGCCAAGAGCAACAGCGTCGAGGCGGGCGTGAAGACGAGGAGCGTCTGGGGCGACGCCAACCTCGCGATCTTCGAGACCCACACCGACAACGAGATCGCGACGCTCAGCAACGTCGGCGGCCGCGCGACCTTCCAGAACGTCGGCTCGACGCGGCGTCGCGGCGCCGAGGCGAGCTGGAACGGCGAGGTGCGCCCCGACGTGCGCGCCCAGCTCGCCGCGACCTACCTCGACGCGCGCTACCGCGACACGTTCATGACGTGCACCGCGACCCCGTGCGCGGCACCGAACCTGACCGTGCCCGCCGGCAACCGCATTCCCGGAGTCGCACAGACCGCGTTCTACAGCGCCCTGGCGTGGGCGCCGCCGCTCGGCTGGCGCGCCGGCGTCGAGTTCCGCGCCTTGGGCAAGGTCTACGTCAACGACGTGAACTCGGACGCCGCCGCCGGCTTCGGCCTCGTCGGCGCCAACATCGGCTGGGTCGCCAAGGCCGGTCGCG
>Ga0207677_10001567_pt1 | contig 12084 bp, 12 predicted proteins | sample KBSMisM42_FD_184311 | JGI IMG/M metagenome (GOLD analysis project Ga0207677, IMG submission 184311) | Miscanthus rhizosphere microbial communities from Kellogg Biological Station, Michigan, USA - KBS Miscanthus M4-2 (SPAdes) (version 2) | ecosystem: Host-associated > Plants > Roots >...
GGGCGTTCGTACCGGGGATCAGCAGCAGGCCCGGAATCCAGGTGTCCTTCTCCAGGATCCGGGTGGTGACCGAGTTGCTGCCCGGGGCCCGCACCCCGAGATTCTCCGTGGTCAGCAACCAGGCGAAGAGGCCACCGGCGATGAAGTTCAGCATGATCGTCGAGATCACCTCGCTGACGCCGCGGGTGACCTTGAGGAAGCCGGCGATCGACGCCCAGGCGGCCCCGACCAGCATCGCCACGACGATCATCAGGACGATCTTGATGACGCCGGGCACGCTGCCCATGAACGACGCGCCGCCCAGAGCGCCCGCGAACAGCACGGCGAGCCGGTACTGGCCGTCGACGCCGATGTTGAACAGGCCCATCCGGAACCCGATCGCGGCGGCTATCGCGGCGAAGTAGTAGTACACCGCCTTGTTCAGAATGCTGTTGATCGTGTCTGGACGGGTGCCGTACTCGTACATCGACTGGAACGTGCTGAACACCTCGTTGCCGCCGAGGCTCAGCACCAGCGCCGAGACGAGCACCGCGATCAGCAGCGCACCGATCGGCGCCACGATCGGCGGGAGGATCCGCACCGGATCGAACCGGCCCTTCATTCCGCAACCCCCTTGCTCGGATCCTCGCCGCGGTGTGGCCCGCCCGGCGATTCCGCGGGACCTGATTGCGGCTCCGCCACAGAACCTGCTCGCGGCTCCGCCACAGAACCTGATTGCGGCTCCGCCGCGCCGGTCATCGCGAGGCCCAACTGCTCCGGCGTCACGGTCGCCGGGTCGGCCGCGGCCACGAACCGGCCCCGGTAGATGACGCGCAGGGTGTCGGACAGGCCGATCAACTCGTCGAGGTCGGCTGAGATGAGCAGCACCCCCATGCCGTCACGGCGCGCCTGCCGGATGTGGTCCCAGATCGCGGCCTGGGCACCGACGTCGACGCCGCGCGTCGGGTGCGCGGCGATCAGCACCTTCGGGTGGTGGCTCATCTCCCGTCCGACGATCAGCTTCTGCTGGTTGCCGCCGGACAGCGCGCCCGCCGACACCTCAATGCCGGGCGTGCGGACGTCGTAGGCGGCGACGATGCGGGTGGTGTCGCGGCGGGCGCCGGCCCGGTTGAGCAGGAACCCGGTGGAGTTGGGTTTCTCGGTCTGGTGGCCGAGCATCCGGTTCTCCCACAGCGTGGCGTCCAGCAGCAGGCCGTGCCGTTGCCGGTCCTCCGGGATGTAGCCGATCCCGGCCTCGCGGCGCTGCCGGGTGGCCCAGCTGTCGATGTCGGTGCCCGCGAGCACCACCGAGCCGGTCGACTCGCGCATGCCCATGATCGCTTCGACGAGTTCGGCCTGGCCGTTGCCCTCGACGCCGGCGATGCCGAGCACCTCGCCGCGGCGGATGTCGAGGCTCACGTCGTCGATCAGGGTGCGGCCGGTCGCCGTGTGGACGGACAGGTCGCGCACCCGCAGCACGACGTCGTCGGTGACGGTGGACTCGCGGGTCTCCGGGCTGGGCAGCTCGCTGCCGACCATCAGCGTGGCGAGCTGCCGGGCGGTGACCTCGCCCGGCAGCACCGAGGCGACCGTGGTGCCGCGGCGGATCACGGTGATCGCGTCGGCGACCGAGAGCACCTCGTGCAGCTTGTGCGAGATGAAGATGATGGTGAGCCCCTCGCGGGTGAGCTGGCGCAGGTTGCCGAACAGCTCGTCGACCTCCTGCGGCACGAGCACCGCGGTCGGCTCGTCCAGGATGAGGATGCGGGCGCCCCGGTAGAGCACCTTGATGATCTCGACCCGCTGCCGGTCGCCGACGCCCAGCTCCTCGACCAGCGCGTCCGGGTCGACGCCGAGCCCGTACTGCCGGGAGATGTCGCGGATCTTCGCGGCCGCCCGGGATCCGATGCCGGCCACCTTCTCGGCGCCGAGCGTCACGTTCTCCAGGACGGTGAGGTTGTCGGCCAGCATGAAGTGCTGGTGGACCATGCCGATGCCGGCGGCGATGGCGTGCTGCGGCGTGGTCAGGTGGGCCACCCGGCCGTCGATGAGGATTTCGCCCTCGTCCGGGCGGTACATCCCGTACAGGATCTTCATGAGGGTCGACTTGCCGGCGCCGTTCTCGCCAACGATCGCGTGGACCGTGCCCCTGTCGACCTTCAGGTGGATGTCGGAGTTGGCCACCACACCCGGGAACCGCTTGGTGATTCCGCGCAGTTCGACGGCGGGCGACGCCCCGGCGCCGGCGGGCCCGGCAGTGCCGGCGGGTTCGGCCATCTGTCACTCCTCGGTGCGAAGCGGGAGTAGGCGCCGACCCGGGTCCCCGGGCCGGGGAACGCAGATGCGATCGGCGGGGGGCCGGTGGCCCCCCGCCGTCACGAACCCGCGGGACTAGCTCGTCGGCACCTTGATGGAGCCGTCGATGATCTTCTTCTTGAAGTCCTCGAGCTGGGTCTTGATGTCGTCGATCTTGCCACCGGACGTCGAGTAGCCCACGCCGTCCTTCGCCAGGTCGAACACCGTCGGGCCGGCGGTGAAGCTGCCGGCGGCCTGACCCTTGATGAACTCGTAGACGGCCACGTCGACGCGCTTGAGCATCGAGGTGATGATGACGTCCTTGAGGTTGGCCTCGACCGTGTTGTACTGGTCGGAGTCCACGCCGATGGCCAGCTTGTTCGCGGCCTTGGCGGCCTGGAACACGCCGGTGCCCGAGCCACCCGCGGCCTGGTACACGACGTCGGCACCCTGCTGGTACATGCCCTCGGCCGCCGTCTTGCCCTTGCCCGGGTCGTTGAAGCCGGAGCACTTGTCGGCCGGCGTCGACAGGTAGTTCGACACGACCTTGGTGCCCGACTTGCCGGCGGCCGCACCGGCCTTGAAGCCGGCCTCGAACTTGTGGATCAGCGGCACGTCGCAGCCGCCCACGAAGCCGACGGTGCCGGACTTCGCCTTGAGCGCCGCGGCGACACCCACCAGGAACGAGCCCTGCTCCTCAGCGAAGACCAGACCGGCCACGTTCGGCAGGGTGACGCTCTGGTCGTCGATGATCGCGAACTTGGTGTCCTTGCAGTCGTTCGCGGCCTTGGCCAGCGGACCGGTCTTCGGGTCGGCACCCGCGTACACGAAGCCGACCGCGATCACCGGGTTGAATCCACCGGTGCAGAGCAGCTTGAGCCGCTCGTACTTGTCGTTCTCGCTCTCGTTTGCCGTCGCCTCGAGGTCCTTGACCTCGACGTTCAGCTCCGACTTCGCCCGGTCCAGACCGGCGGCGGCCGCGTCGTTGAACGACTTGTCGCCCCGACCGCCGATGTCGAAGGCCAGGCCGACCTTCAGCGTCTTCTTGCTGTCTCCGGTGCTGCCGCTGCCCGAACTACCGCCGTCGTCGTCCCCACCGCAAGCGGCCATGCCCAATGTAAGGACCGCGGCACCGGCCACCGCGAGCAGCTTCATCCCACGCGCTTGGCGCAAGACGATCTCCTTCCCCAATGCACCGCTTTCACGTTCGCGGTGACCCAACGCAGCGCACTGTACGCCGCAACGGTTCAGGATCCGACCTTTGGTGCCGGGTTGGGAGATCGGTGTTATCCGGCCGTAACCAGGGACTCCTCCGATCGGTCAGCGCCAGAAGGTTCCGACCGCCGCGGTGACGAGGGTAAGACCGAGGGTTGCCAGAAAGTGACCGCGGTTGACCTCGGAACGGCGCCGGGAGAAGAACACCATTACGAAGATCGCGATCGCCAGAACGAGCTTCACGACGAGCTTGCCGACCGGGGGTTCCTCGCCCTCGGGCCGGATCGGCGCGGCGAGCGCGAGCCCCGAGGCCAGCTGGATCACCGATCCCCACAGCATCGCCGCGTTGATGCGCAGCGTTCCGGTCAGGTACTGGGCCACCGCGCCGCCCAACAGCAGCGCGAAGCCGACCAGGTGGATGTAGCGCAGGATCAGATGCAGTGCTTCCACGGCCGTGGATATTACGCAATCTTGGACGTCTACTAGCGCCGCAGCGCTGGTAGACGTCCAAGATCCGAGGGTTCAGGCGGCCACGAGCGCCGGTTCGGCCGCCGTCGGGCTTTCGGTCCGGCCCCTGCTGCGACGGACGGAGCCGGCCACCACGAGGATGAGCCCCACGATGACGTAGGCGGAGAGCACCAGCACGCCCCGGCCGGCTCCGGCCCAGTCGAAGAACGCGGCCGAGCGGAGCACCGTGGCGCCGGCACCCGGCGGCAGGAACTGGCCGAGCTGGCCCCACGGCTGCGGCAGCAGCTCCGGCGCCGTGGCGAGCCCGGACAGCGGGTTGCCGAGCACGAACACCAGCAGCGCGCCGAGCGCGATGCCGGCCCGCCCGACCACCGCCGCCAGGCCGACGACCGTCGCCGCGATCGCCGTGGTGAACAGCGCGATGGCGGCCGAGCCGGCGAGGTACGTGCCGCCGAGCAGGCCGGTCCAGTGCATGAGGGCCGCGGCGAGCAGCCCGGCACCGGCACCGTACCCGATGAGGGCGGCCAGCCGACCGGACAGCGAGCCGGCCAGCAGCGCGATCACCGCGCCGGCGGCGATGCTGGTGAGGATCAGCGGCAGGAACGCACTGGCGAACCCGGCGCCGCGCGGGTCGTCCGGGCCGGCGGGCGCGACCTCGACCACCGTGACCGGCTTGCCGGTGGCCTGCCCGAGCGTGGCGCCGAGCTGGCCGAGCGCGGTGGACACGGCCGGGCTGGCGGCCGTCGCGACGTGCACGCTCACCCCGTTCGGCCCGAACACGAACGCGCCGTAGGCGTCCCTGTCGCGCAGCTTCCGGTCGGCGGCCGCGGCGTCGGGCACCGTGGTGACCTCGAACGCGCCGGGCCGGGTGGCGCGCAGCTGGCTGGCGAACGCGTCGGCGGCCTGCTGCGGGCCGGCGACGACGACGGGCAGGTCGCGCGGCTCGGCCTTCTGGGCCGGCCAGGCGAACCAGAGCATCAGCAGGGCCTGCACCCCGATGATCACCGCGATGATCACCGGGACCGGCGGGCGCTTGTGGGCACTCATCACGAGCTCCTTCATAAACGAACGATCCCTCTTTATGTTCTGGTCGAAGTCTCCACCCGTTGAGTTCCGCTTGTCAAGAACGATCGTTCGTTTTACTTTGGGATCCATGCCACGTGTTTCCGCCGAACACCTCGCCGCCCGTCGCCAGCAGATCCTCGACGCGGCGCGGCGCCGCTTCGCGCGCGACGGCTTCCACGCCACGTCGATGCAGCAGGTGATCGCGGAAGCGGGCCTGTCGGTCGGCGCCGTATACCGGTACTTCCCCAGCAAGAGCGACCTGATCGTCGCGATCGCGCAGCAGATGGCCGACGGGATCGCCGCCCAGCTGACGGTGATCGCGGGCGACCCGGACCGGTCGCTCGCCGACGTGATGGAGGCCGCGGCCGGGGTGGTGGAGGCGAACACCGGCCCGGACGGCGTCCTGCCGCTGGTCGTTCAGGTGTGGGCGGAGGCCCAGCGCGACCCGGCGTTGAACGCGATGGTCGCCCACATCTACGGCGAGCTCGTGACCGTCTACGAGGGGATCGCCGCGCACGCGATCGCGCGCGGTGAGCTACCGGCCGATGCCGACGCCGCGGCCGTCGGGCCCGCGCTGGCCGCGCTGCTGGTGGGGTACGGGATCCTCCGCCTGATGACCGGCAAGGTCGATCTGACGAGCTACCGCGCCGGCCTGCGCGCGATCCTTGACTCTCCCGCTACGGGAGACCGCACGCTGGAGTCGTGAACATCGGAGAGCTGTCCCGCCGCACCGGGCTGTCGGTCAAGACGATCCGGTACTACTCCGACGAGGGGCTGGTGCCGGAGGCGTCGCGTTCCCCGTCGGGGTACCGGCGCTACGACGCCGCGGCGCTCGCGCGGCTCGAGTTCGTGCGGACCCTGCGCGACCTCGGCCTGGACCTCGCGACGATCCGGCGGGTGCTCGACCGGCAGGCCGACCTGCGGGCGGTGGCCGCCGCCCACGCCGACGCGCTGGCCGCCCAGATCCGGCTGCTCAAGGTGCAGCGGGCGGCGGTGCGGGCGCTGGCCGGCGCCGAGACCCTGTCCGCCGACGCGGTGGAGCGGATGAACCGGATCGCCCAGGCCACCGCAGAGGAGCGCCGGCGGGCGGTCGCCGAGTTCCTGGATTCGATCTTCGATCACGGCGACGGTCCGGTGGACAACGACTTCACCAAGATGATGCGTGGCGTGACGCCCGACCTGCCCGACGAGCCGAGCGAGGCGCAGCTCGACGCCTGGCTGGAGCTGGCCGAGCTGATGCGTGACAAGTCGTTCCGCGACCGGCTGCGGGCGATGGGCGCGTGGATGCGCCCAGGTGAACGGCCCGCGGACGGACCGATGCCCATCGACCCGGCGACCGCGCGCGAGCTGGCGGCGCTGGTGGCGGCGCGGGCCGGCGAGGCCCTCGCGGCCGGGACGCGACCGGGCGACCCGGCGGCGGCCCCGGTCGTCGACGAGCTGGTGGCCGCGTACGCGACCGCCGCCGGACGGGACGACTCGCCCGCGTACCGCCGCGAGCTGGCCGACGCCGTGCGGACCGGGTACGAGCCGCGGGCCGAGCGTTACTGGCAGCTGATGGCGGTGATCAACGGCTGGCCGGAGATCCCGTCCCAGCTGCCGCAGTGGTCCTGGTTCCTGGCCGCCCTGGACGACTAGGTGGACAGCTGCTCGGCGATCCTCGCGAAGCCGGCACGGATCTCCTCCGGCGTGGGCGGGGTGCTCGGCTCCACCATCTCGCCCTCGTGATCGTGGTCGTGATCGTGCTCGTCGTCGTCCTCGGTCTCGTCGTCCTCCGCCTCCTCGGCGGCCAGCCGCGACGCAGCGATCTCGCCACGGATCTGGTCGACGGTCACCGCCGGCTGCAACGGCTCGACGACGGCGGTCAGGTCCTCGTCGGCCACGACGGCCTCGGCGAGCGCGAGCGCATGCGCCCGCTCGTACGGCCCGCAGACCACGGGGTCCCAGAACTCCTCCGCCTCCTCCTCGGGCGCGAAGGTGATGATCCAGGGCATGCCCAGCACGGGCGAGTCGTCCGGCAGGTCCAAGGTCACGAGAGTTCCCACGGCGACATCATTCCCTGTCGTCGTGATCGGCGGCGGCCGGCCCCCGCCACGGTCCCGGGTCCGGCTCCGGGACCGTGCGCGGCGGCCGGCAGGTCAGGTCGAGCACGGTGCCGCGGTCGCTGGTCGCGGCGAGCGCCGTCGCGAACAGCACGATCTGGTTGAAGAAGTACATGAACAGCAGCAGGCCGACGGCGGCAGCGGCCGCCGTGAAGTTCTCGTACGCCGGGTTGTGCTGGGTGCGGGTGATGAACCAGCGGCCGATCACCTTCAGCACGCCCAGGCCGAGCACCACCAGCAGCACCGGCCGGAACAGCCGCCGGAACGGGACGCGCAGCCGCGGCACCCCGGCCAGCAGCGCCGATGCCAGCACGAAGTCGACGCCCGCCGCGATCGCCGTGTCCGTCCAGTTGATGACGTTCGTCGCGGCCGCGGGCACGAGCACGTCGTTCGCCTCGTCCTCCAGTCCGAACAGCACCCCGCGCAGCCCGGACGAGATCGCGATCGACACCAGCAGCAGCACGCCCAGGCCGGCCAGCACGGCGAGGTCGAGCAGCCAGCGCACCACGGGGTGCCCGGGGTGCTGCTCCACGCACCACAGCGCCCGCTGCGACGAGCGCAGCGTCTCGATCCAGCCGACCCCCGCGATGATCAGACCGACGATCGCGATGGCCCCGATCCGGCCGCTGGCCCGGGTCAGCGAGTCGGCGTCCAGTTGCGGCAGGTTGGCCGACAGGTAGTCCTGCACCGCGTCGAGGCCGGCCTTGCTCGATCCCGGGAGCGCCCAGCCGACCACGGCGAAGGCCAGCACGCCGAGGGCGAACGCGGCGAAGAACCCGTAGTACGCGATCGCGGCCGCGAGCCGGGTGCCGTCGACGCCGTCGTAGCGGTGGTACGCGCGCAGCACATGGTCGACGACCCGGAAGCGGGCGCGCAGGCGGTCGGCACCGGCGATCCAGGCCTGCTCCAACCGGTCGAGCGGATTCACGGTACTGCGCCGTCACCCAGCCGGTACTCGCGGTGCGGGCGCCAGCGCCCGTCCCGCCCGTGCTCGAAGAGCGTGAAACCAGAGACCATGAACTTCGCCTCGAAGTCCGCGAGATCGGAGAAGACGGCGTCCAGGGCGTCCGGGGAAACGTCCTGGGCGACTGTTACATGCGGATGATACGAGTAGCGCAGCGGCCGATCGACGGCCGGCAGTTCGCGGACGGCGGCGGCGATCCGTTCACAGTCGCCGATGCCCTCGGCGACGGCGACGAACACCACCTCGGTGAGCGGCCGGAAGGTCCCGGTGCCGCGCAGGTGCAGCGCGAACGGTTCGTGCCCGGCCGCGACGGTGGACAGGTGGACGGTGATCCGGTGCAGGTCCGCGGTGTCGACCTCGGTGGGGCCGAGCAGGGTCAGGTGGGCGGGAATGTGCTCGGCCGCCGGGTCGCCGGCCTCCGCGCGGCGGCGGGTGAGCCGCCCGCCCCAGGGCTCGGGGATGTCGATAGCGATCCCGATCGTCGTTCGCACACTCGCCTCTTCACCAGTGACCCCCCGGAACCCCAATCCCCCAACACAGTCGATGCGCCGGTCAGCCCGGTGCGACGAACCCGACCCGGTCAAAGGCCCGGGCAAGGGTGACCGCGGAGACCGCGCGCGCCTTCTCGCCGCCGATGGCCAGCAGCTTGTCCAGCTGCGCCGGGTCGTCCAGGTACTGCTTGGTGCGCTGCTGGATCGGCTCGACGAAGGAGACCACGACCTCGGCGAGGTCCTTCTTCAGGTCGCCGTAGCCCTTGCCGGCGTAGGCGGCGGTCAGGTCGTCGGTGGTGCGGCCGGTGAGCGCGGAGTAGATGGTCAGCAGGTTCGACACCCCCGGCTTGTTCGCCGGGTCGAACAGGATCTCGCGGCCGGTGTCCGTCACCGCGCTCTTGATCTTCTTGGCGATCCGGCTCGGCTCCTCCAGCAGCTCGACGAGCCCGTTCTGGCTCGACGCCGACTTGGACATCTTCGCCGTCGGCTCCTGCAGATCGGTGATCTTGGCGGTGCTGTCCTTGATGATGTACGGCTCCGGCAGCGTGAAGGTGCGGCCGAACGTCGTGTTGAACCGCTGCGCGAGGTCGCGGGTCAGCTCCAGGTGCTGACGCTGATCCTCCCCGACGGGCACCGCGTCGGCCTGGTAGAGCAGGATGTCGGCGGCCTGCAGGATCGGGTAGGTGAACAGGCCGACGGTGGCCCGGTCGGTGCCCTGCTTCTGCGACTTGTCCTTGAACTGGGTCATCCGGCTCGCCTCGCCGAAGCCGGTGATGCAGCTGAGGACCCAGGCGAGCTGCGCGTGCTCGGGAACGTGGCTCTGCACGAACAGCGTGCAGCGGTCCGGGTCCAGGCCCATCGCGAACAGCTGGGCGGCACTGGCCCGGGTGCGGGCCCGCAGCTGCTTCGGTTCGTGCCCCGCGGTGATCGCGTGCAGGTCGACCACGCAGTAGAACGCGTCGTGCGTGTCCTGCAGCGCGACCCAGTTCCGCACCGCCCCCAGGTAGTTGCCCAGGTGAAAAGAGTCGGCGGTGGGCTGGATGCCGGACAGCACCCGCGGTCGAGCCTCGGACATGCGCCACATTGTGTCAGTCGGGTGCCCGCTGCGGCGCGGCGCCTCGCGAGCGAGGCGCCGCGCCGCAGCGGGCACCTCACGCAACCGGGGACGCCGCTCGCTGGTCTTCCAAGCAGGCGGCGAAACGACCAGGATGGGTGGTATGGGCACGAGCGGCGAGGAGCGGGAGGCCCGCGAGGCGGTGCGCCAGGCGTACTCGGCCCACTACCGGCGCCTCGTCGCCGCGCTGTACGGCCTCACCGGCGACTATTCCGATGCGCAGGACCTGGTGCAGGAGGCCTACGCGCGGGCGCTGGCCCGCCCGCGCCAGTTCCTCGACGTCGCCGACCCGGAGGCCTGGCTGCGCACCGTCGCGATCAACCTGGCCCGCACCCGGTTCCGCCGGCGGCGGCTGTTCGACACGCTGGTCCGCACCGGCCGGGTGGCCCGCCCGCCGGACAGCGTGCCCGGTCTGGACCCGAACCGGGTCGCGCTGATCGCCGCGCTGCAGCAGCTGTCCCGGCCCACCCGCGAGACGATCGTTCTGCACCACCTCGCCGACATGTCGGTGCACGAGGTGGCGGAGACCCTCGGCGTCCCCGTCGGCACGGTCAAGGCCCGGCTCTCGCGCGGCCGCGCGATGCTCGCCACGCTGCTGAACGAGAACGGGGAGTCGGCGCACCTCCCGGTCCAGCCGGTCCAGCCGGTCCAGCCGGTCCAGCCGATCCAGCCCGTCCAACCGGTCCAGCCCAGCCAGCCGGTCCAGCCCAGCCAGCCGGAACCGCCCGCGTCCGCCGCCCGGGCCGAGCCGCCCGCCGCGACGCGGCGGAACCCCGGAGTGCGCAATGTCTGACCCGGACTTCGACGCGCTGCGCACCGCGGTCGAGGAGGCCACCCGGCTCCCTGAGTTCGACAGCGTCGCCCGCCGCGCGAAGAAGATCCGCCGACGCGACCTCGGCCGCCGGATCGTGGTCTCGCTCGTCGCCGCCGGGGTGCTGCTGCCGGCCGGCCTCGCCGCCGTCAACGCGACCCCGTCGCAGAGCAACATCCAGGGCCGGGACACCGAGATCGGCCCCGACCAGCCCGACCCGGTCCAGCTCCCGACGCCGACCCCGTCGACCGAGCCCGCGGTCACGATCCGGGCGATCGCCGGCTCGCGCATCGGGTCGCTGTACGCCGCCGTCGACGTCTGCCGGCCCGCCGACGGCACGACCAGGTGCAGCCTGCAGGTCGTCCCGCTCGGGGCCACCGCGCAGGACCAGCGGGAGCCGATCGCCACGAACGAGCTGCGCGCCGACCCGGCCGACTCGCTCGACGACGTGACGCTGATGGCGCTGACGCCGACCTCGCTGCTGCTGTCCGGGAACCGGCCGGACGGCGAGCGCAAGTCGCGCCGGATCAACGTCAACGGCGGCGGCGCCGAGATCGCCGCCGAGCCGCAGGACGCCAGCGGGCCGGACAACGGCGACCTCGTCGTGCAGCTGCGCCGCTACGGCGAGCTGTCGTTCGTCCGCCAGATCGACTCCCGGGTGTTCCGCCTGCAGAACCAGCCCCCGATCAAGGAGCCGACGCTCGTCAACTCGATCCCGTCGGCCCGCGGCTGGTGGGTGACCGGCGTCGACCCGGTGGATGGCGACGTCGCGGTCGCGGTCAGCCGCGACCTCGGCACCACCTGGGAGGTCCGCTCGCTCGGCCTGAAGCCCGGCATGGCCGACCCGGTGCTGGCCACCGGCGACGGCCATACGGTGTTCGTGTTCCTGCGCACCGCCAGCGGCATCCAGCAGCGCCGCTCCACCGACGGCGGGCTGACCTGGCAGGCGCTGGACACGCCGATGCCGTGGCCGTCGTTCGGGACCCGCGACGTGGTGTCCCGCCGGCTCGGTGCGGTGGTGCGCGGCGACGGGTCGCTGCTGATCTGGGTGGAGGAGCCGCCGGGCGCGGTGTTCCTGGACAGCGTCGACGGTGGCGCGTCGTACCGGCCGGCGACCGGTCCGTCCGGGCCGATCGTCGGCACGCTGGACGGGTTCGTCGCGCTCGCCGACCCGCCGGCCGTCTCCTACGACGGGCACACGTGGTCGTCGCTGCCCCGCCCCGCCATCCTGCTGCCGTCCTGAGCAACGCCTACTATTCCAGGTATGCCCGGATCGCCTGGCAGTACCGGGGCCGGGCCCGCCGAGGAGCCCGGCCCGTTTCGTCGAAACCTGGCCCGCGTGCTGCTCGGCGCCATCGACGCGGTGCGCGGGTTCGTGGTCGCCGCGCTCGGCGCCGACCACACCGCCGGCCGGGAGCGCATCACCGAGGCCGAACTGCGCGAGCTGGTCGCGGCGAACACGGTGCTACCGGGCGAGGAGCGCCGCCTCATCGACGAGGTGCTGGCCGCCGGCGAGCGCCACGTCAACGAGCTGATGGTGCCCCGCACCGAGGTCGTGTTCCTGGAGGCGGCGCTGCCGATCG
>Ga0207677_10001571_pt1 | contig 12081 bp, 10 predicted proteins | sample KBSMisM42_FD_184311 | JGI IMG/M metagenome (GOLD analysis project Ga0207677, IMG submission 184311) | Miscanthus rhizosphere microbial communities from Kellogg Biological Station, Michigan, USA - KBS Miscanthus M4-2 (SPAdes) (version 2) | ecosystem: Host-associated > Plants > Roots >...
GTGACGCGCTACGGCACCGGCGGCTTCCTCAAGGCGAAGCTGGAGGGTCGGATCGCGAGCTGACATCGGCGAGCGCGCAGGCGCGGCAGATGCACACCCGTCGCACGGCCGGCGCAGGCACGCGCCCAAGCAGCTCCGCGGAAAAATCGACGTCGTTGCACCAGCAGGGCTTGGCCGGCTCGCCCGCCGCCGGCGGCAGCTGCATGGCGCAGCCGTTCGGGCCGCCGCACAAGGGGCAGCGGGAACGGTCGAGTGCCGGGTCTTCGTTCGTCACTGCGCCAGTTTACCGGGCAATCGGATCGCTTGCGCCAGGTGCTGGTACACCGCGGCGATACGGCGAAGGTGACGCGACTCGGGGTGCGCGAGCAGCCACAGCTGCGAATCGCAGCCTTCCAGCGGCTCGGTAAGCGCGACGAGCTGCGGCTCGTGGGCCAGGATGAAGTGGGGCACGATCCCCGCGCCCATGCCGGCTTTCACCGCGTCGATCACGCTGACGACGCCATCGACCTTCCAGCGCGGCACCAGCTTGGGGAAATGCCGGCGGCGCCAGCGTACCGAAGGATGATCGGGCATGGCTTCATCGGGGGCGATCCAGTCGAAGCTGTCCAGCGGGCGGCGGCGTTTCGCGGCGGAAAAAGCGCGCGATGAGCAAGCCACGAAGCGGATGGCGCCCAGGTGCCGGCCGATCAAGTGATCCGGCGGGCGGCTCGTGGGCACCACGGCGCGCAAGGCGAGGTCGGCGTCGCGCCGTGTCAGGCTCGCGAGCTCGTTGGTCGCGCGCAGCTCCAGCTGCAGCAGGGGATGCCGCTGCGCCAATGCCGGCAACGCGGGCAGCAACAGCCCACGCAATACGGCGTCCACGGTCGTCACGCGCACCAGGCCCGAGACCGCCTGGTGCGGCGTGAGGGCGGCGGCGCGCGCCGCCTCCAGTTCGGATTCGATTCGCTCGGCGTGGCGCGCGAGCTCCAGCATCGCGTCGCTGGGCAGATAGCCGCTTCGCGTGCGCTCGAACAGGCGCTGGCCGAGATTTTTCTCGACGCGCTGCACCGTGCGGAACACCGTGGACGCATCGGCCGAGAGCCGCCCCGCCGCGTCGGCCAGCGTGCCGCCGCGCGTCAGTGCGAGCAAGGTCTCGAGGTCGGCGGCGCTGAGCGGGTATTGCGTTGATGCAACAGTGGTTTTCATGTTCGCCTATTTTCATTGCGCATCTGCAATCCTACATTTGCGCTGTCCGCAAAGCAAAGGAACGCCATGCAGCTCACCCTCATCAGTCACACCTTGTGTCCTTACGTTCAGCGCGCCGCGATCGTGCTGGCCGAGAAGAATGTCGAATTCGACCGGCGCTGGGTGGACCTCGCGGCCAAGCCTTCGTGGTTCCTGGCCATTTCGCCGCTGGCCAAGACGCCGGTGCTGCTGGCGGACGGCGAACCGGTGTTCGAGTCCGCAGTGATCTGTGAATTCCTCGATGAGACCTTCGCGCCGGGCCTGCATCCGCGCGAACCCCTGGCTCGCGCGCGGCATCGCGGCTGGATGGAGTTCGGATCCGCCGTGCTGAACGGCATCGCTGCGTTTTACGGCGCGCCCGATGAGAACGCCCTGTCGGCTCGTCGCGAAGATTTGCGCGCCCGGCTAGTCCAGCTGGAGGCGGCCGTGGATGAACAGGGACCCTATTTCGCCGGCCGCGAGTTCAGCATGGTCGACGCAGTCTTCGGTCCGGTGTTCCGCTATTTCGACGTGTTTGCGCAGCTGGGCGAAGATGATCTTCTGGCCGCCTTGCCGAAAGTGCGCGCGTGGCGCGACGCCTCAAACGAACGCGTCTCGGTGCGCGACGCGGCGCCGGCCAACTATGCGGAATTGCTGCGCGACTTCCTGTTGCGCCGTGGCAGCGCGCTGTCGCGGCGGATTGGGGCGCGCGATCAGGCGGCCTGTACGCGGGTGGCGGCGGCTTCCTGATCGAGCGCGTCGAGCGCCTTCGCCACCACGCTGTGCGCGTGCACCGGCCGCACGTAATGTTCGCGGATCAGGCGCTCGCAGATGCGCTTGGTCATCGAATGCGGCTGTCCGCCGTGGCTCACGAACATGAACAGCGTGCCCTTGGTGCTGGCCCAGATCAGCTGGGCGCGCAACCAGCGGCGCTTCGAATACAGATCGATCCAGTCGCCCTCGCGCAACGAGGCGATCACGGCGTCGACTTCGGCGGCGGAGAGCGGCGGCTTGGGCGTCTTCGCCTGCGCGGGGGCGGCGATCGCCGTCTTGGGACGCGGCACGGCTTCGAGCGGAGCCGGACGCGACGGCACCGGCATCTCGAGCGGAGCCGGCTGCGACTCGCGCTCGTCGGCATACAACTGCGCCATGTCGGTCGGCAGCGTTTCCTCGAAGCCGGCGGCATTGAGTTCGCGCGGGCTCATCCAAGGCTGGCCCGCGTCCGGCTTCTTCGCCGGTTCGGCCGGCGGGGCGAAGATGGGATCGTCCAACGACGTGAGAGGCGCCGCGCCCGATTCGAGCGCATCGCGCCGCAACTTCGCACGCCGCAACTTCAGCACCGGCCGGTGCAGTTTCATCAGCGCCTGGAAGAACGGCTCGCTCTCTTCACGCTGCTGCCCGATCGACGCGAGACCGGCTCGCAAGCTGCCGACCAGGCGCGGGACGCGCTCCATCAACTGCACCGGCTGGCGCAGCGTGACCTCCGGCTTCACGCTCCACAGGAGGTCGGAGATCAGCGTGCGATAGCCGTGCGGATCGATCTGGTTGCGCGTGTCGGGCAAGCGCGCATGGGCCAGCACGAGCGACCAGGGCCCGAACAGGAAGTCCTGTACCACGGCCGGCACGCCTTGCAGGTCGGGGCGCGAGCTCAACTCCCACGCGATCTGGTCGGCCTCGGTCTGCCGCCGTTCCGCGAAGCGCATCGCCTCGACCGCATGGTCGCGTGGATTCAGTTCCAGCTTGTCCTGCTCGGCCCAGCCCGCTTCCAACTGTGCCAGTGCCGCCTCGAACGGCTTCACGCTGTCGATCGTCGCCTGGTTCAGCCCGATGAAGCATTCGCTGACGCCGAGGTAGAAGGTCTTGAACTCGGCGCCGAACTCGTCGTTGTACTTGAAGCTGCGCTGCGCGACATGTTCCATGAGCAGCCGGCCCGGGTGCTGCTCCTCGCTGAAAAAGCGCGGGTCCACCATGGCCAGGTGCAGCAGCGCCGGTTCCAGGGCGACGATCGCTTCGCGCACGGGTGACAGCAGCCGCGGATCGCGCGCCACCTCGTCCACGACCTTGCGGACCAGTTCCAGGCCCAGCACCTGGCCGAGCTGCTTGGCATCCTTGCGCAAGCGGGCGCGCACCATCGAGCGCTCGTACGAATGCGCGTACTCGCCCCAAACCTGCGAGTCGAGCGCACTTTGCACGCCGACAGCGCGGGCGGGCCGGTCCACCGGAGCCAAGGCCTGGTACCCGTCCGGCAGCCGCGGTGGCGCCACGTCCCGCTGTTCCTCGGCCATGGCCTTCAGGCTTGCGAGCTCGCGGTCCACTTCGGCGTAATAGGAAACCGGCAGAGCCCGGCCCGCATCGTCGCCGACGCCGTGCCGCAGGAAGTCGCTGAGCAGCGCCTGGCTGATCTGCCGGCTCGACAAATTGCCGTACGCCGCGGGCAGGGGATGCTGCGCCTGCGGCTGGGCCTGCACCACTGCAGTGCCGGTTTGATCTGCGCCTGCCGGCATTGCCGAGGTCGCGTTGCCGGCGCTGTTGCGCGCCGCCGTCACCTGGTAGCCGGCCGCCTGCACATTGGCATCCCGCAGCTGGATCACCAGGCGGCCGTAGAGCTCTTGCAGCTCGTGCCCGAGCGGCTCGGCCATGTACTTGAGCCAGAGGGTGCCGGTGGCGGGCTTGACTTGCGCGCTGCTGATCAGCGTGCGCAGCGTCTGCGCAAAAACTTCCGGGCGCACCGGGTTCAATTCGGGCCGCACGGTGTCCAGGCCCATCGCCGAGCTGACCAGGGCGTCGAGTTCGGATACCGGTTGCTCCACGAGCGGCATCACGTGTTGCACCAGCCGCGACGACTCGATCTGCTCGACGATCCGGTCGTCGTCGACGAGTGTCAATTCGAACCCGCCCGCCACGGGAGCCGGCCGTTCGGTAGGCTGCTTGCTGTTCGACGCCTCGATCGCCGCGCGCAATTCGTCTGGGTAGCGCTTGCACCAGACCGCCTGGTGTTTCAGCAGTTCGCGCCAGGCATCGCCCAGTTCGCTTCGCTCGGCCATGCGCGTGCTGGCGCCCTCGGCCTCACGGAGAACCGAAACGACGTGGTCCAGGCACCTCTCCAACGCCATCGGCGCGGAATCGGCGACTTCATTGAAGCACTGTTGCAGGGCGGAAGAATGCGCAGCCATTGTTCTTGAGCCTCGGCGGAGGTCCCAACGAGATCCACAAGAGGAACGCGGCACGAAACAGCTGCGCCACGGGGTTGTGACAAGTGTGTTCCACAAGAATGGCGCAACACAACCATTCGAAATATTCGGTTACGAAGTGCCGACGAAAGCGAGCCGCCGGCGTATGAGCGGCGCACGGAGGCGACGTTCCTGGTACGGACGCTCGATCAGGCCGTCCCGGCCTTCACCTTCAGGCGCCACGCGTGCAGCAGCGGTTCGGTGTAGCCGCTCGGCTGGTCGAGACCCTTGAACACCAGATCGCATGCCGCCTTGAATGCGGCCGACTTTTCGAAATTGCCGGCCATCGGCTGATACGACGGGTCGCCTGCGTTCTGGCCGTCGACGACGGCGGCCATGCGGCGCATCGTTTCCTCGACCTGCGGGCGGGTGACCACGCCGTGCAACAGCCAGTTCGCGATGTGCTGGCTGGAGATGCGCAGCGTGGCACGGTCTTCCATCAGGCCGACGTTGTGGATGTCGGGCACCTTGGAGCAGCCGACGCCCTGGTCGATCCAGCGCACCACGTAGCCGAGGATGCCTTGGGCGTTGTTGTCGATCTCCTGTTGGCGTTCGGCAGGCGTCCATTTGGCCTCGGGCACGACGGGGATTGTCAGCAGGCCGGCCAGCAGGTTCTCGTACTGCGCGTCGCCGTCGACCTTCTCCATCTCCTCTTGCAGCCGGGCGACGTTGACCTGGTGGTAGTGCAAGGCATGCAGGGTCGCGGCAGTGGGCGACGGAACCCAGGCCGTGTTCGCGCCGGCCTTGGGATGCGCGATCTTCTGTTCCAGCATTGCCGCCATCAGGTCGGGCATCGCCCACATGCCTTTGCCGATCTGTGCGCGGCCGCGCAGTCCGCAGGCCAGGCCTACGACCACGTTGTTCTTCTCGTAGGCCTGGATCCACGCGCTCGACTTCATGTCGCCCTTGCGGAACATCGGGCCCGCGTGCATGGCGGTGTGCATCTCGTCGCCGGTGCGGTCGAGGAATCCGGTGTTGATGAATGCGACGCGCGAGGCCGCGGCGGCGATGCAGGCCTTCAGGTTGACGCTGGTGCGGCGCTCCTCGTCCATGATGCCCAGCTTGACGGTATTCGCGGGCAGGCCGAGCAGCGTCTCGACGCGACCGAACAGCTCGCTCGCGAACGCGACTTCCTTGGGTCCGTGCATCTTCGGCTTGACGATATAGACCGAGCCGGTGCGGGAGTTGCGAAGCCCGTTGGCACCGTGGCCCTTCAAGTCGTGCACCGCGATCGTCGTCGTGATGACCGCGTCCATGATGCCTTCCGGAATCTCCTTGCCGCCGTCCCACAGGATCGCCGGGTTGGTCATCAGGTGGCCCACGTTGCGCACGAACAGAAGCGAACGCCCATGCAGAGTGACTTCACCGCTGCCGTTCGCGGCGGTGTATTTGCGGTCGGGGTTCAGGCCGCGGGTGAACGTCTTGCCGGCCTTGGTGACCTGCTCGGTCAAGGTGCCTCGCAAGATGCCGAGCCAGTTGCTGTAAGCGAGCACCTTGTCCTGCGCGTCGACCACGGCCACCGAATCTTCCAGGTCGAGAATTGTGGACAGGGCCGCTTCGACGACGACGTCGCTCACGCCCGCCGGGTCGTTCTTGCCGATGGGCGTCGCGCGGTCGATCTGGATGTCGATGTGGATGCCGTTGTGGCGCAGCAGTACGGACGAAGGCGCGTTGGCGTTGCCCTGGAAGCCGATGAATTGGGACGCGTCTTTCAGGCCGGTCGATGCGCCGCCGTTCAAGCCGGCGACGAGCTTGCCGCCTTCGACCTTGTAGCCGGTCACATCGCGGTGCGAACCGCTCGCGAGCGGCGCCGACTCGTCCAGGAACTTGCGTGCGAACGCGATCACCTTGGCGCCTCGAGCCGGGTTGTAGCCCTTGCCCTTTTCCGCGCCGCCGGTCTCGGGAATCACGTCGGTGCCGTACAGCGCGTCGTAGAGCGAGCCCCAGCGCGCGTTCGCGGCGTTGAGCGAATAGCGCGCGTTCAGGATCGGCACGACCAGTTGTGGGCCGGCTTGCAGCGCGAGTTCCGCGTCGACGTTGGCCGTGGTCGCCTTGGCGCCGGCGGGCGGCGCAACGAGGTAGCCGATCTGCTCGAGGAAGCCGCGGTAAGCGGCCATGTCGCGAATCGGTCCCGGATTCGCCTTGTGCCAGGTATCCAGCTCGGTTTGCAGGCGGTCGCGTTCGGCCAGAAGCGCGGCGTTCTTCGGCGCGAGGTCGGACACGATCGCATCGAAGCCTTTCCAGAACGTGGCGGCGTCGACGCCGGTGCCGGGAAGCACCTTGTCTTCGATGAAGCGGTACAGCTCGGTGGCGACTTGCAGGCCGTGAACGGTGGTGCGGGCTGTCATGAGTGCTCTCCTGGGGACGAATGCGGGAAATGTGGGAAATTAGAAGAAGCCGAGGACGTCGCGCAGGCTCGAGCCGGTGCGCGTGGGCTGGGTGCCCAGTTCCTCGAAGGGCAATTGGTAACGGTTGACCCACAGCGTGCGAAAGCCATACCAGGTGGCGGCCAGCGCGTCCCAGGCGTTGCAGCTGACGAAGGCGATCTGCTTTGCGTCGAAGCCGGTTGCCTTGGGGCCGAGCGCGTACGCGTCGGGATGGGTCTTGTACTTGCGAATGCTGTCGACGCTCAGCACGTGATCGAGCAGGTCTTCGAGGCCGGCGCTGCGCACCGCGACACCGAGCATTTCCGGGTCGCCGTTGGAGAGGATGCCGGTGACGATGCCGCGCGCCTTCAGGGCCTTCAGAACGTCGCGATTCTCGGGAAACGCCGAGAGATGCCGATACTGGTTCATCAGGCGGTCTTCATACGCCGGCGTCAAGTCGAGCGCCAAGCGCTTGCATGCGTAGCGCAAAGCCGCTCGCGTAAGGTCCCAGAACGGGCGGTAGTGCTCGCCGTGGTTGCTCGTCGTGACCAGGCGGGTGTACTCGATCTGTTTGTCGCGCCACAGCACGCCCAGCGCGTTGCCCTGGCCCGGGAACAGCTGCTCCGCCAGCAAGCCGACGCTGTAGACGTCGAACAGCGTGCCGTAAGCATCGAACAGGACCGCCTTGGGATTTTCCATCCCCGAACTTTATTTGATACTCTGGTTGGCATTAATGATGAGCCGAGCGATTTATCAGTGACTATTTGGGATGTAATCGGCGGGGCGGAGCATGCTTCGTTCGGCTGCACAATCCGGGCTAGACCGAGGCGACGATGACTCAATCCCTGCCCTACGAAGGCATCCGCGTGATCGAGTTCACCCATATGGTGATGGGGCCGACTTGCGGCATGGTGCTGGCGGACCTCGGCGCCGAAGTGATCAAGGTCGAGCCGCTCGCCGGCGACAACACGCGGCGCCTGATCGGCGCGGGGGCCGGCTTCTTTCCGCTGTTCAACCGCAACAAGAAAAGCGTTGCGCTCGACTTGCAACAGCGTGAAGGTCGCGAGGCCGCACTGCGCCTGATCGCCACCGCCGACATCGTCAGCGAGAACTTCAAACCGGGCACCATGGCCAAGCTCGGCCTGGACTACGCCACGCTGTCGAAGCTGAACGAGCGCCTGATCTACGTGAGCCACAAGGGTTTCCTGCCGGGGCCTTACGACCACCGCACCGCGCTCGACGAGGTGGTGCAGATGATGGGCGGCCTGGCGTACATGACGGGACGACCCGGCGACCCCTTGGCTGTTCGAGAACAACGTCTTCCTCGTCGCGCAACACATGATGCAGTTCGCCGTCACGGGACAGCCCGCCGCGCCGATGCCCGGCCGGATCTCGGCGTGGGCGGTCTACGACGTCTTCACGGTCAAGGACGGCGAGCAGATCTTCCTGGCGGTGGTGAGCGATTCGCAGTGGGCCGTCTTTTGCGACGCGTTTGGCTTCGGCGACCTGAAGTTCGATCCACGATTGAAGAGCAACAACGACCGCGTCGAGGCGCGCGACTGGATGATGCCGATCCTGCGCTCACGGCTGGCGGAGCGCACTGCGGCCGAACTCGCCCGGATCTTCGAGGACAACGGGCTGCCATTCGCGCCGATCACGCAACCCGAAACGCTGTTCGACGATCCGCATCTGAATGCCACCGGCGCGCTTGCGCCGCTCACTCTGCCCGACGGGCGAGAGACCAAGGTGCCGCTGTTGCCGCTCACGCTGGGCGCCCAGCGCCCCGGCGTGCGGCTGCAACCGCCCCGGCTCGGCGAGCACACGGGTGAGCTGCTGCGTGAGATCGGCTACGGTGAGGCAGAGATCGAATCGATGCGATCGCGGCACATCGTGGGTGGCGACGATCCAGCGTGAATCGCGCCAGATCGCGCCCCGATCCCTGACCTGCATGCGCATAATCCCAGCTGGATGCATGCCCCCACGCTTCTCACTTCGTCTAGTTCGCCGCCCCCCGAGGGGGCCTCAGCTTCCTTGAGGCGGCTCGGCGGAGGCTGAATGGACAAACTCAAGCAGCTGGAATCCTTCGTCTCGGTGGCGACGCGTGGCAGCTTGACTGCCGCGGCCAAGGCCGAAGGCGTGGCGCCGGCGATCATGGGCCGGCGTCTCGACGCGCTGGAGGAGCGCCTGGGCGTGAAGCTGCTCGTGCGGACCACGCGCCGAATCACGCTGACGCACGAGGGCAGCGCCTTCCTGGAGGACTGCCAGCGCCTGCTGGCCGATCTGGCCAATGCCGAAGCAAGCGTCAGCGCCGGCGGCGTCAAGGCCAGCGGCCATTTGCGGATCACGGCACCCGCCGGCTTCGGCCGCAGGCACGTGGCGCCGTTGGTGCCGAAATTCCGCGAGCTGCACAACGACGTCACGATCTCGCTGAACCTGAGCGACCGGGTGGTCGACCTGGCCGGCGAAGGCTACGACTGCGCCGTGCGTGTCGGCGACATGCCCGATTCATCGCTGGTGAGCGTGCGGATGGCCGACAACCGGCGGCTGTGCGTCGCGACGCCGCAGTACCTCAAGCGGCACGGCACGCCGCAGCATCCCAACGACCTGGCGAAGTTCGATTGCCTCACGCTGTCCAGCGACGCCTCGCAAACCAGGGGCTGGGCTTTCTGTGTGCCGCAAAAAACTCCAGGTCATGATGACGAGCGCGCCCCGTCGAACGCGCAAGCGTCCACCTTGGAGATCATGCACATCAAGCCGGGCGGTCCGCTCGACTGTTCCGATGGCCAGGTGCTGCACGACTGGTGCCTCGCCGGTTTCGGGATCGCGTGGCGCAGCACCTGGGAAGTAGAGTCCGAGATCGCCGCGGGTCGCCTGGCCGAAGTGCTGGCGGATTTCGCGGCGCCGCCGAATGGCATCTACGCGGTCTTTCCGCAGCGCAAACACCTGCCGTTGCGCGTGCGCCTGTGGATTGACTTCCTCAAGCACAACTACAGCCAACCCGGCTTTTGGAAAGCAGCATGACCCTCGAAGCCCTGCTCGCCTACGCGCATTTCCTGGCCATCCTCACGCTGGTCGTTTTCATCTCGAGCGAGGCCGCCTTGTGCCGGCCCGAATGGCTCAACGCGAAGATCGTCGAGCGCCTGGCGTTGGTCGATCGCGTCTACGGCATCGCGGCCGGCGCCGTGCTGCTCACCGGCCTCGCGCGCACCTGGTGGGGGATCAAGGGCACGGCCTGGTATTGGCACAACGGCTTGTTGCACCTGAAGCTCGCGCTGTTCATCGCGATCGGACTGATGTCGATCAAGCCGACGATCATGTTCATCCGCTGGCGCAAGGAGCTCCAGGCCAGCGGGTCGCTGCCCGACGAAGCTCAGGTGCGCACCGCGCGCAAGTGGGTGATGGCGCAGGCGCACCTCATCGCGCTCATCCCGCTGGTCGCCGTGTTCCTGGCACGCGGGTTCGGAGCGTGATCACGGGGACGTGATCACTTCTTCGCGCTGTCTTCCATGCACTTCTTGATGTGACTGGTCTTCGCCGCACCGGCAAGCTTCTTGTCGGCTGCGGATTTCTCGCAGGCGGCCTGCGGGCCCGAACTGTCGGCGACGCACTTCTTCATGAAACTGGTCTTGGCGGCGCCCGCGAGTTTCTTGTCGGCGGCGTTCTTCTCGCAGGCGGCGGTGGGGCTGGCGCTGTCAGCCTCGCATTTCTTCATGAAGCTGGCCTTAGCCGCGCCGGCCAGTTTCTTGTCGGCTGCCTGGGCCTCGCAGCCCGAACCGCTCGACGCCATTGGCGCACCGGCATGGCTGGCCGCATGGGCGGTCCCGAAAGAGAGAGCAAGGCCGACGGCGATCAGGGACAGGAGCTTCTTCATGGGGTACCTCTTGAGAAGTTGTTGAAAGGACTGCGCCGGACATTCCAGCACACACCGGATCCGACAACAAGCGGAACAGCCCGCTGAAGCGGGCTCCACGACGCGGCCGTCCTGCCCGGCCGCTCATGCTTGCGTCAGGCCTTGGCCTTCATGCACGTGCTCATGAATTGCCTGCGCTCCGCGCCCTTGATCGCCTTGGCCTTGGCTTCCTTGCTGCAGTTACCGAGCTTGGTCTGTTGCTTGCCCCGCGGCGCTGCGGGCGCCGCGTCGCCGGCGGCCAGGGCGCTGCCTGCGAACAGGGCGAGGGTCAGGGCGATCAACGAATAGTGCTTCTTCATGGTGTTTCCTCCTTGGGTTGGTTGGATATCCCGGTCGGGACGTCCACACAACGGCAATGCTCACCCGCACGATGACCGTCGCGGGCGCGCAATCGAGCGCCCGGTAAAATCTCACAATGTTCCTCGTGAAAAAAGAATTGCTCGGCGCGCTGGCTGCCGGGCTCGACAAGCTGTTGCCCGGTGCGGGCGACAAGGCGGCCTTCGAGTCGCCCAAGGTTGCCGCGCACGGCGACTACGCTTGCACCGCGGCGATGCAGCTCGCGCGGCCGCTCAAGTCGAACCCGCGCGCCGTCGCGGAGAACCTGCGCCAGCAGTTGCTGGACTCGCCTGCGTTCCAGCGCTGGGTGTCGGCCATCGACATCGCCGGACCCGGCTTTCTCAATATCAAGCTCAAGCCCGAGGCCAAGCAGCAGGTGGTCAGCGAAGTGCTGGCCGCCGGCGACGCGTTCGGCACGCAGCCTCCGGTCGGTCACCGCATGATGGTCGAGTTCGTCTCGGCCAACCCGACCGGCCCGCTGCACGTCGGCCACGGCCGCCAGGCCGCGCTCGGCGACGCGATCTGCAACTTGTACGCGACGCAAGGGTGGGACGTGTATCGCGAGTTCTACTACAACGACGCCGGGGTGCAGATCGCCACGCTCGCGACCTCGACGCAATTGCGCGCCCGCGGCCTCAAGCCCGGCGACGCGGTCTGGCCGGAAGCCGCCTACAACGGCGACTACATCCAGGACATCGCCGACGACTTCCTCGCGAAGAAGACGGTGAAGGCCGACGACCGCGAGTACACCGCAAGCGGTGACGTGGACGACCTGGATGGCATCCGTATGTTCGCGGTGGCCTACCTGCGACACGAGCAGGACCTCGACCTGCAGGCCTTCCAGGTGAAGTTCGACAACTATTTCCTCGAGTCCAGCCTGTACACCAGCGGCAAGGTCGACGCGGTCGTGCAGCGGCTGCGCGAGGCCGGTAAGACGTTCGAACACGACGGCGCGCTGTGGCTGAAGACCACGGACTACGGCGACGACAAGGACCGGGTGATGCGCAAGGGCGACGGCACCTACACCTACTTCGTG
>Ga0207677_10001576_pt1 | contig 12068 bp, 11 predicted proteins | sample KBSMisM42_FD_184311 | JGI IMG/M metagenome (GOLD analysis project Ga0207677, IMG submission 184311) | Miscanthus rhizosphere microbial communities from Kellogg Biological Station, Michigan, USA - KBS Miscanthus M4-2 (SPAdes) (version 2) | ecosystem: Host-associated > Plants > Roots >...
CCGCGCGACTGGATGGCGGAGTACCGCTTCGCTACGCCGTTCATCGTCATGCTGCCGCTCGTCGCCTTCACGACGATCGCCGAACTCACGCGCGACAAGCCCTCGCGGTTCTTCGTCCCCGCGGCCATCATCCTCGGTTACTGCGGCATCATCTGCATTCCGCGCACCTTGCATTTCGCGGCCGACCCGACGGTGCCGTTCGCACTGGTGGCCAAAGACTTCGGCCTCCGTTTCAACGGATACGCGGATGACCTCGGGCTTGGCGAGACGACGCTGCTCGCGCCGGACCTCGGCGGTACGCTCTACTTCTCCCGTCATCGCGTCTACGACCTCGCCGGTCTCTGCGATCCGGTCCTGTCGCATTACGTCAACAACCGCGGCGTGGCCGCGGCGCGCGACTACATCCTGCGCATCCGGCCGACGTTCATCCACATGCACACGGCGTGGACCCTGAAGTCGGGCCTCCTCACGTCTCCCGACTTTCGCCGCCTTTATGTGCCGATCTGGGAGACGGCGCCATCGTCGGGACCAGTGCCCGCGGGCGACTACGTGTTGCGCGCGGCGGTGCACTCCGACGCGGCGCTCCAGCGGGCCCGGATGCGCGCAGAGCAGCCGGCCGAGGCCACGAGGCCGATCCCTTTCCCGCGCGATCATTTGACGGCGTCTCCGCGATGACGAACCTCGATCCGTCAGCACCTGTCCCCGACTCACCGCCGGCGCTGCAGACTCTCGTCCGGCCGATGATCGTCGTCACCGTGCTGACCCTCGCCACGCACGTGGCCAGCGTCGTCGTGCGCATCGTGATGGCCCGCCTCTTCGGCGCCGGCGCCGATCTCGACGCCTTCTTCGCCGCCTATGCGTTGCCGCAATATCTGACGGCCATCATCGTTGGCGTCCTTCCGCAGGTGTGCATCCCCGTCATCGTCAGCACCGCGCGGAGCAACGGTATCGGCGACTCGCGCCGCGTGGCCCAGGGGATCACGAACGTGGTGCTGCCGGCGGTGCTGCTCCTCACCGCAGTTTGCGCGGTGTTCTCATCCGCGCTCCTGCGCATCAGTGCGCCGGGACTTGCACCCGCGGTTCACGAGACGGCCACGCGACTGGCGTGGGTGCTCTGGTTGACGGTCCCCGCCTCTGCCGCGGTTTCGATCGCGACGAGTATCGAAAATGCAGAAAACCGTTTCTTCCGCGCCACTCTCGTGCCGTTGATCGGCGGAATGCTCAATCTCGCGCTGTTGATCGTGCTGGCGCGCCCGTTCGGCGCGTTGGGCCTGGCGGTGGCGACGACGACCGGTGTGCTCGTGCAGATGTTTCTGTTCGGCAATCTCCTCACACGCGAAGGCCTGCGCATGCGCGCGCTGGCATCGCTGCCGGGCACGCGCGAAGCGTTCATGCTCCTCCGCCCGTTGCTCTTGTCCGGCATCGCCGTCCGTCTGACGATCGTCGCCGAGCGCTACTTCGGCTCGCGGTTGCCGGAAGGAAGCATCTCCGAGATTTCGTACGCCAACAACATCGTCGGATCGGTGATGCTGCTCCTTTCGATCGGCGCGAGCACGGTCCTTTTTCCGAAGTTGTCGCGACATGCCGCGGCTGACGACCTCGCGGAGCTCGGCACGACGTTTTCGATCGCCGTCCGCGCGCTGTGGGTCCTGATCGCGCCGGCCATCGCCGTCGGCATCTGTCTGTCCCGTCCCGCGGTCCGCATGCTGTTCGAAGGGGGCCGCTTCACCGCGCAGGACGCCGAACATGTCGCCGCGCTGCTGCAGATCTATTTCCTCTCCCTCGCCGCCTCGACCCTCGGCATGATCACGGGCCGCATGCTCTACGCCCTCAAAGCGGCGCGGCTGCTCTCCATCATCGGAACGATGGAGGGGATCGCGTACGTGTGCTACACCGCGCTGCTCGTCCGCTACTTCGGCGCCGCCGGTGTGGCCTGGGGCTTCGTGATCTACGTGACGATCTCCATCGTCTGGCACTTCATCGCCATCACCCACATGACGCGCTGGACGCTGTTTCGCGCGACGTCGTGGTCGGCGATTCGCACGACGGTGGCCGCGCTGATCGCCGCGCTCGTCGCACGCCTGGTGGTCGCGCAATTCGACGTCGCATGGATGCAGGTGCTCCTCGGCGGTTGCGCGGCGGCCGCGGCATTCATCGCCGTGCTGGCGATCGTCAACAACTCCGACCTGCGCCTGATCGTCAACGCCGGCCGGCGCGCATGACGCGCGCCTTGATCCGGCGCAGCGGCTGAATCCATTTCAGGCGGGCCAGCGCATCGAGAGCGCGTCCGGGCGAGAAGAGCCCTTTGTAGTAATCGGACCAGCTCCGCCGGGTGAGCCCGGGCCCGGCCAATTCATTCGCCGATGTATATCGCCCCTCCCCTTCGACGCTCGACGGCAGCTGGCCGCGCAACAGCGCGTCCCACACCAGCACGTGATCGCGCGCGTACTGTTCCCAGCTCCAGCCGCTGACCGACGCAATGCGCGCGTTGCGTTCCTTCGCCAGCCGGTCGAACACCGCCCGCAGGTCTTCATACGACACGACCGGCTCGCTGATGCCGCCCGGAATGTCGAGGTGAAATCCCTGCGGCGTGACGATGGTCTTCAGCCCGAGTGCGAGCGCATCGAGCGTGCCGAGGGAGCCTTCGTCCATGCCGAGGTAGAGATAGAAATCGCAATCGCGCATCGAGGCGATGATGTCGCGATGGTCGGCCTGGTAATCATCGCTGCCGGCGCGCCAGCGCACCGACGCGCCGCCCTGCTCCAGCCGCGGCACGACCTCGTCCCAACCGAGGCCGGCGATCTCGAAGTGGAACGACGAGAGGTCGCATTCCTTCGCCAGCTTCAGCAGCAGCGCCTCGCGTTTCCGGCCATCGTCATAAAGGCGGGTGGCGATGGAGATGCGAATGCGCCGCGGCTCTTCGGGAGGATCGAAAGCCGGAAGCACGTACCAGAGGCGCTCCGCCGGAATGCCGCGCTCGATCAGCGCCCGCATCATGTCGCGGGACATGCAGAGCCCGACGTCCGCGCGATCGCGCAGCACGGTGGCGATGTGGCTGGTCTTGTACGGGTCGTCGACGTGAGTGATGAACACGCTCGATTTGCGGCCGGCGCGTTGCAACACGATGGAATGGCTCATCCAGTGGTTGATGTCCGCGTTGTCGTCGGGCTGGCCGGCGATGGTCGCGGATACGCCGGCGCGCAGCAGCGCATCGGCGAGACGCCCGCACATCTTTCCGATGATCCACGACGCGTTTTCCGGGCTGATGACGAGACGCACTTTCATTGTGCGGAGTGTATAGTGACGAAACGAGCCGCACATGAGCGAGTCGAGCCCTCAATCGTCGGAAGCGCCCGATTTCGAGGTCATCTCCGAAGGCGCGCGCGCCTTCGCTTACATCGTCCGCGGCCACGCAACGAGCGACAGCACACGCTTCCTCACGCCGCGCGATCTCAACCTCCAGCTCGGAATGATTTCCTACCGCCGCGGCGGAAGCGTGAAGCCCCATCAGCATCTGCCGGTCGAGCGCACGAAGCACGGCACGATGGAGGCGGTATTCGTCCGCGAAGGGCTGTGCGACGTCGACATCTACGACGACGCCCGGGTGAGGGTCGCGACCCGAACACTCGAGCCGGGCGATCTGGTGCTGCTCGTCTCGGGCGGCCACGGCTTCCGCATGCACGAAGACACCGTGCTCCTGGAAGTGAAAGAGGGTCCCTATATCGAGGGAGGCGACAAGGTCGTTTTCGATGATCCCGGTCAATGACCTTCTGCTCGACGAGACGGATCTCGCTAACCTGATCTCCGCGTTCCGCTCCGGCTGGATCTCTTCCGCCGGCGAATTTCTCGAGCGTTTTGAAACCGCCTGGGCCGGCTACTGCGGAGTGCCGCATGGGATCGCCGTCACCAACGGCACGACCGCGCTCGACATCGCCGTGCAGAGCCTGTCGCTCGCGCCGGGCGACGAGGTCATTCTGCCGACGTTCACCATCATCTCCTGCGCGGGCGCCATCGTACGTGCCGGCGCGGTGCCCGTGCTCGTCGACAGCGAACCGCGCACGTGGTGCATGGACGTGTCGCAGATCGAATCGCTCATCACGCCGCGCACGCGCGCGATCATGGCCGTGCATACGTACGGACATCCGGTCGACATGCAGCCGCTGCTCGCATTGGCCGCAAAGCACCGGCTGACGGTCATCGAAGATTCCGCCGAGGCGCATGGCGCGGAAGTGTTGCTGGCCGACGGATGGCGCAGATGCGGCGCAGCCGGTCACATCGCAACTTTCAGTTTCTACGCAAACAAGCTGGTGACGACCGGCGAGGGAGGGATGATCGTCACCGGCGATGCCCGGCTCGCGGCGCGTTGCCGGGCATTGCGTAATCTCTGCTTTCAACCGCAACGGCGCTTCTTCCATGAGGAGCTCGGGACGAATGCGCGGATGACGAACCTGCAGGCGGCCATCGGCGTGTCGCAGGTCGAGCGGATGCCGCGCATCCTCGAGCGGAAACGCTGGATGGGACGCGCGTATGAGGAACGGTTGCGCGATCTGGCGACGATCGAGCTGCAGGTTCAGGAGGATTGGGCGCGCGGCGTTTACTGGGTCTTCGGCATGGTGCTGGCCGACGACGTCCCCTTCGATGCGACGGAATTCGCGGCGCGCCTGCGCGAGCGGTCTGTCGAAACGCGGCCGTTCTTCCTCGGCATGCACGAGCAGCCGGTCTTCGCCGATCTCTTCCGGGCGCAGCATCATCCGGTCGCCGAACGGATCGCGCGCCGGGGCTTGTACGTTCCGTCCGGACTGGCGATCACGGAATCGCAGATCGATCAGGTCTGCGAAGCGGTGCGCGGAGCGCTCGCGCCGTGAGCGTCTTCGGGCAGTCATACGCCGGGCTCTACGACCGGCTGTATGCGGAGAAAGACTATCGCGCCGAATGCGATCTGATCGAAGCGGCGCATCGCCGGTTTGCGTCATCTGACGGCAATCGTTTGCTCGACATCGGCTGCGGCACCGGACGTCACTCCGTCGAGCTGGCGGCGCGGGGCTGGAATGTCACGGGCGTCGACCGTTCTGCGCCGATGCTGGAGCTCGCCCGGGCACGCGCGCTCGCCGCGGGAACCGGCATCTCGTTCATCGAGGGGGACGCGCAGAGTTTCGACGCCGGCACATCGTTCGACGTCGCTCTCATGATGTTCGCCGTGATCGGCTATCTGGACGAGCCGGCTGCGCTTCGGGCAGCGCTGGCCAACGTCCGCCGCCACCTCGTGGACGGCGGATTGTTCCTGTTCGATTGCTGGTACGGACCGGCAGTGGTGAGCCAGCAGCCGGAGCACAGGACGCGAGTCATCGAAGGGCCGGCGAGCCGCACGACGCGTCATGCCGAGGCCTCACTCGATCCCTCCCGCCATGTCGCGACGGTCCGCTACCGGCTGGTCGAAACGATCGGCGAACAGGTGGTGTCGGACAGCACGGAAGTGCACCGCATGCGCTACTTCTTCGAGGACGAGCTCCGGTCGCTGCTCGCCGACGCGCGCCTGGAACTGCGGACGATCAGCGCGTTTCCCTCGCTCGACCGGCCGCCGACCGAGGCCGATTGGAATGTCTTCGCCGTCGCCTCCGCGCGTCGCTGAGTCACGACTCGTTCCGCAGCAGGTCGCGAAGGAATTTCAATGACGGCGGCGGGCCGAAACGGATGTGGATCAGGTGCGTCCGCGCGGGCTGGTAAAGCTGCTCGACCGGATAGGACGTAAACGCTCCGGCCAGATCGTCGCGAACGAAGAAAGCGTTCGCGCCGGAGAGGTTGCAGGCCACGAGCCGATAACCGGGCAGGCCGTCGACGAACGCCTGGAGCGACGCACCGTGGTAATCATCCACCCCCCACGTGTGTGCCGGGTTGTAAGCGATGGTCAGGGAGATCGGCGGCGGAAACTTGCCGTTGTATTCGACGATGATGGCCCGCGGCCGCACGACACTGACGATTCGCTGCAGCACGTGCAGGTCATTGCCGTCGATGTCGAGACTGAGCAGATCGAGCTCGGTGACCGCTTGACGAGCCATCGCCGACGTCACCAGTTCCGCGGCGTTGTCGCGTGTCACGAACGAGTGCAGCACGTGCAACCGCGCGCTCTCGAGCGGAATCCACGACGCGATGTGGTCGATCTTGTCGCGGCCGCCGTCGATCCACGTCCCTCGCCAGCCGTCGAGCAGCAGCGCGTGGGTGTTGTTCTCCGTGCCGTTGCCGCATCCGATCTCGACGAAGCGCCGTCCGCCCGGACCGATGCGACGAACGATCTCGGCGATGATCCCGTCCTCGTCGGTCTGGCTGTAGATCTTGTGGCCGGCCAGCGCCGGATTGTCCGGAGTGGCCGCGCGCATCCGGTCGCGTAATGCATCGATTTCCTGCCGCAGGAGGATCTGCTCCGTGACCGCGGAGCGGAAGTACGGACCGACGCCCGAAAGCCAATTCCTGATTTTGTTCTTGAACCGATCGCTCAGCGACATCAGGCGCAGTCTAGCGTTGTTGAGCCTCAGCGTGTGGTGCCGCCTGGATGTTGATCCGCTCCCGCTCCACCACCCGCCCCTTGCGCCGCACCTGCGAGTGAATGGCGTTGATGTACTCGCCGAGGATGCCGATGAAGAACATCTGCACGCCGCCGAAAAAGAAGAGGGCGACGATCAGCGTGGCGATGCCGGGGGCGGAGAAACGGCGATAGAAAAGGACGTTCAGCACGAGCTGCACGAACGCGTAGAGCAGCGTGACCGCGGAGAGCGCGAAACCGCAGAACGTGGCCAGGCGCAGCGGGATGTTCGTGAACGAGACGAAGCCGTTGAGTCCCTGATCGATCAGGCGATAGAGGTTGTTCGAGCTGATGCCGCGCTGCCGCCGCTTCCACTCGAATGGGATGCCGGTGGAACGGAAACCGAGGTCGGCGATCATGCCGCGGATGTAGGGGTAGTAGTCGTCGATGGCCAGCAGCTCCGCGATCACGCGCTTGTCGACGAGCTGGAACTCGCCGGCGTCGACCGGGATGTGCACGTCGGCGAGCCGCGCCACGAGGCGGTAGTAGAGCTTGCGGATGGAGCGCAGCGTAAGCGATTCCTGGCGCTTCGCGCGGATGCCGTAGACGACTTCGTAGCCCTCGCGCCACTTCGCCACGAACTGCGGAATGAGCTCGGGCGGGTCCTGCAGATCGGCGGCGAGCTGCACGAGCACGGCGTCGCCCTTCGCGTACCGCAGCGCGTTGAAGTTGGAGCGGAACGGGCCGAAGTTGCGCGCGTTCACGATGACCTTCACGCGCGGATCGGAGTCGGCGAGCCGGCGGAGAATCGCGGCGGTGCCGTCGGGCGAGGCGTTGTCGGCGAAGATGTGCTCGTAGTCGTAGTCGGGCAGCTGCTCCTCGAAGACGCGTTTCACCGCGCGGTAGCACTCCTCCACGTTCAGCGACTCGTTGTAGGTCGGCGTCACCACCGAGATCAGAGGTTTCGTCATCCGCGTGCTCGATACCACTCTACGGTGCGCGCCACCGCTTCGTCGATGCCGACGTCGATGGTCAGGCCGAGCTCGCGCCGCGCGCGCTCGATGTCCGGCACGTATGTCGATGCCGCGCCGCCGGCACCGAGCTCGATCGCGATGTTGGGATTCACGACCCGCTTTACGACGTCCGCGAGCTGCGCCATCGTGAGCACTTCATCCGATCCGACGTCGTACGGCCCCTCGCCGCGCTCGAGCAGCGTCCAGAGCCAGCGCGAAAGATCGCTGCCGAACATGTAGCTGCGCCGCGTCTCCGGCTGCTGAATGCGGATCGCCTCGCCGCTCATCGCCGCGCGGATGAATGCCGTGATCGCGAACGGACGATCGAGCGCCATGTACGGGCCGATGAAGGTGAAGAGCCGCGCGATCACCGCATCGCGCGGACAGAGCTGCTCCGCCTCGCGCTTCGCATCGGCGTACGGCTCGCCCGGTGCGCCGTAAACGGCACCGCTGCTGATCATGAGAAAACGCTTGCCGCGCGCGAAGTCGATGACGCGCCTGGTGCCGTCGACGATGGTCGCTTGCGCGTCGCGGATCGCATCGCGCGTGTCGCTCGCGCCGTGGATCACGTGCGTGAAGTCGCCCGACGGAAAATCGAACGTCCGCACGTCGCCGCGATGCAGCTCGACACGATTTGCAAGCTCGGGCGCTCTCGCTTTGAACGCGTCGGGATCGCGCGTCAGCACCACGATGCGCGCGTGCGGTGGCGCGCCGGCGATCAGCGTCGAGCCGACGAAGCCCGTTCCGCCGGTGAGAAATACGCGCAGCTCACCGCCCGGCAAACGTCCGCACCTCCTGCGCTACGTAACTCCGCATGTCGGGAGTGAGGCCGGGATAGACGCCGATCCAGAAGCCGCGGCTCATGATCGCGTCGGTCTGGCGCAGCTCGCCGGCGACGCGGAACGGAGGCGGTTCGCCGTCCGCTTTGCGCTGTTCGACGAGCGTCGTCATTGCCGGCTGGCGAAGAAGGTTTCCGCCGAACAGCATCCGCGTCTGGATCTTTTTCGATTCGAGGTGACGGACGATGTCGTCGCGCGTGAACGGCGCGTCTTCCCGCACCATCACCATGAATCCGAACCAGCTCGGCTCCGATTTTTCCGTCGCCTCGGGGAGGATCAGCACATCGTCGAGATCGGCCAGCGCCTGGCGATAGAACGACCAGTTGTCGCGCCGCGCGGCGACGAAACGATCGAGCTTCTCGAGCTGCGCGACGCCGACGGCAGCCTGCATGTCGGTGAGCTTGAGGTTGTAGCCGAGGCGGCTGTACGTGTACTTGTGGTCATAGCCGGAGGGAAGGTCGCCGAGCTGCCAGGCGAAACGCTTGCCGCACGTGTTGTCGACGCCCGGCTGGCACCAGCAGTCGCGGCCCCAGTCGCGGAGGCTCTCGACGACGCGCGTCATCTCGTCCGTCGGGCAGAGGACCGCGCCCCCTTCGCCGGTGGTCATGTGATGCGGCGGGTAAAAGCTCAACGTCGCGACGTCGCCGAAGGTGCCGGTCTTGCGTCCGCCGTAGAGCGAGCCGGCGGCGTCGCAGTTGTCTTCGATCAGCCAGAGATTGTGTTTGCTGCAGAAGTCGCGCACGGCATCGAGATCGAACGGATTGCCCAGCGTGTGCGCGAGCGCAACCGCGCGCGTGCGGCCGGAAAGTGCGGCTTCGAGTTGCGCGACGTCGACGTTGTAGGTCGGCACGTGCACGTCGATGAAGACCGGCACGAGGCCGAGCTGGATCATCGGCGCGACGGTGGTTGGAAAGCCGGCGGCGACAGTGATGATCTCATCGCCGCGGCGCAGCCGGCGATCGCCCCATTCGTGCGCGGTCAGCGCGGCGGTGGCGAGGAGGTTCGCGCTGCTGCCGCTGTTGACGAGACGCGCGGCCGGCAGGCCGTACCACTTCGCGAGACGGTCCTCGAAACGGCGATGCCAGCGGCCGCCGGTCAGCCAGAACTCGATCGAGCTTTCGACGAGCGCGAGCATGTCGCTCTCGTCGTAGACGCGGCCTGCGTACTTCACGGGTGACGAGCCCGGAACGAACGCCTGCGGCTTGTTGCGCAGCTCGCCGATTTTTCGCACGCGCTCGAGGATCTCGGCGGTCAGTTGCCGCTCGAGCTGTTTGTCATCCATGGAGATAGTCCCTGATCTGTGAGCGCGTCAACTCTCGGAGTTGCTCCGCGGTCGCGCCGTCGTGCGCGGCTTTGTACCACGCAACGGTGCGATCGATGGCCTCGTCGAAACGCCAGCGCGGGCGCCACGCGAGCTGGGTCATCGCTTTGTCGATCGCGAGGCGCAACATGCCGGCTTCATGCGGCTGCTCGCGATGCCGCGTCGTCCATGTGCCTTCGCCCCACGCGTGAATGACGCGCTCGACGAGCTCTTCGACGGTGCGGGTGTCGTCGGGGAACGGACCGAAGTTCCAGGCGTCGGCGAGCTCGGGGCGTTCGTTCAGTTGCCGCGCGAGCTCGAGATATCCGCCGAGCGGCTCGAGCACGTGTTGCCACGGGCGGATCGCGTGCGGGTTGCGGACGTCGATCGGCACTTTGCGGGCTAGCGCGCGGATCGCGTCGGGGACGATGCGGTTCTCGGCCCAGTCGCCGCCGCCGATGACGTTGCCGGCGCGCGCGGTCGCCACGCGCAGGCCGAAACTGCGGCGATAGCTGGCCACGACGAGCTCGGCGGCCCCTTTCGACATCGAGTAAACGTCGTGGCCGCCCATCGGCTCGTTTTCGCGGTAGGCGTAGATCCACTCGCGGTTTTCGTAGCACTTGTCACTCGTCACGATGATGACGGTGCATGGCCGTCCGAGCCGACGGAGGGCTTCGAGGATGTTGGCGGTGCCGAGGATGTTGGTCTGGATCGTCGTCAGCGGATCCTTGTAGCTGGTCAGGACGAGCGATTGCGCGGCGAGGTGGAAGACGAAGTCGGGGCGGGCGCGATCGAGCGCGGCGGTGAGGGCGTCGAGGTCACGGATGTCGGCTTCGTGGGATTCGCACGTTTCGTCGAGCGCGAGTTGGCGGAACATCGACGGGTCATCGGCGCGGAGCGCGTAACCGGTGACGTTTGCGCCGAGCTCGTTGAGCCAGAGGGTCAGCCAGCTGCCCTTGAATCCGGTGTGGCCGGTGACGAAGACCGGCCGGCCGCGGAACGCGTTCACCACACTTTCCACGGTGCCTGTCCCGATTCCCACAGCTCGTTCAGGAGCGTGAACTCGCGCAAGGTGTCCATCGGTTGCCAGAAGCCCTGGTGCGGATAGGCGACGAGCTGGCCGTCGGCGGCGAGTTTCTGCATCGGCTCCCGCTCGAGCACGGTGGCCGGCCCCTCGGTCAGGTAATCCCAGAACCGGCGGCCGTCGATGACGAAGAAGCCGCCGTTGATGAAGCCGCCGGTGGCTTGCGGTTTTTCGTTGAACTCGTGCACCAGGCCGTCGCGGATGCCGAGTTCGCCGAAGCGGCCGGGCGGACGGACGGCGGTGACAGTGGCCACTTTGCCATGAGCGTGGTGGAACTCGAGGAGTTTGGGGATGTCGACGTTCGAGACGCCGTCGCCGTAGGTCAGCAGAAAGAGGTCGTCGTCTTCGACATAACGGCGGATGGCGAGCACGCGGCCGCCGGTTTCCGCCGCTTCGCCGGTGTCGGCGAGTGTAATGGTCCAATCCTCTTCGGATTCATTGCCGGCGATCGTAATGCCGCGATTACGCCCGAGTCGGACGATCACGTCGTTGGTCATGGCGCCGTAATTGAGAAAAAACTCCTTGATGGTCCAGGCGCGATATCCGAGACAGAGAACGAAGTCGTGGAAGCCGAAGTGGGCATAAGACTTCATGATGTGCCAGACGATCGGTTTGCCGCCGATGGGGAGCATCGGTTTGGGGAGCGCGTCGCTGGCTTCGCGGATGCGGGTGCCGCGGCCGCCGCAGAGGATGACGACTTTCATGCGGAGCGGATGATACCTGTGTAAAAAGCGAAAAGCCCGCGGATTGCTCCGCGGGCTTTTCATATTTATCCCGGCGACGTCCTACTTTCCCACGCAGTTGCCCACGCAGTATCATCGGCGATGCGGAGCTTAACTGCCGTGTTCGGAATGGGAACGGGTGTGTCCTCCGCTCTATGATCACCGGAAACTTGTGATCTGAGGTAAGTATTGAATACGGGTTGCAGCGTTCGGAGAGAGCACGGCAGCTGCAGACAACATCAAATCAAGGCATTTATGGTCAAGTCAAACGACCGATTAGTACTGGTCAGCTGAGAGCATCGCTGCTCTTACACATCCAGCCTATCAACGTGGTCATCTACCACGGGTCTTCAGGGAGAACTCATCTTGTGGTTGGCTTCTCGCTTATATGCTTTCAGCGATTATCCTTTCCCGACTTAGCTACCCAGCGATGCCCCTGGCGGGACAACTGGTACACTAGAGGTCGGTGCTTCCCGGTCCTCTCGTACTAAGGAAACCTCCACTCAATTCTCCTCCGCCCACAACAGATAGGGACCGAACTGTCTCGCGACGTTCTAAACCCAGCTCACGTACCGCTTTAATCGGCGAACAGC
>Ga0207677_10001584_pt1 | contig 12059 bp, 5 predicted proteins | sample KBSMisM42_FD_184311 | JGI IMG/M metagenome (GOLD analysis project Ga0207677, IMG submission 184311) | Miscanthus rhizosphere microbial communities from Kellogg Biological Station, Michigan, USA - KBS Miscanthus M4-2 (SPAdes) (version 2) | ecosystem: Host-associated > Plants > Roots > Rhizosphere...
CCCCCCCCAACATCCCCTCTTCCCCTCATCCCATAGGAAATAGGGGGGGGATCCGGGAAATAGGGGAAGAGGGGATGGGATATCTCGAAGAGATAAGAGGGATGGTAGGGGATCTAGAGGTCTGAGAGGCAAAATTACAATACATATGGTAATCTTCGTGCCCTTTCCATTATCCTCCGGATTAGAAGAGGGAATAAGGGCAATATATTAACAACAAGATGCTTCATGCGTTTAGCACAATAAATGATATATGATATAAATAAAATATTTAGTTACTTATAAAATTAGTACTTTATTCCTTAAAATCTCTAGATTCTTACAAATAAAGCCTATCTTCATAATTTAGCCCAATTAAGGCAAGATTATGTTTGTAATGTTATATTACGTATATTTAAGAAATATCTTAAGGTAAGCTTCGTGCCTATATGCTTTCAGCACTTATCTTTGACTAACATAGCTTTCCTGCCGTGCCTATACTATCATAACTACTCAAGTGAAAGTAGGTTAGTCTTTAAATCCCTTACTAGAAGTAAGAGGAAAAAACAAGACATATAAACAACAGGTAAACCAGAGATTAATAATTTTATTATTTCAATATTAATAAATTAATATACCAAGTTCCTTTCGTACATAGGTTATTCCTTATTATATTCTAATTCCCTCTAGAAGATAGAAACCATACTGTCTCACGACGTATTTAACCCAGCTCATGTAACTTTTTAATCGACGAACAGTCGTACCCTACATAGTTTCTGCATCCATGAGGATAAGTTAAGCCGACATCGAGGTGCCAAACCGCGCACTCATTTTGCACACTCTTGCGCAAATTAGCCTGTTCAACTTGTTATCATAAATTTTATTTATTTATTTCCATTTTTTACAAAATGGTTCAGACTATATCTTCATTTTTCTTTTATGTATATTCATGCCATCTCTTCCCCTCATCCTTTTTAGCTTGTTTCCCTTATCCCTTATCCCTTATCCCATAATCCCTTATGGGATAAGGGATTATGGGATTATGGGATTAGATATCCCTTTATCACTTTCGTTATATTCTTCCCTTATCCCGAAGGGATTATTAGTAATCCCTTCGGGATAAGGGAAGAATAAAGGAGGGCAATAAATTTTAGTATTGATACCAGTGATATCAGGGATAAAGGGATTCGCGATATGACAGAAAAGGGGACAGAATAAATTACTGCCAAAATATAAATAGCCGCTTAAACTATTTACCACTAAATCAACCTCTTACTGCAAAAGATCCTATACGACGTTTAGAACTTCATCTAGATTTTTCAACATTTGAATCCATATAACCTCTAAAAACTACTGCTGATAATCCTTTAAATGATGAATCGATGTTTTTAAGACCACCTTTTCACTTCAACTTGTATACAGCTCTATCAGCTCTATAACGTTTAGTTAATCTACCTTTAACGATTAATCTAGCACCACCCATAGCTTTATATTTTATATTTTCAAAAATAATATTACGCAAGTTTGAGTAATAAGCTTTATTTAGGTCTCCGACTCCCTCAGAGGGGTAAGAGAAGCAAGATATATTATCTTTGGAGTTTTTAGTTTTTAAAGGTACAACAGATTCCATAGTATCATTAGAGTTATCTAAAATAGTTTTATAATATATATTATATAATAGTTTATTTAAATTATCTTTAGAGTTTATGTCTTGTTCTGATAATTTATTTAATATATGATTTATATTTATATTTCTATATTTATTGTCTATTAACTCTCTATCCACTTGTTTTTCTACTCTTCCTCTTTCTATAATAGTATTTACCTTAGGTAAAGCAACTTTAGAAAGCAGAGAATTTATTCTACGCATTGGACTAGATTTAGGTTTTCTTACTTTTATTGTTAATATTTCAGTAAATATATCAGTATTATACGCTATAGACTTTAAATTAACTATATTGAACTCTACTTTTTTACCATAGTATTTACCTATAGATTGGCTTAATTTAGATAAAAATTTTTCCTCAAATTTATATTTGTTTAAACTTAATTTCAATTTTAATCTTCTAAAAGTAGAAAAAACTTTCTTTACTTTTTTGAAGAAACGTTTATTACGCATATAATATAAGAAATTTATCTTTCTTAAACGATCATTAACATTAAATTTTAATAACAATGATAAAGAATTATTTATACTTTCTGATCCTTTCTCTTCCTTCATAGGAGGACTAGAAAGAGGTGTATCAATTAAATTAGAGCTTTTACCCTCTTTTGATACATAAGAAAGAAAATTCATTCATTTATCTGTCATAAAGCTAATTCTATTTTTTAAACCAAAACCTAAAATTTTTTTTATTTTTTGGATTCTTTTTAATAAAGATAATCTTTCTTTATTAAAAACATAAAGAGTAATTATAGCTTTTTCGTTAGTATGTTTAATTTCAGCTTTACTTACAAATATTCTATTTAAAGATTTACGTTTAGTTCTACGTGATATATATTTATGCTGTAAAAACTTATTATTAAAGTATAAACTAAAATAACCCCTTATTAAAGAATTTATATTTAAATCATAAATAGGGTAATTTATATTATTTTTAGGTGAATAATTATAAACAGTGTTTTTTCATTCTTTAGAAACGGGAGGTAAATACTTAGTTTTACCTACATCATTTTCTACTATATTAAAAGGCACTAATTTATAATTAGTATTTATTTTTTTAGTGAAAATAAAAGGAGAATTATACTCCACATTAGATTCAATTTGTTTTATTGCCCCGTGGGCACTGGATGAATTATTATTTTTTAAATTTAACATAATTTTATTTATTTTATTGCATTTTCCCTCCATCACCCCCCCCCCTTTCCTGACCCCCCCCCTGCGGGGGGGTGATTTTGGGGATGAGGGGGGGTCAGAATAGAAGGGCACGAAAAAAATATTTTTTTTATCTATACATTAAGAAAAATGTTGGGTTTTATACAAGGTTTATTGTTAGCATACTCACCTATTAGTCGTTGAACGGTTTTGTTTCTTCTTTAATTTCTTGCCTTTCCCATTCCCCCTTTATCACGTAGTGATATAAAGGGATCAAGGTATCAGACAGAAAATTCCTTGCTAAAACAAATTTCGCTTCAAATTTACTTAGATTAAGCAGTAGATAAAACTAATGCTAGGTTAAGTTATTTTTGAAATTTACCCAATTAAAATCAATGATTTTCGTCCCGCCTTGTTTATTTTCGTGTCTTTTCCCCCCGATATCTCTTTATCGGCTCCGCAGCCCAGTACGTCCTTGGACTTTGTTTTTTCTAAGAAAAAACATAGAAGGGCTAAATTTTAGTAGTGATATCAGAGATAAGAGGGAACCAAGATAAAAATAAATAAGGGAACTAATTAAACATTGAAGGACAAACATCCCTAGCGTAGCTTTTCCAATAATCCAAGACCTTTCCTTTTTGTGTCTTGTGATCCTATGCCCCGCTTACGCGACTGTAAGACTTGTTGGTGGTCAAACAGTAAAGCAAGATTTAGCCATTAAACTTGGTAAGTATTATACATAACCTATCGTAAAAAATACGATAACTAATAAGATATTAGAATAATTCGTAATATCTCATCTACAACTAATTTCACCATAGTTAAAATCTTACCTAACGATAAAAATTGCTTCTCATTAATACCCTGTAAGTCTATACTTTTATAAGTATCTAAATACAGAAAAGCAAAATATTAGACATTTTACTGTCTAGCTTGTACATCAATACATAAATATGATAGAGTATAGCATAATGCTATCTACTATTACAAACAAACAAAAATTAATATTTTTGATTCTGTGATATATCTGTTAGCTTACGCTTACCTCTTAGTTCCCTAAAGAACTAAGAGATATAAAAACAAATATAAAACATAGTTGGACACTCCCATTTACTCTTTGTGGGGTCTGTGCCCCGCATAAACTGTCTCCTAGCAATTTTTCCTTTCTAAGGTTACATTCTTTTTCTTTTTAGAAAAAGAAGGGGATTAAATAATCCACACAATACGATCCCCAAATAAAGGTATTACATTTGAATCTGATCAATTACCTTATTTACTGAAATTTGTCCCCAACCATACCTAATAATTAGTAACAGTAAAGCTGCATAGGGTCTTCTCGTCTAACTAGAGGTAAACTGTATCTGCACAGTTATGCCAATTTCACTGAGTCAATCATAGAGACAGCTGTTGTATCGTTACATCATTCATGCAAAGACTGCATTTAACAGTCAAGGTATTCCGCTACCTTAGGACCCTCACGCTAAGGCCGCCATTAACCGGGGGTTCCTACAGTACCAAACTTTTTAAAGTTAGTTATTTTCGTTAGCCAGCCGGCACCGGGCAGAAATCACACTCTATACTTAGACTTAAGTCGTTATGCAAAGTGCTTTGTTTTAATTAAACAGTCGTACAACAATATTTCATGCTTCTTCCATCTTAACCGTTTTAATATTTAAATGTATAATACATCTAAAAATAAGAACGGTACAACTGAGCCCTCCTTATCCCGAAGTTACGGTAGTTAGTTTGCCGAGTTCCTTTATGATTGTTAGCTCATTTACGCCTTCGTATTCTCTACTAGCTTACTTGTCACAGTTTCTAGGTACGGTTTTTTTTCATCTTATCCCTGAAGGGATCTAGTAAACTCATTAATGAGTTTAAAGATATATTACTTATTTTTTCCAGCACACTTTCCACTTGAAAAATGTTGTCATTTAAGTAATAAGATTTTCTCATCGTTTCAACCTTTGGAAGTGAAAACTTAGAGGCCGTTACTTTAAATAAAACCATAAGCTTTAGGCGGATTTTCGAGGGACCTTGGATAGAGCTTCGCCACTATCCTTAGTCAACTATGCCTCGAAATTTCTTTTTGTTACTCATGTCACCATTCTCTCTTGAGTGTAATGTAAACGCATTTATTATAAAATAATAGGAATGCTTCATGTTCACTCAATGTTCTGCTACCCCAGTAAATGAATATAATATTACATCTATTATATTCAAATATGGACAAGGTATCGGTACATTATTTAGATCCGTTAAATTTTCGATGCCTTTAAAAATTAACAAGCGCTCTGTTACGAGGTCTTTGAATTATGGCTGCTTCTAAGCCCATCTCCTTGTCGACTTAAATAAAGACTTTCTTAATTTCACTTAATAATAATTTCGGAACCTTAACTCTTGTTCTGGGCTGTTTCCCTTTTGACATACACAGAGTTCCACTTTGCCGTCATATATATTATATGCTTAAGGCTGAGGTGTGGACGTTCTCCCTAAATAGTTCATTTTTTTCTCTTCCCCTCAGGGGACAGGAATGCGACGTAACCTTACGTCGCACCCCTAATCCTTACAAACCCCTGCAAGCCTGCAGGGGTTTAGGGATATGTAAGAATCTAATTTGTTTGTTTATGAACTATCCATTTAGACAACAGGCTATGTGATCAGTAGATGCACGCCTGGTTTAATTTAATTATAATTAATAACTAAATTAAACTAAAGTAATTTTTTAATATATTTTTGGCTGTTTAATTAGCAGCAGCCTTTTTAGTAATAAGATAAACACCTTTTAACGGTTTACCTCTTTTAATTGCATTATATACAGCCTGTCTTGTAACACCTAAAAATTCACCTGCTTCAGTCTGGTTAGTAAAATTTCATACTTCCTTAGAATGAGTATTTGTAACCACCACTGCTACTCCCTCACGTTCTACAGTCTTAACTTTAATATTAGCCAAAGCTTCAGATGTAAGGGGATTATTTTTCTTGTACTCAGTGGTAGCCAAAGATAATTTTTTTTTAGTCTCTTCACTCACAACTTTACCTTTATGTGTTAAAGATAAGATTTGTTTGTGTCCGTCCGAAATTGTCTTTAATTTAAATAACTCAATATTAGCTTTAGTATGTTTATAACCTAACAATGAATAAGCAAATTCTAGTACATTGTATTCAGGATTCAATAAATCCAAGTAAAATTGTTCCCGATTAAGAAGATCACCCTTTGTACAGCATTCTAATATTTCAAGTATGAAATTATCGTGTCCATACTTAAGTAAAGCTTTATGTATAGGTCTTTTATTACGGGTTAACTCACTGTTTCTATAATAACACGCCAATCTATTAGCTAAATCCATTCCACTACCTACATAAGTTTTATTATTAAGTTTATTAACTCAACGATAAATACCTGATAAACCACGATTATCTGCTAAAATAACTTTTTTCAGTAATAATGCATTATCATAAGTTTTTTGTGCCAGCAGAGGATTTAAATTTAGATTTGAAGAGTTATTTAGGCCAGGATCGTAACTTTGCATGACACCTACGCGAGTAACAGGTCTAGTTTCAGTTTTAACTGAAGGTAATATTTGAATATTTGTATTTGTTATTTTTTTCATTTTTGTTTAAAATTATTTTTTTTAGCAACCAAGGATTTTCACCTCAGTCCTCCTGGTTCGGTCTTAATCATCTTCATCGGGCTCCTATGAGAACCTCAACAGATCCTTGATATATAATATTGGTTCAGTAGATGTTACACGCTTAGGTTAACTTCCCTTCCTCCTTGCGGGCCAGGATTTTACTGTCAGTTGAGACCTTTAGCCATGAGGTTAAGGTCTATTCCTTTTGTCCAAGAGTCGCAAGCGTTCCTTCCCCCCGTCGAATCCATTTAAAAATAAATTCCCTGAGGCCATGTACGTTCACTCTTTCATTAGGTATGACTGCTACAGTATAACTTCTAAACTTTACACATTGTCCTTTCCCAATCTTATCCTACTCACTATGCTTACGCGCCGGTATACCCTCATCCCCAGAGCTAATTCCAAACCCAAACATTATAACCAACACATTTTATCTCTAACATTAGTACAGTATCTGTACTTTACCTAAACATTTATCTTATATTACATTATATTATATATTACTTTATTGCCATTGCATCCTTTAGGATGAGGCTTGACTATATCTTAAGCACTATCATACAGATAATGCCAACCAACATCTAGTCGATGAACTGCACACCTTAACATTTTAATTAATTAAGGTGCTTGGCTGCGGATTACCCATTAATTTTCATTTATCCTTCACGATTTTACCATACCACGAGTCATTACCTGTGCCACCTACTCTATTACTAGGTAAGTTTGGTTGTGAAGGCTCTTAGGGCTTTCCCGCAATTTGACGGTTTATAGCAAAAGGTTCACTTTCACTTGGAGGCTGTTTGTTAAGTTTCTCATACTTATACAACCTTATCATTCTATGTCTGATAATTCAAGATTCATCTTTGCCATTTCGAGTCTACAAACTCACCGATAAAATCTTTACGATCCCCCGATATGTACAAAGTAAGATGTGAATTTTATTATAAGAAAACCTACAATAAAATTTATTACACCTTGTCTGAGATGAAGTTCTGTACCTGCTAAGATGTTACTTAAATTGCCTACTATTATAGGTTTCGCAGAAAACCAGCTATCTAGGTCAGTTTTGTCTTTCACTATACTTACCACAATTCTTCCGATATTTTTGCTACAATAACCGGTTCGGACTTTTATAATCCTGATTGTGGTAAGATCACCTAGCTTCGGGTCTAACTTTAGACACTAATTCATTTGATTGATCATCGTTTTAACTACGCGTGTTTTACCGCTCGCATCTAATGTTAACTTGGTGACCCATTATGCAAAAGGTACGCTCTCACTTTTTTACTAGCTTGAGCTGCTTATAAAACTACTATTTCAACTCCCGTTCCCTCACGGTACTTTTCTCTGTCGCTTATGTATTATATTTAGCCTTAGAGGAAGGTTCCCCTTAATATTCAAACAGGTTTTCGTCCATTTTACTTATTAATATACTTACTTTGTATATAGGCTAGTCTACTTTCATTCACACTAATCGTAGAATCTCGTTTGATTTCTTTTCCTGAAGCTACTAAGATATTTCAATTCGCCTTCGTTTATTACTTAATTTCTCTAAGAGTTTATATGTAAATTATACATAATTTCAAATTACTCTTTAATACATAGCTAGGGATCCCTAATAGTTTCTTTGTATACTTATATTTTTATAAATATTTTTCTATATCTAATACACTATATCACTAAGAATTTTTTATTTCGGATTATTATGATTCGAACATAACTACTTCTCAACCCAAATGAGACGCCTTACCAACCCGGCCCTAATCCGTCAAATTTTATTTTATTTTTTTTTAGTGTTAATTTATTGCCTCATATCGCTTTATCATTTAGCGATATCCTTTCCCCCTTGATCCCCTCTTACCCCTCTTATCTCGAAGAGATAAGAGGGGTACACGGGGAAGGGGGGGAATAGATAAAGGCACTAAACACATAATGAATATATTATTACTTTTTACTAATTCTTTCAAGACTTGAACTTGAACATCATTCTTATCAAGAATGCGCTCTACCGGTTAAGCTAAAGAATCTTATAAATAATAAGATGAAAAACCTATTATTATTTATATATTATATAACACCTAGTCAGTGCTGGCTTAGCAGAAAACTTCAATAGCTTAACATAATTAATATTGTTATTTATTTAAAACTACTTAATACCAAATCAACTATAAAGACTATCTAATAAACCACCCAACAATTCTTGTAATCAACCATCACCACCTTCTTTATGTAAAGTATTGGTTGGCCCTTCCCCTGAAGATGAATTACCAGTCCCAGAAGAACTAGGCCCTGAAGGAGCGGAGGATCCAGAATCATTACCTCCTTCTTCATTATCATCCTTTCTGTCCGATGATTTTTTTTTTTGATCTTTATTTTTTTCGATGATTTCATACTCTTTATCGTCCTTGTCAGACTTGGATTCTGACTCTTCCTCGTCAGACTCGACTTCTGAATCTTTATCTGGTGTGACACGATCTTCATCTTGCAATCTTTTATTTACCCTATTTAAAAAGTCCTTGGCGGTATCTGTTCCTTCTAATTCTTTAGGGTACTTTTTTTGCAATTCATCTAACTCTTCATTATTCTTAGGTTTGATATTATTTTCATGTTTCTCCTGAGCTTTCTTAACTTTGTCCACTAGTTCCTCCTTTTCTTTGTCCCTAGCTATTTGTTTAATTAATTTGTCAAGTTGCCTAATAACAAGTAATCCTGAAAAAGTTTTATCTAAACTTAAATATATAAATAAAGCCAAATTAATAAAATAAGACGTAGGCATAAATAAGAAAAAAAGTAAAACAAAAAAACCAAGCAAGCTAAAAGCATAAAAATTTACTGAACTAAATTGAAGGGGATAAGAAGTTGGAAAAAAACCCCTACATAGATATTTTAGTTTACTCTTGAAAATAATTAACTCCCTCAATAGTAAACGGATACATATAAAAAAAGTCAAACAACATCCACAAAGTGTCAGTACAAAATTCCCCCTTCGAAACCTAAATGGTGATTGTCAGTTAAATGGTAAGAATAAATTCTTCATAAAGCTACAGCTAAGAAAGCTGTACCTACCATTACGTGTATCCCATGAAAACCCGTAGCAAAAAAGAAACATGTACCAAAAGCTCCATCACTAATTGTAAATGATGAAACACTATATTCTAGACCTTGAAATCCTGTAAAAACTGCAGCTAATAAAACTGTAGCTATAGAACCGTATAAGGCTCCACTTCTTTTACCTTGTATTAAAGAATGGTGAGCATAAGTAACTGTTGCCCCACTTGATAGTAATAATACTGTGTTTAATAGAGGAAGCTCGAAAGGATTAACCGGTTCTATTCCTAGAGGAGGTCATTGAGCACCTAATTCTACAGTAGGAGTTAAGGCACTGTGAAAGAATGCTCAGAATATAGCCAAGAAGAATAAAGCTTCACTTACTATAAATAAAATAACACCTAAATTTAATCCTTTTTGTACTGCGAGAGTGTGGTTTCCTAAAAAAGTCTATTAATAATACATTTCTGTATTAATTGGACTATATCTTAATTTATGGGTTTAAATATATAACGCATAAGTTTTTAACGTATAGTCTCTGAGGATCCTACAAGGATAATTATAAGTCCTTTGGTTTCCTGCTGATTGTCCATTGTTTCATCCATTAAGATTTTCACTTAAATAAAAATATTTAAGTACTTAAGGCTTTAGGGGTTTCCAGCATATAGTTAAATTTTACGAGAGCACTTTATATAGAATTGAATTGAATTGGATTGAATTTTTTTTTTGCGTGTCTAATTAAGACTTACCTATTAAAGATTTTATTTTTAATCTACCTTCATTTGTTAAATGTTCTTTAGATATTATCATATAATAAACTAATCTTCATTTAGAATATTTATCGTATTTCTCCCCTATTAAAGGATGCATCTCAAAATATTCAATAAGAAATTTTAGATTATCTATAGATGAAACTGATAAAGATAAAGTTTCTGTACATGTTTTATTACTACTATACATTTTTACATTACAATTTAGAAAAGACCCGAGTTTTTCCATAAAAGGTAACATAGAAGAAGATGTTGGTTTATCATAGGCACGTTGATCCAATCTAAATTTTAAACTTATATTTTCACTTCGTGATCTTTTCATATTATCAGATTTAGGTTTACTATCTAAGTATTTAACACCAAAATGCCCATCTGCTTCACTAAAACCAGCTAATCAACTATTATCTCCAAAAGATGATAAATCTAATTTGCTTTCAGATATGTTTAAAGAATATTTTAAATTAAAATTTTGAATTAAAGCATTAAATCTTTTATTTTTAGGTGTACGAAGTTTACCATGTATTAAATCGATAAAAATAAGAATTCCGTTTTTATCTCCAATAATATAACGGAGTATATTACCTGAAACTTGAAAACGTCCTATATTACCTAATTCTGATTGAATATAAGCATACATACCTAAATTGTCAACATGAGTAGTAAAAACTATTCTAGGGTTAAGAATTCTGTTTAAAGTAGTGTTACCTAAAGCAGGTATAGATATGCTACCATCTCCCTCTAAAAGACCAGCTAAATAATAACCTAAATTATTTTTATTTTTATATACCTCATTCTTATTTAATAAAAGAGAAGAGTTGTATTTTTTTAAAGCTTCTTGAACATCTTCTATAGAAACAACTTTGGCTATTTTTAAGTACGCATTGTGAAAAAAATTCAATAATTCTATAGTTTTGACTTTACCCTCAGAAATAATGTCCCGGAATCAGAAAGACATTGAAGATACTACCATTAATAAGGCTAGGAAAAACACATTGTATGCATTACTAAAACTATGCATAGATAATGCTCCACTTGCAGCTAAGCTAAATAAACTTATACTAGTGTAAAATGGTCAAGGTGAGGGCGATACTAAATGAAAAGGATGATTTTGAAAATTACTTCTAACTAGTTGAGTCATTGCCTATCTATATCTTAATAAATTAAAAACATACCTAAATATATAATTGTAATAATCTTTTTTTTAAGTTGGCACCTCTTCCCCTTGATCCCCGGAGGGGTATGGGGACAAAAAAAAATAATCTTTTTTAATCGAGCCTTGCCCTCAGATTCCCATAGGGGAAGAGGCGGGGACAAGTCCCCGCTAGCTCCGCTAGTTTTTTCAAATTTGTTCTTATCCCATTATCTCATAATCTCGAAGAGATTATGAGATAAGGGATACCGAAAAAATAAGTTTTTTTTTATAGTCCCCTTTATCCTGTAGGGATATCGGGAACCAGTCTTATAATATCTACGAGATAAGGGACTAGTGCCTTCTTTTAAGAAATAGGTGATTCGAACACCCAACCTTCCGTGTGTAAAACGGTTGCTCTACCATTGAGCTAATTTCTTTGGTCCCCCTTATTTTTATTTATATACGGCTAAAATAGACCGTTAGATGGTTAAAAATATGGGGGAGGGGGAAGTAAGGTAAACCTTAATTTTTTTGTTTTATTGTTATTACTATAGCACCTACCATTGCTAATAATAATATAAAACTAGCTATAATAAGTCACATATTATAGTTTGTGTACATCACATTACCTATACTAGTTATATGACTATTTTCTATTAAATTACCATCTCACATTTGACTAG
>Ga0207677_10001589_pt1 | contig 12047 bp, 8 predicted proteins | sample KBSMisM42_FD_184311 | JGI IMG/M metagenome (GOLD analysis project Ga0207677, IMG submission 184311) | Miscanthus rhizosphere microbial communities from Kellogg Biological Station, Michigan, USA - KBS Miscanthus M4-2 (SPAdes) (version 2) | ecosystem: Host-associated > Plants > Roots > Rhizosphere...
CCAGTTGCCGTCGGGGCTGATCCGCGGGAACGAGTAGAAGTCCCGCCCCGAAGCGAGCACCTGCGGCTCCCCGGAGCCGTCGAGCGGCAGCGAGACGATCTCGTTGACGGGTTCGGGCTCAGCGTCCCGTTCGCGCACGCAGACCACACCGTCGCCGTCCGGCGTCGGCCGCATGTCGGCGTAGCGGAGCGCGCCGGGCTCCGGTGGCTCCGGCGAGATCGCCACCGGCTCGGCGCCCAGCCGCTGCCGATAGAGCCGCTGGTCATCGAAGTCGACGAAGACGACGAGGTCGGGCTCGACCAGGCACCAGGCGCCGCCGCCGTACTCGTGGACCCGGGTGCGGACGTTGACGCCCTCCGGCGTCACCCGCTCTGGCTCGCCGCCCTCGGGGCGTCGCATCAGGCAGACCCGGCCGCCCTCGTCCGGTCGCCCCTCGGCCCACCAGACGGCGCCGTCGGCGGCGATCGCCGGGAAGGCCAGCCGCCGCCCGGCCCTGGCCACCGTCGCCGGGGCGATCGGCGAGGCCCAGGAGCCGAAGGGGGCGACGGTCGCCATCTAGTCGGAGACCTCGACCTCGCGCAGTCGGTGGGTGTCGACGTCGTAGACGAAGCCCCGCACGACGTCGCGGTGGGGCAGGAAGGGGGAGGTGCGGACCCGCCGGATCGACTGCCGCACGTCGTCCTCGACGTCCTTGAACGCCTCGATCGCGAACGAGGGGGCGACCCCGGTCGTCTCCTGCAGCTCCATCCGGAAGCCGTCCTCGGTGATCTTCTGCATGCCGCAGTCGTCGTGGTGGATCAGCATCACCTCGCGGGTGCCCAGGCGCCGCTGCGAGAGCGCCAGCGAGCGGATCACGTCGTCGGTGATGATGCCGCCGGCGTTGCGCAGCACGTGCGCCTCGCCCTGGCCGAGGCCGAGGGCGGCGAAGACGTCGAGCCGCGAGTCCATGCAGGTGACGATCGCCAGGTGGCGCTGCGGTTCGACGTCAAGGTGCCGCTCGGCGAGCCCGGCGGCGAAGGCCTGGTTGTTCTCGAGCAGGGAGTCGATCGTGTCCATGGCGCCGCAGCCTAGTGAGGGCGCCGCCCCGGCAGGCGTTTCCCCGTTCCCGCGCCGGGTAGCCGCTGGGTGGAGGAGGGACCGACGAAAAAGGGAGACAAGATGGAGAGCAGCAGTATCAGCAAAGGAATCCTCGATGGCGACCAGTCCACCCGTGAAGAGATCGTCGCCCTGCTGACCAAGTCCTACTGGATGGAGATCGAGACGGTGATGAGCTACATCTCCGCCTCCACCAACCTCGACGGCGTCCGCGCCCAGGAGATCCGCGAGTCCCTCGCCGAAGACGTCGAAGAGGAGCTCGGCCACGCCAAGCAGTTCGCCGACCGGATCAAGGAGCTCTACGGCGTCGTCCCCGGCTCCGAAGCCTTCACGGCCGAACAGAGCTTCCTGCAGCCGCCCGACGAGCAGGTCGACGTCGTCCACGTGATCCGCGGCGTGATCGCGGCCGAGACCGGCGCGATCGAGCACTACACGCGGATCGTCGAGGTCACCGACGGGGTCGACCCGGTCACCCAGGACATGGTGATCGCGATCCTCCGCGACGAGCAGGGCCACCGCCGCCTCTTCGAGGGCTTCCTGCGCGAGTACGAAGTCGAGGGCAAGGCTTAGGGCGGGCGCCGCCGGGCGATAGCCGATGCGCTACCTCCACCTCTGCGCTCACGAGCAGTTCCCGCCCGAGCATCTGCTGCAGCAGGCGGTCGCCGCCGAGGACGCCGGCTTCACCGGCATCGGTTGTAGCGACCACCTGCAGCCGTGGTGGGAGCCGGGGGAGGCCGGGCACGCCTGGGTCTGGCTCGGGGCGGCGGCGCAGGCGACCGAGCGGGTCAGCTTCGGGACCGCGGTGACGCCGCCGGGGCCGCGCTACCACCCGGTCCTGATCGCCCAGGCCTGGGCGACGATGGAGCTGATGTTCCCCGGCCGGCCCTACCTGGGAATCGGCTCGGGCGAGGCGCTGAACGAGGTGCCGCTGGGTGCGGACTGGCCCTCGCCCGGCGAAAAGGTCGAGCGGATGGAGGAGGCACTGGAGATGATCCGCGCCCTCTGGGACGGGCAGCGCCTCAGCGGCGCCGGCAAGCACTTCTCCACCAACCGCGCCCTCGTCCACTCGCGGCCGGAGAACCGCCGGCCGCCGATCTACGTCTCCGCCTTCGGCCCGAAGGCGGCGCGGGTGGCCGGGCGCCACGGCGACGGCCTCTGGACCCTCGCCGACCCCGAATCGGTGCCCGAGATCGTCGACGCCTACAAGGGCGCCGCCGAGGACGCCGGCCGCGAGCCGGGCGAGATCGTCCTCCAGGCCGCCTTCTCCTGGGCCTCCGACGACGAGGCCGCGCTCGAGGGCTGCCGCGTCTGGAAGGGCTCGCAGCCGAAAGAGTTCTACCGCGAGGAGTGGCACGACCCGCAGGCGATGCAGGAGGAGGGCGAGCGCCAGGTCTCCGACGAGGAATTGAAGAAGGCGCTGATCGTCTCCGCCGACCCAGAGGTCCACGCCGAACGGATCCGCGAGGTGGAGGAGATGGGGGCGACGATCGTCGCCCTGATGAACAACTCCGGCGCCGACCCGCTGGGCGCGATCGATGTCTACAAGAGCGCCGTGCTGCCACGCCTCGCCTAGGCTGCGGAGGATGGCCACCGCCAACGATGTCGAGATCCGGCCCGCGACCGAAGCGGACGTGCCGCTGCTGTTCGACCTGATCCTCGAGCTGGCCGCCTACGAGAAACTCGGCGAGTCGGTCGCCGGTGACGCCGAGAAGCTGCGGCGGTCACTGTTCGAGCAGAAGGCTGCCGAGGCGCTCCTCCTGGAGACCGCCGACGGGGAAGCGGTCGGCTACGCGATCTTCTTCACCGACTTCTCGACCTTCGAGTGCCGGCCGGGGATCTGGCTCGAGGACGTATATGTGCGACCGGAGCACCGGCGCGGCGGCATCGGCCTGGTGGTGATGGAGCATCTGGCCCGGATCGCAGTCGAGCGCGATTACGCCCGCCTCGAATGGTGTGCGCTGGAGTGGAACGAGCCGGCGCTTGACTTCTACGCGAAGATCGGGGCTCGGCGGCTGGATGACTGGCGGATGTTGCGGTTGGAGGAGGAGGGGATTCGTAGGCTGGCTGGGGGGGAGGGGGATGGGTGACCCTCCCCAGACACATCTCGCTTATGGCTCGCTGTTGAGTGTCTGGTGAGGGTCACCCATCCCCCTCTGCTCGCCGGGATAGGAGTTCCTTCTCTTGCTCGTTCGTGGCTAGTTGTGCGGCTCGTTTGAATTGAGCTGAGGCCTCCTTGTGGCGGCCTGCTTTTTCCAGGAGGTCGCCTCGGACGCTGGGGAGTAGGTGGTAGTTGGTGAGGGTTGGGTCATCTTCGATTTGGTCGAGCAGTTCCAGGCCTACCTCGGGGCCGAAGGCCATTCCGAGGGCTACTGCTCTGTTCAGGTCGACGATGGGGGAGGGTTGGATCTGGGAGAGGGCGTCGTAGAGGGCGGCGATCTTCACCCAGTCGGTTTCCTCGGCGCGGATCGCGCGGGCGTGGCAGGCCGCGATTGCCGCTTGTAGTCCGTAGGGGCCGAGCGGTCCCGGCAGCGCTTCGGCCCGCTCCAGCGCGCGGCGGCCGCGGATGATCAGCAGCGGGTCCCAGCGGGCGCGGTTCTGGTCGAGCAGCAGCACCGGCTCGCCACCGGGGCCGCGACGGGCGGCGAGTCGCGATGCCTGGATCTCCAGCAGGGCGACCAGGCCGTGCACCTCCGGCTCCGCCGGCGCCAACTGGGCGAGGATGCGGCCGAGGCGTTGCGCTTCCTCGCAGAGGTCCCTGCGCACCCAGTCCTCACCCGAGCTGGCGGCGTAGCCCTCGTTGAAGACGAGGTAGATCACCTCCAGGACCGAGCCGAGGCGCTCGCCGAGCTCTGGGCCCCGAGGCACCTCGAACGGCACCTTCGCGTCGCGCAGCGTCCGCTTCGCCCGCACCAGCCGCTGCGCGACGGTCGACTCCGAGACGAGAAAGGCGCGGGCGATCTCCGGCGTGGTCAAACCGCCGAGCAGCCGCAGGGTCAAGGCCACCCGCGCCTCGGGGGAGAGCAGCGGGTGACAGCAGGTGAAGATCAGCGCCAGCAGGTCGTCACCGATCTCGTCGTCGGCAGCGGCGTCGAAGTCCGAGCGCTCGGCGAAGAGCGCCCCGGTGTCACGGGCGACCTCTTCGCGCTTGCGCTCATAGGTCTTCTCCCGCCGCAGCCGATCGATCGCCCGGTTCTTGGCCGTCGCCATCAACCAAGCACCGGGGTTGTCAGGCACCCCGGTCTCCGGCCACTTCTCCAGCGCCGCGACCAGCGCCTCCTGCGCCATGTCCTCGGCCAGCCCCACATCACCGACCATCCGAGCCAGGCCCGCGATCAGGCGGGCGGACTCGATCCGCCAGACCGCCTCGATCGCGCGCGTAGCCTCGGTCACGTCCTTAGAGCCTTCATAGGCGTCACGCATCACGGAGCGCATCATGTCCTCCTTCATCACGAGGTGCGTCCTGCTCTGCTACCTGTGGACGGAACGAAGCGGGCGAAATATCGACATCTGCCATCTCGCGCGTCGGTACTCAGGCGGAAACACAACTCAGGTACTTGCCCCACACGGACAGCCGTTGGTTATATGAGGGACATGAAGAAGCGGACGCGCGGATCCGCATCCTGTGATTTGCAGCCACTTTCACATAATCACGGGCGCGAAACCCCAGTGCTTATTGGCTTTTCTAAATATTTCTTGATCGTTGCGAACTACCTCGATAGTCCTTGATCGCTCGCTATAGGTGAGCCGCACGCGGTCCGAACGGCACGTGCGTCGTATCGATAAGGAGAGAAAAATGATTCGCAACTACAAGGCGCTCGGGCTTGCCTTCGTGGCGATGCTCGCGCTTAGCGCGTTCATGGCCCAGACCGCTTCGGCTGTTCCGCTGACAGTTGAAGGGAAAAAAGTAGACCTCACAGGGGAACAGATAGAAGGCAAACACAAATTTACGTCGAGCGCAACCGTTGAATGTACGACGGCTACGTTTAGTTCTGTCCACTCGACAGAAACCAGTGGGCAAATTAACGAGCTTACGGTCACTCCGACTTACACGGGTTGCACCGCATTCGGTTTCGCCACGGCACACGTGAAAACGAATGGGTGCACCTACACATTCACAACACCAACAGACATTGGTGTCGAGACCGTCACATGGGATGCATCGCAGGTTCACATCCTCTGCCCCGAAAGCAAAAAAATCGAAATCACACCGACATCATTCGGGGTCAGCGTCTGCACCCAGAGTGTCGCTGCGCAGACACCGACGGATGCCGCTAATAGCCATGTAGTCGGCACGAACGTTGCAAATTCGATACCCATGGATGTTGCCCTTAATGTCACATTGGCAGGGATTTCGTACACCGGTACCGGTGGCGCTTGTGGCACCGCTGGCAATAATGCCACCTACTCTGGGAAAGCCACAATTCGGTGCTACAAAGCTGAACCGCATACGCCTGAAAACCAGATTGATTGCACATTTAGCTGATCTAGCTGAGTGCGCGTAGCAGAGTTATGAGTTCCCGAGGGCTGGCTTAAAAGCCAGCCCTCGTCTATTCCTGCGCGGTAGGAGATGCTGAGGGTTGCCCGTCAGCTCAGTTCCCGTAGGCGCTTGACTTTGTTGGAGACACGGCTAGAGTCCTGTCTAGGTACGGGAAGTGAAACCTGCGCGGTTTGGGAAAGGGGGGAAAGCTTGAAAGAGCCGAGAAATGTTCTTCGGATTAGGGTGGGTCCGTTGGTCATCCTATTGTTACTGACTACTTTGTGCCTGGACGGGTCTCTGGCGGTAGCTGCCCCAACTCCTTCTATCTTCTGGAAGGCTCCCAGCGACGGAATCACGGGCCAAGGTGCTGGTCAGCTGAAGGGTCCCGACGCGATCGCCGTGAATTCAGATACGGGGAATATTTATGTGGTGGAGCAAGGGAATGCTCGAGTGAGTCAGTTCGATCCGTGGGGCCAGTTCGTCCGCGCCTGGGGATGGGGAGTCAAAAATGGAAACAATGAATTCCAAATTTGCACTAGCGAAACCGGGTGCCAGGCGGGGGCGAAAGGTCCGGGTCCGGGGCAGTTTGATCGGAATGGGTTCGGGGGCGGTATTGCTGTCGGCCCGGACGGATCGGTTTACGTGGGAGATTTCGAAAATTACAGAGTCGAGAAGTTCGACAGCACGGGAAACTTCCTGCTCGAATTCGGGGAAGAAGGGACCGGACCAGGGCAGTTCGCGCCCGGCGCGAGTTACCGCAGCAACATTGCCGTCGGCCCGGACGGGACGGTCTTTGTCGGGGAGGAAAATCGGATTCAGGTCTTCGAACCCGATGGAAGTTTCAAAGATGGAGTCCCTTTCGATGGCGACTTGGAACTGCTAAAAGACAGAGAATTCCGCGACCTCGCCGTCGATAGCGCTGGGGATCTCTACGCGACGGCAGACGGACTTGAAATGATCGTCAAGTTCAAGCTGGCAGGAGAACTGGTCGCGCCGGAGTCGTTCCCCCTGACTAAACCCCGTGGCCTCTCAATTGACGTAGCCGGCAACCTCTACACCACCGAAGGCTTCCAGGAAATCGTCGAGTTCGATGCCGATGCGAACCTGCTGGTAGCGCCCGGTAGTGAATTCGGACGGGTGAGCGGTGCTTTCTTGACTGGTGTCGCGACTAGCAGTGCCTGCGGGATCCAAGGAACGGATCTGTTAGTGCCCGTAGCGGGGAATCCTCAGGACTTCCTCACCGCCTACGGCCCACCGCCCGACCCGAACCTTTGCCCACCGCCGGTGAAGCCGCCGACGATCGCGAGGCAGTTCGCCAACTCGGTCTCGACCGACGCCGCCGAGGTTAAAGCCGACATCAACCCCCACTTCTGGCCCGACACCACCTTCTTCGTCGAATACGGGACCGGCAAATGCTCGGAAGGCGGCTGCACCTCCAGGCAGCCGGCCACGAATCAGTTGCTGACCGACGAAGTGGTTGACAAAACGATCACGTCGAGCGGCGTCACCCTCCCCGACCTCGAGCCGGGAACCGAATACCGCTACCGCTTCGTCGCCGAGAGTGGTGGCGGCGGTCCGACGGTGGGAGGCGAAAGTTCCTTCGCCACCTTTTCCGACCTTTCGCCCATCCTGCCCTGCCCCAACGACGCCTTCCGCACCGGCCTCGGAATCTTTCTCCCCGACTGCCGCGCCTACGAGATGGTCTCCCCGGCCGACAAGGGCGGGGGCGAGATCTTCACGCTCTTCAACAGCCTGAACGAACGCGCCTCGCTGAACCAGAGCTCGCTCAGCGGCGACGGCATCACCTACTCCTCCTACCGGGCCTTCGCCGACCCGACGTCGGCGCCCGGAACCTCTCAGTACCTTGCGAGGAGGGGAAGCGAAGGGTGGTCGAGCAGGTCGATCTCGCCGCCACGTGGGACGCCCCACCAGCTGGGCGGACCGACTCTGGAGATCCAGTTCCGGGCCTTCAGTACCGACCTCTGCGAAGCCTGGCTCGTCCACGACACCGACCCGCCCCTTGCCGAAGGCGCCCCGGAAGACTTCCCCAACCTCTACAAGACGAACCTCTGCGACGAAGAAGACGCATACGAAGCTCTCACCGTGGAGCCCCTGCAGGCGAAAAATCCCGATGGGGCCGACTCTTACGTGGTCAACCCCCAAGGCTCCTCGGCCGACGGCACCCACACCGTCTTCCGAGCCTTCGGCAAACTGATGGCGAATGCGGCGTCCACGACCAACTACCAGTGCTACGAGCACTTCGACGGCAAACTGAGGCTGGTCAGCGTGCTGCCGAGCGGGCAGCCGAACCCGACCGACTGCTCGATCGGCGTCGCCTACTCGCGGGAAAGCCCCCACACCGCCCAGCTCCACAACGCGATCTCCGAAGACGGGTCGACGATTTTCTGGACGGCAGGAAGTACGGCGGAAGTTGAACAGGGCCGAATCTACCTGCGGATAAATGGGAAAAACCCGACGCTGGCGGTCTCGCAGGCAGGGGAAGCGTCGTCGGGCACCGTCGCAGCCTCGAACTATTGGACTGCCGCGCCGGACGGATCGGTGGCGATCTTCTCGACCGGAAACCTGAACCAGGGCAAAGCCGACGCCTACGAATACCGGCTGGCTGACAAATCCACCCACCTGATCGCCCATGAAGTCCGCGGCTATCTGGGCTCGAGCGAGGACGCCTCGGTGATCTACCTGGCCTCCGAGGAAGCGCTGGCCGGGGCGAACGCCGAGGGCAAATCGCCGGTGGTGGGCAAACCGAACCTCTACCGCTACGCGGGCGACGAAAGCTTTCGCTTTATCGCGGCGCTGAGCGATCTGGATGCGGATCCGACCGGCTGGTCACCGCTCTCCAACCCGGTAAGCCGCCACACCGCCCGGGTCGGCGATGACGGGCGGGTGGCGGTGTTCATGTCGACCGAACCGCTCACCGGCTTCGAGAACACCGATGCGAACTCCGGCGAAGCCGACGCCGAGGTCTTCCGCTACGACGCCGAGGCCAACGAAGGGCAGGGCGGCCTGACCTGCGTCTCCTGCAACCCGACGGGGGCGGCCCCGAGCGGGCGGGAACTGACCCTAGGCTCCGACGGCATCGTCCCCCTCGGGATCTGGGCAGCCGCCCAGATCGTCCCCTGGGAAGCCCAGCTCGCCGCCCCCAGGGTCCTCCCCGAAGAAGGCGAAAGGGTCCTTTTCGAGAGCTACGAGCCCCTGGTCGCCCGAGACACCAACGGCAGACAGGACGTCTATCAGTGGTCGGCGGTCGGGGCCGGCGGCTGCGAGGAAACCTCCGGCGACTTCTCGGAGTTCAACGACGGCTGCGTCTCGCTGATCTCCTCCGGCGAGAGCAGCCTGGACTCCGAGTTCGTCGACGCCTCCGCAGACGGCCGCGACGTCTTCTTCACCACCGCCTCGAGCCTCGTCCCCCAGGACCCCGGCCTGATCGACCTCTACGACGCCCGCGAAGGCGGCGGCTTCGAGCCGCCCCCGCCGCCGGTGGAACCCTGTCAGCCCGGCGCCAACTGCCAGAGCCCCGAACCGCCGCCAGGGGATGTCAGCCCGGGTTCCCAGAACCAGAGCGAGGGCAACGTCGTGCCCTCCAAGCACAACTGCCCGAAGGGCAAGGTCTACTCCAAGAAGAAGGGCCACTGCGTAAAGAAGCACCACAAACACCGGCAACACAAAGCCCACAAAACCCGGAGGGCCGCCCGATGAAGCGCCACCTGGTGATCCTCACCGCCCTGCTGGCGCTGAGCGCCCTGGCGCCGAGTGGGGCCTCGGCCGCCTTCGGCCTCAAAGACCTCGGCTTCGAGCTCGAAGAACAGGGAGGGGCACCGGTAACCGAAGCCGGCGTCCACCCCTTCGCGGTGACCACCAAACTGGCCGTCAACACCGAAGTCGACCCCGACCTGGGCCTCGTCCCCGAAGGCGCGGTCAAGGACCTCGCGATCCGCTTCCCCCCGGGCCTGGTCGGCAACCCGACCGCGGTCGAGCCCTGCACCAACGACGACTTCACCACCCTCTCGGGCGGCGGCAACGTCTGCCCCGAAGAGACGATCATCGGCAAGGTCGAGCTCACCGTCGGCTTCGAAGAGGAAGAATTCTACAAAGTCCCCCTCTACAACCTCGAACCTCCCCCCGGCGTCGCCGCCAAGGTCGGCTTCGTCGTCCTCGGCGTGCCGGTGACCGTCGACGTCGGCGTCGACCCCGGGCCTCCCCACGAGCTGATCTCGACCGGCACCAACGTCTCCCAGGCGATCCGCTTCTACGGCGTCGAGGTCTCGGTCTGGGGCAATCCCGGCTCCCCGGCCCACGACGAGGAACGCGGCCGGTGCGTCGCCACCCCGCAGGTCGACTCCTGCCCGGTCGACATCCCCGAAGTCCCCTTCCTCACCGCCCCGCGCAGCTGCACGGGGCCCCTGCAGGAGAGCTTCGAAGCCGACTCCTGGCAGGACCCCGCGACCAGGCTCACCTACCCGGTGCAGAGCGCCTCGGAGCTCGAAGGCTGCGAGGGCCTTCCCTTCGACCCCCGGATCAAAGCCGCACCCACCACCACCTCGACCGACTCCGCCTCGGGCCTTGCCTTCGACCTCGACATCGAAGACGAAGGGCTCACCTCCTTCGACAAAGGGCCCGCCGGCTCGGACATCAAGAAGGCCGAGGTCCTGCTGCCGGAGGGCTTCACCCTGAACCCCTCCGCCGCCGCCGGCCTCGCGGCCTGCTCAGAAGCGGACCTCGCCCGGGAGAGCGCCTTCTCCGAACCCGGCGAGGGCTGCCCGCAGGCCTCCAAGATCGGCACGGTGGAAGTCGAAACCCCGCTGCTGGAAGGCGAGATCCTCAAAGGCGAGGTCTTCGTCGCCACCCAGGACGAGAACCCCTTCAAATCCATGGTCGCCCTCTACATGGTGATCAGGGACCGCGGGCTGGGCGTGATCGTCACCCAACCCGGCAGGGTCGAGCTCGACCCGGTGACCGGGCGGGTGAGGACCACCTTCGGCGAACCGGGCTTCGAGATCCCCCAGTTCCCCTTCTCCCACCTGCGCTTCCGCTTCGCCGAAGGCAGACGGGCCCCGCTCGTCACCCCACCGGCCTGCGGCAGCTATGAGGTCAAATCCACCTTCACCCCCTGGGCGCGACCCGAAGAGCGCTTCACCACCACCTCCTCGGTCGATCTCACCTCCGGCCCGGGGGGCTCCCCCTGCCCCTCGGGCTCCCCCTTCGACCCCGGCTTCCTCGCCGGCTCCCTGCAGAGCAGCGCCGGTGCCTTCTCCCCCTTCCTCATGCGCCTGCAGAGAAGTGACTCTGACCAGGCGCTGACCAGCTTCTCGGCGACCCTTCCCCCAGGGGTAACCGGGAAGCTCGCCGGCCTCGGTCGCTGCTCTGATGCGGCGATCGGGGCCGCGCGGGCACACTCGGGCCGCGAGGAGGCCGCCCTGCCCAGCTGCCCGGCCGACTCCAGGGTCGGACAGACCCTGGGCGGGGCGGGGGTGGGGCAGGACCTCACCTGGGTCCCCGGCTCGGTCTACCTCGCCGGGCCCTTCGAGGGCGCTCCGCTCTCGGTCGTCGCGATCACCCCGGCCCTCGCCGGGCCCTTCGACGCCGGCACCGTGGTGGTGCGCGAGGGCCTCGACCTCGATCCCGAAAGCGCCCAGGTGGTCCTCGACGGCTCCGGGGCGGAGATCCCCCGGATCCTCGAGGGCATCCCCCTGCGCCTGCGCGACCTGCGGGTCACCACGGACCGCCCCGACTTCACCCTCAACCCGACCTCCTGCGAGGAGGAGCAGACGAGGGCCGAGCTGCGGGGCACCACCGCCTCGGCCTCCCGCTCCTCCCGCTACCAGGCCTCGGCCTGCGGGGCCCTGGGGTTCAAGCCGAAGCTCTCCCTGAAGATGAAGGGATCGACGACCCGCAGCGGCCACCCCGAACTGCGCTCGGTCCTCACCCCCCGCCCGGGCGATGCCAACATCGGCCGCGCGGTGGTGACGCTGCCGCCCTCCGAGCAGATCGACAACGCCCACATCAACAACCCCTGCACGCGGGTGCAGTTCAACGCCGACCAGTGCCCGAAGGGCTCGGTCCTCGGAGTCGCCCGCGCCTTCACGCCGCTGCTCGATCAGCCCCTCGAAGGCCCGGTCTACTTCCGCTCCAACGGCGGCGAGCGGGAACTACCCGACATCGTCGCCGACCTCAAAGGCCAGTTCGAGATCCTCGTGGTCGGCTTCGTCGACTCCAGGAACGCCCGCCTGCGCACCACCTTCGCCGACGTCCCCGACGCCCCGGTCTCCAAATTCGTCTTGAACCTCTACGGGGGCAAGCGGGGGCTCCTGGTCAACAACCGCAACCTCTGCGCGGGGCAGCTGCGCACGAAGCTGGCGCTCACCGCCCAGAACGGGCGGGTCTCGGTGACCGAACCGGTGCTGAAGACGTCCTGCAAGGGGACGAAGCGGGGGAAGCGCGGTAGGAGGTAGGAGGG
>Ga0207677_10001596_pt1 | contig 12028 bp, 9 predicted proteins | sample KBSMisM42_FD_184311 | JGI IMG/M metagenome (GOLD analysis project Ga0207677, IMG submission 184311) | Miscanthus rhizosphere microbial communities from Kellogg Biological Station, Michigan, USA - KBS Miscanthus M4-2 (SPAdes) (version 2) | ecosystem: Host-associated > Plants > Roots > Rhizosphere...
ATTGGCCGGGATATCAGACCAGAGCCCGGAAAAAAATTGGCTGAAAATAAAAACTGAACACCATGAAGTTTATTAATTATATCGAAAAAATTGCCGGGGTAGATATATATGGAATTATATCACTGGTAATGTTTGTATTGTTTTTTCTTTCCCTGATCGTATGGGTATTCAAAACAAACAAAAAAACTTTTAATGAGATCAGTCGTATTCCACTCGACAATTAAGAATAAAAAAACTCCTTTTATGCCGGTAACAATGCGCAAATCGTTAAAATACCTGCTATGTTTTAGCACAGGCTTGTTAATATTCAGTACGCAGTCCCTGTATGCATCGGGGCCACCCGCGCCATCAGCGCTCGAAGATCCGATCGCCATTGGTTTTCTTATATTGATGCTGCTGTTATTATTGGTGATAGGACTGCTGGCAAATTTATTGCTGGGTGTTGCACAGGTAAAAGCGCAAAAGGAAAAAAAGGAAGCCGCATCGGTCAAAGCAGCAACTGCTGTCCTGTTATTCATCCTTTTTTCCTGTCCATTGTTTGCACAGGATAATGCTTCGGGTGGTGCTGCCACTACTGTGATAGCCCATGTATCTACTACTGCTTTTTATATCATGGCATCCGTTGTTTTACTGGAACTGGTTGTTATTCTTGTATTGCTCATGAATGTAAGAGTGTTGTTGAAAGTGGATAGGGTGGCGGTGGAAAAGGCCTTGCCCAATTTTGTATGGAAAAAAAGGTTAGCCGGTTTATGGAAAGGACTGAACAGGTTTAAACCGGTAGAGCAGGAAGCTGATATTGATCTTGGCCACGATTACGATGGCATCCGCGAACTGGACAACCGTTTACCGCCCTGGTGGCTATATGGATTTTATATTACCATTCTAACAGCAGGCATATACCTGTACCGTTTTCATATTTCACATACGGGTCCTTCAGCAGAACAGGAGTACACTGCTTCGGTTGCCAAGGCAGATATCGAAGTAAAGGAATACCTGAAGAAAAAAGGCGACCAGGTAGATGAAAATACGGTTACACTATTAACCGCATCACAAGAAATAGAAGAAGGTAAAACCATTTTTCAAAAATCCTGCGTGGCTTGCCACAGCGAAGGCGGTGCGGGCAATGTGGGCCCTAACCTTACAGATGATTATTGGCTGCATGGCGGTGATATTAAAAGTATTTTTAAAACCATTCGCTATGGAATCAACGCTATGCCGCAGTGGCAAAACAGTTTCTCCAATAAACAGATTGCAGAACTATCCAGTTATGTAAAATCGCTGAAAGGCACCAATCCAGCCAATGCCAAGCCGCCACAAGGTGTTTTGTTTAAGGATGACAATACAAACGGGAAGCAGGCGGCTGACAGCAGCAGCAAAAAAGACATTGGCCTGGCAAAATAGGTTTTGAAAAATTTAACATGAACGAAGCAGTTACCAATGAGCCCTATCTGAAGCCTGTGAAAGAATCTTTCCGCGACCGCGTGGCCACCGTTGATGCCAAAGGAAAACGGAAATGGGTTTTTGCACAAAAACCAAAAGGAAAATTTTACAGGATCCGCACCCTTGTAAGCATTGGGTTCTTTATATTATTCTTTTCACTTCCTTTTATTCAGATCAATGGCCGGCCCTTGTTTTTATTCAATATCCCGGAAGCCAGGTTTATTATATTCGGAAAAATATTCTGGCCCCAGGACTTTTTTATACTGGGCGTAACCATGATCACTTTTATTGTGTTCGTGGTATTGTTTACCGCAGCATTCGGCCGTTTGTTTTGCGGTTGGGTATGCCCGCAGACAATCTTTATGGAAATGCTTTTCCGCAAAGTCGAATACTGGATAGAAGGCGATGCCGGCAGCCAGAAATTACTAAAAAACAGTGCATGGACAGCCAGGAAGGTCCGGATAAAATTAACCAAGCACCTGGCATTTTTTGTACTGGCATTTATCATCGCCAATTTTTTCCTTTCTTATATCATTGGCGTAGAGGAGTTGAAAAAAATTATCAGCGAACCGGTTAGCAAGCATACAGGGGGACTGTTTTCAATACTGATTTTTTCGGGTGTGTTTTACGGTGTGTATGCTTATTTCAGGGAGCAGGCCTGTACTGTTATTTGTCCCTACGGCCGTTTACAAAGTGTATTGCTCGATCGCAATTCAATGATAGTAGCATACGATTATAAAAGGGGAGAGCCGCGCGGAAAATACAGGAAAATAAAAGATAGTGAGATCAATACTGCCGACTGCATCGATTGTTTTCAATGTGTAAAGGTTTGTCCAACCGGCATTGATATCCGGAACGGCACACAAATGGAATGTGTGGGCTGTACGGCCTGTATAGATGCCTGCAATACCATGATGGATGCCGTTGGACAGGCGCGTGGATTGATACGCTACGCTTCCGAGAATGGCATTGCCGATAGCAAAAAATTAAGATACACCGGCAGAATGAAGTTCTATTCCGTGGTGTTGATTATTTTGGCTGGGTTGCTTACCTTCTTACTGGCTACGCGGAAAAATGTAGATGGTACCATTGTAAGAGCCGCCGGTATGTTGTACCAGGAAAGGGGTGAAGACAGCTTATCGAACCTGTATACGATTAAAATAATCAACAAGACCCAACACGACGTGCCGCTTACACTGCGGTTGGAAAATGCGCCCGGCAGAATCATAGAAGCGGAGGGGAAAAGTATCGATGTCAAAAAGGAAGGCCAGGGGCGGGGATCCTTTTTTATAGTACTGCCAAAAACTTTTATCCGTAAACGAAAAGTGGATCTGCAGGTAGGGCTTTATGAAGGCGATAAAAAAATTACTGTAGCAACCACCACCTTTATGGGTGCATTTAGTAAATTCTGAAAAATAAATAATTATGAGTTGGGGCTATAAATTAATGCTCACTTTTATCGTGTTCGCCACCATGATGGGGTACATGGTATACCGTTGTTTCGGAAACAATTCTGAACTGGTGGAAAAAGAATATTATAAAAGCGAATTGCGTTACCAGCATACAATTGATGGAATAGGTCGTGCTGATTCATTGAGCGCATCACCGGTAATACAGCAATCCGGCGGGAATCTTCAATTGCAATTGCCCGAAGAAATGAAAAATAGGGCGGTGTCCGGATCAATCGTTTTTTATTGTGCTTATGATGCAACAAAAGATAGAAAAATTATTTTAGCCGTCGACAACAACGGCATGCAGCAATTGGGCAATACTGTTCGCCCCGGGATCTATACTGTAAAGATTGATTGGAATATAGAGGGCAAAAACTATTATGCAGAAAAAAGCATAACCATACTGTAACCATGATAGCCGTACTGATAGGAGGTTTTACACTGGGCTTTGCAGGTAGCCTGCATTGCGTGGGTATGTGCGGACCTTTAAGTCTGGCTTTGCCTACCAGTTATATGTCGCCTGTTATGAAAATAATTTCATTGTTCCTTTACCAGCTGGGTAGAATCATAACGTATGCTGTGCTGGGTCTGCTCTTTGGGCTGTTGGGCAGAACTTTTTATCTTGCCGGTATTCAGCAATGGTTTTCTATTATACTGGGCGTACTGGTTCTTTTGCTCGCACTGATGTATTTTATGCGTGGAACAATTATCCATCTTTCCTTTTTAAGCGGATTGTATATCGCCTTAACGAAGCTGATTGGGCGAATATTAAAAAACAGATCTGGTAATAACACATTTTTGTTATTGGGCATGGCTAACGGACTGTTGCCGTGCGGTATGGTGTACATTGCACTGGCGGCAACCCTTTCGTTTTATAAAGTATACGAAGGCGTGGGGTTTATGGCCATGTTTGGAGCGGGTACTTTACCCGCGATGATGTTGCTGGGATACAGCGGCCATATGATCGGCCCTGCCGTAAAAAGAATCTTCCGGAAATCGATCCCCTATTTTATTACTGCTACCGGTATTGTACTTATTTTACGCGGGTTGAATCTGGGCATTGCTTTTATCAGCCCACACTTACCGCAGGCAGCAGGGCAGGTGATAATCTGCCATCAGTAAAACAATTCCTATTCAATCAGAATACTCCCAGGCTATTTTTATCCCTGTCCTGGTAACCGAACTCCTCTTCATCAAGTTGTCTGCTCTTATAGGGCCGTTGTTTTAAAATGCTGAATAACATCCATACCAATACAGGTGGAAAGAATAAAACCATGGCAATGGCATAACCGGTTGTTGCGTCAGATTGAAGCAAAATACAATAAACAAACAGGTAGCAACTGGCGAAGATGACAGAAAGTTTATCTTTTTGCAGCATAGCTTATTTATTTATCTACCAAAATTAGGAAATCGTTCCAAGCTGTTCCGTTCCCATTTTTGTGCCATTAATGTAACCCTGCAGAACCCGGGAATCAACCCCAGGCACAATATGAGGCAGCCGCGATAGTCCTGACCGGGAGTGGCCGACTTCTCCTGCGGGGTCGAGCTTTCGATAGAGAACTGATAACTAAGCTGTCAGCGTTAAGATAGCTTACTATAAAGCCAATCACAGCCGGATAATTGCTGGCAAATACCAGTTAATTGCATCAACGGATTGCGGGCTTATATTGTGTGCGGGTTCAAACCAGGCATTGCCGGCGCAGGAGCTGCCGGGCAATATTTATAAATTGCAATTAAATGAAAAAATGTCTCCTTCCCTTGGGTGCATTTCTGTTCGGGTATATTTTTTTGAATGGGCAAATGGATCACCCTGAACTAAAACTCTGGTATGATAAACCGGCTACTGCATGGGAGGAAGCCCTGCCGCTCGGAAATGCAACAACCGGTGCCATGGTTTTTGGAGGAATCGCAACAGAACGGTTTCAATTGAACGATCATACGCTATGGTCTGGTTATCCCAATCCAGGAAATAATTCCGATGGTCCAACACTTCTGCCAAAAGTTCGTGAACAAATCTTTGCCGGCAATTATGATAGCGCCACTGCATTGTACAAAAAAATGCAGGGACCTTATTCGGCACGCTATCTTCCATTGGCGGATCTGTGGATAAAAAATAAATTGGAAGATACAGTTACCGATTTTTATTACCGTGATCTTGATCTCGCTAATGCAACGGCTACCGTGAAATACAGCATCAACGGCATCCATTATCAACGCGAAACGTTTATTAGCTACCCTGATAAAATAATGATCATCCGCATCACCGCTGATAAAAAACATGCCCTGAGCTTTACTGCTTCTATCAGTAGTAAATTGAGATATCACGCCAGTTCATTATCGGCTGCCAATGGACAAGGCGTATTATTATTGAAAGGTAAGGCACCGAAATTTGTTGCGAACAGGGATTATGAACCGAAACAGGTTGAGTACGACGATTGGAATGGGGAAGGAATGAATTTTGAAGTGCAGGTAAAACTGATAACGGAAAATGGCGCTGTAAAGAAATCAGGCGATGAATTAGTAGTTACTGCCGCTGATGCTGTTACCATTTATCTTTCAGAAGCGACCAGCTTCAATGGATTTGATAAGTCGCCCGGATTGCAGGGAAAAAATCCTTCGATAGAAGCATCGGCGAACTTAAAAAAAACGCTTGCAAAACCATATGCTGAATTAAGAAGGGCGCATATCGCCGATTATCAATCGCTGTTCAACCGGGTACGCTTGAACCTGGGCACTGATACTGATGTACTGAAGCAATCAACAGATATCCGCCTGAAAAATTTTACCAGCCGGCCCGATCATCAACTGGTGGTTTTGTATTACCAGTTTGGGCGGTATTTGATGATTGCCGGATCAAGACCCGGCTCGCTTCCCACCAACTTACAAGGTATCTGGAACGATGCCGTACAACCACCCTGGGGCAGTAACTATACTACCAATATCAATACCGAAATGAATTACTGGCCGGCGGAAAATACAAATCTTTCCGAATGTCATCGGCCACTGTTTGATTTTATGAAAGAACTGGCGGTGAATGGTGCAGTAACCGCTAAAGTAAATTATGGTATTACGGAAGGCTGGGTAACACATCACAACTCGGACATCTGGGCAAAGACTTCACCGCCGGGCGGCCTGGGATGGGATGATCCAAAAGCGATGCCACGCTGGTCGGCCTGGCCAATGGCAGGCGCCTGGTTCAGCACGCATTTGTGGGAACATTATTTGTTTACAGGCGATAAGAAATTTCTTGCCAGCGAAGCATATCCATTGATGAAAGGCGCAGCGCAATTTATGCTGCATTGGTTGATTACTGATCCGGTAACAGGCTGGCTCGTTACCATTCCATCCACATCGCCGGAGAATACAATTAAGATCGGTAAGAAGGAATATCAATTAACAATGGCTTCCACCATGGACATGTCCATCATCCGTGAACTATTTACTGAAACCATTAAAACAGCACAACTACTGAAAGTTGATATGGGATTCAGGGATCAACTAATAAAGGCCAAAGAAAAATTATATCCTTTTCATATTGGCCGCAACGGACAGATACAGGAATGGTTTGGCGACTGGGACGATCCCAACGATAAACATCGTCATATCTCCCATTTATTTGGTTTGTTCCCGGGTAATGAGATCAGCATTGCCAACACAGCAGCATTGGCCGCTGCCGCAAAAGAATCATTGATTGAACGCGGAGATGTCAGCACCGGCTGGTCAATGGCCTGGAAAATGAATTGGTGGGCGCGGTTGCACGATGGCGAACATGCCTACAAAATATTGAGTGCTGCATTTACTTTTATCGATCCAAAAGAAAAAAAAGAAACGATGGGTGGCGGCGGGACTTATCCCAATTTATTTGATGCACATCCGCCATTCCAGATAGACGGAAACTTCGGTGCAACAGCCGGTATTACTGAAATGCTCTTGCAAAGCCACGATGGCGCGTTGTCATTGTTGCCTGCCCTGCCAGCCGAATGGAAGGATGGGTATGTGAAAGGTATTAAAGCAAGGGGAAATTTTATAGTAGATATCGAATGGAAAAATGGGAAATTAACAAAATCAAAAATATATGCAGGTACCGGTGGCAATTGCAGGTTGCGTAGTTTACAGGCAGTAAAAGTGATGGAGGTAAATTCAGCACCCGCATTCGGGGAAAATCCAAATCCCTTGTATACCATTTATGGCAAATTGCCTTATGAAAAAAATTCAAACGCCGTAACAGTTGAAATTAATCATTCAAAAGAATATACGATTGATTTTAATGCGGTGAAAGGCAAAACGTATACGGTTGTACCGATGTAATTGTTTTATATGAGATGCCGGGCGAAACAGTCAAGGATATTCTCGAACCGGAATCATAGCAGAGATGCTGCTTTGCCGGTGAGTGGTTTGCCGTGCTTTTCGTGTTCCATAGGAACATCCTATGGTAGAAAACGAGTTTGAATTGAATGCGTGCCATCGGTACGCATTGTGCAAATGCGGGTCGCATGCGCAAAACATTCCTACGGAACGAAAAGGTCTTTTATATTGGATTTTACCCAAAAAATGCCCCGCTGGGGCATGGCAAATTGCCAGCTAAAAGACATTCATGATAAATGCTAATGTAAATGAGAAATAATTTAATTGTCAATGAAAAATTGTAAAAGCATATATTTTATTCTCGTTTTGGTTATCTCTTTTGTTGCGGATGCACAGCAGTTAAACTGGACTGAAGCCGCTCCCGGTGTGTGGAAGGCAACAGCAGGGAAGCCTGAGGAATACAATCTTTTAACAGCTTCAGGTTCTATTCCCAATACAATAGCATTATCTAAAATGATTGCCGCCAGTTTTCCTTTTTCGCAAAACGATATCTCAGGAACGGTTGCCGATGGAAAAACTTACCTGCGGTTTCCCCTGGATAAGGATGAACAGCTGTTTGGGTTTGGTTTAAATTTCCAAACCGTTTACCAGCGCGGCAAAATATTGCAACTGCATATGGATCATTATGGGGGAAAGGATAACGGCCGCACCCATGCGCCGGTTCCATTTTATGTTTCTTCCAAAGGATATGGCGTCCTCATCAATTCAGCCCGGTATATAAATATTTATGCGGGTACGGGCATAAGGAAAGACAGTCAGCATCCCCCGCAGGAAAAAGATCGCAATACAGATAAAAGCTGGAGCGCAAGACCTTACTCTGACGCGGTGGAAATATTGGTACCGGCCGGAGGTGTTGAGGTATATGTTTTTGCAGGACCTACCCCATTGGACGCGGTGCGCAGGTATAATTTATTCAATGGCGGAGGCGTATTGCCGCCGAGATGGGGATTGGGATTTACGCAACGAGTAAAAACATTATTTACCGCAGATAGTGTAAAAAAGGAAGCCGACGCTTTCCGGGAAAAGGGCTATCCGCTGGATTTTATTGGGCTGGAACCCGGATGGCAAAGCAAGTCCTACCCCGGAACCTTTGAATGGGATAAGACCCGGTTTCCTGATCCCGCCACTTTTGTAAAGGAAATGCTTGATAAGAACATACGCCTTAATTTGTGGATAAACCCCTATATATCAAAAAATGCTTCTTTTTACCCAGCCATCACCGCTTATACCGGTTCACATAAAGTATGGACGGGCGAAGTGCCTGATTTTACTATTCCTGAAGCCCGGAGAATATTCTTTGGTCAATTACAAAAAGACCAGGTGGCCATTGGCGTTAGCGGGTATAAAATTGATGAGGTGGATGGCTATGATTATTATCTATGGCCCGATGTAGCTACTTTCCCGTCGGGGTTAAGTGGTGAACAGATGCGCCAGACATTTGGCGTATTGGCGATGCGTTATAGTGCAGAAATGTATCATCAAAGGAATCAGCGAACCTACGGATTGGTCAGGGCTTCCAACGCGGGTGCCAATTCGTTTCCGTACGTAATTTATAACGATTACTACAACCACGAAGATTTTATTACGGCGCTGATCAATAGCGGTTATGCAGGGGTGTTATGGACGCCCGAGGCAAGAGCTTCCAAAACGGCTGAAGAATGGGTAAGACGGTTTCAGACCGTTATATTTTCGCCCATGGCAATGATCAATGCCTGGTCCAGCGGAACCAAACCATGGTCGTACCCGGAAGTAGCGGAAAACATAAAACAACTCGCACTGCTGCGTATGCAAATGATGCCTTACTGGTATACAGAGTTTGCAAAATATCATTTTGAAGGTACACCGGTATTCAGGGGTATGAACCTGGAGGCAGGGTTTAACCAGGAAATAAAAAAGGAAACAGGCAATGTTAATCTTGAAGAGAACCCTTATGCAGAAGCCAGCGCTAAAGAAATTAAAGATCAGTATATGGCAGGTGAATATTTATTGGTTGCTCCCTTATTTACCGGGCAAATAACCCGTAAGGTGGTTTTGCCAAAAGGGAAATGGTACGACTTTTATACCGGTGCTTATGCGGGTGAGGGAGAAATTATTTCGGTTACACCCGGTCTTGATAAAATACCTGTATATGTAAAGGACGGCGCTATCATCCCCATGATGCCTCCATTGCTGCATGCGCCCAAAGCAGGTGAAAAAGTAGATATTGAAATAAGACATTACGGTGAAAAGCCCGGCAGGTATTTACTGTACGATGATGACGGCGAAACCTTCAATTATGAAAGAGGCGAATATAGCTGGCGCGAAATAAAGGTAGGGAAGGATAAAAGCGGTCAATGGAAGGGAACGATTGCTGCGCCTGTAATCAATAAACCCAATACTACGGGAAATATAAGCTGGAAATTTATGACAAAATCAAATCCATAGAAGCCCGCTTTTGCATAACCTGTTCATCCGATAAACAAATGAAAAATATTCTTGCCTGTATAATTTTTAACGTGCTTGCCTTGAGTGTTTTTGCACAAGCAGGCGATGAGGACAAAGAAATGTTCAATAAGGCAAAACAACGCGACCAGCGAGCCATCGATGATGCGGTGAATGGCTGGTGGACTGCTTCCATGAAAACGCACGACCAGCGCATTCAATGGTGGCGGGAAGCAAAGTTTGGTATGTTTATTCATTGGGGTATTTATTCATTACCGGGCGGCGAATGGAAAGGACATAAAGTGGATGGCTATGCTGAACACCTGATGCGGAAAGAAAAAATTCTTCGTAAAGATTATCTTACCATCGCCCACGAGTTTAACCCGGTAAAATTTAATGCGGAAGAATGGATATTGCATGCAAAGAATGCCGGAATGAAATATTTTATCATCACCTCGAAGCACCATGATGGCTTTGCGATGTTTGATACAAAAGTTTCTGATTTTAATATTATGCAGCAAACGCCTTTTAAACGAGATCCAATGTTGGAGCTGTCAGCTGCAGCAAGAAAACATGGAATTAAATTTGGCTTTTATTACTCTCATGCATTTGATTGGGAGGATCCGGACGCACCAGGCAACGATTGGGAATATAAAAATCCCGGTGGCGACAGTGCCTTATATGGCGGAATCAACTGGTTTAATCTTCATCCTGAATTGTTGCCAAAGGCGGTGGAATATGTAAATGAAAAAGCTATTCCACAAATCATTGAACTCTTAAAAAAATATCACCCAGATATTTTATGGTTTGATACGCCCAGCAAGTTGCCTCTCTCGGAAAATATCCGCATTATGAAAGCCATTCGGGCCGTTGATTCAAATGTGGTAATCAATGGACGGCTGGCAAGAACCGCGGCTATTAGTTTTGGTGATTATAAAAACACGGCCGATCGGCCTGCAGAATTTTATCCTGTTACCGGTGATTGGGAGGCGATACCAACTACCAATGAAAGCTATGGTTATCACAAGTATGACAGCAGTCATAAACCTGTAAGTCATTTTATTCAACTCTTAGCCAGTGCCGCGTCAAGGGGTGGAAATCTGTTGATGAATATCGGCCCTAAAGGCGATGGCGAATTTGATACAAAAGATTTGCATATCCTGGATGGTATTGGAAACTGGTTGAAAAAAAACGGGGAAAGTATTTATGGAACAAAGGCGGGCCCTCTGCCTTTGCAAAATTGGGGCGTTTCCACTATGAAGGGGGATAAGCTTTACCTGCATGTGTTTAATTATCCTGCCGACCGAAAATTATATGTGGGTGGATTGAAAAATGCATTCTCAAAAATTTATTTGCTTGCCGGTTCAAAGGAATCGCTTAGAGCAAAAAGACTGAATGAAAAGGACATTGTTATTGAGCTTCCGGCGAAAACACCGGATACCGCCAATACCGTTGTGGTGGTTGAATTGAAGGGCAATTTAGCAACAGATTCTGTCCGGTTCATCGCCCCCAATATTCCACTTACCCGTTTGCTTGCATTTGACGCAGCGCAGCACGGAGACGGTTTTGGTTTTGGTGATGGGAAGACAAATAAATTTTATGTCGATGGCTGGAAGTCAATTGAGCAGTCACTTTCGTGGACGGTGAGGCTTGTTAAAGAGGGTCATTACAGTGTTGTTATCAAATACCTGGCTGGTGAGAACAGCGGCGGAAATTGTAAACTGGTATTGGATAAAAAGACCGAATTTAATTTCACCGTTGAAACAAATCTGAACAACACAGTGATTACAAAAAAGCTTACCGGATTTGCCATCGGCGCAGGCGTGCATGAGATTGAAATAAAGCCAACCGGTATTGCAAAGCAGGAGTTGATGAAGTTGCTGGAAATACAATTAGTTTCTTTGGATCAATAGGCAGGGAGCCTGAGCAGATAACTGGCAGGAAAGAATTATTTTAAAATAACCAACAAACGAATGATGAAAAAATATTTAATAACGCTCTTGTTGTCTAAACTGTTTATCCCGGCCAAGCTTTTAGCAGCAACTATTGTAGTTTCTTCCATTGCCGATCTTCAGCATGCCGTGAATGAAGCAAAACCGGGCGATATTATTCTTCTCAAGAAAGGCGTATACACAGCCACAGCTGACATTTCGATTAGTAAAACCGGAACAAAAGAGCATCCTATAACAATTGCGGCCCAGGGAGGGGGAACTACAGAAATTACTGGTAGTGCCGGTTTCAGCCTGGATAGTCCTTCAGCGTATATCATTATCCGCGGGTTCAAATTTACACATGCGGCGTCCAAAGCCAGGTCAGCGCCTGGTACAAGTTTCTGCCAGTGGACACATAAT
>Ga0207677_10001597_pt1 | contig 12026 bp, 21 predicted proteins | sample KBSMisM42_FD_184311 | JGI IMG/M metagenome (GOLD analysis project Ga0207677, IMG submission 184311) | Miscanthus rhizosphere microbial communities from Kellogg Biological Station, Michigan, USA - KBS Miscanthus M4-2 (SPAdes) (version 2) | ecosystem: Host-associated > Plants > Roots >...
CGAGACCGTCGTTCCCAAGATCAGCCAAGAGACCCTTGCCGAGATGATCGGCACGACCCGTTCGCGCGTGAGTTTCTTCATGAATCGGTTTCGGAGACTGGGTTTCATTCAGTACTCTGGCGGCATCGAAGGCGGCCTGCAAGTACACAGTTCACTGTTGAACGTGGTTCTACACGATTGAATCCTACCAAGTCCCTTCCCCTGACCTTCCTACGAATGATCGATTTTGACCAGATTTCGCCCGGAGAGCACGCGACAAATTTTTCCCCGGATTCATGAACTGCTGAGCTATTTCCGAACGTCAGAACGTCCCATAGTATTCGTCTGAGCGCCAGGTGCAATGCCCGCCGGCCCACACCGGGTACAAGGAGGCAACAACGCGTGCGCGTTCATCTGGTCAACCCGAGTGACGTTTCTTTCGGCACCGCCGTCATCACACCACGGTGGCTATATGTTCTCACTTCCGCCACGCCTGCAAGTCTCGGCGATCCTGTGCTCAGGGATGAAACGCTTGAAACCGTCGATCCTGACGGCATTCAAGCCGGCGATGATGCTGGCATTGGCATTACACTGCCAACGCTCTCCGCGGCTACGCAATCGGGGAAATGGCACGAGCTCGCGGCGCGTATGTGGTGTTTGGAGGGATTCACGCGACGCTGTACCCGAATGAAGCTCACGAACTCGGTGGTGCACACGCCGTGTGAAGGGCGATGGTGACGTGGTGTGGGCCAAGGTGTTGGCCGACTGCTCGCGTGGATCTCCGCGGCTCGTCTATGAGGGCGGCCGCATTGATGCCGCCGACTTCTTGCCCGCACGCTGGGACCTGGTACCCGGAAGAGCTACTTGTGGGCGTCGGTTCAAACCGTGTGGCTGTACCAAGCACTGCTCGTTCTGTTCGGTGTGGCGGACCGATGGTCAGCGTCCGCGCCAGCGCTCCTCGGATGTCGTGGTTGAAGAGATCGTCCAGCTACGACGACTCGGATTTCGCTTCATCGCGCTGGCTGACGATAACTTCTACCCGGTTACGCTTAGCGATATCCGTCTGGCCGAAGAACGGAACAATACCGCCCGCCTCAATGACTTGAAAAGCATCCGCGCGGAGCGTTTTGCCTTGATGGAGCGGCTGATCGCCACCGACAGCGCTCGTGTCTCAAGGTCCGCACAGTGGGCTCGATGGTTGGCGAAACCCTGCCAGCGACTATTTGCAGGCCCGCCGATGCCAGCGCTTCAGGTTCCCACGCGGCGGCCCGAGAATATCGGTATGGAGCTAAGCACCCTTCAGGCCGACTGATGTGTTCAATTGTGACCATCGAACCAGACCGTCGTTGTGCTATCTAAGAGCATGTTGCATAGGTTCTGCCTTGAGTGCGGTGGCGAATTGGTGTTGGCATTTCAACCTGGCGACAAGGCATGGCACCTTCCGGGTGCGGAGACTAGGGCGACGCCTTCCAGAACCTGGCGATGCGGCACCTGCGGGCATGAATTCACTGCCGAACAGCTTCGCGCCGCCAAGCTTCGGAACTCCGCGCCCGGGTAGAGCAGACATAGAGACCAGCTCAATCTGCATCGCCGGCTCCTCCGTAGTTCGCTCCTTAGTTCAGCCGAACGAACTTTCGAACGTGAAACAGGTACACTAGGGTATGCACAGGGAGAGAAAGTTCAACAAAGGAACTATCGAACGCCTGGGGGAGCAGAGTGGATTGCTACTGAAGGCGTACAAAGCCGAGTTTGCCAGGGATCCCGATAGTCAGGCGACAAAATCGTCGCGCAGCAATTTGATCGCTCTGCATCATACAATTCATCAGGTCTATGGAGCTTCCATCTCTTCAGGCGTTAGTTACGCCTTAGGTTTCTTAGATCTTCCCGCCGAGTCAGACAAGTAACCAGCCCCAAGAACGGTCCTAATCTAATAGGAACCGCTTTGCATTCATCATGACAGACGAAGGCTGGTCAAAATTGACCAGATCGCAGCCAAGGCTTGCTCTAACGTTGGTGCTGTCCCACATTCTTGCGGGGGACGCTTCGCAGGTATGTTCCCGGATGAGGGCAACATTTTGGGAGGCGCCCCGTAAGCACTTTCAAGGAGCGTCCCATGATGTCGCCGGAAACAGGTCCCAACCGCTTAAACATGAAATTCTCAGAGTCCGGCAGGAAAGTCGTCATTCATCTCGTACGCGGCCTTCCACCGAAGATCAGCTCGGACAAGAAGACGATTACAATTACGTTCCCAGATCGTTTTCCGGTTCGCAGCAAACCTACTAAGCCTTAGCTGATCTACCAGCAGTTACTCGGGGCCCTCACTCGCGTGAGGCGCATCCCATCTCAACACGTCGCGCAGTCTCAACGGACTCGACCGTCAAACTTGGCTCCCACTCCACCGCAGGAAATCGGCGGGTAACACTTCTTGCCGCTGCCGCACTCTGCTTATGAAGCACGACAAGCAAATTGCATCCAACTTCGCGGAGGTCGCTCTCCTTGGAAATTTCACTCTCGCGAACTGCAAGTGACCCACTGACGAACGGCCCCTCGCAACGTTCGCAGGGATACGCAGAGAGATGTAGAAATTGTTTGGTCATTTTTGTAGATCGAAGTTGCCTCTCGTCCAAAACCGCTTTGGGCTTCCATCAGGCATCACGCCGGCCTCAGCATCCTGCCACATTCTAGGCAGCAGGTCTCAAATCTTGGAGTAATAAGTCCGCAAAACGGGCATATTCGCTGCGAAGCAAAATCGCCGTCGTGCCTCTCCATGCCCAATAATTTCCTCAACTCAGCACTCAGGAAAGCGCGCGAACTGCGAACACGGACAAGTAGCCGATGAAAAATGGACGGCATGGGATACACAGCTCCTGTTGCTGCTCTCGAGATGCTCTTCCTGTGCCTAGAGCATCTCTCAATGTCCTCAGGGAGCAGCCATTAGGCTGCTCCTAACGATCCAACAATGACAGACGTGGCCCTGGAGAGTCTGTACACAATTGCTCTTTCCGCGCCGGATCATGAGCGGCTGCGCGCCGCCTGTCGGACACGTTCTGCCGTCATTTACGGGGCCTGCAAGGGGTTCACCGCCCGCGAAAGTGAGCAGTTCAGATCAGCTATTTGTTTCGCGGATTCGGCACTATGTTGCTAAGGATGTTGTACGTGAGCTGAATGTATGTTGTTTCCAACTTGGCTCAGGTTTTGAAGAAAAAGGCAGGCTATGAAAATCTCCCCCAGAAATCTTATCTCCGCACAGCTGGTTTGGTTGATATTTTACCCGGCCGTCCTTTTCGGTCAGGAGAGCAAGCCCTCCGAGCACCAGCGAAATGTCTCTGATTGCAGAAATGGCTGGGAAACCTGCGACCGCTCGCAGTTAAGCGACGCGGAAGCCGCGGCACTGGCGATCGCCGAACATCGCCGGAATGTGTCGAACTGTGAGAACGGATTTACGTCCTGTGATCACTCGCGACTTACCGTAGCGGAATCGCGAAAGATTGCCGTCCTGGAGCATCAACGAAACCTCGCCGCGTGCAAAAGCGGAATCGGACCGTGCGACGATCTTAAGCTCACCTCGTCGGAAGTAACTGAGGTAAGGCTAGCTAGACAGGAACGCAACCTTTCAGACTGCCGGGAAGGTGCCACTTCGTGCGATCCCTCCGCGCTGACGCCCGGCGAGGCGCAAGAGGTCACCGCCGCGGAACTAAAACGTAACCTGTCGAATTGCACTAGCGGTTGGGGCGGTTGCGACTACCAAAAACTGACTCCGCAACAAACTCAAAAAGTCGCTGCAGCAGGGCACCAGCGTAACTTCGCCGCGTGTAGAGATGGTGACGAAGCATGTGATTATGAAAAGCTTACTCCCTTGGAAACAAAGGCTCTTGCAGATGCTGAACATAAACGGAACTATGCTGCCTGCGTTCATGGCTACGATTATTGCGATCTCTCCCGGTTGACCCCAGCTGAAGCTGACGCGATTCCCAACGCCCGCTGACGAACCGACGGGTCCGCGCAACAATAGGCCATACGAGGATTCTTCGGAATTATCTCAGGCTTGATTCGCGACTTGGTACTCCCCAGCGCCGAGTTAAGTTCGCATGGATGGAGAAACATCGAAAACGAAGAATGGACGGTTAAAGATTTGATGGGCGTCGGAAGGGCGCAGTAGGTCAGCGTGTGGGGCGACGATGAGATGGGAGTGCTACTGGATCGGTAGTAGTTGCATCCTACGAAACGAAATCCAGCACCTGCTGCAGAACTCGCAAAATAGGCTCAACGAAGAATTCGTACAGCAGGGTTCGTGGTGGGTGGTCCATTTGGTGGTCGTCTTTCGATCCCGTCAGCAAAAAGCTATTTGTGAGGATCTGAAGCCCAGAGCTGAAGTTTGCAGCCCTCCGCATCGGGATGGCATTTCTGCAGCCACATCAGCCGACGGTCGGCAACGGTTAGTTTCCAGCTGCGGGTTATCGGCTCCATCTTCGACTGTTGAGTGCTCTCCAGTCGTGCCATCATGACGTCTCCTCTTTTATCGTTGACTCAACTTCCTTTTCTTTCCTTGAGTACCCAGTGGCATCATTCAGGTTTGAGCTTTCGTTGGGCCAGCCTTCGTCTCGCCCATGGAGAGTTGTCAGCGGTCGGCTGGTTAATTGTGGGCTGGCCAAACGCCCCCCCGACTTAGCAAAGAAAGGGGCGCCCACTGGTGTAGATGAGACTCTTCCATGAGCGGCCATACATAACGTCTTTTCAAACAATCGCTATGACTGAAGCGTAAGGAATTCCATGCGCCAATTCTGGTCAATAGAGCTCAAATGACTGCGAGGGACGTCTTTCCTCTTATCCGGAGAGCTCGTAAGAGCGGCCACACAGGGCTCGACCGTCAACGACACTGCACAATCCATTCCTGCAAACACGCATTTGGGCTCATTGATGTGCCTCACCGGGCACCACCCGCACGATCTTGCGAGGTCGCGGCGGTCAATATTGCTCAGAATGTCCGAACAAGAGTCTCGATACTTCGAATTGATCGCTGTGACGGTGACCGGACTTGCGCGCCAAATTGGTGATGATCCTGCTGAGTTCAGCTCTTTGGTCCCCTGCGAACGGTTCTGGAGGTTTCTATGAGTATCTATATATGGTGACGTTCTTGGTTGGCGGAAGCGGACCTACGCATCAATTCCTGACACGCAGCTGATCCGCCGAGCATGCTGCGGTGGCTGCTTGACCTAATTTGGACCACCTGTCCACTTGCAGAACTATGATGCCAGCCGTAGAAGTCGGAACAATTCTGATCGATGACCGCCCTCGGATCACGCAGCTCCTCGCCCTCGAAATTGAGCCATACGCCGGTGGATGGAGCGTCCTGCGGGGAATCAACGGCGCTGCGCTCGATCGTAGGATACATGCCGCGGGCTGGAATGTCTTTTTTATGGCGGCCGAAGTCAAAGTGACGTTCTTTGGATCTCTCGGAACCACTAAGATCCGGAAAGCGATGCGACGAATTCTAGAGAAGGTAAAGCCACAGAGCTTCAACTGCCTTGAAGTGACCGGAATCGTGGTGAGGCGGTTTCTGGGAATGCGCTACGGCACTGTTTCTGCGCATTCGCGCCACATTCAGCAGAGCTGCTATCTGGACAAAGCCAACATGCGGCGGGCGGCCCAGCAGGATGCCGAATGGGCCAACGGTTGAGGGCACCGTAAGGGCATTGGAACCAGGGCTTATGAGGGACAAAGAACTTACACCGAAACAGCTCATTGGGGTACGGTGTCCTACATGCGGTGCAACGATCGGTGAACCTTGTGAATTGCATTCCGGTGCATTGCGCAGTGAGCCGCACAGGGACCGGAGACTTTCCGCAGCCGATGCCCTGGAAACCAAATCTCGCAAACGCGATGCAATGGACGGGCTTTTCACTTCTCCGCCAAGAGGCACAAAGAGGCATTGGTGCAGGAATATGACGCCAGTGAACGGCGCAGGTTTGATCCGTGGTTCGGAGTAAGCTTAGGGATGGTGGTGATATCCGTGGTAGGACTGTTCTACTTGTTTTTGTATCGCTGTTCGGGAAGTCTCGATTGACATAACCAGCATTGGCCCTGTTTCGGCTGTCAGGAGTGCGATCGCGATTTTACGCATCATTGACAACGGCGCGGGATGAGACTAGGGTCGGGGATAGAGCGAATATCGCTGGTCACTCATTCAGGTCCTCTGAGCTAAGTCAGCCCATCTGAAATTTTCTCCTTAGATCACTGTCATCTCATGGAGGTTGAACTATGTTTGTACGCAATGTCGCCATTCATCTAAAAGCTAACGCCCTGGGCGAGTTCACCCAGATTTTCGACAACGAAGTGCTTCCCATCTTGCGAAAGCAGACTGGCTTTCGGGATGAAATCACGTTCTCCACTACACCGGCTGGGACGGACGTGATTGCGATCAGTCTGTGGAATACCAAAGAGCAAGCGGAAGCATACAACGCAACGGGGTACCCTGAAGTACTGAAGAGTCTGAATAGGGTGCTGGACGGGGCTCCAAGAGTGCGCGCCTCGGAACTAATTAGCTCGACTCTTCACCAGACGGCCACCATTGCGGCATGAGCTGTCTGTCAAGTTAGTTCGGGGCGGCAACAGCCGCCTCGATTCCCAATCACATTCCTTGAGTTGCATTATGAAAATTCCCAATTGGAGAAAGTCATACGAGGACGTTCTGTTCGAGCGTAATCAATCCAAAATCGAGACGACGATCGTTTCTGCGCAGCTCGCGATGCGTGAGCGATTGCACGAACTGCACCGAAAGGGCCACGATTTCGAAGAGCGGAAGGCAGTTGATGCTGCGCTCTGCAACCTCGAGGCGTTGCAGCGCTGCCTCAAATCCACGGAGAAGCGAATTGGCCTTGCTGCTTAGAACAATTTGCTCAGGGCAGCAGATGAGGTGCCATAGCCGGGAGGAACTCACTCGAGCTAATGATCTTTGTGTTCTTCCAGAACTTTGGAAAGTGCCTGCGATGACCAATGCGTATTCCGCCAGAATGGCTGGAGGTACGTACCAGTGGGCGGGTTTTGTCATGGCGAGCAGAACGACCGTGCGCTGGAGTCCATCAGGGTTGAGTGCGGCAGAGACTACCACGTTCGTGTCGAGGACCAACCGTAATGGGATCATCGACGTTTGGAACGGCGAGCTGCCGCAATGACCTGATCGATCTGCTTGGCGGTGAGTTTGCTGATCCCTCTACGCTTGGACTCCCTTCCGATCACTTTGAGAACCTCAGGCTCGGGGAGCGCGAGACGTACATAGTCTTTAATACTCAGTAGTACCGCCCGCGGGCTGCCCCGCTTCTCGATGACAAGTGAACGTCCCTCGTCTTCCACTCGGCGAAGAAGCTTACCAAAATTCGTTCTCGCGTCCAAAGCGGTAACTACGATGTTGCCACTCATAAACTCTTCAGTTTGAATGTATGAACTGTACAGTTCGATTTTTACCATACCAAAGCGTAAGCTTTAGCGGCGCGAATGGCTCTATTCCAAGCAATGAGCTAAAGAAAAAAGATGAGGAGCAAGATCGAGTCGCAGGCCTCAAAGAGTTGACGCCGAAACCTGCAATCTGTGCTAAATCTGGGCTAGATATCCGCGTCTAGTGCGTTGCTTGCGTTTTGTGCGTCTCTATTTTCTGTAAGTTTCTGATTCCACATAGGCGGTTCGTGTTCGAATCCCACTCTCCCCGCCAGTTTTTCGCCCGCATCATGCGGCACTCTCCTGAGTACCCTCTGCCACGATTCTGTCATCATCTCGACTTCAAAGCGTTCGGCTTTGTGGGATCCGTGGGACACTCGCGGGTTCTACGAGCGGACGGCTCTGTTTTATCACCAAGCGCGAGGCACCCCGCCAAAGAACCTGTTCTGGGTGACACTTCGGGGTGGGCGCTGTCGGGATTGGCGACGGACGAATCGGGAAGCATGAGCGGCCTTGTTGTTACACATCCTTCAGTTGCTCCTCGGTCATTCCGAAATAATGACCGAGTTCATGTATGAGAGTCTGGCGAATCTGATGACGAAGTTCTGCCTCATTGGAACAGACCGCCTCAATGTTTTTCTGATAAAGCACGATGTGTGCAGGACCCGCTGATAAATCAAAGACGCTCTTCTTGGTGGCTGGCACTCCGTGAAAGATGCCTAGCAGCAATTGCCTTTGCTGACCCGGCTGGGATCGTGACTGCTTCGGCGGATAATCCTCAACCAAAATGGCAACGTTCTGGATACGGCTACGAAATTCTTCCGGGAGGCAATCCAAGGTTTCCTCAGCAACATTGACGAACTCTTCGCGCGTCATTCTTCACCCACTGATACAAATAGGGCACGCTCGCTCCGAGTAGCCGTCGTCTGTGTCTTCATCCTCGTCATCTTCTTTGCGGTCGCCTTCGTCTTCCTCTTCGTCTTCTTCCTCGTCGGGCTCTTCCCGAAGAAGGACATCGGCTTGCGCCGAGCGATCCGACGGGTTCGAGTCGAGGCATTGTGGACTTATTCTCCTCATGTTCACATGGTACTCTGTGCCCGTTGGCAAGAGTAGCGGGTGTTAGTTGCGGGCGCTGGCGCATGGGCTGACAATGCACGAATCGCTCAGGAAAGACCAATCGCGCTTCCGTTTGACCCATTCGCACTTCGTACTAGATGATTGAGGCCTAATGGACGTTGAACGCATCATTGACGAGATTGAGCAGCTACAGGAAATGTTCGAAGCGCCCGATATTAGGCCATTCAGCGCAAGCGACATCTCTGCTGCCAACCGAAGGCACGACGAGATGCTCGCGCATAGCCCATGGTTTAGGCTGTGGCAGCGGTATGGCGTGTGTTGCCGAACTGAGTCCCCGACAGTCCGGCTGGGCGAACTTGAGGGCTGACACTCGGCCACAGCAGAAAAGACGGGGCAGCAGGACGATTAGCCCCGGTACGGGCTTGGATTTGGCTGCCCGTATTTGTTCTCTCACCTACTCAATACCGTCATTGATGTTGCAAGCGAGTGGCTTCCGGCACCGTTAACTTGGATTCTGGCGATTTTACGGCGACAAGTCGATTGGCACCGGTTAGGGGACACAGACTTGACTCGAATTTGACGAGCTCACGACAACGCTCGGTGTTTGCACCTCCTACACTCGATTTCAGCCAAGGAGGGCAAATGAATCTTAAGCAAGGGAAATTGGTTTCACAGGGGTTTCGCGTTGCCGTCGTCATCTTTACCGCGTGCGGCTTGGCATTGGCTCAGTACCCAGGAGGCACGGGCGGAAGTGGGGGCACAGGAGGAACCTACACTCCAGGTTCTCGGAGCTACGGCCATGGGGCCGCAATCGCGGGAATCGCCGCAGGTGCTGCGGGAGCGGGCTTGCTGTTCTACGCGCTGCACCACCGCCATGCGGCAGTTGTGGGGTGCGTCAGTTCCGATGGCAAGACCTTGAATGCCGAGAACAGCAGGCATTCTTACCAGCTCACCGGCACTCCGGTTACGGCAGGTAACCGCGTGTCCGTGGTCGGTAAGAAGGCAAAAGGAGAGGCCGGAATTGACCAACTGGAGGTGCTTTCGGTGAAGAACGACTATGGGCAATGCCAGGCCCAGCAGGCGTCACTTACACTCACCGAGAATTAATCTCGTAAGGCCGCTGAAACGAAAGTTAGGCGGCCTACCGCTTTCTGAAAAATCTTTTCCCGGGTGGAATCGTGCACGGGCGGATTTTGAAAGAAATCTAATAAATCTGCGCTAAACCTGTGTAGCGGGTTCGTGTCCGAATCCCACTCTCTCCGCCACCCTAAAACGCACGTAAGCACTGATCGTTACGGACTCATGCCGAAGTAGGGAATGGGTTCGGTTGGAGAGTGCAGGCACTAAACTAAAGTGCCGTTGGCTGAGGGAGGCAGAACTCGCCATAACCAGTACACCCTGACGTTCCCAAACTCTTTTGGGGGACCCGATACTGAGATCACTCACATTACGACGCCGCACGATGGCAGTCACGTTCCATTGACGTTTGGGGTTTCCGCAGCTGCTTCCGGGCCAGATAGCGCGGGGCACATGCAGATTTTTGTGGATGGAGTCGTGCACGCAGACTATCCGAACGTGAAGGCGTTGCCGATCGGAACGACAATCAGCCTCGCCACCTCAGGAACCCATCGCGTTACGGTTCAGACCTACGACAATACAAGGGGGAGTTGGGCGAAGTCGGTGATCTTTGTGACAAACCCATGAGTGTGTCGTGCGCTGTGCTTCTCATGGCAGGCGCGGCGTTCCTCGTCGCGGGAACCGCCGCGCCTTCCTCTGCCGATAGGTTTTTTGCTTGGCCACCCGATACTTCTACAACCTTTCAAAATCTATTCCATATAGAAAACTCAAGGAGAGGGAGGAACTTCCACTTTCTCCGCCATATTTAGGCTGTTTTAAGAACACGCGAACGATTCGAGCCAATTGACACGACAAATGCGATGACATATTATCCGGGCGCTCTTCAATCGTGGTCCCGCACCACTGCGCCATGCTGGCTAAGACAACAGCTTCGGAATGAGTTGGCACCCTATACATTACGCTGTGCTCGTGCTGATCGCGCTCGGTCAGTCTCGGCTGATATCGGCGCAGTTCTTAGACGGATTTGACAATCTGAGACTTGATCCGGACAATGGCTGGTTTTTTAAAACTGGCGACGGCACCGCCACCATGGACTTCCGCCTGGGAGGGCCAGGCTACGCTTCGATCTTCGTAGATGGAACAACCGACAGGCGTGGAATCTGGTGGGCACTGATTGAGCGAAAAGTCTCCGACAATATGGACCTCACGCTCATGCAAAAGCCAGGCCATGAATTTCGCATTGAAGCGAGGGTTCGATCGAGCCATGCGCCGCGACGGATCAATCTGCAGGTCTTGACGCAACGAACCACGGACTATGAGTCTCAACTGATGGAATATGACATCCCAGACACTGACCACTGGCATACGTTCAGCATGACCACCCGTGGCTTCGATGCTAAACCTGGAGACACAATTTTTGGTCACTTAGCGCTAATGGATTGGGGGCTGGAAAAATACCGTCTGGATATTGATTACATAAAAGTGGACCTCATTGATGCCGCCACGGCAGGACCCGATAAAGGCGAGGCAGTTCCTTACCATCCCCCCCTAGCGGACCCAAGAAGTTTTGGTCAGAAAATTAAAGTCGCGGCGGACAGTTCGATTGATATTGAAAACCCAGATGTCAACGCCAATGATTGGTACGTCCAGGATGCATCGGGTAAGAAGATCAACCTGCTCACTGTGGATGGTACCCATTATGTGATCTTGCGTTGGGACCTGAAGGAATTTGCTGGAAAGAAGGTGGCCGGCCACGGATTGCTGGAATTGACGACGCACTCAGTGCAGCAAAAAGCGGAGCGCATCAAGGACTTCGGGCTGGTGAGGGTTGTTGAAATCTTAGGTGGCGATCCCAAATGGGACCAAACAACTGTGACCACCGATAGCTTTTGTCACTATCAGCCGCTTAATCGGGTACTCAACACGCAGATGATCATCGATTGGCCGATTACGGAGGGAGATGGCGGAAAGACCTATTTGACCATTGGTCATCCAGTTTTACAACGACTGATCGATGGAAAGACACTGGGCATTGCCATCAAGCCGTTGGGCGCGATCGATGCTTCGTTTTATTCAATGGAAAATGAGAACGGGGAAAATAGCGCAAAGCTGTATTTCAACCTTGAGAAGTGAACGCGTATAGCCACGTGCGGGTTTCAGTGCGTCCGGAGGATTCATGAGCACTTTGCGAAAGCCGTTGTCCATCCTCTTTCTGGCAGGCCTCTTCAACGTACCGACGCTTGCCCAGAATCAACAGACCAAGCCGCAGCCACCTCCCGCGCAACTAGCTCCGAAGACGGTGCCGAACGAGGTGCAGCTCTTCATTCCATATAAGCGATATTCCCTCGAAGACAATCAGAGCATCCTGAAGCTCTATGCACCGTTACGCGTTTCGGATGTCTCAGATGGAATGGATGTGGTTGGTTTGCAGGACGTTGGCATCGCCGACGAAGCCATCCAGC
>Ga0207677_10001606_pt1 | contig 11994 bp, 11 predicted proteins | sample KBSMisM42_FD_184311 | JGI IMG/M metagenome (GOLD analysis project Ga0207677, IMG submission 184311) | Miscanthus rhizosphere microbial communities from Kellogg Biological Station, Michigan, USA - KBS Miscanthus M4-2 (SPAdes) (version 2) | ecosystem: Host-associated > Plants > Roots >...
CGGGAATCGTGAGCGTGATACTCTGACTCTCGATGTCCGACGACGAAGCGCCGCCGCCATCGCTACGAAGCATTCCGGCCTCGTCCGAGAAGCTCGTCGGGACGATGGTGGACAAGCGCTACGTGTTGAAGCGCGAGATCGGACGCGGCGGCATCTGCGCCGTCTATGCCGCGGAGCACCGTTACACGCGCCGCACGTACGCGCTCAAGGCGCTCTTGCCGGAGTACCGCAAGCACCAGGAAGCTCGCGCGCGTCTCCTCGCGGAGGCACGCATGCTCGGCGCGGTGCATCACACGAACGTCGTCGAGGTGATCGACGCGGGTATGGATGATGGCGCGCCGTTCGTCGTCATGGAACGCCTCCGCGCGAAATCGCTCGAGGCGCTGCTCCTCGCGCGCGGCAAGCTCACGGTGAGCGACACGCTCGTCATCGCGCGCCTCGGCGCGGCAGGCCTCGCGGCGACGCACCGCGCGGGCGTGATTCATCGCGACATCAAGCCAGGCAACATGCTCGTCGTCCGCACCGACACGGGTAAGACGCTCAAGCTGATCGACTTCGGCGTCGCGACGCCGTGGGAGCGCAACGCGCCCGACGACGAAGGCCCGCCGAGCGCCGTCGTGGGCACGCCGTATTACATGGCGCCCGAGCACCTCGGCGGACAGCGCGTGACGCCCGCCGCGGATGTCTACTCGTTCGGGGCGACGGTCTTCGAGTGCTTGACGGGTCAGGTCCCGTTCCACGGCACGTTCGAGCAAGTCTACGCACGCGCGATGACGTCGCCGCGTCCCGACGTGCGCAAGCTGCGCCCCGACGCACCGGATGCGCTCTCCGCGCTCGTCGTGCGATGTCTCGCGGCCACGCCGAAGGATCGTTTTCCGACGGCCGTCGAGCTCTCGGCGGCGCTCGACGCGGTCGTCCTCGAGCAAGAAGGGAAGGGCTCGCAGCCGCGCCTGGAGACCTCGCGACGCGGACACGTGCGCGTCGCGTATCGCGCGCCGATCGAGATGAAGCTCGAAGACGGCATGGTCGTCGAAGGCGCGATCCAAGACATTTCGGCGGGCGGTCTGCTCGTCACGTCGAACCGCGACGTGAAATCGCACGTGAACGCGACCGTTCGATTTCCGCTCCCGTCGGGCGTCATCGTGACGAGCTCGGCCGTGATTCGGTGGAGCCGCAGCGCGCAATCGGACACGTCGCGCGTGGCGCTCGGCGTCGAGCTCGTCGAGCTGTCGATACCCTACAAACAGGCCATCGCCGAGTACGTCCGAAGCGTCGAAGCATAGGCACGGGTCTTGCGCGACGGACGTCCGGACTTACGTTCGGCGAGGTACTCATGCGGCCCGAAAAACTCACCACCAAGAGCCAAGAAGCGCTCCGCGACGGCATCGATCTCGCGTCGCGGCGCGGTAATCCCGAGCTCGTCCCCGAGCACGTGCTCCTCTCGGCGCTCGCCCAAGAAGGCGGCGTCGCGCATCCGCTCTTGCAGAAGGCGGGCGTCGACGTCTCCGCGCTCGAGCGCAGGCTGAACGAGCGCATCGACGGGCTGCCCAAGGTCAGCGGCGGCGCGGAGCCTGGTCTGTCGCGCCGCGCGCTCGAGATGATGCGCAAAGCCGAGGACGAAGCGAAAGCGTTGAAGGACGACTTCGTCTCCGTCGAGCACTTCATCCTCGCGCTCGCGAAGAGCGATCGTGAAGTGCAGGCCGCGCTCGAGCAATCGGGCGGCGTGAAGTACGACAAGCTTCTCTCGTCGCTCGCCGGCGTGCGCGGCAGCCATCGCGTCACGGACAAAGATCCGGAGGGGAAATTCCAGGCGCTCGAGAAGTACTGCCGCGATCTCACGGAGCTCGCGCGCAAGGGCAAGAGCGATCCCGTCATCGGTCGCGACGAAGAAATCCGCCGGGTCCTCCAGGTGCTTTCGCGCCGAACGAAGAACAACCCCGTGCTCATCGGCGAGCCCGGCGTCGGCAAGACGGCGATCGTCGAGGGCATCGCCCAGCGCATCATCCGCGGCGACGTGCCCGAGTCGCTCAAGAACAAACGCGTCGTCGCGCTCGACATGGGCGCGCTCGTCGCTGGCGCAAAATACCGCGGCGAGTTCGAAGACCGGTTGAAGGCCGTCTTGAAAGAGGTGGAATCGGGCGCCGGCTCGATCATTTTGTTCATCGACGAGATCCACACGATCGTCGGGGCGGGCGCCGCCGAAGGCGCCATGGACGCGGCGAATCTTCTGAAGCCGGCTCTCGCGCGCGGCGAGCTCCGCTGCATCGGCGCGACGACGCTCGACGAGTACCAGAAGCGCATCGAGAAGGACGCCGCGCTCGAGCGCCGCTTCCAACCCGTCTACGTGTCGCAGCCGAGCGTCGAGGACACGATCGCGATCTTGCGCGGCCTCAAAGAGCGCTACGAGCTCCACCACGGCATCCGCATCCAAGACAGCGCGCTCGTCGCCGCGGCTACCCTCAGTGATCGCTATTTGACCGAGCGCTTCCTGCCGGACAAGGCCATCGACCTCGTCGACGAAGCCGCCGCGAAGATCAAAATGGAGGCCGACAGCATGCCCGTCGAGCTCGACGTGGCGATGCGCAAGCTCACGCACCTGCAAATCGAAGAGCAGGCCCTCAAGAAGGAGCGCGACGCCGCCTCGAAGGCGCGCCTCGCCGTGGTGCAAAAAGAAATCGCGGAAATCCGCGAGCAGGCCGACGCGATCCGCATGCAGTGGTCGAAGGAAAAAGAAATCCTCGATCAGATCCGCGACGTGCAGCCGAAGGCCGAAGCACTGCGCGCCGAGGCCGACGAGCTCCAGCGCAAAGGCGATCTCGGAAAGGTCGCCGAAATTCGTTACGGCAAGCTCCCCGAGCTGGAGAAGAAATCCGAAGAGCTCCGCAAGCAGCTCGCCAAGGTCCAGGAGAAGGCGAGCTACCTCCGCGAAGAGGTCACCGATCAAGACATCGCGGGCATCGTCTCGAAATGGACGGGCGTGCCCGTCAGCAAGATGCTCCAAGGCGAGATGGAGAAGCTTCTCCACATGGAGGAGAACCTGAAGAAGCGCGTCGTCGGCCAAGACGAAGCGGTCACCGCCGTCTCGAACGCCGTCCGCCGCTCACGCGCTGGCCTCGGTGACGAGCGCCGGCCCATCGGCAGCTTCTTGTTCCTCGGCCCGACGGGCGTCGGCAAGACCGAGCTCGCGCGCGCCGTCGCCGAGTTCTTGTTCGACGACGAACGCGCGATGATCCGCCTCGACATGAGCGAGTACATGGAGAAGCACGCCGTCTCGCGCTTGATCGGCGCGCCTCCTGGCTACGTCGGCTACGAAGAAGGCGGTCAGCTCACCGAGCCCGTCCGCCGCCGTCCGTACGCGGTCATCTTGTTCGACGAAGTCGAGAAGGCCCACCCGGACGTGTGGAACGTTCTCTTGCAAGTGCTCGACGACGGTCGCCTCACCGACGGCCAAGGTCGAACGGTCAACTTCAAGAACACCGTAATCGTGCTCACGAGCAACATCGGCTCGCACCACATCGCCGCGATCGAAGACAAAAGCGGCATCCCCGAAGAAGACAAGAAAGAGCTCATCCGCCGCGCGATGTTCGAGGAGGTCCGCAAAGCGTTCCGCCCGGAGTTCGTCAACCGCCTCGACGAGATGGTCGTCTTCCACCGCCTCGACCGCTCCGAGCTCCGCAAGATCGTCGACATCCAGCTCGGCCAGTTCGCCGCGCGCCTCGCCAAGCGCGAGCTCCGCATCGAGCTCACCGACGGCGCGAAGGACTTCCTGGCCGAAGTCGGCTGGGACCCGCAATACGGCGCCCGCCCGCTCAAGCGAGCCATCCAGAAAAACCTGGAAGACCCGCTCGCGCGCAAAGTGCTCGGCGGCGAATTCCAGCCTGGCACCCGCATCGTGGTCGACCGAGGCCCCGACGGCCTGACCTTCAAAGCCCACGCCCAGAACTAAAAATCCGCCAGGAAACCCGTGCGATCGACCGCGATCGTTCGGTTCCGAACGATTCACGCCGACGGCATGTTCGGATCCGAACGATCGGCACGATTTCCCGACCTGGCGCACCAGCCGGACGGATGGCCACTCACTCGACACGCCCGCGACGCGTCGCTTTGGCCTTGCGTGCAGCTCGTCTTCTGATAAATATGTGCCTAATCAAACATGGGCGCGCAGGTCTCTCTTCCGTTCGAGCGTCCGAAACGGTCGCGTCGCGGTGGTAAGCGCGAGCGGGCCGGCCGCAAGCCGAGCGGAGTCAAAGCAGGTCCGCCGCACGTGCGACGGCCGCGCATCGAGCAGCTGCTTCCGGTTCACGTGACGATTCGCGTCGCCGAGCACGTGTACAACTTGCGGAGCCGGCGCTCGTTTTCGGTCATCTGCCGGGCGATCGGAATCGCGGCGGAGCGGTTTGGCGTTCGCATTCTCGAGTTCTCGGTGCAGGGCAACCACATGCACCTCGTCGTCGAAGCGGCGGCGCACGAAGCTCTGTCACGTGCGATGCAGGGCTTCTCGATTCGCGTCGCCAAAGGCCTCAATGCGATGATGAAGCGCCGCGGCCGCGTTCTGGCGCGGCGATATCACGCGCGCGTGCTCACCACGGGGAGCGACGCGCGGCGCATCGTTCGCTACGTGCGCGACAATCACCGAAGGCACATGGCACAAGTGGGCAAAGTGTTGCCGGCCACCTTCGTCGATCCGTTCGCGTCGCCTCGCGCGGATGTCGCGCTACCTGCTCCGCGCACGCGGCTGCTTGGCGGAAGCGTGAGGAGTCGAACCCCTGACCCTGAGGCCATCCCCCTTTAGCAGAGGGGCGCCGAAACCGTTCGGCAAACGCTTCCATCAGCGGAAGGCGGAGGAGTCGAACCCCGCAGCACGAGTCTGCACCGATTTTCGAGACCGGCTTGCGTCCACACGCAATTCACCTTCCGAGCGCAGTCAGCGACTGCTCGACGATGACGAAGATGACGTTGAGGACACGCGGTTCACGAAGTAGAGCGACGAGCGGCGCGCGCGAAAGCTGACATCGTCTCTTCGCTGGGCGTTTCACGCGCGGCCGCGACACGCTCGAGCGCCGATTCCAAGGGCACCTCACCATGCTGCAACTGGTCGAGCAAGACGCATACGAACCGCCGGCACGATTCGGGGCGCTCGTCGTACACCGTGCACGTCGTCCCCGAGAGTGCGCCGCACGGCTGCTCGAGCGAAACTCTGTCGGCATGCGCGACGAGGGGCAGGCGTCGTCGGCGTGCCCACGCGACTTCTCCCGCGGTCAGCGGCGCGAGCGAGAAGAGGCGTCCGTCGCAGCAGAAGCCGCACGCCGTGCAGAGCTCGCTCATGCGTCAGAACATCTCGTCGGTCATCTTCGCGTAGCTGTCCTCGGCCGTGACGCACAGGTGCGCGAGGTGGGCGATCTTCGGGAGCTCCGTCTCGATGAAATACTGCGCCGCGCGGAGCTTGCCTTCGTAGAACGGGCCGGTCTTCTTCTTCGCCGCGGTCGCTTGGCGGAGCCACAGCCACGAGACGACGAAGGTCGACATCATCTCGAGGTAGTCGACGCTGTGGCGCATCATCGCCTCGGGATCGCCGCCCATGCCGAGCGCGGCGAGCTTCATCGTCGTATCGGCGACGGTCGCCGCTGCAGTCGCGAGACGCGCGACGAGCGCCTCCGGCACACCAGCGGTCTTCGCCTCACCGATCGATGTCTCGACCTCGCCGAGCAGCATGCGGAGCGCGGCGCCGTCCTTCGCCATCACCTTGCGCCCGAGCAGATCCATCGAGTGGATCGCAGTCGTGCCTTCGTGGATCGTGTTGAGCTTCTGATCGCGCAGCCACGCCTCGGGCAAGTACTCGCTCGAGTAGCCGTACCCGCCGTGGATCTGCACGGCGAGCGCGTTCGACTCGAAGCCGCGCTCGGCCGGAAACGATTTCGTGATCGGCGTGAGCAAATCGAGCATCAGCTTCGCGCGCTCGTCTCCCGACTCGGCGACGTCCGCGTAACGCGCCGTGAGCAGCACGAGCGCGAGCGCGCCTTCGGTGATCGCCTTCTGCCGGAGCAGCATGCGCCGAACATCTGCGTGCGCGATGATCGGGATCTGCGGACCGCCGCGCTGGCCGAGCGTGCGACCCTGCGTGCGCGTGCGCGCGTACTCGAGCGCCTCGTGGTACGCGACGGTCGCTGTCGCAGCAGCCGCGAGCCCGACGCCGATGCGCGCCTCGTTCATCATCTGGAACATGTACATGAGGCCCTGATGCGGCTCGCCGACGAGCTCCGCGCGGCACGCGTTCTGCTCGCCGAAGCTCATGATCAAGCTCGGCAGCGCCTTCCACCCGATTTTGTGGACCATCCCCGCGACGTGAACGTCGTTCGGTTTGCCGTCACGCAGCTTCGGGATCGCGAAGAGACTGATGCCCTTCGTCCCCGCAGGCGCGCCTTCGATGCGCGCGAGCGTGAGGTGGACGATGTTCTCGGTGAGATCGTGATCGCCGCCCGAGATGAAGATCTTCTGTCCGCGCACCAGGTAGTCGCCGTCGCCCGTCGGCGTCGCGGTCGTCGTCAGATCCGCGAGCGAAGATCCGGCGTGCGGCTCGGTGAGCGCCATCGTTCCGGTCATCTCGCCGGCGTAGAGCGGCTCCATGTACTTCTTCTTCAGCGCGTCGCTCCCGAACGCTTCGATCAAGTGCGCGGGCCCGCGGCACAAGATCACGAACGACGCGACGCCGAGGTTCGCGGCGCAGAGATACGTCTGCGCGACGCTGTCGATCATGAGCGGCAGCGACTGCCCGCCGACGTCCTCCCCGCGCGTCGCGGGCGCGAGGCCGAGCTCGAGGAGCTTCGGGTAGAGATCGCGCATCTTCGGATGCAAGAAGATGCGGCCGCCCTCGAAACGCGGGCTCTGATCCATCTCGCGATAGACCGGGAAGAGCGCCGTGCGCGCGAGCTTGCGCGCGTTGCCGATGACCATGTCGAACGTCTCGCGCGAGTGCTTCGCGAACGCGGGCAGCTTCAAGAGCCCCTCGGCGTCGAGCACGTCGTAGAGGAGAAATTCGATGGTCTTGTCGTCGAGGAGCGGGTTCACGTAGGCCGCTATATCACCCTTCGATCCGTGCGACCTTGCGAAGGTTCGCGAGCCAGTCGCGCACGGCGCGCTTCAACTTCGGCGGCGAGCCGGTGACGTGGGCGCGGTCGAGTCGGAACGTGACGTTCGCCTTCGTCTCGAGGCGCGCGAGCATCGTCGCGAACGTCTCGTCGCTCGCGGGTACGATCTCCACGTCCTTGCCGTCGACGATGACCGTGACGCGCGTCGCTGTCGGGCCTGCCAAGACGTGCACGAGGTGCTTCGAGTTGCGCCACCCGAACGCCGGCGGTTCTTCGTCGAGCGGCGAGATAGCGAACGTCACCCACCACTTCTTCGGCGCGTTGCTCGCCACGAACGCGGCGACGACCTCGAGGAAGTCCTTCATCCCGCCCAGTGTAAGGCCTCGGCTGCTCGTCCGTTGATCCGTCATGAAGCCTCTTCTTCTTGCTCTTGGTCTTGCATCCACGCTCGCATGCGGCGGCTCGATTTATCAGCCTTCGCGCGTCGCGAATTTCGACCCCGATGGCGCGGCCGAGGTCAACGACGAGGACGTGCGCAAAGCGTTCGAGGCCAAGCCGCAGCTCGGCGACAAATTCAACGTCGCGTACTTCAGCTTCGACGCGTCGAAAGACGGCGATGTCGAGAAGGCGGTTCGCGAAGTGCCCGGCGTGTCGAGCGTCTATGCGATCCCCACGCTCGAAGCGACGGGCAAGCACCGCTACGACGACGCACCGACGACCGCGCCGCTCTCGATGAAGAAGCTACGCCTGCTCGCCGCGCGCGCGCACGCCGACGTGCTCGTGGTCGTCGACTATTCGCGCAAGACGGAGATCAGCGTGAACGCTCTCGCGGCGCTCAACGTCTTCATCGTGCCCGCGCTCTTCTTGCCGTTTCGCGACGTGAAGGTCGAGAGCGCCGTCGACGCGTTCGTCGTCGATGTGCGCAACGGATACATGTACGGCCACGTCGCGCTCACGCAGCAGCAGTCGAAGGCGCACCAGACGATTTACTCGGACGACGACGCGATGGCGCGCGACGAATGGACCGCGCTGCGAGGCGAGCTCTCCGGGGCGCTCGTGAAGCTCGCGCACGCGGAACGAGAAGAAAGAGCGACAAAGGGACCCGGCTCCCACACCTGAACATTTGCATGCATAATGCAACAGGTTGCGCCTTGGTCGATCCTTGGCTCTACTGTCATCCATGCGACGGATCCCGCGACCGACGATGGCAGCAGTCATCGCGGTCATGGGTCTCGCGCTCGTCTCGGGCACGCCCTACTCTCGCGCGCACACGGGCGTGCAAGCGCACAAGTCGCTCCAGCCTTCAGCGTCCGGTGTCGTGACTGGCGGCGAAGGACACGTCGTCGATACGTTCACCATCATCGCCGCCAACACGCTCGAGTCCGTCGAGATTCGCTACGTCGATGGCGTCGTCGACGAGGCGTCGCGCCAGCAGTTCGACTACTTGATGCGCTGCCTCAAGACCGACAGCGCGAAGCGCATCGACACGCGCCTCATCGACATCTTGCGAGACATCTCCCGCGAGGTGGACGGCGCGCCGCTCGAGCTCGTCTCCGGTTATCGCGCGCCGCAGAACTGGCACGATCACAACTTCCACTCGCGCGGCCAGGCCGCCGACATCCGCGTGAAGGGCATGGGCGCGAACAAGCTCCGCAAGATCGCGCGCAAGCTCGGCGTGCGCGGCGTCGGCTGGTACCCGACGACGAACATGATCCACGTCGACACGCGCGACGAAGACTGGTTCTGGACCGACTGGAGCGGCCCCGGCCAAATCGGCCGCGAAATCCCCTCGCGCTAACCCTTCGTCGGGTCGCCCTTTTTCTCGTTGAGCGTGACGGCCTGCTTCACGAACGCCGCCAGCGCGAGCTCGTCGATAACATGCGTCTCGAGGATCTTCACGTGGCGCATGCGCTCGCCTTCACCTTGGAGCATGCGCTTCGTGTCTTCGATCTCGGCGCCGCGCCAGAAGCCGAAGTTCACTTGGGCCGCGTGCGCCTTGATGTATGCGAACGGACCTTTGTGCTCGTAGACGGGCTGGCCCCACTTGATCGACTCGAGCGCGGAAGGCGCCGCGGCCATGACGACCTCGCGCAGCTTCTCGATGATCGTCCGCTGCCACGGCGCGACCTTCGCCACGTAGTCGTCCACCGTCACGCCTTGCGACGCCATGCTCGGCGGGGCGGGCGGAGCCTTCTTCGCCGCCACCTTCGCGACCTTCACCGCGACGGGCTTCGCAACCAGCTTCTTCTTCGCGACCGGCGGCGCCTTCTTTTTGATGACCGGCTTCTTCTTCGCAGCCTTCATACCTCACCCCGCGTCGAGCGCCGTCCCTTCGGCGCCGAGCTCGTGTACGGCGGACTGGATGTTCTTCGGGATCCACTCCTCGTCGGGCCCCTCCATCGGGAGCTTCACGGGCTGTCCGTCGTAGCGCATGCGCTTGCCAGGATAGACGAACGTTCGAAACATGTAGAGTGCAAGTGACGGCTGCTCGAGAGCAGGGTGGATCCCTTCATGAAGCTCTTTCATGTGTGCTTCACGAAGCTTGCTCCAGTGCAGGCCCGGGTGTTCGTGGTGGATGCCGTGGAACCCGTTGTTGAACGTGAACCAGTTGAAAATACGGCCCACGTAGTTGCGGGAGTGATTGAACGGGTGGTCCTCGTCGCAGCCGTCGTGCTGGAGGTAGTTCACCGTGGTGATGCCCCAAACCGCGAAGAAATGCGGGATGACGACGAAGACGAGGGCCTTCTTCCAGTCGAGCGCGAGGAGGACCGCCTTGGTTCCCCAGCACATCACCATCTCGATGATCAGCTGGCGGTACCACTTCGGCATCTTGACCTTCATCATGCCGACGTAGCGGTAGTTCTCGCCGAAGATGTCGAAGCCGACGCGCGGGAAGAACGCGAAGAAATTGACGAGGTTCCAGCTGTATTGGACCTTCGACGTGCGCATCAAATCGGCGCGCTTCTGCGTGAATTTGTGGTGCGAGAGGTTATGGCCGGGAACGTATTCGCTCACCGGGAATCCATAGGCACACGTCAAAGCAATCTGAAAAACCTTGTTCGCCGTTCGGTTCTTGAAGACCGGGCAGTGCAGGGTGTTGTGCGTGATGACGGCGCAAATCCAAGAGATCATGCAGGTGAGCACGACCAGAGGCGCGATCATCCACCCATGAGCGAACCGCCATTCGACGGTCAAGAGCACGTAGTAGAAGGCTACGAAGGCAAGCGTGCGGCCATCGGCGCGATTGCGTAGCATCTCGCCTCGCTTCTAACACAGAAGCCCAGCTTTTCCGCTGCGTAAGCGGTTTCTCACGCGTCAGGGCGTGACGCGACGGCCGCAACTGCGGACGTTGCCAGAGCTTTCCGCGACCAAACCGTACGGAGGAAGGCTTCGTGCGGCCGGCGGACGGACTCGCGGAGGGTGACCGCGACGGGGGTGACCCCGAGGAAGAACGCGATGCAGGCGACGGCGCCGATGACGCTCATCGTCCCGAAGCGGGGGAGCGAGAGGGCGAGGCGCGTGGCTGCTGCGCAGAGCGCGAGCTCGATCGGGATGAACGCGAGGAGGACGAACGACTTGCGCGAGGCCCACGCGCGCGGATCGAACGTGGCGACGATCTCTCCATCGCCGATGACCCAGACGCGCTGGCCTGCGCGAACGCGGACGCGGACGGTTCGCGCGAAGCCCTTGGCCTTGCGAGCGATCGCGTGCGCCGCGTCGTACGTCGTCACGTCGCCGCACCCGGCCGCTTCTTCGCGAGCTTTCTCGTCGATCCAGACTTCGCCGCCGTCGTTGGCTGCGATTTCGGTGTCCGAGACTTTTCCGCCGAAGACCTCGGAGTGGAAGGCGCGATCGTGGAACGCGATCGCGTCGTCGTCCGTGGCGCGGCCGGTTTGCTCCACGCTCCACTCGGCGAGGTCGCCGTCTTTCACCACGCCTTCGATCATCTTGCGTGCGCGCCGCACGATGGCGCGGAGATCGCGGAAGTCCTGCCACGTGGCGGCCGCGACGAGGAGCGCGGTAACCCAGAGAACGCCCAAGCAGGCGATGCCCATGATCTCACGCGAGAGCATCGTTCTCCGCCTGCGCTTTCCGCGTCAGACGCGCGGCCATGTCTTCGTGCTCGTTGCCCACGCGCTTCTCGGGTCGCGAGAAACGGAGCAGATAGGTGCGCGCGAGGTACCAGAGCATGCTCGGCTCATCGAGCGTCGGATCCATGCGCGGCACGACTTCTTTTTCGTGTGCCTTCGCGAGCTCGCTCCAGTGCATGCCCGCGCGGTTGTGATGAATCGTGTGGTAGCCGTTGTTCATCATGAACCAGTTGAAGATCTTCCCGACGAAGTTCCTCGAATGGTTCCACTCGGTGGTCGTGTCGCAGCCGTCGTGCTGGATGATGTTGATCCTGAGAAACCAGCGCGCGCCCCAGAGCTGAGGGACGACGACGAAGAAGAGCGCCGTCCAGAAATCCCAGACGAGCAGCACGCCGGTCAGACCAAAAGCGAAGACGAGCTCGCGCGTGTACTGTTTTCGGAACTCGCCCTTGCCCGCGAGGCGCGCCCAGCGCTGGACGCCGTTGAACGTGAGCGGGCCTGCGACGTTCGGGAAGTGGACGATGTTCAGCAGGTTCCACTTGAAGCGAACGTGCTCGGGCGCCGCCCAGTCCGGCTGGCCATCGTCGTCGAAGTGGTGGTGCACCAAATTGTGCGAGGGGATGACCGCCGAAATCGGAAAGAGCCCGCCGAACGAGAGCAAGTAGCGCCAGACCGTGTTCATGCGCTTCGACGCGAACATGCCCTGGTGGAGCGTGTTGTGGCCGACCACGGCCGACAGGAACGAAAACGCGCACGCCGCGGCGAGAAAGACGATGTTCCGGCACTGGGGCACGAAGTACATCGACAGGAGCAGCGTG
>Ga0207677_10001608_pt1 | contig 11987 bp, 10 predicted proteins | sample KBSMisM42_FD_184311 | JGI IMG/M metagenome (GOLD analysis project Ga0207677, IMG submission 184311) | Miscanthus rhizosphere microbial communities from Kellogg Biological Station, Michigan, USA - KBS Miscanthus M4-2 (SPAdes) (version 2) | ecosystem: Host-associated > Plants > Roots >...
TTTGGGTTGGAAGATCGAGGGCACCGTCGTGGATTCGTCGGGCGCGCCCATCGCGGGTGCGTCCGTCGCGCTCACGTGCCCAGGGGGCGGAACGGGCGCGGGCCCGATGCCGCAAACGATCGTCACCGATCCGACGGGCCGCTTCCAGTTCGGCGGCGTCTCCGGCGCGGGCGGCTCGAGCAAGTGCTCGCTCGCGATCAGCAAGCCGGGTTTGTCGCCGAAGACGATCACCGCGACGGACGCGTGCCATCGCAGCACGCAGGCCCGCAACTTCACGACGCCTTGCGGGCCCTCCGACGGCCGCGTAACGCTCACGCCGTGATGCGCGCCGCGCTCGGCTTGGCGCTCGCGATGGCTGGTTGCACGGACGGCGTGTGGAAGGCACAAGGAACCGTCGTCGACACATCGGGCACACCGATCGAAGGCGCGAACGTCGTCATCACGTGCGCGGATCAGAAAGCGCCGTCGGAGGCAGTGCTCACCACGCAAACGGGTCGCTTCGAGGTCGGCGGCCACAACGCGTCTCGCGCGATGGGCTGCTCGCTCGAAGTGAGCAAGCCCGGTCGCCACTTGAAGACGGTCCACATGATGGACGTCTGCTTCCGCAGCAAGAAGACGCAGAACTACGACTTGCTCTGCAGCTCGAACGACGGAAAGATCACGCTCGAGTGAGCGCCGCGCAGAGAGAAATCATACAGTGCGACTCGTGACGCGCACCCTTCCGCTCCTCGTCATGCTCGTTGCGTGCAAACAAGCTCCCGTGGCGACGGATGCGGCTGCGCCCACGACGACTGGGGATCCGCCGACGACGTGCACGAAGCTGGGCTCGCCTTGCACGTTCGCGCCGGGGAAGCTCGGCTCGTGCGTAGAGGTCGAGCAGAAATCGGGTGCGTCCGCGTTCGTCTGTCAGTCGCAGCACTAACGCGGGACGTATTCGAGCTGGACGAGGCCGCTCGGGAACGCCTGCGAGTCGACGAGCGTGAGATTCACGTCGCTCGTGAGATCGCCGAAGAGACGGGTGCCGCTGCCGATCATGATCGGGAGGATCGAGAGCGTGACGTCCGTGAGGATCTTCTCCGAGAGGAATTGCCGGATGACGGAGCCGCCGTCGACGTAGACGCGCTTCCGATCGCGCAGCGACGCGGCGAGATCGGTGGCGGTGCCGGAGAAGAACGTCTCGTCGTATTTCGGGACGCGTTTCTTGGTCGTCATGACGACGACGCGTTTGCCGCCATAGGGCCAGCTCGGAAAGGAGAGCGCGGTCTCGTATGTCTTGCGACCGATCACGAGCGTGTCGACCGAGTCGAAGAACTTGGAGTAGCCGTAATCTTCGCCTTCGCGCTCGACGATGGAGAGAAAATCGAGGCCACCATCGGGGCGAGCGATGAAGCCGTCGAGCGTCGTCGCGATGAACACGGAGAAGCGGGTCATGTGGCGCGGAAAATTACAGCGCACGCTGCGTAACGCGAAGTAACGATGATGGAGACGATGTGCGAGCTATGACTCCAACCATGAAACGCGCCCTTTTCGTAGCGATTGGTGCTGGTTTCTTCGCGTGCTCGGACAATCCGGGTGGGAATCCGGACGGAGGCGGAAGCGATTCCGGCGCAGACGCGACACCGCAAGAAGCGGGGCCGCCGAATCCGAACGGCGGAAATCTTCCGGACGGGTATCCGAACCTCGACTTGCCCGAGGTCGGTGCGACGTCGCTTCATGTTCTTTCGCCGACGGTGATCGAGGTCGAAAAGATCACGACGAAGGCGGCCGATCCTGCGCCCGTCACCGAGTGGGATTACGCGAACGCGATGCCGGCTCCGTCGGCGTTCACCGTGAAAGTAAACGACGCGCCGCAAACGGTCGCGCAAGTCGGCTTCAAGCGACGGCCGCTCTACGCGCCGCTCAAGACGTACGACCTTCGCATCAAGAACGATCTCTACCTGGTCCTGTCGTCTCCGATCGCGGAAGGCGCGAGCGTGACGGTCGACTTCGACACGCACTACGCGGCGACGGCCGATGCTTCACGATTCAGCGCGGCGATTCACGTGAACCAGGTCGGCTACATGCCCGGCCACAAGAAGCACGCGTTCGTCGGCGCGTATCTCGGGAACATGGGCGAGCTCGACGTCACTGCGAAGACGTTCGACCTCGTCGACATGACGACCGGAAAATCCGTCTTCACGGGCCCGCTGACGTCGCGTCTCGACACGGGCTTCCAGTTCCAGCCGGCGCAGTATCAAAAAGTGTTCGACGCGGACTTCTCGACGTTCGACGCCACGGGCGAGTACCAGATCCGCGTCGTGGGGATGGGCGCGTCGTATCCGTTCTACATCGACGACGGCGTCGCGATGGCCTTCGCGCGGACGTACGCGGAAGGCATGTTCAACCAGCGGTGCGGCATGGCGAAGGACTCGCCGTACACGAAGTTCGTCGATGGCGCAGACCACACGGCGCCCGCGTCCGTTCCGACGGGCGACTCTTCGTATCAAAACGCGGCGAACCTCCTCGCGTCGAACGCGCAAGTTCCGCAAGGTCAGAGCGCGCCCGAGCTCACGAATTTCACGAATTCGCTCTACCCGTACGTCACGCAAGGAACGATCGACGTCGCGGGCGGACATCACGACGCTGGCGACTACTCGAAGTACCTGATGGATAGCGGCTTCCTGATCCACACGCTGACGTTCGCCGCGGATGATTTCGCGGGTGTGGCTGCGCTCGACAACCTCGGGATCCCCGAGAGCGGCGACGGCAAGAGCGACGTCCTCCAAGAAGCGAAGTGGGAAGCCGACTTCGCCGCCAAGATGCAGGACGCGGACGGCCTCTTCTACTACCTCGTCTATCCGCGCAATCGCGCGTACGAGCAGGACGTCCTTCCGTCGAAGGGCGATCCGCAAATCGTCTGGCCGAAGAACACGTACGCGTCTGCTGCCGCGACCGCAGCGCTCGCGGAGATCGCCTCGTCACCGGCGTTCAAGCAGCAGTTCCCGAGCGACGCCGCGAGATACTTGCAGATTGCAACCAAGGGCTGGAACGCCCTTCAAAAAGCCGTTTCTGCGCACGGGAAAGAAGGCGCGTACCAGTTCATCTACCAGGACGACAGCTACCTCCACGACGACATGATGGCGTGGGCGGCCTCCGCGATGTTCGTCGCGACGGGCGACAAGCAGTACGAGACCGCGCTCCAGCAGTGGCTCCCTGATCCGACGGACGCGGCGACGTTCCAGTGGTCGTGGTGGCGCATGTGGCGAGGGTGGGGGAACGCCATCCGCGCGTACGCGTTCGCGGCGCGCTCGGGTCGTTTGCAACAAGGCGCGCTCGACGCGAATTATCTCGCGAAGTGCGAAGCGGCGGTCAAAGCCGCGGGCGACGATCAAACGAAGTGGGCGCAGGCGAGCGCGTACGGAACGAGCTTGCCGATCCCGACGAAGAACTACGGGCAAGCGGGTTGGTATTTCTCTGGAACGCAGGCGTTCGATCTCGCGGTCGCGAACGCGCTCGCTCCGTCGCCGTCGTACGACGAGGCGATCCTCGAGAACATGGCGTACGAAGGCGGCGCGAACCCTGTGAACATCGCGTACCTCACGGGCCTCGGCTGGTCTCGCACGCGCGAGCTCGTGAGCCAGTTCTTCGAGAACGATCGCCATCGCTTGCCGCCGACGGGCATCGACTACGGCAACGTGATCACCGGCTACATGTATCTCGACATGTACAAGAGCGAGCTCGAGGAGCTCACATATCCGAGCGACGGGGCGCAAACGAATCCGTACGCGTTCTACGATCGCTACACGCATCAGTTCCACACGGCGACCGAGTCGGACACCGTGCAAGAAGGGTGGGGCTTCGCCGCGATCGTCGCGCTCGCTGCGCAGTCGAACGCGGGAAAGACGGCATGGAAGGCGAAGGCCGGAACGATCACGACCACCACAGGAAAGACGGTCACCGCGAAAGTCACGTCTGCGGACGTGGATCTTTCATCCGCGCGCGTCACGTGGGAAGCCGCGGGCGTGGAGCCGTTCGTCGGCGGAACGACGTTCACGTTCACGCCTTCTCAGACGGGAACGATCTGGATCGACGCGGAGGCGATGCTGCCCGACGGTCGTCGCGTCGTCGCCGCCACGCAAGTCACGAACTGATCACCCCATCAGAGCTGCGCGCGCGGCCTACCGGCTTTCACCCACTCGCCGTCGTTCTGCACCGTGTAGACGTAGAAGTGCTCCATCCGCCCCGCGAGATCTTTCTGGAACGAAGGCGCTTGATCGGGAAGGTACTGAAGGCGCGTCGTCAGGTATTGCCGGTGATAGGCGATCTGCGCCGCTTCCCAATCCTTCAGGTGCTGGATCGTGTGCGGGCGCGCTTTCTTGTAGTCGCGCTCGGCTTGTTGCATCGCGACGTACTCGTTCCACGCCGCCTCCTGGCAGAGCGAGTGGAGACAGCTCGCCTCCGTGTAACGCGTTCGCGTTCCCGGCTCGTACTCGTTCACGGTTCGGCAGTGCGCGCACGTGAGGTTCACCACGCGGTACGTGATCGGCACGACCAGCGGCGCGCCACACTGCTTGCACGGGTAGCCGCCCGCCTTCTCGCGTTTGTCGAGCTCGGCGACCTCGCGCGCAGCGGCGCAATAGATCTGGATGCGAACCTTCTCGATCTCGAGCTCCATCCAATCGCGAAACTGGTCGCCTTTGACGGATTGCTCTTGGATGAGCGGACGAGCGACGCCGGCTTCTTCGAATTTCGGCTCGACCTGCTGGCGCCACGTCTCGTCGACCTTCGTCGAGAGATCCTTCGCGCGGCGCTCCATCGCTCCCCACGCGTTCCCCATCGGGATCGGATCGTAGTTCGAGTCTCGAAGCAGCTGCGCGCAGCCGTCACGCGACTCCTGCATGATCTGATCGAAGCGCTCTTTGATGTTCTTGAGGAACCCGTCCCACCGCTGCACCAGCGCGTCACTCATTCGACCTTCCCTCCGCAATAGACGCAGTTCAAATCACCCTCGTTCTTGCGAGGGGCGCCGCACGACGCGCATTTCATCTGGCCGAGACCGCCGCCTTGCGAGGCGTAGACCGGCGTCGTCGCGCGTGCGTTCGCGAAGATGCTCGACGTCGTCACGGCAGGCGCGACGCGCTTCAAGTATTCGCGCATGTTCTCATCGACGAACGACGAGAGCTTTTGCGACAGGCGCCGCTCGTCGTCGTTGATGTCCATTCCGCGCCAAGACGCGTACGCCTTGTCGTGGATCGCCTGTAGCGCGAGGCGCACTTCGATCGGCGCGGCTCCGCCCTTGCGCTTCGGGCCTTCCGTGAAATGCTGCTGGCGCTCCTCTTGCGAGAGCGGCCGAACGCCGTACTCCCGCAAGAGGCCGTCCCAGTTTTGATCGCCCGCAGGCGGACACGCGCTCGCTGTGTCGAGGACGCGCGCCGCCTGCTGCTCGATCCAGTCGAGCATGCGATTAGAAGTTGATGTCCGCGTCCGACTTCACGGCCGCGTACTTCGCCTTGTAGAGCTCCGAAAGGCGCGTGAACTCCTTGTGCACGGCGCCGTTGTTACGGAGCGCGTTCTCGCTGATGTACGCCGAGAACCACGCGCCGAGGTTCGACCAGTCCATGACCGTGATGCCGAGCTTCTTGAGCACGGCCTGCGCGTCCTGTCCCTGCGCAGTGAGAGCGTTCTGCGCTTCCATGATTTCGACGTAGCGCTCGAACGGCATCGGCATGTCGCCCTTGCCCGGGTTCTGCGCTGCCGCCGCGTACGGCGAGTTGCCCACGCCCGGCTTCGACTGCGCCTTGGTGAACGCGTTGCCGTAGGCCATCGCGATCGTCGCCGTCGTGTCGCGCGACATGCGCGCGTTCCACTCCGCCGAGACGCGATCCCACTTCGCCTTGTCGCAACCGAGCGCCTTGGTGATGTCGTCGATCGTCCCGCCGCTCGCGATCTTCACTTGCTGCTCGGCCCACACCTCGAGCGAGATGCCTTCGACCGGCTCGACTTCGCCGGCGAGCTTTCCACCCGCGCCCATCTGCGCGTTCATGCCCGCCATCATGAAGTCCTGCGTGGCCTTCATCTTCACGTGCATGATGTCGTTGATGTCGCCGTACTTGGCTTGCGCTTGCGGCGTCTGGATGAAGCGATCGACGGTGGCCTTCACCTGACGATAGTGCTGCACGTTGCGCACGCCGTACTCGGCGAAGAGCTGCGCGCGCGTGGCTTCGTCTTCCCACGCTTGCTCGATGCGGAACTCGGCGACGTACCAGCCAGGCAGATCGCCCATCAGATCGAAGCCGGCCTGATCGTCCTTCGCTTCGAGATCGTAATCGCGACGCTCGCCGTCGTCGTCATCCGCGGCGGCTTCCTCCACCGGCTCTGGGGGCGGCGCAGCTTGCTGTTGATACTGCTGCTGCGGTTGCTGCTGCTGCTGCTGCGGATTCACCTGTTGGTTGACGGCGTCCTGAGCTTGCTTCGCAGCGCCACCGATCGCGTTCTTCACTTTGTCGAAAAACCCCATACGAGCCTCCTCCGTTCTGACGATGCAAGAGGCTCGCCGAGGTCGTGGCGTATGTCTACGGTCAGCTGCCGGAACGGTCAGGTCAGCTCGGAGCGTGTGCCGATTGCTCGGTCGCAGCTTGTTTCGCCTGCTGCTCCGCGCGCGTGCAACGTTCGACTTCCGCGTCCATCTGCCCGCGGGCGATCTTCGACCACATGACGAAGTCCGCCTTGAGCGACCAGAGCGGGTACTTGAACGTCGCCGGCTTGTTGCCCTCGATGAAGAAGTGCGAGATCCACGCGGGGCCGTAGCCCGCGAACGGCGCGACGAAGAGCGGCCAAGCCTTGCGGCGGAGCGCGGCGTAGGCGACGAGGCCCATCACCGCGGTCGTTCCGACGAAGTGAAACGTGCGCGTCGTTTTCTTCGAATGCTCCTTGACGTAGTAAGGCCAGAATTCCTCGAAGGACTTGATGCGCTCGCCGTCGTCGCTCTTCATGCCGCTCTTATACATCCTCGCGTCCGCGAACGCTTGCCGTTGCGAGCAGCCGAGAGACGAGATCGGCCCCGTCGTGGCGATCAAGCAAGACTGCCCACCGGGGCTCGCGCGCTGTGTCTCCGGAGCCGTCGAAGTGACGGAGGGACGCGCCACGTGCCCGGGGTGTCCTTGCGCGTGGAAGCGATTGAAGGTCTGCGACCGTGGCTGCGCGGTCGAGAACGTGGAGCTCGTTCGCGAGTCGAAGGACGCCCCGAGCCTATGCAAAGGTTTGCCGAGTCCGGCAACGTTTCCCCAACCCGACTCGAGCGATTCGGTCACGTGTCCAGACGAGAGCGACCGCTTCTTTTGCCACGGGTCGAACGTCTACGCGTGCCCGAAGGGAAGCTCGGCCGTAGCGGTCGCAACCTGCACGTACGGGTGCGTCAGCGACGGCGAGACGCTCGGCGATCCGTCCGTCGACATCGGAATTGCGACCAGCGTCATGTGCTCCGTGCGGCGGTGAGCACCACCGCCCATGACCCGGGTGTCGCGAGTCCGTAAACAGGTCTATGCGGCAAACATCGGTTCGCGCGAAGCAAAAACAAACGTCAAACTCATATCAGGTAGAGGACCGCTTTCAGGTCTTGGAAAGTTGGTCGTCTTTCCAACCCCACCATACGATCGGCCTCGAAACGTGCTGTTTTCCGCGTACGAAATGCCGCAGCGAAGCATCCTTCGCCGCACCTCTGCGTTGGCGAGGCAATTGCAAAGCTTCACGACGAAGAAGGCAGTCATGTTGCGCGCGGCGTCGAAACACGTGGGGAGGGTCGTCGGGTTTGGCGCTTTGATGGGCGCAGCGATGACGTTCGTCGGAATCGGCTCGGCGCCGGCGGCGGTCAGTCCGATGACCGGTGGTGCAAACGATCCGTCGCTCTCGAACGCCGGCATCAAAACGCCCGCGAACCCGCTCCCGCAAGCGTCGTCGGTCTGCCCAGTGGGCACCGTCGAAGTCGAAGGCGACTACTGCCCGTTCGTCGAGCAGAAGTGCCTTCGCTGGCTCGATCCGGAGACGAAGATGCGCTGCGCCGAGTTCGCGCCGACCTCCGATTGCAGCGTGCGCACGGCCCACAAGCACTTCTGCATCGACCAGTACGAGTACCCGAACTCGCCCGGCGCGAAGCCGCAGGTGATGACCACGTGGAACCAGGCCAAAGCGGCCTGCGGCGCCATTGGAAAGCGCCTCTGCGGCGAGTCCGAGTGGACGCTCGCGTGTGAAGGCAGCGAGCGCCTTCCGTATCCGTACGGCTACGCGCGCAACGCCGAGGCCTGCAACATCGACAAACCCCATGACGACGTGAACGAGCGTCTGTTTCTCGATCCCCGCACGCGCGACGCCGAAGCTGCCCGCCTCGATCGCCGCGATCCTTCCGGCTCGCGCGAGGCATGCGTCTCGCCGTACGGCGCCTACGACATGACCGGGAACGTCGACGAGTGGGTCGTGAACGAGAGCGGCCACCCGTACAAAAGCGGCTTGAAAGGCGGCTACTGGGGCCCGGTTCGCGATCGCTGCCGTCCGATGACGACGGCGCACGACGAGAACTTCGCGTTCTACCAGATCGGCTTCCGCTGCTGCGGCGACGCCCAGCAATCGCCGGCGGTGAACGCGGCGCGTCATGAAATGATCCCAGGCAGCTGACCCTTATCTGCTCCGGCGCTGACGCTCCGCGCTAACATTCCCGTGCGGGAGGCACGGGACATGCGCTTGCGCAGCTTGCTTGTATTGTGCACGTTTTCGGTCGGCGCTTCGTTCTGGGCGTGCGGTGGCCACGGTGACGGCTTCGGCAACGACGGCGGCGACGACGGCGCGAGCGGCGATGGCTCCACGATCGACACCGGTTGCGCGTTCTGCGGCGTCGACGGTGGCAAGGACGGCACGGGCCCGCAGACGACGTGCTCGCCCGATTTGCACAGCGTGCTCGATCTCCAAGGCAACGTCGTTCAAACGTGTCCGCCGGATCAAGGCTGCGCGGCGAACGGATGCGTCCCCGCGTGTCAGGCCGCAGCCGCGGCGCACGGATCGATCGGCTGCGACTTCATGGTCGCGACGCCTGCGTTCTTCGCGGGCCTGCAGCCGACGTACTCGTCGCCGTGCTTCGCGATCTTCATCGCGAACAACTGGGGCGAGGACACGAAGATCACCGTCGATCGAAACGGCACGAGCTACGACCCGACGTCGAAAGGCTTCGGGCGAATCTCCGCGACGGGCACCGCGCCCAACGCATGGTCGACGATCCCTTCGACGGGCGTTCCGCAAGGCAAGGTCGGCGTCCTCTTCATGGATGACAACCCGTCGTACAGCTACCCGTGCCCGGTGACGGCTGCCTCCACGACGACGACCGCGTTCATCAGCTCGGGTCGCGGACAGGCGTGGCACATCACGACGAGCTTCCCGGTGAGCGCGTACGACATTCTTCCGTTCGGCGGCGCGAGCTCGTACTTGCCGGGCGCGACGCTCCTCTATCCGACGAGCGCGTGGGGAACCAACTACATCGCGGCGCTTCCGAAGCTCGGCAGCGGTTCGAACTCGAGCTCGCAAGGTCCGCACTGGGGTCAGATCGTCGCCTTCCAAAATGGAACGACCGTCGACGTCGTGCCGACTGCGAATCTGCCTGCGGGAACGAACGTGGTCGCGGCGCCGCAGAACGTGAAGACGACGTACACGCTCAACGCGGGCGAGTACGTGCAGTGGATGCCTGGCTACAACTATCCCGGCGGCGAAACGTCCGCGATGGACATGTCGGGATCGATCATCTCGTCGAACAACCCAATCGCGTTCAACGGCGGCAACGGCTACTTGTGCCTCGGCTCCGCGACGTCGACGAGCGGCGGCTGCGACTCCGACCACGAGCAGATCGCGCCGATCCAAGCGCTCGGATCGACGTACGCGATCGTTCCGTTCGAGCCGCGCGGCGGCACCGAGTCCGTCATCTATCGCTTCACGGGAATCGTCGACGGGACGTCGCTCACGTACGACCCGCCGCAGACGGGCCTTCCGACGTCGCTGAACCTCGGGCAGCTCGCCGAGTTCGAGTCGACGAAAGAGTTCCTCGTGAAGAGCCAGGACGCGCAGCACCCGTTCCACGTCGCGATCATGATGCCGGGCTGCACCGGCACACCGAACAACCTCGGTGACGAGGACTACGGGCAGATGGTGCCGCCCGCGCAGTTCCTCACGTCGTACGTCTTCTATTCGGACGTCACGTATCAGACGACGAACTTCACGGTGGTCCGCAACAAGACGAACCAAGGCTTCCAGGACGTGACGATCGACTGCGTCGGCACCGTCACGGGATGGAAGCCCGTCGACTCGGGCGATACGTACGAATACGCGTGGGTCGACATCGTGAAGGGCGGCGTCGCACAACACAACAACTGCCAGAACGGTCCGCACACCGCGTCGAGCAAAGGGCCCTTCGGCATCACCGTCTGGGGCGAGGACAGCGCCGCGTCGTACGGCTATCCGGCCGGCGGCAACCTCGCGACGATCAACTCCGTCGTCGTTCCACCCGTTCCGCACTGAGAAGAGGACCAACCAACATGCGCACGAGTCACTTGCTTGCATTCTGCACGGTTTCGGTCTGCGCCTCGATCTGGGCGTGCGGCGGGCGCGGCGCGGGCTTCGACGATGGCGGCGCCGATGGCTCGGACTTCGACGCGGCGGACACGGGCTGTCCGTTCTGCGGCGCGGACGGGAGCAAGGACGGCACGGGACCACAGACGACGTGCTCGCCCGACCTGCACAGCATCCTCGATCTCCAAGGCAACGTCGTGCAGACGTGCCCGCCCGATCAAGGCTGCTCGCCCGGCGGGTGCGTGCCCGCGTGTCAGGCCGCGGCCGGCGCGCACGGATCGATCGGCTGCGACTTCATGGTGGCGACGCCCGCGTTCTTCGCGGGCCTCCAGCCGACGTACTCGTCGCCGTGCTTCGCGATCTTCATCGCGAACAACTGGGGCGAGGACACGAAGATCACCGTCGACCGCGGCGGCACGACCTACGACCCGACGACGAAGGGCTTCGGCCGAATCTCTGCGACGGGAACCGCGCCCGCCTCTTGGTCGACGATCCCGTCGACGGGCGTTCCGCAAGGCAAGGTCGGCGTCCTCTTCATGGACGACAACCCCTCGTACAACTATCCGTGCCCCGTCGGCGCAGCGAGCGCGACGACGACGAGCTTCATCGGCTCGGGACGCGGGCAGGCGTGGCACATCACGACGAGCTTCCCCGTGAGCGCGTACGACATTCTTCCGTTCGGCGGCGCGAGCTCGTTCTTGCCCGGCGCGACGCTCCTCTATCCGACGACGGCGTGGGGCACGAACTACATCGCCGCGCTCCCGAAGCTCGGCAGCGGTTCGAACTCGAGCTCGCAAGGCCCTCACTGGGGCCAGATCGTGGCCTTCCAGAACGGGACGACGGTCGACATCGTTCCGACGGCGCCGCTTCCGGCAGGGACGGGCGTCGTCGCGGCGCCGCAGAACACGAAGACGACGTACACGCTCAACGCGGGCGAATACGTGCAGTGGATGCCCGGCTACAACTACCCGGGCGGCCAGACCGCGGCGATGGACATGTCGGGCTCGATCATCTCGTCGAACAACCCGATCGCGTTCAACGGAGGCAACGGCTACTTGTGCCTCGGCTCGGCGACGTCAGGGAGCGGCGGCTGTGACTCCGACCACGAGCAGGTCGCGCCGATCCAAGCGCTCGGATCGAAATACGCGATCGTTCCGTTCGAGCCGCGCAACGGCACCGCGGAGTCCGTGCTCTATCGCTTCACCGGCGTCGCGGACGGCACCGCGCTCACGTACGACCCGCCGCAGTCGGGCTTGCCCACGTCGCTCAACCTCGGCCAGGTCGTCGACTTCGAATCGACGAAGAACTTCATGGTCTCGAGCCAGGACGCGCAGCACCCGTTCCACGTCGCGCTCATGATGTCCGGCTGCAGCGGCGTCGGCGGCATCGGCGACGAGGACTACGGA
>Ga0207677_10001612_pt1 | contig 11967 bp, 13 predicted proteins | sample KBSMisM42_FD_184311 | JGI IMG/M metagenome (GOLD analysis project Ga0207677, IMG submission 184311) | Miscanthus rhizosphere microbial communities from Kellogg Biological Station, Michigan, USA - KBS Miscanthus M4-2 (SPAdes) (version 2) | ecosystem: Host-associated > Plants > Roots >...
GGACGCGGGCGTGAGTCCCGATCAGATCGACTACGTCAACGCGCACGGCACCTCGACACCCGTCGGCGACGTGGAAGAGACGCGCGCGATCGAGGCGGTCTTCGGCGAGCACGCCAAGTCGAAGAAGCTCTGGGTGAGCTCGACCAAATCGATGACGGGGCACCTCCTCGGCGCGGCCGGCGCGCTCGAGAGCGCGATCTGCGCCCTCGCGATCCACGACGGAAAGGTCCCGCCGACGATCAACCTCGACGAGCCGGACCCGCAGTGCAACCTCGACTACGTCGCCCACGAGGCGCGCGACCGCAAGCTCGCGCACGTCGTGAACAACTCGTTCGGCTTCGGCGGCACGAACTGCAGCCTGGTGTTGTCGCGCTTCGCGTGACGCGATGAAGTGCCCCTTCTGCTCCCACTTGGAGAGCAAGGTCATCGACTCGCGACTCGGCGGCGGCGGTGACGTCACGCGGAGGCGGCGCGAATGCGAGAAGTGTGCGCGCCGCTTCACGACGTACGAGCGCGTCGAGGATGTGCTGCCGCTCGTCGTGAAGAAGGACATGCGCCGCGAGCCATTCGATCGCCAGAAGCTCCTCGGCGGCATTCGAAAGGCCTGCGACAAGCGCGCGATCGGGCACGAGCGGCTCGAAGAGCTCGTCGACTCGATCGAGCGCGAGATGGTCGAGAGCGGCGAGCGCGAGATCTCCGCCGAGCAGCTCGGCGAAAAGGTGATGGTGCGCCTGCGCGAAATCGACGAGGTCGCCTACGTACGTTTTGCGAGCGTCTATCGTTCATTCAAGGACATCGGCGAGTTCCAGAAAGAGCTCGACCGAATTCGAGAGAGCGACAGGCCGAAACCGTGAGCGAGCAAGACGACAAGTTGATGTCGCGCGCGCTCGAGCTCGCTCGAGGCGGAAAGCCCTCGCCGAATCCGCACGTCGGCGCTGTCGTGGTGAAGGACGGGGCGATCGTCGGCGAAGGGTTCCACGAGCGCGCGGGGCTCGAGCACGCCGAAGTGTTGGCGCTCCGGGCTGCGAAGTCGAAGGCCAAGGGCGGCACGCTCTACGTCTCGCTCGAGCCGTGCAACCACGTCGGCCGCACGCCGCCTTGCACGGACGCGATCATCAAGGCGGGCATCGCGCGCGTCGTCGTGGGCACGGACGATCCGAACCCGCACGTGGAGGGTGGTGGCGCCGCGAAGCTCCGCGCGGCGGGCATCGAGGTGCTGTCGGGCGTGCGCGCCGAAGAGGCCGAAGGTGTCATCGCGCCGTGGAAGAAATTCGTCACGCGCGATCTGCCGTTCGTGTCGATCAAGCTCGCGCTCTCGCTCGACGGGCGCATCGCGACGCGCACCGGTGCATCCCGTTGGGTGACAGGCCCCGACGCGCGCGCCCGTGTCCATGCCCTGCGCGCTTCGTGCGACGCGGTCGCGGTCGGCATCGGGACGGTGCTCTCGGACGATCCGCGCCTCAACGTTCGCGACGCGCAAGGGCCGAGCCCGACGCGCATCGTCTTCGACACGAAGCTGCGTACGCCGCCCAAATCGCGCCTCGTCGAGACGGCGTCCGAGATCCCGACGCTGGTGCTGACGAGCGCGGACGCGCCGTTCGCGAACGAAGAAGAGCTCACCGGCTTCGGCGTAGAGATCATGCGCACGCCCGTGAGCGCCGAAGGGCGCATCGACGTCGTCGCGGCGATGACGGCCCTCGCCCAGCGCGGCATCGTCTCGCTCATGGTCGAAGGCGGCGCCGAGCTCGCGGGCTCGTTCCTCGCGACGAAGATGGCGGACGAGCTACACGCCTTCCTCGCGCCGATACTGCTGGGCCCGCGAGGCCGTCCGGGCGCCGTGGACTGGGCCGGCCCGGATGTTCCGGCGAAGGCGCCGCGCATCGCGAATCCCGCGTGGGAAGTCTGCGGGGACGACGCTCATGTGTTCGGGCGTCTGGTGTACCCCGAAGAATGAGTTAAACTAGGTCTCGTGATTCGGACGATTCTGCATTACCCCGACCCTCGCCTTCGCGAGAAAGGTCGCCACGTCGACGCCGTGACGGACGAGGTGAAGAAGCTCGTCGACGACATGGCGGAGACGATGTACGCGGCGCCAGGCGTCGGCCTCGCGGCGACGCAAATCGGCGAGGCCGTCCAGATCTTCGTCGTCGACACCGCCGAAGAGGGCGCGCCGAGCGATTTTCGCGTCTTCATCAACCCGGAGATCCTCGAGCGCGAAGGCGACGTCACGTGGAACGAGGGCTGCCTGAGCTTCCCGGGCGTGAACGAAGAGATCGAGCGCGCCGCGAAGGTGCGTGTCCGCGCGCAAGGCCGTGACGGCAAGACGTTCGAGCTCGCGGCCGAGGGCCTCCTCGCAGTGGCGATCCAGCACGAGTACGATCACTTGCAAGGCGTCTTGATGATCGACCACATGGGCCCGCTCAAGAAGCGGATGACCCACCGCAAGATGCTCAAGCGCGGCGACGACACGACGTCGCCGGAGTGACGGCTCGACGGCGTTCGTCCGTGACCCTACAGTCCGCGCGATGAGCTTCTTCTACGCGCGAAAGCGCGATGGCGTGTACGAAGCCACGGCGTCGACGGTCGGCCCGTGGGATCCGAAGCTCCAGCACGGAAGCCCCGTCGTCTCGCTCCTCGTGACGCGGCTCGCGAAAGACGGCATGCGCGCCTCGCACGTGTCGCTCGATTTTCTCGGACCCGTTCCGGTCGGCGAGATGCACGTGACGACGTCGGTGGATCGTCCCGGAAAAAAGATCGAGCTCCGCTCCGCGACCGTCTCCGTCGATGGCAAACCGCGCGCGCGCGTCACGGCGTGGCTCCTTCAAACGAGCGACGGAAAGAATCCAGGCGTGCATCTCGACGACGAGCCGCCACCGCCGATGCCGGACAAGGCCGTCGAGTCCTATTTCGAAGCCGTCCCGCGCTTTGGTTATGGCGACGCGCTCGAGTGGCGCTTCGCCGAAGGTCACTTCGCCGAGATCGGTCCCGCCGCGGTGTGGTCGCGCCTTCGCGTCGCGATCGTCGAAGGCGAGCCGATTCCACAAATCGCGCGCGTCCTCGCGATGGTGGACTCCGCGAACGGAATCAGCGCCGAGCTCGACGTGCAGAAGTACCTCTTCGTTCCGGTGAACCTCACGGTCTCGCTGACGCGCGAGCCCATCGGCGAATGGGTCGGCATGCGCGCCGTCACCGCGCTCTCGAGCGACGGCGTCGGTACGACGCGCGCGCGGCTCTTCGATTCGCGCGGCTCGATCGGCCGTGCGCTCCAGACGCTCTTTGTAGAGCCGCGTTAGCCAACTTTACGCGAGCGCAAACGGCGCACGCGCAAACGCTGCTTACGTTTGTGAGCAACGGTGAATGTCATGAAAATCGCAATCGCATTGGCGGGCGCGCTGGCTCTTGCCGCGCCGCTCGCGATCTCGCAAACCGCCGACGCTCAAGTCGTGGTTCAGTCGCAAAATCAAACGGGGCAGTGGGTGCAGCTCGAGGATGGCACCTCGATCTTCGTACCGCAGAACGTCCAGACGTATTACGTCGGCGGCCTCCCCTATGTGTACATCTACACGCCGACGCTCGGCTGGAGCTGGCAGGCGTCGCCTTGGGGCCGCGCTCCGATGACGGCCTATGGGTGGCGCGCGCATCCGTATCCGTACGGCATGCGCGTTTGGCACCCGCAGTGGCGCGGCGGTCAGCCGTACGGCGGACACGTCCAAAATCACGGCGCGTGGCACGGCCACCACCGGTGATCGCTGACACGCTCGCTAGCGCTGCTTCTTGAACAGGTTCGTGTCGACGCGCACGCCGCGCATCGCGAACTCGTTCACCACACGCGGGACGACGCCCGTCGCCACGTGGCTGTCGCCCGCGTTTGCGTCTGCCGCGAGGAAGATGTCGCGCGAGACGATACCTTTCGGATCCGCTCCCGCGAGCTCCGACACGCGCGCGACGCGGTGACGGCCGTCGGGCAGCATGTGGATCTCGACCGCGATGTCGAACGCTTCGCCGAGGAGCTCGCGGGCCGCGTCGCTCGCGAGGCCCGGACGCGCCATGAGGAGCTGACCGCTCAGACGCGACAAGGCCTGCCGAAGAGACGGCGCGTTCACGGCTGCGAGCACACCCTCGGAGCCTTCGCCGATCGCCTCGAGCACGGCCGCGACGAGCGGACCGCCCATGCTGCCGACGACGAGACGCTCGGGCCGCATGCGCGCGGCCGCACGAACTTGCGACTCGGCCGACATGCCTGCTGCTGCGGCGAGACGAAGCACCTGACCGTGCGCGATGCCGAACTCTTCTTCGTCTTGCAGCACCGCGACGCGATCGCCCGGTGTTCCGCTCGCGACGAGCGCGCCGAGGAACATGGCCGAGGCGCTCGGCGTCGAGCCACACACGAGGATGTTCGCGCGCGCCTGCAAGCAGCCTTCGAGGAACGTCGCCATCGAGCGCGACACCGCCGAGAGGCGAACGAAGTCCTCGAGCGACATTTCGATCTTCCGGCGCTTGCGGATGACGACCGCGTTCGCCACCGAAGCCGGCGGACGGAACGCGAGCATGTGCGCGCCGCGCGCGAGCCTGCGATCGATGAACGCTTCGTCGGGACGAACGGGCTGACCGGAAGTGGAAGCGAGACGCTCGATGGCGCGACCGAGCGCGATGTCGCTCGTGTAGCTCGCGTCGGCGAGGACGACCTGTCCAGCGCGAAGGGCGACGACTTGATCGTGCTTCAAGCAGTACACCTCGGCGACCTCGTCGTCGTCGAGGAGCGGACCGATGCTTCCGAAGCCGGTGAGCTCGCGGATCGCGTCGCCCTTCACGGCCTCGATGTCGACGCCTTCGGGCACGTCGCCTTCGTCCTTCATCGACTTCGCTTGATCGGCGGCGAGCTTCTCGATGCGCGACACGACGTCGGGCGGGAGCTGCGCGCTGCGAACCATCGACGCATCGCCGATGGCTTCGACGATGTTGTCGACGAGCGAGCCGAGCGCGAGACGACGACCGGCTTGCTGCGGCGTCTCTCTCGGTGGCAGCCGCGATGGAGCCGAGCTCGGCTGCGACGCGCGAGGCGGCGGAGCAGGCTGCGGCGGCGGCATCGACGGCGGACGATTCTGCAGCTGCACTTGCGGCGCGATCGGCGTCGGCTGCATCGCGTTGCCCGCGTTCTGCGGAGAGGCGCCACCCATCGCGAGCGTGCCGCGCATGCCGGCGCTTCCGAGCGTCGGAACGCGCGGCGGCGCCGGAACCGCTGCTCCCGGCGCTCCCGAGGGACGCGGCGGCGGAGCGGGCTGACCCGCGTCGCTCTCGTCCGGATCGCGCTCGAGCGGATAGTGGCTCACGCCTTGCGATTCACCCGCGCCAGGTCGCGGTTGCGGCCCACCACCCGGAATCGGCGGCATGTTGCCGGGGAAGCGTTGTACGGGCATCGCCCCTGGCGTCGGCATCTGACCGAGCTGCGCCGGCGGAATCGGCGGCATACCCACGGGCATTCCGCCCATGTTCTGCGGCGGCGGCGCGGGCGACGTCATGATCGGTTGCGGCGGCGGCGGCATTTGCACCGGCGGCCCGAGCGGCGTCCCCGTCGGCTGCATCCCTCCCGGAGGCGGACCGAAGTTCTGCTGCTGCACGGCCGGCGGCGGCGGCGAGAAGCCCGGCGCCTGCGGCGAGAAGCCTTGAGCTTGCGGTCCGCCCATCGGCGGCCCTTGAACCGGCGGTGGCTGCGGCGAGAAGCCTTGCGGCGGCCCCATCGGGATCGGCGGCGGCGGCGCGATGCCTTGATCTGCGCCCGGCGGCGGCTCGGCTTCCGTCCCTGCGGCGCCTCCTCCGTCGATGCGGAGAATGAAATCGCCGATGTAAATCTTGTCGCCCTCGCGGACGATCGTCGCTTGCGCGATCTTGCGACCGTTGACGTAGGTTCCGTTCGTCGACTTGAGATCCGTGACGATGAAGCGACCGTCGCGATAGAGCAGGCGTGCGTGATGCTTCGACACGTTGCCCTTCGGCAGCATCAGGTCGTTGCCCTGAACGCGGCCGACGTTGATCTCGTTTTTGTCGAACGTCTCCCTACGCTCGGCGCCTCCCTTTTCGCTGATGACGATCGTGAACATATTTGTTCACGCGCGATTGTGGAGGGGGCGGCACGTAAGTGTCAACGTACCTGCGCTCTTTTCGGCGCCCGTCGGATTTGGGCGGTCAGCGACCGCGTTTGTCTTTGACTTCCGTCGCGACCATCCCGAGGAGCTCGCCCGCGATCGCCATCACGGCTGCTTCGTCGTAACCGTTCGCGCGGAGCTCCTTGTAGATGCTCTTCGCGAGAATGTTCGACGTGCGCGGATCGCGGCTGCTGCTCGGCTCGGACGTCGGAATGCTCATCGCCATGGTGCCGGCCTTCGTACAACCTTCATGCCACACCGAAAACTCGAAAAACGCGGCATTTTTCAACGTCTAGATGCGAACGAGCGTTTCCATGCGCAGGCGAAGCGCGTAAACCCGTTCGCGGCCAAGTCATAGTAGGGTTCCGCGCCGCGATGGCTGAGACGACGGAGACGGAGACCGAGACCGAGAAGCCCGAGCCGAAACCGAAGGCAGCGAAGAAGAACTGGCTCGAGCCCGAAACGAAGCGCCGTCGTCTCCTGATCGCGCTCGGCATCTACCTCGTCGTCACGATCACGATGGCGATCGTCGCCGGGCCGGAGCGGCTCACGAAGCACACGCCGTACAACCACTACGCGCAGCTCGCCGACGCGTGGGCGCACGGGCACCTCGATCTCTACAAAGGCCCCGCGCCTTACTCGCAGATGAACGACTTCGGCCGCTTCCCGCCGAACGCGCCGAACGCCAAGTGGTACATCACGTTCCCGCCGTTCACCGCGGTGCTCATGTTCCCTTTCGTCGTGCTCGCGGGGAGCCCGGAAGAGTTCCAGGACGGCCAGTTCATGATCTGGCTCTCCGGCATCGCGCCCGCGGTCCTCTTCTTGGTGCTCGAGAAATTTCGTAGAAAGAAGGTCTCGTCGCGCAGCGAGAAGGAGAACATCTTCTTCGCGCTCCTCTTCGCGTTCGGCACGGTCTACTTCTTCACGGCCGTCGAAGGCACGGTGTGGTTCGCGCACCACGTCGTCGCGGCGGCGCTCCTCACGCTTTACATGCTCTTCGCGGTCGACGCGGAGAAGCCCGCGCTCTCCGGTTTGATGATGGGCTTCATGTTCCTCACGCGCCCGCACGTCATCCTCGTGTCGCTGTTCTTCGGGCTCGAGGCGATACGTGTATCTTGCAAGGAAGGTCCGGCGACCGAGGGCAACATCCTCGATCGCATGGAGGAGACGTGGAAGCGCGTCGACAAGGCCGCCTTCATGAAGCTCGTCGTGCGCTTCTCGATTCCGATCCTCGCGTGCCTCGCCTTCGCGTCTTGGTACAACAACGCGCGCTACGGTCGCGCGAGCCCGACGGCGTTCGGCCACGAGTACCTCACCGTCGCGTGGCAGGCGCGCATGAATCGGTGGGGCGTCTTCGGCTACCACTACTTCCCGAAGAACCTCGGCGTGGTCTTCACGATCCTGCCGTTCTTGCGGCCGAAGGACGCGCCGGCGATGGCGGCGCCGTTCCAGATCAACGAGCACGGGCTCGCGCTCTGGTTCGTGACGCCGATTTATTTCTATCTCTTGTGGCCGAAGAAGCGCGGCTTCATCTACGACGCCGTCATGCTCTCTGCCCTCGGGCCCGCGCTGATGGACCTGCTCTATCAGAACAGCGGCTGGCGGCAGTTCAGCTACCGCTTCTCGAACGACTACTCGCCGCTCCTCTTCATCGCGATCGCGCTCGGGGCGAGGCCGCTCGGGAACGTCTTCAAGACGCTGGCGGCGTGGGGCGTGGCGTGGAATCTCTTCGGCGCCGTGACGTTCGACCGGGCGAACTTCGACAAGTACTACTGGCGCGAAGCGTCGCAGCGTGTCCTCTACCAAGACGATTAGTCAGCGATGAAGGCGACCCACTTCTCAGCCCTGTCGATGTGCCCGCGCGCGGCGTTCACCCTCGGCGACGCCACGGAGATGGTCTGCCACTGCATGCTCGTGGAGACGAAGCACGGCCTCGTCGTCGTCGACTGCGGTTTGTTCGCGGAGACGGACTTCGAGTCGAACCGCACGAACAAATTCTTCATGACGTTCATGCGCCCGTCGACGGACCCGGCGAAGCCGGAACGTCGCGGTTCGGACGCGCAGCAGACGGCGAAGCGGGAGGTCGAGAAGCTCGGGTACGCCGCGAAGGACGTGAAGCACGTCGTCTGCACGCACCTCGATCTCGATCACTGCGGAGGCATCGCCGATTTTCCCGACGCGACGATCCACGTGATGACGGCCGAGCGCGACGCGATGGAGCACCCGCGGTCGATGAGCGAAAAGCGCCGCTACATCCGCAGGCATTTCTCGCACGGCCCGAAGTGGCAGACGCACGATGCGTCGGGCGAGAATTGGAAAGGCTTCTCCGCGGTGCGCGCCTTGTCGGACGACGAGCCGGATTTGCTGCTCGTGCCGCTCCACGGACACACGCGCGGGCACGCCGCGGTCGCCGTGAGGACGGACGCGGGCTGGCTCCTCCACTGCGGCGATGCTTATTTTCACCCGGGCGAGATGACGGACGCAGCGAAGGCGCCGTGGGGTCTAGAATTCTTCCAGCGCACGGTCGCGGTGGACGACAGGATGCGGCGTGACAACCAGCGACGTCTTCGAGAGCTGAAGAAGGACCACGGCGACGTTCGCCTCTTCTGCGCGCACTCGAAGTCGGAGCTCGATCAACTGAAGGGTGGCTCGTGAAGAGAATTGCGCTCGTCGTGTTCGCAGTTGCAGCGTGCAAGAGCTCGGGCGGCTCGCCCACGCCTCCGCCGGGGCAGACGGCGGCCGAAGTCAGCGTCACGTCTTCGTTCGGTGCGAATACGTCCATCCCTGTCGCGAGCACGTGCGACGGTGCGGACACGAGCCCGCAGATCGGCTGGACCGCGATGCCGGACAAGGTGAAGACGATCGCGCTCGTCGTCGACGATCCCGATGCACCGAAGGGCACGTTCACGCACTGGATCTTGTGGAACGTGAAGGGCGACACGCGCCTCATCCCCGCGAACGGCAACGGCGGCTACTCGGGCGGCATCGCCGGCACGAACGACTTCGACAAAGTCGGCTGGAACGGCCCGTGCCCGCCGAAGGGCGCGCTCCACCACTATCACTTCCGCGTCTACGGCCTCGACACGACGCTCACGCTCAAGCAGAGCGACAAGCGCGCGGATCTCGACCACGCGATGGCCGGGCACGTGATCGCGCAAGGCGATCTCGTCGGCACCTTCCAGCACTGACCAAATTCAGTCGTGTGAAGCCGCGTCTCGTGCGCCTGCGAAGGGGACCGCGCCCGAGGCGCCGCGCGTGATCGTGATCTTTCGGATCGTGACGGGCGTCGTCGGGCGATCCTGCGCGCCCGTCGGAACGCCTGCGATCATGTGGATGACCGCCTCGGGCTCGCACTCGCCGAAGATCGTGTAGCTCGAGTCGAGGTGCGGCTTGCCGGCCTCCGTGATGAAGAACTGCGCGCCGTTCGTGTTCGGACCGCGGTTCGCCATGCACAGCTGGCCGACGTGATCGTGATGCCCGCCCCACATCTCGTCGGGGATGACGTAGCCGGGCTCGCCACTACCATCGCCCTTCGCGTCGCCGCCTTGGATCATGAAGTCCTTGATGACGCGGTGGAACGTCGTCCCGTCGTACGCGGGGCGCGACACCCAGTGTCCCGTCGGGTCCTTCCACGGGCGCGTGCCTCGCGCGAGGCCGACGAAGTTCGCGACGGTGATCGGCGCCTTGTCCGCGAGGAGCGTGCACGTGAGCTTGCCGTGCGACGTGTCGATCGTCGCCGTGATCTTGTCGCCTTGCGACAGGCCCTTCGTCGCGTCAGCGAGATCGAATTTACCGTGCACCGGATCGTCCGGCGAGACCGGCACCGACGCGACGGGACGCGGCCCGCTCTGCTGCTGCACCTGCTGCATTGGACCGTGGGCGCCGCCCGCGGCCTTGGTCGTCTCGCCGTTCTGCGTTTGCGTCTGCGTTTGCGCGGGCTGCGGATCCGGCTTCGGCTCCGGCGCGGCTTCCGTGCGGCAACCAACCAACGCGAGCGTCACTACAACAAGTCGCTTCATCGCCCGCACGGGTAGCAGACTCAGGGCGGCAAGACCACGCGCTGTCCGGGCTTCACGCCATGCCGCCGCGTCCAGCCCGCGTTCACCTCGAGGACGTAGCGCGACGGGCAGTCGACCTGGCGCGCCCCGTCGTCGAGCACGGGCGCGCTCTCGACGATGCCGACGATCGTCCCGTCGTCGTCGATGAAGAGCATGTCGAGCGGGATGCATGTATTGTGCATCCAAAAGGTCTGGACCCTCTTCTCCTCGATGTAGAAGAGCATCCCTTCTTCCTCGCCCATCTCCTTGCGGTACATGAGCCCGCGCTCGCCCTCCGCCACACTCCGTGCAAGCTCCGCATCCACCGAAGCCTTCGCGTCGGGGATGTTCACCTTCGCGCGCGCGAGCTTGAAACGTCCCTGAGGATCCGCGGGGCATCTCTCCCCTGCCGCACCCGGAATGGCGGGAGCCGTCGAAACGAGCGGGACGATGCACCGACCGCCTGCATTGGTCGCGGTCGCGGTCGCCGTCGGGTCGGTAGCCGCCGTGGTCGGGAGCGGGTCTGGTCGCGGCTCTGCGGGGGCTCGGTTGCACCCGATCGAACCGATCGCGAGCGACAAAATGAAAAGTGGCATCGCGCAGTGGCCCGGGGGGGAGAGCCGTCCTGCACGATGCCTACGAGCGCCTTTAAGCGAGGAGCGTGCCAACAAAAAAGCCCGCATTTTCACGAAACGAAGTTTCATTTCTGCAACGTATTTTCGAGTGTGATTTTCACTTATGCACGTAGGCTTCGAACGCCGGCCTGGTGGACTTTGCCAGGGAGCGACCGACCGACGATGCTCTCGGCCGCTCGGCCTGCCTCGACGAGACGCTCGAGGTCGATGCCCGTTTTGATGCCCATCCCGTGGAGCATGTACACGAGGTCTTCCGTGGCGACATTTCCGGCCGCGCCCGGAGCGTAAGGACAGCCTCCGAGGCCCCCGACCGATGCGTCGAAGTCTCGGATGCCGAGCTCGAGGCCGGCGAGGATGTTCGCGAGCGCGGTGCCTCGCGTGTCGTGCATGTGGAGCGCGAGCGCTTCTTGAGGGATTTCCGCGAGCATCATCGAGACGATTTTCTGCGTTTGAAGCGGCGTACCGACGCCGATCGTGTCGCCGAGCGAGATCTGGTAGCAGCCCATCGCGAGGAGCCGCTTGGCGATCTCGAGCGCCTTCTTCGGGTCGACGTTCCCCTCGTAAGGGCAGCCCCACACGGTGGACACGTAGCCGCGGACGCGCATCCCGGCGGCGCGCGCCGGGCCGATCGTCTGCTCGAACGCGTTGAGCGTTTCGGCGACGGACTTGTTCACGTTCTTCTGGTTGTGGGTCTCGCTCGCGCTGAGGAAGACGGCGATCTCGGTCATTCCGGCGGCCTTTGCGCGCTCGAGGCCGCGGGCGTTGGGGACGAGCGCCGAGTACGTGACCGGCCTCCCCGCGGCGATTCGCGCGAGCGCGCGCGCGACGTCATCGGCGTCGGCGAGCTGCGGGATCCACTTCGGCGAGACGAAGCTCGTGACCTCGATGCGCCGCAATCCGGCGGACGTGAGCGCCTCGACGAGACGGAGCTTCTCGCCGAGGGGCACGGTGGCCTTCTCGTTCTGGAGGCCGTCGCGCGGGGACACCTCGTAGACGCTGACTTCGTCGGGCGCTTGAATCATCGACCTTCATGTTATCGTCGAGTTCGAGATGCGGCACGCAGAAGACGAGCTGCCCCCGTCGAGCCTTCGCGGGCGACTCTGCGAGGTCTTCTTCTCGGCAATCATGACCGAGATGATCGACCCGCTGATG
>Ga0207677_10001620_pt1 | contig 11948 bp, 12 predicted proteins | sample KBSMisM42_FD_184311 | JGI IMG/M metagenome (GOLD analysis project Ga0207677, IMG submission 184311) | Miscanthus rhizosphere microbial communities from Kellogg Biological Station, Michigan, USA - KBS Miscanthus M4-2 (SPAdes) (version 2) | ecosystem: Host-associated > Plants > Roots >...
ACCCGGGACCGACCATCTGCGGCACCAGCGTTTCGGCGAGTTCCGCCATGCTCTGGCCCGCATCCAGCGGCGCAGTGCGCTGCGCGACGAACTCGCGCTGCCAGTCGCCGTCCGGCTTGCCGAAGGAAGGCGACGTGCCGCACAGAATGAGCTTGCTCACGAGCTCGGGCCGGCGCGCCATGACTTCCTGCGCGACCATGCCGCCCATGCTGTGGCCGAGCAGCACGACGTCGCCGCAGTTCAATGTCTCGATGAGCGCGATGCAGCTTTGCGCCAGCCCCTTGAATGTGTAAGGCTCGATCGGCGCACTGTGGCCGTAACCCGGCATGTCCCACGCCACGGCGCGATAACCGGAAGAAGCGAGTGTCTCGACTTGCGGCGCGAAAGCGAGGTGCCCGCCGCCGATGCCGTGCAGCATCAGCACCGTCGGCCCGCCGCCCAGCACGGTGAACGTCGGCACCTTCACGCGATCACCTTCCCGGCCTCGACGACCGTGACGCCATCGAGCTGCACGGTGCAATTGCGCAGCGGCAAGTCGAAGTGACCGCGCGTGTAGCGCTTGGCGACTTCGTTCGCCCCCGTGCTGTAGAGGAAGTTGCCGGCGAACGCACGCAACTCGGTGCCGTTGAAATCGCGCTTGTCGTAGAGCGCCATGCTGTCCCAGCGCGCCGCGGCGTTGAGCCCATAGCCCACATGACTGACGGCGTACGCGTCCTTCTCGTTCCAGGCGGCGATATAGCTGCGCATCAATTCGGCGTCGACGCCGGCGCCTTCGATCGCGGTGACGTAATCGTTCTCGATGCGCAAGCGGATCGGCCGCTCGATGTAGCGCTTGAACGTGAGGTTGACGTCGCCCTCCGCGAGCACCAGCGTGCCGTTGACACTGCCCGCCGCAGGAAAGGCCAGCGCCAATCCGCCGGGCCAGTGCGTGAGCGTGCCCGGCCGCGTGGTGTACCCCCAGTTGCCGCCGCACACCGCGCCCGTCATGCCGATCGTGAGCGCCGTGCCGGAAGGCGACGTGACACGCATGGTGCTCGCCGATCGCAAGCGCTTGATGTGGTCTTTCACGAGCGGCTCGAGATCGTCCGAGGGCAGCAGCCGCGCGAGCGCTTCGGGATGTTCGTTGCTCACGTAGATCACCCGCGCGCCGCCACGCAGGATCGCGGGCAGCTCGGCCGCGTGCATCAGCCCTTCCACGGTGCAGTCGACGACCAGCGTGCTTGCGGCCAGGGCCGAGACGACAGGCCCGATCTGCTGCAAGGCCGCGGACGCGCCGGTGGACCGCACCGGCGGCCCTGGCTCGAACGGGCTAGTGACGACGATGCGGAACGGCTTGCATCCTAGCCTGGCGGCCGCGAGTTGCGCGAGCTCGACCAGCGACGGGCGGCTCTGGCTCTCGGCGAGGATCGCCACGGTGTCGCCGGGCCGCAGCGCGCAGCGCCGCAGCACGGTTTCGAAGGCTTCGAGCCACACCGGCTCGATCGGGTCGGTCGTCAACATGGTTGGAGGTTCCGGTTCATAATACATGAATATTCATGCAACAGGCATCGTGAGCCCGCCCCGCAAAGCCCAACCGCCGAGCTTCTCGCCCGTGGAGTTCCGCACGGCGCTGGGCATGTTCGCGACGGGCGTGACCATCGTCACTGCGCGCACGACCGAGGGCCGCGTCATCGGGCTCACGGCTAATTCATTCAACTCCGTCTCGCTCGACCCGCCGCTCGTGCTCTGGAGCCTGGCCCAGGCCGCGGCTTCGCTGCAGGCGTTCCGCGCCGGCTCGCACTACGCGATCAACGTGCTCGCCGCCGACCAGAAGCTGCTCGCCGAGCGCTTTGCCTTGAAGGGCGCGGACCGCTGGAACGGCGTCGAGTTCAAGGAAGGCGCGGGCGGCGCGCCACTGCTCGCCGGCGCCGCCGCGACCTTCGAGTGCTTCAACCGCAGCCGCTACGAAGAGGGTGACCACGTGATCTTCGTCGGCGAGGTGGAGCGTTGCGGCTGGCGCCCCGGCGTGTCGCCGCTGCTGTTCCACGGCGGGCGTTTCTACACCGAGATCCCGTTCTGATGGTGAGTCCGCGTTTCGTCGACAGCTACCTCGGCTACCTGCTCGGCCAGGCGAACCACGCGCTCTACAAGGACTTTGATGCGCACGTCCGCGCTGCCGGATTGAGCTCGATCGAGTGGCGCGTACTGGCGACCTTGCACGACGGCGGGCCGCTCACCGTGAGCCGGCTTGCCGATGAAGTGTTAGCCAAGCAACCGACCGTAACAAAGCTTGTGCAGCGCATGAGCGAGCAAGGGTGGGTCGTGCTGCAGGCCGATGCGGCCGATCAGCGCCGCACACTGGTCGTCGCCACCGTGGCCGGCAAACGCCTCGTACGCCCTCTGGTGGAGAAGGCGCGCGCGCATGAAGCCAGCATGTTGAGCACACTCGCCGGTTCCGAAAAAGCGGCGCTGAAAAAACTCCTGTCCAAGCTCGCCGGCCGCTGAGCAAGCGGCCTCCAGGGATGCCCCCCTGTCAGACCTGACAGGATTGCCGCTTCGCGGCTGAGCTGCCTACATTGATCCGCATCCAGCAACAGGAGCGGACCATGAAACGCATCGAGCCGTCGACGGTGATCATTCTTGCCGGCGTGACGGCGGCCCTCTCGATCGGCAAGCTTCCGCCCGCCATGCCGGTCTTGCGCGACTCGCTGCATCTCTCGCTCGTGCAAGCCGGCTTCCTGCTGTCGCTGGTGCAACTGGCCGGCATGACGCTCGGGCTGGCGATGGGCCTGGTGGCCGACGGCATCGGCCACAAGCGCAGCATGGTGGCCGGGCTGCTCGTGCTGTGCGTGGCCGGCGTGCTGGGTGGCTTCGCGACCGACATCCCCTCGCTGCTGGCGCTGCGCGCACTCGAAGGCGTGGGGTTGCTCATGGCTTGCATGCCGGCTCCGGGGCTGCTGCGCCAGGTCGTCGCGCCCGAACGATTGGGCGCGATGCTGGGTGCATGGGGCGCATGCATGCCCTTCGGCGTCACCGTGGCGTTGTTGTTCGGGCCGGGCGCGGCGGCCGCTGTCGGCTGGCAAGGCTGGTGGTGGATTCTCGCGGGCGCCGCATTGACGATGGCTTTTTGGGTGGCGCATGCCGTGCCCGCTCGCAACGCGCGCCCCAGGGTTGCGCGCACCACCCATCACGGGTGCATGGCGCGCCTGCGATTGACGTTGAGCGCACGCGGACCGTGGCTGGTCGCCGGAGGCTTCTTTCTGTACTCGTGCCAGTGGCTCGCCGTCATCGGCTTCCTGCCGATCGTCTATGTGCAGGCGGGCGTGGCGGCAGGTGTGGCGGGTGCGCTGACGGCGATCGCGGCCGCCGCCAACATCGCCGGCAACGTCGTGTCGGGAAGGCTGCTGCAACGCGGAACGCCGCCGCAACGGCTGCTGCACGTCGGGTTCGGCGTCATGGGTGTGGGCGCGTTGCTGGCATTCAGCGCGCTCGCTGCAAGCGCGGGACCGCTCTCCCCGTTGATCCGCTATGCCGGTGTCCTGCTGTTCTCCGCGTTCGGCGGCTTGATCCCGGCGACGCTCTTCCTGCTCGCGGTGAAGCTCGCGCCCGGCGAGCACACGGTTTCCACGACGGTGGGCTGGATGCAGCAGTGCTCGGCCTTCGGGCAACTCGCCGGTCCGCCCTTGATCGGCTGGATCGCCGGTGCCGCGGGAAGTTGGCACTGGACCTGGGTCTTCACGGGCAGCTGCGCCCTGGCAGGGATGTTCGTCGCAGCGACGCTCGCACGATCGCTGGCAGCGCAATTCGACGACAGAGGTTGGAAGGGGACCGCCCGCATCGCCGGGCCTATTACGGAAGGGATCGCGAAATGATGACGGATGACTTTGCCAGGCACCAGCGCCTGATGATCGCCACGCTGCAAGACACGTGGGGCCTGAAGACGCGCGTGCGCGACGACATGCTCGAACTGGTGCGCACTTACGCCGCGCTGAGCGAGACGGGTTATGTGCAATTGCCTTTCATGCTGGAGAGACCGCGTGGCGTCCCGAGCCCGCACTTCTGGGTTGGTTTGCTCGATGGCGACGACACGATTGCGTTGGCGGCTTTCCGCACGATGTACAACGGCGCGCGCCGACAGACGTGCGCGTCGTTCATGGCCAACGGCGGCCTGTATCCGTCGCAAGGCGGGCGGCCCGAAGCGTACCTGAGGAACCAGGGTCCGATGCTCGCGCCGCACGCGCAGTTCGGCTACCTGGGCGCGGGCTGGGTCCATCCGCGCTGGCGCGGCCACAACCTGGCCGGCTACATCTCACGCATCGTCTATGCCGAGGCAGCAATGCGTGCAACGCACGAACTCGCGCTGGTGTCGGCGATGACTTTCGAGCCGATGTTCCGCACCGGCATGAATCAGCGCGCGAGCGGCTGGCACCACGCGCACGCGGACCTCGTGCTGGACGGCTACCTGGCGGCACTGGACAAGGAGGTGCGCATGTACTTCTCGCACAACACGATGCCGGAGCAGGCGGCGCTGTACCGGATGGAGCTGGAGTATCTCGACGCCGGATCGCCCATTCCCTGGTTGCGCGCGCACGACAAGACCCCGGTCCCCGTGCTGCTTGCCGCTGCGGCGGTGAAGGAGTGACCATGAGCCTGCCCACCTATCGCATCCACTCGCGGCGCGACCTCGTGCGCGCACTGTTGCCGTTCGCCACCCCCGACACGCGCCAAGGCGTTCTGCGCTTTTGCACCGATTACGCCTTGTTCCTGCTGGGTACCGCGCTCGCCTTGTGGTCGCCCTACGTTCTGCTGCGCGTCGCCGCCGCCTTGTTGGCCGGCTTCAAGATGAGCACCCTCTACGCGGTGGCGCACGACGCCGCCCACAACACGCTCACGGCTTCGCGCGGACTGAACAAGGCGATCGGCATCGTGGCCTACCTGACGGGCTTCTACAACTATCGCCTGCGGCTGTACGACCACCTGCTGCGGCACCATCCGCTGGTCAACGGCCCACAGCCGGATGCCTACCGGCCACTCTCGCTCGCCGAGTACCGCGCGCACAAGCCGTGGCGGCGAGCCTGGGAGCGCTTCATCCGCTCGCCCAATCCGCTGGCCCTGATGGCGTACGGCGCGGTGTCGCGGCTGCTCAAGTCCGAAGTGTTTCCGCGTAAGTCAATGCCTTTGGCCGTGCGCCGGGAAGCCTGGCTGTACGCCGCCGCGATGGGCCTCTACCTTTGCGCATTCATCGCGATCATCGGCGCGGCGAGCGACGGCTCCGCTGCGGGATTCGCGCAGAACCTCTTCTTCGCGCTGGCGCTGCCCTTCATGGCGTTTCAGGGATGGATGGCGGTGGTCGTGTATTTCCAGCACACCCATCCCGCGGTGCCGTGGTTCGCGCACGGCGACGAGCGCCATCAGCGTTTCGGCGCAGAACAACTGAGCGTGCACATCGACATGCCGCGCGCCGTGAGCTCATTGCTGCATCATGCTTATTGCCACGCCGCGCATCACGTCTGCCCGAGCATTCCTTGCTACCGGCTGTACGACGCGCAACAACGGTTGAACGGATTGCTGGGCCGCGAGGCCGCCGTCGTTTCTTTCCGGGCCGGTGCATTGCTCGACGTGTTCCGCCGCTGCAAGCTCTACGACTACGAAGCCCATCGCTGGATCGACTTCGACGGCAAACCCACTTCGCCGCGCCTGGTGGCCGAGCGCAAACGGCCGGCCCGGTCGGCCAACCAGAGCGACTTCCAGCAATTGGCGCGCGCCAACGGCCGGCGCTGACTGCGCGGAGACGCCACGCTCAACGAGACAGCGCCCTTGCAGGCTGGTAACACAATCGTAGTCGTTGTGCGGATCGCTAACATCGGCGCAATGCCACCGGAACGCAAACAGCATCTCGACTCGCTTGCCATTTCCTTGCTGCTGGTCTGCTGCCTGTTCTGGGGCTTCCAGCAGATCCTGATCAAGACGACCAGCGAAGTGCCGCCGCTCTGGCAAGCGTCACTGCGGTTCGCGGGCGCGACCGTGATGTTGTGGGCGTGGTGCGCCGCACGCGGAATCAGGCTGTTCGCATCGGACGGCACCTTGCGCGCCGGCGTGCTGGCCGGGCTGCTGTTCGCCGGCGAATTCAGCTGCATCTACCTGGGCCTGCGCAGCACGACGGCGTCTCGCCTCACGGTGTTCCTCTACACCTCGCCCTTCGTCGTTGCCGTGTTGCTGCCGCGCCTGGTGCCGACCGAGAAGCTGCGTCCCGTGCAATGGTTGGGGCTGGTGATCGCGTTCGTCGCGGTGGCCATTGCTTTCAGCGAAGGCTTCGGCGGTGCCACGACCGCGCGCCAGTTGCATGGCGATGCGCTGGCTCTGGCAGCGGGGGCGTTGTGGGGCCTGACGACGCTGGTCATCCGCGCCTCCAAACTCTCCACCGTCAGTGCCGAGAAGACCTTGTTCTACCAGGTCGCGGTCACGGCGCTGGTCGCGCCGCTGCTCTCGCTGGCGCTGGGCGAAACATGGACGGTTTCCTATTCCGCGTACTCGTGGGGATCGCTCGCCTTGCAGACCGCCGTCGGCGCGTTCGCGAGCTACCTCACTTGGATGTGGCTGCTGCGCCATTACCCCGCGACGCAGATGTCGTCGTTCACCTTCCTCACGCCGGTGTTCGCCCTCGTCTTCGGCGTCATGCTGTTGAGCGAGCCGCTCACCGTGCGTTTGATGTTGGCACTGTGCGGCGTGGCCGCCGGGATCGTCCTGGTGAACCGCAGGCCCGCGTCAGCGTGAGCGCGACTTCGCGAAGGCCACGTACCAATCCAGGCAACCCGGGTTCGCCATCGCGTCCTTGTTGACGACTTTCTCGATCGGCTGGCCCAGCAGCAGCTTCTTGATCGGCAGTTCCTGCTTCTTGCCCGAGAGCGTGCGAGGGATTTCGTCCACCTGGAAGATTTCGTCGGGCACGAAGCGCGGCGAGAGCGCGGTCTTCACGGCGCCGTTGATCTTCGCCTTCATCGCGGCATCGAGCGCGACGCCCGGCCGCAGCACGACGAACAGCGGCATGTAGCTTTCGCGGCCCAGGTACTCGAGGTCGACCACCATGGAGTCGAGCACTTCCGGAAGTGCTTCGACCGCGCTATACAGCTCGCTGGTGCCCATGCGCAGACCGTGCCGGTTGATCGTGGCGTCGCTACGGCCGTAGATGATGCAGCCGCCGTGCGGCGTGACCTTCAACCAGTCGCCGTGGCGCCAGACACCGGGATAGCTGTCGAAATAGCTCGAGAGATAACGCTTGTTGCCTTCATCGCCCCACAAGAAAAGTGGCATCGAGGGGATCGGCTTGGTGCAGACGAGTTCGCCCACTTCGCCGATCACGGGCTGGCCCTGTTCGTTCCACGCTTGCACCGCGCAGCCGAGCAGGCGGCATTGCATCTCGCCGGGCACCTGCGGCAACTCGCGGTTACCGCCAATGAATGCTCCCGCGAAATCGGTGCCACCTGAGATGTTGCACCACCAGATGTCCGGCGTGCCGATCTTCTCGAACTGCGCCGTGCCCCACCGCTGCACTTCTTCGGAGAGCGGCGAGCCGGTCGTGCCGAGAGCGCGCACACGCGTCAGGTTGCCGCAGGCGGCAATCTCGATGCCCGCCTTCATGCAGTTCGCGAAGAACGCAGCGCCGGCGCCGAAGAACGTGGCGCCGACCTCGGACGCGAAACGCCAGAGCACGGTCCAGTCGGGATTGTCCTTCGAGCCGCCCGGGTTGCCGTCGTAGATGCAGCACGTCGTGCCGTTCAAGAGGCCCGCGGTCTGCGCGTTCCACATCACCCAGCCAGTGGAGCTGTACCAGTGATAGCGCTCGCCCACGCTGTTGGCGGCGTAGCTGCAACCGACGTCGTTGTGCAGCACCTTGAGCGTGAGCGACACGATCACGGTGCCGCCGTGCCCATGCACGATCGGCTTGGGCAGTCCTGTGGTGCCGCTCGAGTAGACGATCCAAAGCGGGTGATCGAAGGGCAGCCACATCGGCTCAAAGGCGGCAGTTTGTGCGTCGTCGCGTACCACTGCGTTTGCGAAATCGGTGAATGGCGTCAGCGTCGCCATCGCATCGTCGCCAACCCCCAGGTTGCGATGAAGGAGCAGATGCCGCACGCTCGGCAGCGCGGCGCGCATCTCGGCGACGACACCCGTTCGGTCGATGTCGCGACCGCCGTACGTCACGCCGTCACACGCGATCAGCACCTTCGGCTCGATCTGGCGGAAACGATCGAGCACCGCGTTGGTCCCCATGTCGGGCGCGCAGAGGCTCCAGACGCCGCCGACGCTGGCCACCGCCAGGAACGCGATCATCGTCTCCGGCACATTCGGCAGGTAAGCCGCCACCCGGTCGCCCGGTTCGACGCCGCAGGCCCGCAGGTGCAGTGCGAGCGAAGCGACCTGGCGGCGCAACTCGGGCCAGCTGATTTCCCGAAGCTGCCCTTTCTCGTTGCTCGCGACGATCGCCGGCACGCCCGCGTCATGTGCCGGACCGACGTGGCGGAACACTTGCCGCGCGTAATTCAGTTGGGCACCTTCAAACCAGCGCGCGCCCGGCATCTTCGCTTCGGCGAGCACCGACCGGTGCGGGGTTGGCGATTGCAGCTCGAAATAATCCCAGATGCTTTGCCAGAATCCCGCCAGGTCCTCGGTGGACCAACGCCAAAGCGCGTCGTAGCTGTCGAACTTCAGGCCGCGCTTTTCGCGCAGCCAGTCCTGGTAGAGGCGAATCTGGGGAACGAAAGGCGATGTCATGCGCTCGAGCTTAGCGCGGCAGCGCATTTCGCACGATCGTGCTAACATGCCGGCATGGACGCCAAAACCCAGAAAGCCGAGCTCACCCGGGCCGCCGTCGTCGGCGCCGGGATCGACCTGGCGTCGGCGAAAGGCCTGGAAGCGATCACGCTGCAGGCGGTCGCCGATCGCATCGGGCTTTCCAAGAGCGGCGTGTTTTCGCGCATCGGCTCGCGCGAGGCGCTACAGAAGGCGGTGATCGAGGAATTCGGGCGGCGCTTCCTGGCCGACGTGTTCGTGCCGGCGATGGCGCATCCCAAAGGCTTGCCCCGCCTGGATGACATCATGCAGCGCTGGATCGTGCGGATGCGCGACGTCGAGTCGAAAACGGGCTGTATCTACAGCGCCGGCGCGTTCGAGCTCGACGACCGCGAAGGCCCGTTGCGTGACCTGCTGCACGGTGAGGTGACGCGCTGGCGTTCCGCGCTGCGCCGGACCGTATCGCAGGCTATCGAGGCCGGCCACCTCAAGACGGACACCGACGCCGAGCAGATGGTCAGCGAGATGTCCGCCCTGGCGCTGGGCCTGATCCACGACACGCGCTTCCTGCGCGACCCACGCGCCGCGGAGCGCGCCCAGGCGACCTGGCAGCGCCTGCTGCAAACCTACAAGAAGTAAGAGCCGGAGACATATGGTCGAACCCCGAACTCTGTCCACATTTCGCACGATTGTGCGAGAAAGGAAATCGCCATGTTGGCTGTTTTGTTGATCGTCGCCGTCTCGTACGGCGCCTGGCGCATTGCCCGCGCCGTTGATTCCGCGCTGCAGGCCTCGCCGCGCAGCAATGACGACATGATCTTCTATTGAAGGAATGGCCGATGACCCGAACCGCTCTCCAGGCCACTTCGGCCTTCTACAGCGCGAGCCCCAGTGTTCGCGTCTTCCGCTGGGCGCTGACGGCGTCGCAGCGGCTCTGGCCCACGCTCGCCGTGCGGGCCGCTTCGCGATTGTTCGGCACCCCGTTGCCGCCGAAGTGGCTGTCGCGAGGCGCGCCATGGGATGCGACGTGGCGCGTCGAGCAATGGCCGTTCGAGGACGCGAACATCACCGTCTACTCGCAGGCGGCCGCGCCCCACGGCCCCATCGTGCTGCTGATCCACGGCTGGGGTGGGCATGCGCGCCAAATGCTGCCGCTGGCCGAAGCGCTCGCGCAGCGTGGGTTGCGTCCGGTACTGGTCGAGATGCCGGCGCACGGCCATAGCGCCGGCTCGGTCAGCAACTTGCCGCAGTTCGCTCGCGCCATCGACTACGCGGCGGCACGGCTGTTGCAGGAAGGCCACCGGCTGCGCGCCGTCGTCGCACACTCGCTGGCGGCCAATGCGGCCGCTTATGCCGCGAGCCGTGGCCTCGCGATAGAACGGCTGGTGCTGCTCGCGCCACCGGCCTCGCCGCGCGACTACACACGCTACTTCGCGCACGTGTTCGGTCTGTCCGAGACGACGCGGGCGGCCATGCAAAAGCGCATCGAGGCGCGCGAAGGCATCCTGATGCCGCAGTTCGAGCCCGACGCCGTCGGCTCGCGCATCCGGGTGCCGACGCTGGTCGTGCACGACCGCGACGACAGCATCAACCGCTTCGCCGACGGCCAAGCCTATACGCACGCCATCCGCGGCGCGCAACTGGTCGCCACGCAGGGCCTCGGCCATCGCCGCATCCTGAAGGACGCTGAAGTGCTCGGCAAGGTCGCCATCTTCACTGCCTGAGCGCGCTCGAAGCGCCGCGCAACTTGCGCGGCCCGCCTATTGCTTCTAGCATCGCGGCACTTTCACAAGAAGGAGCGAGCGATGGGTCTATTCGACTGGACGGAAAAATCATCCGAAGTCCTGCAGCAAGGCGGCGTGATCGCGCCGGATGAACGGCTGCCGTGGGGCCAGACGGCGGCGATGGGTGTGCAGCACGTGATCGCGATGTTCGGCGCCACGGTGCTCGCGCCGATCCTGATGGGGTTCGATCCGAACATCGCCATCCTCATGAGCGGCATCGGCACGCTCATCTTCTTTTTCGTCACCGGCGGCAAGGTGCCGAGCTACCTCGGCTCGAGTTTCGCCTTCATCGGCGTCGTGATCGCTGCCACCGCTTACGCCGGCAAGGGTCCGAACACCAACATCGGCGTCGCGCTCGGCGGCATCATCGCCTGCGGCGTGGTGTACGCGATCATCGGCGCGATCGTGCAGGCGATCGGCACCGGCTGGATCGAGCGCGTCATGCCGCCGGTCGTGACCGGCGCGGTGGTCGCTGTGATCGGCCTGAACCTCGCCGGCATCCCGATCAAGAACATGGCCGCCAGCAATTTCGATTCGTGGATGCAGGCCGTCACCTTCGTCTGCGTCGGCATGGTCGCCGTGTTCACGCGCGGCATGGTGCAGCGCCTGCTGATCCTGGTCGGCCTGGTGATCGCCAGCGTCATCTATGCGGTGCTGTCCAACGGCCTGGGCTTGGGCAAACCGCTCGACCTGTCAGGGATCGCCAACGCCGCATGGGTCGGTATGCCGCACTTCTCGGCGCCGGTGTTCGACAGCGGCGCGATGCTGATGATCGTGCCGGTCGCGATCATCCTGGTCGCCGAAAACCTGGGGCACATCAAGGCGGTCACGGCCATGACCGGCCGCAACCTGGACGCCTACATCGGCCGCGCCTTCATGGGCGACGGCGTCGCCACCATCGTCAGCGGCGCCGCCGGCGGAACCGGTGTGACGACGTACGCCGAGAACATCGGCGTGATGGCCGCGACCAAGATCTACTCGACTGCCGTGTTCGTCTGCGCCGCCGCGATCGCCGTCGTGCTGGGCTTCTCGCCCAAGTTCGGCGCGGTGATCCAGGCGATCCCGCTGCCGGTCATGGGCGGTGTCTCGATCGTCGTGTTCGGGCTGATCGCCGCAGCCGGCGCCAAGATCTGGGTCGACAATCGCGTCGACTTTTCGCAGAACCGCAATCTGATCGTCGCCGCCATCACGCTGGTGCTGGGCACGGGCGACTTCACGCTGAAGTTCGGCGGCTTCGCGTTGGGCGGCATCGGCACCGCGACGTTCGGCGCGATCTTGCTGTATGCGCTGCTCAACCGTTCGCCGGCGCCGGCGGCGAGCGTGGCCAAGACGGCGTGAGTACAGGCCCGCTGCGCAACAGCGGGCTACTACCGCGGCGGGCCGGGCGCCCGCCAC
>Ga0207677_10001626_pt1 | contig 11927 bp, 8 predicted proteins | sample KBSMisM42_FD_184311 | JGI IMG/M metagenome (GOLD analysis project Ga0207677, IMG submission 184311) | Miscanthus rhizosphere microbial communities from Kellogg Biological Station, Michigan, USA - KBS Miscanthus M4-2 (SPAdes) (version 2) | ecosystem: Host-associated > Plants > Roots > Rhizosphere...
GGTGTGGGGAGCTAGTTGGGTACTTCCCTCGATGTACAAGTCGAGCACGCTGATCACCGTTGAGCAGCCGACGATGCCAGAGACCTATGTGCCGAAGAACGTGAACGAGGACATCCAGAGTCGCCTGCAAAGCATCAAGCAGCAGATTCTAAGCCAGACTCGTCTGCTGATGATCATCGACAAGCTGAATCTCTACACGGGCCCGAATGCTCCGCAGAGTCCCGATGACAAGGTTGAAGCGCTTCGGAAGAACATCGACCTGGAAGTTGTGAAGGACGGCCGAAACAACGAGATCACTTCATTCAGAGTGAGCTTCTCTTCGCATGATCCCAAGGTGGCGCAAAGGGTTACGAACGAGCTAACGCAGCTTTTCATTAATGAGAACTCGAAGGTACGCGAGGAGCAATCTCGGGCCACTACCCACTTCATGGAGCAGCAGCTTGAAGATGCCCGGGTTCAGTTGGCTGCTCAGGAAGAGAAGGTCAAGCAATTCGAGGCCGTACATGAGGGTGCCTTGCCTAGTCAGCAGACGAGCAATCTGCAGATTCTCGCCGGACTTCAGGGGCAGATGCAAAACCTGCAGGACTCGTTGAACACGGCCAAGCAGCAGCGGGTGTACTACCAGACGCTGATCGAGCAATACAAGAACTTGCACGCGTCGGGGCGTTCCGTCGACGGTGCTCCGACCGAAGTGAGCGCAGTGAATCAGCAACTCGATCGATTGAAGGGTGAGCTTACGGATCTTCGGTCGCGCTACACCGAGTCCTACCCAGACGTTCAAAAGGTAAAGGCGCAGATCGCCCAGGTCGAAGAGCAGAAGCGAGAACTAATGGCTGCACCGCGAAGTGGATCGAAGCAGGCGAGCGAAAGCGAGTCTGGTCCCATGCTGCAACTGCAAAGCCAGCTGCAGGCGAATCAGATTGAGATTCAGAATCGGGAAAAGGCTATTGCGTCACTTGAAGCGCGCATCTCTGAATATCAGGGGCGGCTGAACGCACAGCCTGGTACGGAGCAGCAACTGCTGGAACTCAACCGAGGCTATGAGCAGACGAAGTCGATCTACGACGACTTGTTGAAGAAGAAGACCCAATCTGCGATGGCGACGAGCATGGAGCAACTGCAGCGTGGCGAGCGCTTCAGAACGCTTGATCCGCCGAGTCTTCCTCAGAAACCCGACTTTCCCGACCACTTGAAGTTCTGTGGTTTTGGAGTGGCAGCAGGCCTGGCAATGGGCTGCCTTGTCGTCTTTCTCTTTGAATTCTTCGACGATCGTATGCATGCCGACAAGGAGATCAAGGCACTACTGGCCATGAATGTTCTGGCCGAGGTGCCGGAGGTTCGATCGGACGCTGACAAGGACAGGGAAAAGCGACGGATCGTTCTTGGCTGGGCATTAACGGCAATCGTTGGCATCTGTATCGCACTTGGATCAACTTTCAGCTTCTTACGAGGATAGTTCGAGAGTTCTCATGTACAAAAGCTTCTACAATTTGACGCGCAACCCGTTCGACCTCACACCGGATCCAACGTGCTTTGTTCCTACGGTCCGGCACAATGAGGCGCTGGCTGCACTGTACTACGGTATCCGCCGGCACAAAGGCGTAGTTGTGGTTACGGGGGAAGTTGGGACAGGGAAGACCTTGATGCTTCGCTGCCTGCTGCAGCTTTTCAAGGAGAGCAGCGAAATAGCTTATGCGTATCTCTTCAATTGCCGCCTTTCGCCTCTCGAATTTCTGCATTACACGGCTTCGGATTTCGGGCTAAAGGTGGATGAGCACCAGAGCAAGAGCACGCTCCTTCTCGACTTGAGCCGGTTCGTAACTTCGCGAGGACTCCAGGGGCTGACGACGGTACTGGTGATCGACGAGGCGCACAATCTTTCGATGGAGCTGTTGGAGGAGATTCGACTGCTGTCGAACCTCGAGACCAACGACGATAAGCTGCTTCAGATTGTGCTTGTGGGCCAGCCCGAACTCGACCTGAAGCTCGATTCGTTCGAACTTCGGCCTTTGAAGCAAAGAATCGCTCTCAGGGCTCACCTGACACCCCTTGATGAGCAGGACACGGACAGGTACATCCAGGAGCGGTTGACCATTGCCGGAGGCAGTTCGCGCCTCGAACCTCTCTTTGCTGCCGACGCGGTTAAGGCAATCCACCAATACTCCAAGGGATATCCGCGCCTGATTAATACAATCTGCGAGAACTCCCTGATTACGGGATATGCCCGGCAGCTTCCGACGATCAGCAAGGATGTGGTGCTCGGGGTTGCAAGAGATTTCCATCTCAGTACCAACGGCTCGAAGCTATCCAAGAATGGCAATGGCGATGCCGACCAGGATATCGAGCGGGCCAAAAATTTCTTCCTTGATCTCTATGCGGCGAGCCAAAAGGGCCACGGGCCAGGTTCGGAATCGAAAACTCCAATGACGGTTGAAGCGGGGGACCATGAGTCAAATATTTGACGCGTTGCAACGTTCAGAGTTGGAGCGAAGCGGCAAGGAAGCCGCAGCCGATTTGCGCGCCACGGAAGTGCTGCAACGCGCGGAACAAGAATCCTCTACCAGCCGTTTTGCTGCCGTGACGCCTGATGCCTGGACTATGCCCCTGGCGGCGGAAACCGGGGTTGCGGTAGCCGAGCCGATGAGGGAATCGGTTCCTGCCGCGGTCCGGAAAGCTGCAGGAGCTGTCGCGCCGCCAATCGAGCGGACAGACGGACCGTCGCAATGTGAAGTTCTTAACGTAATGCCTACCGCAGCCAGCCATCTGGTGTCGGTTCTCGATTCAGAAAGCCCTGCCGGTGAGGCATTCCATCTCTTGGGCGTCCGCCTTCGTCACATGCGACGGCAACGCCCGTTGAAAAAAGTCCTGATTACCAGCTCGATCCCCCAGGAAGGCAAGAGCCTGGTGGCTGCGAATTTGGCCTGCACGCTGGCCCTTCGCACGCAGCAAAAGGTACTGCTGCTGGAGGGTGATGTCCGGCGGCCGACGCAATCGAAGATCTTTGGTCTTCCGTACAAGCCGGGTATCTGCGAATGGCTTAAGGGCGAACGATCTCTCGTCAAAAGCATGTACAAGCTCGACCGTCCGGGAGTCTGGATTCTGCCCGCGGGGCAAGCAACAGGAGAATCATTGGATCTGCTGCAATCTGGGCGGGCAATCCCGATGATGGAGCAGCTCACGGATTGGTTCGACTGGGTCGTTATAGACTCTCCGCCTATCCTTCCTCTCGCGGACACGAGTGTCTGGATCAATATGGCTGACGGAATCCTGCTTGTCGCCCGTCAAGGCATCACGCAAAAGCGGCAACTGAAGCGTGGACTGGAAGCATTGGGGAACCAGAAGATGATCGGGGCCGTTTTGAACGGTGCCCGGACCATTGCGCACACGGATTATTACTATCGCCCCCCGAATCGGTTACCAACCGACGATGCGGAAGGCTGATATCTTTCACTACTCTGTAGGAGTTTCTGTATTCTCGCAACCCAGAGTGGGCTGCGATGCAAGTCTGAAATATTCAATGCGCCCAGTGCTCTTTTTGGATCACACGAGATAAGTAGAACAATTTATTGTGTTCCGGAGCATGGAGCGATACGCCTTGGGAGGACGAGTGAATACGGGAAGGCAAGGTCGGCCAGTCAATCTTATTGACCCCCTCAGCGAACCGGCCGCCGAGCGCAGGGCCCTTGATGAACAGAGTTTCAGACGGGTCATTGCGATCGAGCGGAAGCGAACGGAACGCTCGAAGGCGCCATTCGTACTTATGCTCGTCGAGATTGCGAACCAGAACACAGCGAAGTCTGCTCCCGCTCTGGAAACTGTGATGTCGTCATTGCTGACATCCAGCCGCGACACGGACGTGGTGGGGTGGTACAAGGGCAATAGCACCATCGGAGCGGTATTCACCGGCCTGGTTTCAGGTGAAAAGAGCGCCATTCTCATGACGATCCTGACGCGGGCTACGAGCACGCTGAGGGAAGAGCTTAGCTTTGAGCAGTTCAACCTGATCAGCATCTCTTTGCACTATTATCCGGATGACTGGGACGAGAACGACCCAGGACGGCCGAGCAATCCTGCTTTGTACCCAGATCTATCGAAGCAAGCCAGCACGAAGCAGCCATTGCTGATTTTGAAACGTTCGATCGACGTTGTCGGAAGCTTGATTCTGCTGGCAGTTTTTCTCCCGTTCTGTGTTGCAATTGCCATTGCGATCAAGGCCACGTCGAAGGGGCCCATCCTGTTTCGGCAGATGCGAGTGGGGCACCACGGAAGACAGTTCAAGTTTCTCAAGTTCCGCTCGATGTATGTTGACAACGATCACAGCGTCCATCGTGACTATGTAACGAAGCTGATCAACAAGGGCGAGATAGCGGACCCCAGCCAGGGCAAGGTTTATAAATTGACTGGCGATAAGCGCATCACACCCCTCGGCCGTTTTCTTCGCAAAACGAGCCTCGATGAATTACCTCAGTTCCTCAACGTTCTGCGCGGAGAGATGTCGTTGGTTGGCCCGCGGCCACCAATTCCATATGAGCTGGCGGCTTATCAGACCTGGCATCGTCGCCGATTGCTTGAAGTAAAGCCCGGCATCACTGGGCTGTGGCAGGTTACGGGCAGGAGCACCGTTGATTTCGATGCGATGGTGCGTCTTGACCTGAAATATGCAACGTCCTGGACGCCGTGGCTTGACGTCAAGATTCTTCTCCAGACGCCTCGAGCCGTAATCCGCGGATCCGGCGCTTACTGAAGAAGTTAGCAAGATAAATCATATCCATCATTCAACTGGCAGAGATCATCACTGATCCCGGTCTGGAAACCTGCGCACGTCATCCCCCAACCAAGTCAGCGATTCTACGGAAAGTCGGCGAATCATGAAGTTTGGCGTCATTGGTTACGGCTACTGGGGCCCGAACATTGTGAGAAACCTCATGGCACTCGAGGGTTCTCAGGTTCTGGCTGTCGCGGAGATCAGCCCGCAAGCTCGTCTTCGAGCTCAGAAGGCTCATCCCGGAGTAAAAGTCGTTTCAAGCGCAACCGAAGTAATCACGTCGCCTGAAATCGACGCGGTTGCCGTGGTGTCTCCCGTGTGGACACACTACGAACTGGCCAAGGCTGCTCTACAAAACGGAAAGCATGTCTTTGTCGAGAAGCCTTTCACAAGCACTTCGGCGCAAGGTGAGGAATTAATCAACCTCGCGGCCCAGAAAAACCTGACCCTGATGGTCGACCATACCTTCCTCTTCACAGGGGCGGTGAAAAAGATCAAGCAACTGGTCGACGATGGTGCACTGGGACCGTTGTATTACTATGATTCAACGCGCGTTAACCTTGGCTTGTTTCAGCATGACTGCAATGTCTTGTGGGACCTTGCTCCGCACGATCTGTCGATCATGGACTACCTGTTGAAGGGCGATCCGCAGGCAATCGTTGCTACAGGACAGGGACATCTCAACGGCCACGAAGATGTTGCATACATGACGCTCTATTTCCCTGAAAAAGTGATTGCTCATGTCAACGTGAACTGGCTTTCACCAGTGAAAGTCAGGACCACCTTGATCGGCGGCGAAAAGCGGATGCTGGTGTGGAACGACCTCGAGGCTGACGAAAAGCTGAAGATCTACGACAAGGGCGTCCAGATCGGAAGCAGGGAAGGCGTCTACGAACTGCTTGTAAGTTATCGCTCCGGTGACATGTGGGCACCACAGTTGGAACAGGGTGAGGCTCTGAAGCAAGAGATGGCCTACTTTGTGGATTGTGTATCGACCGGACAGAGGCCTTTCAATGACGGCTGCGCGGGACTCCGCGTAGTTCGCATGCTCGAGACCGCCGATGAGTCCCTCAAGAAGAAGGGGGCTCTGGTTTATCTGTGAACACCTTCAATTGCATTGCGGACGACGTCAAGCTGGGAGTAAATGTTCGCCTTTCGAAATTCATCAATCTCTACGGCTGCGAAATCGGCGACGAGACCAAGATAGGCGCCTTTGTGGAGATCCAGAAAAACGCCAAGGTGGGAAACCGCTGCAAAGTATCGAGCCACTCGTTCATCTGTGAGGGCGTGACGATCGAGGACAACGTCTTTATCGGTCACGGCGTTATGTTCACCAACGACAGTTATCCGCGCGCGACCACCGGCGACGGGAGCCTGCAGACCGAGGCGGACTGGAAAGTTGAAAAGACTGTCGTCAGGCGCGGTGCATCCATCGGTACCGGTACAACGATCCTTCCCAACGTTTCCATTGGGGAAAACGCGATCGTAGGCGCGGGAAGCGTCATCACCAGGGATGTCCCGGCAAATGCGGTCGTCGCCGGCAACCCGGCGAAAGTGTTGCGTTACCTGCAGGGCGCCGAAAAGAACGAGTCTCTGACCGCCGGAGCCTGAAATCGCAAAACATTTTTATCCGATGCCGCGAGAGCGTCGCCGGTCCATTCAGCAAAACAAGTCACAGTCGTAAATTCCAAATGAGCATCAGTCAGGAGAGGCCATGAACACTGATGTAGCGATCCCATTTCTCGATCTGGTTACCCCTCACGTCGAACTTGAAGAAGAACTGACGGCATTGTTTCGCCGCGTGCTTCACACCGCCGGGTTCATTGGTGGACCGATGGTGGAGAACTTCGAAACCGCATTTGCAGAATTCTGCGAAGTGCGCCACGCCATCGCGGTTAATAGCGGAACCGATGCGTTGCGCTTCGCAATTCTGGCCAGCGGTGTCCAGCCAGGCGATGTCGTTCTCACCGTGCCCAATACGTTCATCGCCACAACTGAGGCGATCTCCCAGGCGCGCGCAATTCCGGAGTTTGTTGACGTCGACGAACAGACGTACAACATGTCGACGGTGATGCTCCAGCGCTACCTCGAAAAGAAGTGTGTCCGCGACAAGTCTGGAAGGCTCGTAAGTCTTCGCAGCGGCCGGCCGGTCACTGCAATCGTTCCGGTTCATTTGTACGGGCAGATTGCGGATATGGACCGGATTCTGGAACTTGCCGATGAATACAACCTTATCGTGATCGAAGATGCGTGCCAGGCGCATGGCGCCGAATACTTCTCCAAAAAACATAACCGCTGGATGAAGGCGGGCTCGATGGGACAGGCAGCTGCATTCAGCTTCTATCCCGGGAAGAACCTTGGAGCTTGCGGCGAAGCCGGCGCAATCACGACCAACGATAGCGGCATGGCTGAAAAGATGAGAATGCTGCGCGATCATGGACAAAGCCGCAAGTACTACCATGCGATCGAGGGCTACAACGGACGGCTCGATGCATTGCAGGCTGGGATTCTCCACGTCAAACTGGGACACCTGAAGTCGTGGAACGAAGCGCGCCGCGCAAAGGCGGTCGAATACAATCGATTGCTTGCGAAATGCGACGCCGTAAGCTTGCCCTGGGAGCCGACCTGGTCGCGAGGAGTCTACCATCTCTATGTGATTCGCATCGGCGATCGCGAAGGCTTGATGAAGCATCTCAAGGAAGCGGGAATTGGCTCGGCCATTCATTATCCTGTTCCGTTGCATCAGCAGCGCGCATACGTATCCATGAATCATGTTTCAGGTGATTTTCCGGTTACAGAGAGTGCGGCGGCGGAGATTGTTTCGCTTCCGATGTATCCCCAGTTGACATTGGAACAGCTGGAAAAGGTGGCATCAGAAGTGATCGCATTTGCGGCTCGGATGCGTGAAACAACTGATCCGGCGCTCAATGCACTGGTGCCGGCAGAACCCCTTGCCTAACAAATTGAACGCAGCAGGCTGAGTGGTGAGTCGATGAGATGCTCGCACGGCCAACGAATGAGTCTGGGAGATAAGGGCAACGATGGGATCAGATGTTCGATACCCCGGCATGATTCAGACGCATCATTCCGTCGAAGTCAGAGCCAAAGGGCGCTGGGTCAAGATTCCTGCGATCCAAGTGAACGATGACACGCTGATTGCAACAGGGAGGCGTCTGCGCATCGCGAAGATTCGCGGCGAGGAGATGCGGGAGAAGGCAATCGAAGCTCCCGAACTTTACCTCGAGGCGCTGAAGAAGGATAGGGCCATATTAAAGGCGGATATCTTTACGTTCGCTCAGAAACTTCCTTCGACGAATCAGCTTTTTCCATACCGCATGGAGCGGGAGAGTATTGCAGCGATTCCGCTGGTAACGTTCAAGGACTGGTGGGACGGGCTGCCGCAGGAGAGCCGCAAGAATACGAGGCGCTCGCAGAAGAGAGGCGTGACGCTTTCGATTCGCCGGCTCGATCCGGATGTTGTCGAGGGCATTCGGGGAGTGAATGACGACTCGCCGACGCGCCAGGGCGCCAAGAATGCGTACTATGGTCTAACATCAGAAGAGACGGTCAAACGGTACGGCGAATTTGACGGAAGATGCGATTTCATATGCGCCTATTCCGGTGAAGAGATAATCGGGTTTCTGCACCTCGTTTATCGGGAGAATGTTGCAGCGATCCTGAATCTGACTGTCAGGCCGAGCCACTTGGATAAGAAACCAGCGAATGCTCTTGTGACCAAGGCCGTGGAGATATGCGATGGTCGAGGGATCTCGTATATAACGTATGGGAACTATAACTATGGGAACAAGCGCGACAGTTCTCTTCGGGAATTCAAGATCCGTAACGGATTCGAAGAAATTCTCGTTCCGCGATACTATGTGCCACTCACGCTGTGGGGTCGGATGTGCATGGGCCTCAATCTTCATCGAGGATTGATTGGGATTCTTCCTTCGAGCGTGATTGCAGTGGGACTTCGCGCAAGGACAGTGTGGTATAAGAAGTTTCGTAAGCCGGTGTAGCTCAATGCCAGAGCGGCCGAATTGTAATCGGCAGATGGAGCGTTGAAACCCTCCCGCCGGCTCCAAGCACCTTATTAGAGCCATAGACACATCTCAGATTGGACTGGGAGCGTCTCTTCAGACGAATTCCCGTGTTTCATTGCGCCAATCCCATGCACACGAAACGCTCAAACAACCAATGCTGCTTCTTTCAAAATGAATCCAATTCTCGCGAGCTTGATTTGCGCGTGTGGGATAGCCGGCCTTTTCTATCTCAACCGGGATCGCACAGTGAGGACGTCACGGGCGCTCTGGATTCCGGTTGGGTATTTCTGGATCATGGGATCCCGTTCCATTTCGGAGTGGTTGAATATCGGCCATCCTGGAGACGCCGACTCGCAGCTTGAAGGCAGTCCCGTAGATGCTGCTGTGTTTGGGCTTCTGATTATTGCAGCGGTCGCGGTGTTATTGCGCCGGAGGCGTCGGGCACTGATTCTATTGCGATCGAATCTGCCCGTTCTGCTGTACTTCTTTGTCTGTCTCGTCAGCACGTCATGGTCAGTGCACCCCGATGTCGCGTTTAAGCGTTGGATCAAATCGATCATCGACATCGCGATGGTTCTGGTGATTGTGACGGATGTTCAACCGTTGGCGGCTCTGCAGAGGTTTATTTCTCGTGCCGGCTTCATTCTGCTGCCAACGTCGGTCCTGTTCATCAAATACATGCCGAATCTGGGACGGTCCTTCGCTGCGAACGGTGTTGGAATGAACACAGGGACCTCGACGAACAAGAATGTCTTCGGGTTGGTAATTCTTCTTGTTTCGCTGGGTACTCTGTGGCAGATCATATCTCTGATTCGAACGAAGAGTCGAACTGAACGGCGGCGCCCCCTCATTGCGCAATGCGTGCTGCTTCTTTTTGGACTGATACTTTTCAAAATGGCTGATTCCGCGACGTCGCTAGCTTGCTTTCTTCTGGGCGGAAGCATTCTGATTGCGGCGAATCTGCGGATGTTCAGAACGCGGCCTGGGCGGATGCAAGCACTTTGCCTCGGCACGATCTCGCTGTTCATCCTTTACTTTCTGCTAAGCGGGTCGGCGGATGTTGCGGGCGCCCTCGGCAGACAGTCCAATCTATCCGGTCGCACGGACATTTGGGCTGCGCTGCTTCCAACGGTTCCAAACCCGGTGATTGGCGCAGGGTTCGAAAGCTATTGGATAGGTCCGGGGCCTGCCGTTGCCTGGGCCACCCTGTTGCGTGCGGGCTGGTGGCATCCTGAGCTTCTCGTAACTGAAGCACACAACGGTTACATCGAAATGTACCTGAATCTCGGATGGGTGGGGGTTGGCCTGATAGGAATCGTGATCGTTGCCGGGTATCGCAGAGCGATGGGTGCAGTGCGGAAGCATTCGTGGGCCGGCAGTTTGCCTTTGGCATACGTCATGGCGGCAATTTTCTATGACCTGACAGAAGCTGGATTCAGATCACTCAACCCGATGTGGATGTTTCTGCTTTTGGGCATCTTCACGGCGACAGGTGTCAAGGCTGGAATGGTTAACCTGCCGATCAGTCGAAAGCGCATTGGAAATGTTATTCCGGGTTTAGCTGCCACACCCGCCAACGCCATCTCGAACTCCCCGGGTGAGAACGAGGGGGGCTTCCGGGATGAGGTAGTTCGAAGTCGATGGGGTTCTGAAATGCCGGCGCGCTTCACGGGCAAGCAGGGTGGTATTTGAAGCCGTTCGGCAGCAAAGGTGAGTTCACGGCAGTAGTCGGAGGGGGAGGGCTGCGTCGAACTGCGGTACGGGCGGCGGCAGTTTCCATTGCAGGGCAGGCTGGAAACTTCGCCGTTGCGACTGGGTCGGTGGTCATTTTAGCTCGCCTGCTCACGCCAAGCGATTTTGGCGTTGTGACGATGGTGACAACTTTCAGCCTATTGCTGCGGAGTTTCGGACTGAATGGTTTCACCGAGTTCATCGTGCAGCAGGAGGATCTAACTGACACCACTGCGAGCAATCTTTTCTGGATAAACGTCTGCATCTCGACGGCAATCGCAAGTATATTTGCCCTCGGGGGCCCGCTTCTCGCGCTGTTCTATCACAACGCTGAAGTCAAAAACGTGGCGGCAGGTATGTCGCTGACGATTGTCATAGGCTCTCTGGGATATGTGCATTCCGCAGTTCTGCAGCGAGCGATGCATTTCAGGAGCGTTGCGCTGATCAGCCTTGCAGGTCAGTCGGCGCTCGTAGCAGTTTCGATTGTTCTCGCGATGGAAGGTTGGCACTACTGGGCGCTGGTGTGGGGAAGCGTCACCCAGACGGTTGTTACATCCGCTGGCGCATGGATGGCTTGTCGATGGACACCGAAATGGCCACGGCGCGCCGCTCAAACGGGTTCTGGAGTGGGTTTTGCGTTAAACGTCTATTCGCACTACGCATTCAGCTACCTGACCCGCAATACGGACAATCTTCTTGTCGGTTGGCGATTTGGCGCTCAGGAGTTGGGGTTTTACAAGAAAGCGTATGACCTGTTTGTTCTGCCGCAAACGCAGCTACTGTCACCCCTGACGTCAGTGGTTGTAAACACGCTGAGCAGGTTGAGAGGCGACAGAGAACAGTTCGAGCGCTACTTTCTGAAGACGATCTCAGTACTGGCGCTTTTAGGAATGGGAATTGGAACCGATTTTGCGCTCGTGGGCAAGGACCTGATCCGAGTTGTCCTGGGGCCGGGATGGGAGAAGGCTGGGGAAATATTTTCCCTGTTCGGCCCGGGTATTGGGATCATGTTGTTGTACGAGACGCACGGATGGATTCACCTTTCAATTGGCCGCCCGGCGAGGTGGCTCTATTGGGGCTTTATAGAATTCTTTGCAACGGCAAGCTTGTTCCTGATCATGCTGCACTGGGGGCCTGCGGGCATTGCCTTCGCCTGGACAGCGTCGTATTTTGTGCTCATGTTTCCGGGGTTCTGGTACGCTGGTCGGCCGATTGGGCTCGGTCTTGAGTCGATTATCGGTGCAATCTGGAAGTTCTTCCTCGCTGCCCTGATGGCGGGCGTGGGGACGTTTCTGGTGATGCGCCATGGCATGGTGCACTCGGTAACCGGCGAGGTCTCGGTCGCCGTTGCCCGAGTGGTTTTGAATTCCGCGGTATTTTGCGTGCTC
>Ga0207677_10001631_pt1 | contig 11915 bp, 12 predicted proteins | sample KBSMisM42_FD_184311 | JGI IMG/M metagenome (GOLD analysis project Ga0207677, IMG submission 184311) | Miscanthus rhizosphere microbial communities from Kellogg Biological Station, Michigan, USA - KBS Miscanthus M4-2 (SPAdes) (version 2) | ecosystem: Host-associated > Plants > Roots >...
CCCATTCCAAATTGGCGCGTCGCCTCATTACCGGCACTCACACGGGACGACGCGCCAATTTGGAATGGGCTGACATCACCCGTCCCGCGGTTCGGCGAGTTCGCCAGGGCCTGCGTAATGGCCTTCTGGTTTCCATACTGGCGATCAAGTTGCCGCTTGGCCGCTACAGCCTCTTGATTGCCCGACGCCGCCGTCGAGCGCTCCCACGCGGCATCGAGAGCGTCTCGGATGTCGCGGTTGGCCTGAGAATAGGCCCCATCGGACTGCCTGAACTCGCGGGCGCGCGTAGCGAAATGGGACCGAAGTTGCTGGTATTGCTCGCCGCTCAGGAAGCCTTCGTTGCGCTGAATTTCTGACTTGAGAAGGCCGAGGTCCTTGTCAAATTGCGGCTTTTGCGCGAGCTGGACGCGGTCATGGTACTTGCCCGCGACGCCCAAAATGTCTTGGGTGAGCGGAAGATCAACACTGAGCGGATTGGGCGTCAGAACCTCGCGATAGCCCTGCGCGATCTCCTCGGCACGGGTCTTCATCACACCTTCGGAAAGCTTTTCTGTGCCCGCGGGAAGCCCCATGCGCTTGCCTACAGCGGCGTTGAATGCCTCTTGCTGCCCGAGGTAGGGGTTCACCCCACCTGGGCTTTCAGCGAGCGTGCTCTCGAGGTTCTGGAGGAAGCGATTGCCCGTCTGCTGGCCGGCCGTAACCGGGATGTCCTCGGCCCGAAGTCGCTCGGCCGCTGCCATGCGGGTGGGATCGGTCCGAAAGGGCGTGATAGCGCGCGCCGCGAGGCCCGGCGCAACCACAGCGCCCGCCGCCCGCGCGTAAGGCGCAACGTCGGGCATTCCGAGCCCTTCAGCGGTCCGTCCCGCGGCTTCCGCGCCGAGCCCGCCTGCGACGCCGGAGAAGACCTTCTGCCCGAGCGATGCCCCTGGAAACATCAGGCCGCCACCAACCATCTGGCCAGCCGTGTTCGCAACCTGTCCTGCCGTCGTCTTTGGCTCATAGGCCGGCAGAACCTTGTCGCTGAACGCTTGTTGGAACTGCTGGCTGCCGGGCAACTGCGGCGTTGGGTCCGGAACTGGCGGTTGCGTGTCCGCCGAGAAATCCGTCCCGCCCGACTTGAAGGCGTTGACGGCGCGGCCGACCGTCTGGCGCGCGGCCCAATCCGCCGCGGCCCGCATCGGGTCAAGCGGGTTCAGGCCACGCGAGCTGAGGGCCGAACCGGCGGCGTTGGCTATGGACTGGACGTCGCCCGGGATGCCCGGCGTGCCGGCAAGGCCCTGCACCACGCCGGAACCGGCCGCCTTCGCCACGTCTTCGCCGACGCTCGGCTGCGTGCCGTAGTGCTCGCGGATGACGCGCCCAATGACGTCTTCCGGCGTGCCGTCCTCGAAGTCAAAAAGCTGTCCATCCTCGCCCTGAACGCGCATCAGCTGATCCTCTTGCCCGTCCTATCGTAGCGCGGGATGCCGCCCGGCGCCGGGCCTGTCGCGGCCGATGGCGCCGGCGGAGCAGCCTGAGAAGACGCTGGAGGGCGAACCTCAGGGGGCGGCGCAGTCAGCAACGGCGCCAAGTTGACCAAGTTCGGGTTGGTCTGGATCAGTTGATTGACGATCCCCTGGGAGCGAGTCATCTTTTCATTGGCCGCCTGTTCCTGAATATCGATCAGGCGGCGGATCGAGGTCTCGTCAAGCGCCGTTGAGCCGCCTGCAATGCGCTCGGCGAACTCGCGGTCCGCGTTTGAAATGCCGGAACCGGCGCCGAGGCCCTTAACGGTCGCTAGAACGAGCGGGCCGGCCGCCGCCGACAGGGCTTCCGTATTGGTAATCGCCTCAGGCTGGGCGACGCCAAAGAGGCGGCCGATCTTTTGCAGCGCGAGCCGGTCGCCCGCGGCGGCGCCCGTGATGACGCCGCCGGGCGCGTTCAGTTGATCGCGAATGTTGGCCGTGGCCTGCATCGTCTGGCGGGCCTGGTCTATCGCGGCCAGATGGCCCTTGAATTGGTCGGCCGCGATCTCGACAAGCTTGTCCTGGCCCGTGTTGATGGTGATGGTCTGGCCCGACCCGCCGATGACCTTGGGGGCCTCGTTGCCGCGGATCGTATAGGCTTTCTTGTCGTCGGGCTGGATACCCCACTTGGCGCGCTCGGCCGGATCAGTCAGCGGACGATCCGCGCCACCATCTTCTCCCGGCGCAGCCTTCTGGTCGCCCGTTTCCTTGTTCTGAAGGATGACCTGGCCGTTCGGCAGGGTCGTCCGTTCCCAAGACGGGTCCTTCGGGTCCGGGAACAGGATCGTGTTGGCCCGCTTGACGAGATCCGCATTCTCAGAGTTGGCCAGCGCGAGGTCCGACGACATGCCGAACGCCTTCTGAAGCGCCGCGGCGCCGGCGGCGCGCTTCAGGTTCTCGGCCATGTTCTTTTCGGCCTCAAGCTTCTGCTTGGCAGACGTGGCCTTGTTCTCGTTGGCCATTTTCAGGCCCGCGATGATGCCCTCGCCGATGTTCTTGCCAGAGAGCAGGCCCGCGCCCAACCCGATCAGCAGATCGGCATTCTCGGATAGCCAATTCATCGCTGCCGGAGAGCCAGGCTTGCGCGACAGGCCATCCGCAGCAGCGGCAGCGACAGGCTGGGGAAGGGAGGATTGGCCGCCCGGCGCCGCCGTCGCGGTCGCTGTTGGCACTGCGGCGCCGGGCGTTGGAGCAGAAGCAGGGGGAGATGCGGCCTGCACCCCTGCCCCAACCCGCGGAGCGGAAGCATAGGCCGCTGCCGGGCCGTTGCCAAGCCCTCCTGCAAACGATGGCAGGCCCATGGTCTTCGGCATGTCGGGCGAGCGCGGCGCGTTGGACCGGTCCTGATTGTTGGCGCCCTGAACGTTGATGTCCGCAGGCGATGCGATCGGGCCGGACGGAATGGCGGCCGTTGGCGTCTCCTGGGCCAGAACGTCCCGGCCGGCGGGTGAGCGCGTGCCGTTGAACAGGATACCGTCCTGTTCAGGCGCTTGCGGCTCACCCGGCTTGCGGAAGAGGTTGCCGAGGCGTGGGGGCGGTTCGGTATAATCCCGGCCCGAACCGCCCGGCGTCTGGCCAGGGTCCATCCATGGCGCGCCCATGGCAAGCTCGGGCCGGGACTCGTTGCCGCCAACGGGCGAGCCAACGGCCATCAGCCCACCCTGCGGCATCATTCCGGCCGGGCCAACCGGCGTAATGCCCAGATCGGCGCCAGGACTCGGATTGAGGTAGGGACTGCCCATCTCGGCGAGCAAGCGCATGCGCCGCTCTTCGGGCGTCATCAGGGTTTCGTCGTCGAAGTATCCCATCACGCCGCCCTCTTGCCACGTTGTGCAACTTTTCGTTTTTTCGCCGTGGCTGCACCATAGTCAACGCGCTTGAGGCCATCCGGGCCGGTCGCAACCGCCTCAGGCCGAACCTTCTCAACCTCTTGCGCCAGCAGGCCGATCTCAGGCGTCGGGTCGCCCTTGTAGTTGTAGGAATAGACCTTCTGGCCGTCGTCCAGCTTGCCCACGGGCTGGATGTTTTCCTTGGCCCGGACGTCGGAGAGCTTGCCGAACAGGCCGGTCAGGAGCGAGGCGCCGCCGAGGAGCGACTTCAGCGGGCTCTCTTCCTGGGTCTTTTTCTCGTAGCCCTGCTTGGTCTCATCCGTCACGCGGGTTGCGGTCGAATGGGTCTGGCTCTCGGCCGTTTGCTCACCGAACGCCTGCGCGAGTGGACCTTCAATGCCGGCGTAGAGGCCCAGCGTCTTCCACGGCGCCTCATCCTGGATTTGGCCGAGGCCCAGCTTGGCGAGATAGGGTGCCATGGACTGCTGAAACCGGGCCGAGTCAATTCCGGGCGCCATCTGGGCCGCATTCTGCTTCAGCTGCCAGTTCTGGACCGTGAGTTGGTTTGCTGCCGCCAATCGCGCTTGCTTGGCCGCATCAATCTGCTGATTGGCCTGCATCTGCCGAGCGCGCTCTTGCTCGTAATCGGTCATCCGGGCTTCGGTCGCGATCCGGCCCGTCGTGTCGGCCAGGGCCGTAGCGAAATTGCCAGAGCCGTAGCGGCCCGAGGCGGCGAACTTGGCCGCCACCTGATTGGCCGCATCGCGCTGGGACTTAGCGATCAGCTCATCCATGTAGGGGTTGGCGCCGGTCAGATACTTGCCGGCCGCGATGTCCTGCAAGTTGGTTTCCGAAGCGCCCTGCGTGTCATACTGCTGCTGCGCGCGCTGGCCGAGCTTCTGGTTTTGCATCATGCCGATGACGGCCTGGCGCGCGACGTCGCCGCCAGTCGGCCCCTCGGCCCGGCTCGCATAGTAGTCCGCAATCTGCCCGCCGCCCTGGATGGCTTGCTGGGACATGGCGCCGAGACCGGTCGGGTTGGACTGGTAGAGGCCACGCGCGCCGGATGCGATGTCGAGCATGTCCTGGCTAACAGGCGCCCAGGGTGCCAGGCGCGCGGCTTCCTTGCGCTGCTGGTCGCTGACTTCGTTCTCAACCTTGTGCGATTGCTCGAACGACTGCGTCTTGCTAGAGCTTCCGCCGCCCATGGCTCAATCCTTACCTTGCATCATAGAGCCTTCTCCATGATGACCTGTTTGACCTCGTAACCCATTGGGGCGCACACTCTCGACCAGCCAGGGCGCCCATGAAACATAACGGCTTGCGCGCCTTTTTTCTTAGCGTCTTCCTCGACCTGAGCCAAGCAATGCCGCATTGTCTCGAAGCCCACGCCGCCGTAGGCCAGGATCTGGAGGATCGTTCGCTCATCCGGATGCTTCAGGAGTTGCGTGACAGCTGCACCAACTACCTCTGCGTAGCGACCTGTGAAGATCAGGAGAGCAGCCGCGCCGCGGTAGCAGGCATCCTGGAGGTCTTCCAGCGTGAGGTCGCCGATCCCGCGATCAAGCGCGGCTTGGAGGAATGGAACGGCCTCTTCCCAGACGGCCCGTGCCTCATAACGGTCGCAGATCTGGACAATGGCCTTGAAGTCCGATTCCTCCCCCAGCCTCATGTTCTGGATATCCGGTAGCTAAACGTTCGATCGGCCGTGGCCGCATTCGCATGGGTCAGAGTGAAGGACCCTTGGCCCCTGGCGCTGACATAAGTCGTGGTGAGCGCCGCCGCAGCGTTCGCTGTCAGCGGGCAAAGCGCGACATGACTGCCAGACACTGCCAGCCGATCAGAGACAACGGTCGTTGTCGTGCTAGGGGTCAGCGTGACGGACCCAAGGGAATTGCTGGCGCCGGCGGCCAGCTCGCGAATCGCTTGAACGATAATGGCGAGCCTGGTCTCGTTGAGGCCCGGAATGTTCATTCGCCCATGACCTTCGGGTTGACCTCAAGGCCGGAGAGGTAGGTCCAATCAATGGCCTCAGGGATGCGAACCTTTGCCCGATGGTAGCGCCCGCGCGCCCGCGCCGGGTTGAACTGGCGCCGGTTGCGCTGGGTCTCGTCACGCCAGACAATCGGCTCGGATAGCGCCTGCCGAACCGCGATCGCAGCGCGCACATCGCTGGCGTCAGTATCCACCCGGATGCCCTTGACGAAGGACTGATTGGGGCGACTCGCCAGGAAGTCGGCCGTCTCGATCGTCGCCTCTAGGACGTCGCCCTCAAAGAACGCGAGCTTGTTGTCCGGGCCAAAGGCCGCCAACGCCGCCTCGCCGCCGGCAAACAGCGCGCTGTCGAGCGAGGGCAAACTCGGATCGTCCAGAGAGGTTGTGATGCTGTCGAGAGAGGTTGCGGGCAGCGAAGTCGCGAACAGGACCCGGACATCGATATCAAGCAGTGACCACTTATCCAGCGTGTAGTCATAGACCAGGATCTTATCCAGCAGCGTCGCATCCGTGCCGCCGGTTGCGGTCTGGACGCCAAACAGAACCCGATGACCGCGCGTGTCCGCGATGGTCTGGATTTTCTTCATAGTCGAAGTGTTGACGTTGTCGTTGAACCACTTGTTGACCCGCTGCGTCCCAATCGGCTCGCTGACGCCGCCCGTGAACTGGAACAGGCCAGTCCGATCGACAAAGAACACCCGCGCGCCGATCTGGACGGTTGACCACGCCGCGACAGCGCCGCGTCCCTCTTCCGCCTTCGAGAACTGGAACACTTCAGGGGAACCGGGCGCGAAGACCATCGAGCGGATGGCCTGTTCCTGGAAGACGACGCCAAACTCGCCACCCGAGAACGCCGTGACCGGCCCGCCAACCGGGAAGCGCTGGATATCGCCCAAGTTCAGGCCAGGAATCCACTCGTTGGGGTTTCCGATGGAAGACCACTGGACCGCGAAGGGATCGTCGGTCAGGCCAGCCAGGACGATGAACTCGCTGACAGCGGCGCCAATCGACGCGAAGGGCGGGCTGCCGCCGACGTTGGCGAACTGCGTCCCGGTATCAATGTCGATATACTGCAGAGGGGCCGCCGCGTGCGTCGCGTAGAGCTTGGCGCCGTCCGTGAAGAAGCACCAGAAGGCATTGGGGGCCACGGCATAGGTTGCGGACGGGTTGGAAACGTCCGTCCAGCCGCCGGTCGAGGCATTGAACTTGTAGAGCTTGGTCGCCGTCCCGGCGTAGAAATCCCAGGTCAGGTCTGACCGCTGGACGCCAAAGCCGCCCTTGGCCTCGGCCGGCAGCGCAGTTGAGGCGGCGTTCAGCCCACGGACCGGGCCATATCCTGTTGCTGTTGGGAAGACGTTGGTCGCCCCAAAGAGAACGGTCGCATCAACGCCCGCGCTATCAGGGGCCCATTGTCCGACTGCAATGCGCGCCATGGCCTACCATACTGGGTCAGGGACGACGGTTGCCGCGTTCGCCCATTCCGTCCCGACGTCAGAGCCGACAACCGCGGCCAGGGCGTCGTTGGCCAGAGCTCGCCACGTGGCCAGCCGATTGTCGTTAAATCCGAAGGCTTCCGCTTCCGCAAGCGCGCCGTAGAGATAAGCGTCCGGCGCTTCCTCGAGCAGCCAGTTTGACGTGATGAGGCCAGAGAGGGCCGGAACGCCGCGGTAATACACCAGCGTGACCTCGACCGAAGACGCCGGAACGACGGTTAGAACCAAGCCCTCGATCGAGTAAGCATAGGTCGTGCGGTTGTTCGCATAGGTGTTGCGCAGGCTGACGTCCTCTGGCGTCAGGAAGTCGAGCGGCGTGCCACTCGCGGACAACCGGACGACGCCGCGGAAGTCATCCGGCAAGCTCACCTGCCCGCTGGGGTCCGTCGTGGCCGTGGCCGTGTTCTTGGCCTGAGACGTGCGCAGGAGTCGCTGCGCCTTAACCTCGAAGAGCCGAATGAAGTCCGGGATGCGCGCGTCCAGCGTCTCATCGTCCAGATAGTCGGAGATGGCATCCTGAAGGTCCGCGTAGGTGTCGAGCGCCATCAGACCCGTCCGGCCTTCGTCCTGAACTTGGACCAGTCAGGGTCGTTCAAGACCTTCGAGATGTAGCGCTGATCGTCCTGCCTGATGGCCTCGCCGAGCAGGCGCTCGTGCAAGTGGATCGGCATGGTCGAGACGCGATACATCGAACCCTGCCAGTTCCCGGTATCCATCTGCCGCTCCGCAGCCGCAAGAGCGAGCAGTTCGTCCGCGGGCATGAACGTCTTGATATGAAGCTTGTGGTGGCCAAGAACGTCGCCCTCAAGCTTCATCCAATCCGTCTTGCCCGTGACAGGATCAAAGTCGAGCAGCCGCCAAGAGCTATCGGGCTGCCCGTAGGGGACATGGTGCGTCATGCCCGGCCGAACCCCTCTTGGCTGACCTTCAGGCCCTCGAGGTCGGGCGGCGACGTCGGCGACTGGGCCTTGCTGGGGTCAATAGAACCGGCGTTCTCGGGCGCCTCTGGCACGAGCGTTTCCGGGTTCAGGACCGGCAGAAAGCCCTGCGGCCGCGGCTCTTCACCCGGCTGCGGGAAGTCCTGCTGGAAGCCCACGCTCTCGTCGTCCACGCGCTCGGCCATGCCCGCATCGATCAGGGCAAGGGCCTCATCGGAGCCGAAGCTGACAAGGTCACCCTTCCGGGCCCGAAGCTGATTGCCGTAGCGGCTTGGGTCGGCCGGGTAGTAGTCCTCCAGCATACGGACCTGGACGCTCTCAGACGTGATGTCAGGGAAGCCGTCGCGACGCCGGAACGGAGGCGGCGCTTCAGATTGGTCAGGGCCGCGGGCCGCCTCAACATCTTCTGCCTTCGCATCCGCCGGCGGCGCGTAGTGCTTGTCAGAGCCCACCTGCTGGACAGGGTTTATATCTTGCCGCCCTTCCGCTTGGGGCGGCGATGCGCCTGGAGGCTCTGTAGGGAGGGGTCGGTCAGTAGCCCGGATGCTTTCGAGCTCGCCTTCTCTCTGCCAACGATCGTAGCTGGGAAGGCCGGAGCCCGGAAGGAGGGCTGTATGGGCGGTATCTCCGCGATCTTGGGCATTCCGCCCTTCCGGCGCCGGTTGCCCTTCATTGACGACAGGTTGCGCATCGGGCAGCTGGGCCTCTGGGTTGGTGATCGGCTCGCCTGCGGGCGTCACCTGATCTGGCGTAGCATCCTGAGGGGTGCGTTTCACCATGGGACGTTCCTCTTCAGTGAAAGGCCACGCGGTTCGGTCACAGAACCGCGTGGCATGGCTTACTTCTGAACGCGCTTGGCAATGCCGCGTTCAAGCAGGTTCATGACCTCTTCCTGCGGAAGCGTGACGCGCTCGCCGGCCCGGATGCGGTTTTCCTTGTGCGGGAGCTTGGGATCTGTCTCCGGCTCGGGCTGCTCGGCCGGCCAGTAATCCGAGACCAGTTCAACCTCGACGCCGCCGGCCGGCGCCGGGTCGCCCTTGGGCTGCTCACCCTGGAAGGGGCCGGCGGCGAGAGGGGCGCCCGCGGCAGCGCGCGCGGCAGCGTCAGCCTCGGGTCCGAAGTCGGGCTTTGCGGGATCTTTTGCCATGGGGATTTCCTCAACTTGGGGAAGCATGATGGTAAGGGCTACCAGCAATCGGCAGCCCTTACCAGAGGACCTTAGCTCAGGTCCGCAATGACGGCGTGGGCCGCCTCGTTGTCGACGCGCAGCGTATACTCCACGACGAGCATGCGCTTTTCCGCGTCGCCCGTCTTGGCCGGCTTGTCCACGAACATCGGGCGCAGCGTGACATACTTGATCGCGCTCGGATCAAGCAGGAACACGTCACGGGCTTGCTGGACCCGGTTCACCACAGTCGTGAGCTTGCCGAAGTCGCCGACGTAGGTATCCGCGCCGCCGATGATGGTGGCCTGGCCGGCGTTCTGGCCAACGTCCGTCCGGATCTGGGCGATACCGACGAAGGACGAGAACACGGACTTCTGGCCAACCGGCATCATGATGATGCGCGGATTGCCGCCGTTGGTGTAGGCCGACTGCCAAGCGGTCTTCAGCATCGCCTCGGTCCAGGCCCGCAGCGTGCCGTTGGTCGCGGCAACCACAAGGCCCGTGCCGACGTTGTAACCGCCGTTGGCGCCAGACGCGCCGCGGGAGACGTTGGACGTCAGCCACGCGGCCAGGCCGCCCAGCTTACGCGCCACGCTGTTCGAGCCCGCCACAGAGGCCTGGTTCGACAGCAGGATGGCCTCCTGGTCCTTCTTGAGCTCCTTACCGGCCTTGATCGACTGGTATTTCAGCTCGGACGCGCGGCCCGCCTTGTCCACGGCCTCCAGCGTACCTGTCACCAGGACGGGCTTGCGGGAGATCTGGGTGTAGTTGCCCACCCGCACGGTCGGCGCCCGATCGGCGTAGACGTATTCGTCGCCTTCGATCTGGGCGTTCGCCGTGTCGGGCGCGGCTAGGACATCGGTCTGCCATTCGTGCTTCGTGGCAGACGCCTTGTCGCGGCCGATGTTGCTGATGAGGGGAGTGTCCTCCGGGGTCAGCATGAAGATCGTGTTCTGGAGATCTTCGCGCAGACCTTTCATGTCATAGGTGTCAGTGGTTCCGGCTAGCTGGGCCATTGCAGGTTCCTAAATTTACCCGACGTCGGGTAAATTTAAAAGAGGTCATCGGAGAGGCTCGCCATGGCCGCAGCCATGCGCTGATCCTCGGTTGACCCTGCATTTCGCAGAACGGCTAGCGCTTCGGCCTGCTTCGCCTTTGCCTTCTGTCCCGGCGCTGCCCGATTGGCGGGCCGGAGAGGGGGCGCTTGCTTTGCCTTCGAGACCGCTTCCATCTTCTGGGACTGGAGCTTCCGCCATTGGATCGCATCATGGAGAATGCGAACCTCTGTATGGGAAATGATGTTCCCGATCTGCTCCGGCGTGATCCCGTAGACCCTGCCTCCAATCTCGGCGGCTTCCTGAAGGAAGGCTTTGCGGCCCACTTCAGTGCCGAGCTTCGGCATGACCTTAACGAGCGCCTCGTATTCCGTCCTCTTCAGATCCTCCAGCTCTTTGCGCTCGGCCTCGGCTTTGGCCTTTTTGTCGGCCTCGTCCTGGGCTTTCACGCCCTCCTGACTCTGCCGGTAGGCTAACGCCAACTGCTGGAGCCGGGCTTGGGCGCTTTCCCGCAATTCCTTCTGCTGAAGGAAGAGTTGGGGGTTGGTCTGAATAAGGGCCGGATCCGGCGGCTCTGGGATCTGTGCCCGGATGAGGGCTGCGGCGACCTCGAATGCCTCTTGCTGCTGTTCCGCGACTGTTGACAGGGTTTTGCGCTGTTCATCAATTGCGCGCTCTTTCTCGGCGCGCGCCTGATTTTTGCGCGTGTAGTCGGCCTCTCGAAGATAGCCTCGCTTCAGCTCCTTGAGCGTAACCTGCGTGCCGTCGTCCAACTTTACAGTGACGTCGTCACCAGGCTCTCGCTTGGGCTTTGGCTTAGTCTCTTCCTCGTCGTCCGGCTCTTCCTCGGCTTCGCCCTCATCAGGCTCGGCTTCGGCCTCATCATCAGCGTCGGCTTCAGCTTCGGCATCCGTGGAAGGCTCTTCGCCCTCTGGCGCCTTGTCTTCGGCTTGATCGCTTTGGTTACCGTCCCCTTGGGTGCTCTCGTCAAGAGAGTCCATGAAGGCCGCGGCAACTCGATCTTCGACCTCGGCCTGCGTCAGGTTTGGCGCGGGCGGAGGGGCTTGGGTTGGGGCAGTCCCGGCGGGTGTGCTGCCTACTCCTGCTGACATAGGGATATAACCTCTTCTCTTGTCAAGAGGTCATTCCTGCTCAAGCGTCTTCCTCGGCAGCCATTTCGCCTGTGGTGGCGATTGATTTGAGCGCCTGCGTGACGGCGTATAGCGCCTGGACGCGCATAACGCCACGTAAGGCCTTCATGGGGGCATCTTCCTCATCAACAGCGACGTTGATGAGATCCGTCACCATGTCGTCCTGCGCCCGCGCCAGCGCCTCGCTGAAGATCGGATCGTCCAGGATCTGTCTGGCCCGCGCGCCGCGGACCCTCTCTTCAAACGCGCTCATACGTCTTGGTCCTTAATCGCTGTGGCGGCTTGTTGCTGCTGCTGGGCGAGGATCTGCATGCCCTTCAGCTGGGCCTCAGCCTGCATCTCCTGCGTCTTCAGCGCCATCTCGGCCTCGAGCTGCTGCTGGGCCATGGCCTGATCGGCAATCAGCTTCTGCTGCGCCAAATCCTGGTCCACAAGGGCGCGCTGCTGGTCGCGCTGGACATCGGCCAGGGCCTTTTGGCTCTGGATTGCCAGCGAAGCCTGGTTCTTGGCCATGTCGGCCTCAACCTTCTGCTGCGCCGGGTCCGGCGGCTTGTTCTGGTCCTTCTGCATCTGCCAAGCACGGAAGTCATCGTCCGTGATCATGGTGAAGTAGGCATCCGGATCGTCCAGGCCAGCCGCCTGCACCATCTTGTGCCGGGTCGAAACCCATTTGGATGGCGGCACAACCGGGTTGTCGGCGCCCAGCGCTTGAACAACCTGATCTTGCTGCAACGCCACGCGGCCAAGCATGGCGAGATCGCGCTCGCGCGAGCCCGTGCCAAGC
>Ga0207677_10001632_pt1 | contig 11909 bp, 12 predicted proteins | sample KBSMisM42_FD_184311 | JGI IMG/M metagenome (GOLD analysis project Ga0207677, IMG submission 184311) | Miscanthus rhizosphere microbial communities from Kellogg Biological Station, Michigan, USA - KBS Miscanthus M4-2 (SPAdes) (version 2) | ecosystem: Host-associated > Plants > Roots >...
GCCTCCGCCCCCGCCCACGCTGGCGATTGCCGAGCCCGCGCCCGTTCCCGGCGCCGAAAAGATAGCCAGCCGCATCGGCCCGAAGCAGACCATGCTGCCGCTCGACGACGCTGGTCTTCACCTGCGCTTCGATACGGCTCGGGGCAACACGGTGTCGATGCTCGGTCGTGACGTCGTGGCCGATCAAGCCGACGTCACGCTGCCTGATGCGATCACGCGCATCGCGGATGATCGCGCGGGCACCGAGTGGAGCGACTTCGAGGCGAAGGTGGCGTCCCCGGACGGGCAGAGCGCGAAGGTGAAGGTCTCGCTCCATGTCATCCGTCCGATGACGGCGCGCCTCGACGCCGCGCGCGGAAAGCCGCTGCTCTTCCCCGGCGAAATGCCTTCGCCGAGCGCGAACAAGCTCGCGTGGGTTCATCGCGATGGCGTGACGCCCTACGTCATCGGAGAAGGCCGGTGGCGCGACATCGACCTCATCGCGTTCGACACGACGAGCGGCATCCTCGGCAGCAAGACGTGCGACTCCGTTCCCAACGGCTGGAACGAGACCGGCGTTCTTTCGACCCACATGTCGAGCCACGTCGAGCTCTACGATCGGCGCACGGGGAAGCTCGTGGACGAGACCACGATCAACGGGCCTGACCACTGCCCGACCGAGCACGATCCGCGCTTTTCGTTCGCCGATTCGGTCCGCGCATGGATCGCATCGAAGCTCGCGCGCTGATCTGCTCTACGCCCCGAAGACGTCGCGCGCGGCGTCCACGAGAAAATCCACGAAGGCGCGGACGTTGGGCGAGAGATGCCTCGCGTGGGCATAGACGGCGTAGATCGCGAGCGGCTCGAGCTCGAACGCTTCGAGGAGCACCTCGAGCCGGCGAGCCGCGACGTCGTCGTTCACGACGAAGCTCGGCAGCATCGTCACGCCCACGCCCTCGAGCGCGGCTTGCCGGAGCATCTCCGGCGTATCGGCGCGATATCGCCCCTTCGGGTGAACGGCGATCGGCTTCTTTCGTACGTGAAAGTGCCAGGGCTGCGGCGGGACGCGCGCGATGCACTCGTGCTTCGCGAGATCGACGGGCGTGCGTGGCGTGCCGTGTCGCGCGAGATACGAAGGGCTCGCACACACGACGCGCCGATACGACGCGAGCTTGCGCGCCACCACGCTCGAATCATCGAGGCGCCCGAGCCGCACGCCGACGTCGATGCCCGCGCGCACGAGGTCCACCACTTGATCGCTCATCTCGACGTCGAGGGCGACCGCCCGGTGCTTCGCGACGAACTTTGGCAATACCGGCGCGAGCTGCATCCCGACGCTCACCGCGCAGGTCACGCGAAGCAGACCCTTCGGCGTGGCGCGGAGCTCGCTCGCCACGCGCTCGGCTTCTTCCACCTCGGAGGCGACCCGCGCGCAGTGCGCGTAGCAAGCCTGACCCGCGGTCGTCGCGCCGAGCGAGCGCGTCGTTCGATGAAGCAAGCGCGTGCCCAGGCGATCCTCGAGCCTCGTGATGGATTTGCTCACGGCCGAGCGCGTCGTTCCGAGCGATTTCGCCGCTCGCGTCAGGCTCCCCGCCTCGACGACGCGCGCGAACGTGATCATGTCCTCCGCGCGCCCCGTCCGGTCGCGTTTCTGGCGTCGCATCGATTGTTTCCTTCCGTTCACCAATGTCGCGCCTCGTGGCGACCTTGTCGAGCGCGCGCACGCAACGCATTCATACTCCGCATGAAGAAGAACCCGTGGGTCGCGGCCATTCTCAACTTCCTGCTCTTCGGCGGCGGAACCATCTACGTCGGCAAGCGCGTCCTCGTGGGCGCGCTGCTCACCGTCGGCGGAACGACCGTGCAGGCCGTCGAGATCACCTTGTCGCCAGCCTTCAAGAACGCCATCCCCTCTCTCTGGCCGTTCCTGATCGGCGGCATCGTCATCGCCAAGATCGGATTGTCCGTCGACGCCTACCGCGAAGCTAAGGCTGCGTGACGGACCGCATCGCGAGCCCCTCGACGCCCCAGCTCCCGGACGAGAACTGACACGACGCGAGCTTGTCCTTTTCGGCGATCGTCACGATGGCGCAGTTGTTCGGGTTGCCCAGCGCGTCGAACTCCTCGACGCTCAGGTGGAGGAAGCGCATCACGAAGCAGCGGATCGTGAGGCCGTGCGTGACGATGAGGACGCGGTCCGCCTTCTTGCGCTCGGCTTGCCGCATCATCGACTCGAGGAAGTTCGACGTGCGGTCGTAGCAGTCGGCCGGGCTCTCGCCGCCGCGGAAGCGGTAATAGAACCAGCCGTGCACCTTGCGGAGCTCCTCTTGCGCGGCGACCTCTTCGTAGCCGTGCTCGACCTCGCGTAGGCGTGGGTCTTCGTAGACGCGAAGGCCCGCGTCCTTCGACACGCCCGCGCCGTCGAGGATGTTCGCGAGCGTCTCGCGTGTGCGGCGATAGGGCGAGGCGTAGACGAGCGCGTTCTCGAGAAACGCCGCGCCGATCGTCCGGCCCGCGTCGAGCGCTTGCTTCGCGCCGAGCTCGGAGAGCGGGATGTGATGATCGCCGACCTCGAGCGACGAGACTCGCCCGACGTTCGCCTCGGATTCGCCGTGCCGCACGAGCTTGATCGTCAGCATGAGCGGAGACTACTGCGCGTAGAACGCGACGTCGTCGACGATGACGCAGCTGCCCGGCGTCCCACCGTACGTGTGGATCATGACGGTCGCGGTGCCTGGACCGTTCGACACGAACGAGGCCGACGACTTCGTCCACGCCGAGGGCGGCGTCGAGATGCTTCCCTGACAGAAGCCCGGTGTCCCGATGCAGCTCGAGATGCCCGCGTCGATGTCGTAGCCGATCAACACGCCGACGCCGCCCTGCTCGGCGATGCCGCCGTCGGGCGTCATGAGCCAGGCTTCGGCGTAGTACGACCCCGCGTCGACCGGGATCGGCACGAGCGAATCGAGAGCGTAGCTCGACGTCGAGCCCTGGATGCAGACCTCGCACGCGTACGGCCCCGTTCGTCCGGGCGAGACGCGCGTGTAGGTCATGCCGTATCCGTTTCCCCAGCTCGGGCCGCAGCCGCCCTGGCCGTCGTCGAAGCTCGGATTCGGCACCAAGTTGCCGGTGCCCGCGTCCGTACCCGTGCCTGTGTCGTTCGCGTTCGTCTCCTGCGTCGCGTCGACGGGCGGCGCCCCGTCGCTCGTGGCGGGCGACCCGAGGCCATCGAGCGACGTGATCAACGAGCACGCGGTGACGAGCGAGCTCGCCACGACGGCGAGCGTGAGACGACTCATCCCACCATCATAGCGGAAGGAAAAGTCACTGCGTGACGGTGCACGTCAGCGGGAGCGCCGTCTGGTCCTTGTAGTCCTTGCCGGATCGGAACGCCCACCCGAACATCTTGTTGCCGTCGCGGTGGAGCATCGCGCGGGTGTGGTCGCCGTAGAACGTGTAGCCCGACGTGCAGACGCCCGCGTTGCCGGTGATGCGTGTCATGCGCTGCGAGATCGTCATCGTCGTCGCCGGCTTCTTGTCGCCGAAGTCGATCGACGTCGTGACGACCGAGCCGCCGCGCGTGGAGCGCAGCGTCGTCTGCGTGTAGGCGGCCTTCGGATCGCACGGGCCGTCGATCTGCTTGAGATCCACGACCGTCGGCATCGGGAGCTCGTCCGCCGGAGGCGTTCCGATGTTGTAGAGGAGCGCGCCCTCTTTGATGTTCGCGCTGATCCACGGGTGCGTCGCGCCGCGAAGGAGCTGGGCGCGAGGCCACGACGCGTCGGACACGAGCCAGGCGCGCTCGTCCCATTTCCCGCCGTTGTCGTTCGACCAGGCGACCTTCGCCATGTTGTGCGAGTCCGTCGAGAAGAGCATCCACGCGGTGCCCGCGTGCTGCGCCTGCGAGAGCGAAGCGTGCGGCGGCAGCGACAGCCGATCGATCTTGCCGCCGTCCTTGATGAAGAACGCGGGCGTCGAGTCCGTCGACTGATAGAGGAGGCCGCCGCTCACGAGCTGGATCTCGCCGGTGAAGCCGTAGCTCGAGACGCGGAACGACGGCACCTTCGGGAGCGTCGTCTTCGTCACGCGACCGGTCTCGAGCGAGAAGGCCGCGAGCTCGATGTCGATCGTCTGCGGGCCCTTCGAGTAGCGCGCGGCGACGTAGCCGTCGAGCAGGGCGCGCTGCGAGCTCTGTCGCGTCACGTCCTTCGGCGCGGCGGGCAAGGTGTCGAGCAGCGTCTCCTTGCGGACGCCGTTCTTGCCGCCGATCGTGAGCGTCGTCTTTCCGGCGTTCTCCTCGTGGAGGTACCAGAAGACGTCCTTCGACTCGTTCACCGCGTCGAACGACGGCACGCTCGGCACCTTCGTACCCGTCGCGCCGGCCTTGCACGCGATCGTCATGCGCGGCGGAGCACCGGCGACGTCCTCGCGCGGATCGTCCGGCTCGGCATCGTCCTCCGAAGGCGCCGTCGTCGAGGCGTTCACGACCTGCGCGTTCGAGCCCGTTTGATTCGGCAGATCCCAGCCGAGACGCTGCGCTTCGTTCGCGATGCAGCCGCCGTCCGAGCACTCCGGCCCGCTCGCGCCGTTCGCCGCGATGCGCGTCCACGTCGCGCCTGCGTCCGCAGTCTCCCAGCCGGAAGCGTCGCCGTTCATGATGACGCCACGCGCGCCCGCGATCGCGAGCGACGACAGGCTCGAGTCGACTTCGACCGTCTTCGGCACCCACATCGTCGGGAGCTCTTTGCCCGTCACGTCGCGTCGCTCGATCATGAGGACGTTCTTGTCCGGATCGATGCGGAACACGTGGAGCGTGCCGTCGCTCGTCACGGCGATGCGCGTGTGCTCGTGGTAGCTCGTCTTGATCGGCTTCGCGATCGGCGTGAACTTGTTCGACGACATCGGCGACTCGTACACGGTCGGGTTGCCGCTCTCGGTGAGGCCGATGACGTAGACCTTGTCGTGCGCCTCGTCGAACGCGAAGCGCCGCGGGCGGAACTCCTGCGTGAAGAGCAGATCGTCGAACGTCTGCCCATTCGCGACGCGGATCTTTCCGGCGCTGCACGTGTGCGTGTCGCCGAAGTCGCCGCAGAGACCGGGCACGAACGCCCAGCCCTTCGGGCCCACCGCGAGCGACTCGCGATCGACGGTCGTGTCGCCTTGGAGCTTGGCGCCTTCTTTCCACGTCGCGCCGCCGTCGGAGCTCGTCACGATCGTCGAGGTCGGCGTGTTCTCGTCCGCGTCCCCGTCCGTCCGCAGCGCGACGATGTTCTGCCCGTACGCGGAGACTTGGCCGTCGTAACCTTGCCGCGAGGAGAGCTCCTTGACGGTGGCGTAGTTGCCGGGCTTGTCGCCGAGGCGCGTCGAGCGGAAGCGCACCTGCTCCTTCTTCGCGCCGTCGGTCTTGCGCGTGAACTCGTAGACGCGATCGCCCGCGAGGAACTTCGTCGTCTCGACGTCCTCTTCCTCTTCGGGCGTGCTCGGCGTCACGGCGAGCGTCGAGAGGAGCTTCGGCGACTCGTTCGTCGCGACGAGCGCGTCACCTTGAAGCTTCGAGTAGTGGCGATCGTAGCCGGAGACGAAGAACCCACCGCTCACGTCGTCCGTCGGCCTGCCTGCGCCGAGGGGCGGCGCCTTCGCAGGCTTCCACGTCGCGCCGTCGTCGTGCGTCACGAAGACGCGCTGCGGAACGTGGATGATCACGCCGCTCCCGTCGTGCCCCATGTCCATGGAGACGACGTGACCGAAGAGCTTGTTCTGCGTGTACTCCGTCGGCGACCACGTCGTGCCGTTGTCGGTCGTGCGCAGCATGCGACCGTCCTTGAGGAGCGTCACCGCCGACGACTTGCCCGTCGCGAGGTGCTCGACCTTCACCTTGTCGGTCGCCGGACCTTTGCGAATCACGAACTGCCCGAGCGGATCGTGCGAGACGTACGCGTCGGCGCCGTCCGACATGAAGACGAACGTGCTCGGATCCGCGCGCCACGCGCCGACGAGCGAGTCCGGGATCAGGTACTGCGAGTCGGTCGCGTTCTCGCCCTTCACGATCTCGCGGCGGCCTTGATCGCCGATGAGAAGAATCGAACCGTCGCCGAGATCGATCTTGTCCTTCACGCCCGTGAGCGGCGACGGAAAGAACCAACGCGCGCCGGGATTCGGCGGCGGCTTCGATGCGACGGACGCGATCGGCTTCGGTGTGCTCATCACCGGCGCTTCCCCACCACACGCAAACAGAACGATCGCCCCCAGTGCCAGCCCTCTTCTCATGGGCGACGTTCTTACACCGCGACACGCGATCTCACCTATGGAATCGACGGGATGCGCGCAGGCGCTGTCGACGTTCCTGGGAGTCGTTGACACGCAGAAAAGCGGGTGGGACGATTCCAGCGTGGGCCGAAAATTCTTTGCTTTTTGGGGCGTCTGCACTGCTCTGGTCATCGCGGCGTGCGGCGGTGGTCACGCAAACTTCGACGGCGGCACCGATGACGCATCGGTGAGCGACGGGACGACGCAAGACGTTCAGTTCGGATTCGACGTCAATGGAAGCGATCAAGACGCTTCGTGCACGACGTGCTCTTCCGATCTGCATTACGTCCTCGAGTGCGGATCCAACAACGTCGTCCAGACGTGCACCGGCACCACCGGCTGCGGGCCAGGCGGTTGCATCGACGCGTGTCAGGCCGCGGGCGCGAGCAAGAGCTCCATCGGCTGCGACTACTACGCCATCCCGCCCGATGCATGGACGCACGGCAGCTGCTTCGCGGCGTTCGTCGCGAACAACTGGGGCTCCGACATGAAGGTCACGCTGCACTACAAGGGCAGCACGATCGACGCGACGCCGTACTCGTACGTTCCGAAAGGCAGCGGCACCTCGATCACGTATCAAGCGATTCCGAGCACCGGCATTCCCGCGGGCGGCATGGCGGTCGTCTTCATCAACCAGGTGGCGAGCAGCGACATCTATTACGTCGCCTGTCCGTCCGGCGTGAAGGTCGCGATCACGAACGCCGACGTGGCGTCGAAGCAGACGAGCAAAGGCAACGCGGTCGAGATCGAGACGAGCGTCCCGGCGACGCTCTACGACATCTATCCGTACAACGGACAGCTCTCGTACATGCCGAGCGCGACGCTCCTTTTGCCGACGACGGCGTGGGACACGAACTTCGTCGCGACGACGATGAGCGAGGATCCTTCGACGGGCACGACCGGACAGGTCCCCGGCATCGACTTCGTCGCGCAGCAGGACGGCACGCAAATCACGCTGCTTCCGACGACGAACATCACCGCCGCGAACGGCGTCGCAGGCGCGACCAAGAACACGCCCGTCATCTACAACCTCAACAAGGGCGAGCAGCTCCGCATCATGCAACCCACCGACACGTCGGGGATCGATCTGTCGGGGAGCATCGTGCAGTCGAACTACCCGATCGGCGTGTGGGGCGAGCACTTCTGCATGACGAACAGCGATCTGCCCGGCGAGTGGCGCATGGTCGGCGCGGTCGACGGCACGACGCTCTCGTACGACCCGCCCGTGACCGGTGCCCCCACGACGCTCAAGCAGGGTCAGCTCGTGAAGTTCAACGCCGGAACGACGCCGTTCCGCGTGAAGGCGCAAGACAACGTTCACCCGTTCTATCTCGCCGCGTATCGACCCGGCGGCGACTGCGACGCGGCACACCAAGAGCTTCTCCCGATCAAGGCGCTCGGCACCGAGTACGTCGCCGTGCCGAACGACTCGACGAACGAGACCGGCGGCCCGGAGACGGTGAACGTCGTCGCGCCCGCGGAGTATCTCACCTCGTACACGTTCTTCACGGATCCGACCTTCAGCTACACCGATCTCGCGCTCGTCCGCGTGAAGGCGTCCGACAACACGTTCAAGGACGTGACGCTCGACTGCATCACGGGGCCGATCACGGGCTGGAAGGCCGTCGGCACCGGCGGGCAGTACCAGTACGCGCACATCTTCGTGCAGCAAGGTCACCAGCCCGTCGGCAAGTGCGACAACGGTCTGCACACGATCTCGAGCCCGGGCCAGATCGGAATCACGGTTTGGGGCTACGACAGCGCGTCGAGCTACGCGTATCCCGCAGGCGCGAGCGTCCAACCGATCAACACCGTCGTCGTTCCGCCGACGCCGCACTGAAAACGGAACGAACATGACCAAGCGCGCGTGGGTCCTCATCGCATCCGTGTGCTCGCTCGTCGCGGCATGCGCCGTCGGCTCCCAGCTCCCCGTCGATGACGGCGGCGGCCCCGACACCTCCACGTCTTCGGACAGCGGCCCGACGAACGACGCCACGAAGTCGGACGGCGGCGCGTGCACGGCTCCGCTCATTCACTGCGCAGGAACGGAAGCCGGCGTCTGCACCGACTTGAAGACGAGCATCGATCACTGCGGCACGTGCGGCACCACATGCACGGTCGCCGACGCGAGCGCGCTCGAGGCCGGCAGCGGCAACCCCGACTCTGGCGTCCCGCCCACCGACGCTGGCACGCCGCTCGGCCCGTTCTGGTCCGTCGGCTCGCCTTCGTGCGATTCCGGCTCGTGCGCGGTGAGCTGCCCGCAGTCGATGTCGCTCTGCAGCGACGGCATTTGTTACGACACGCAGAACTACCACGACAACTGCGGCACCTGCGGGAGCGCTTGCCAGTCGACGGAGTACTGCGCGCTCGGCCACTGCTGCGCGACCGGCACCGAGTGGTGCGGCTCGTCGTGCATCGACGTCCTCCACGACTCGAACAACTGCGGCCAGTGCGGCCACAAGTGCGGAACGAATCTCTCGTGCGGCAACGGCACGTGCACCTCGTCGTTCACCGTCGACGTCTTCCCTTCGACGGGCACGCTCTACGATCCCGGAAACAACAGCTACTGGAGCGCGCGCTACTACACGATGACGTTCGCGTCGTCGCAGACGATCGCCGGCATCGCGTGGAAGGTGAACATGGCCTCCACGGATTATTTCTACGGTGAGATCTGGGACCCGAACAATACGTCGACGCCGCTCGCGAAGGGCACGGCCGTCTACGGGTCGGGCTCGGAGCAGTTCTACAACTCGCCCATCAGCTACACCGTGTCGGCGAACAAGGCGTACCTCGTCGGGATTTACATGTCGAACCCGAACGACGTCTTCCCGCGCAAGGACACGCCGTCGTATCCGTTCACCGTCACCGATCAGCTCGGCAACATCACGATCTCCGCGTGCTGGTCCACGAGCACGACGAACACGGACATCTTCCCGACGTCCACGAACTACTGGGCGCCGTACCTGCGGCTCACGATCCAGTAGCTTTCTAGCGCGTGTCGAGGAGCTCCGCGGCCTTCACCGGCGGCGGAGGATTCGCACCGACGGCGACGTCCGGGTTCTTGCCGAGGATCGACGCCGCGCATCTCTGATCGAACCACTCGACGAACTGCGCGCGCGATGTCTCTCGGAGCGCGCACGCGGCGGCGCAATCGGCGTTCTCTTCGCGACACCCGCTCGGGCGCCCAGAAACGATACCGGGCGGGGCGCTCGTCTGCTGCGCGGGTGCCGCTTGCGGAATGCACGCGACGACGAAGACGAGGACCGCGGCCTTCATGGCGATCTCAGCGTACACGATTGCAAACGACGGTGGCGCCCGCGCGGCACGCCTTGTCGAACGCCGCCTTCGCCGCAGCGGGATCGCGATGGAACGTCTTGCCGCTCCCCTGCGGAACGCGCACCGCGTGCTCGTGGATGTATCCGGCGATCGCGCACGAGTTCCTCGTCTCCGCGTCGCGATCGCACGCCGCGACCCAATCCTTCGCGAAGTGCCCGAGCGTGTTGCAGCCGGCCATGCTCCCTTCGAGGCACGCGCACTGCGACAGCTCGAGGAGCTTCTCGCCCGTCTCCGCCGTCTCGCCTTGTTTGTCGAGCTCTGCGGCCTGCTCGTAACAGGTTTGCGGATCGTCGCAGGGGCACGTGAGGTGCGTCGGATCGTTCGGATCGTATCCGGTCACTTGCGTGCCACACGCGATCGGCACGATCGCGACGATGAGGGCTCTCACCAGGCAAACGATACCCCGCAGCGCGACTGTCAAGGCATTGAAGAGCCGATTTTCGGTCGCACGTTGTAGGAATGACCGGCGAGCCACCAAGCAATCAGTGGGTTCCGCTTCCTGCTCCGCCCGCGGCGCCATACACGCCGATGCCGCTCCCGGCGTCACCGCAGCAACGCAAGGACGACGCAGCGGCCGTCACGATCTTCGTGCTCGGGATCTTGGGGATTGTGTTCTGCGCGTTGTTCGCGCCATTCGCCTGGATCAAAGGCGCGAGCTACCGAACGACGTGCCGCATCCTTGGCATTCCGCCGAACGGCCTCGCGACCGCGGGTTGGGTGCTCGGAATCGTCGGCACCGTGATGATGCTCTTGATGGTCCTCTTCATCGTGGCGATGCAGTGGTCGATGCGCTCGCCCCCGTGAATCAGTCGAATCAGTCGAAGCCCGCGTCGAAGATCGTCTGCGGGCACTGCTTGCCGGCGAACGCGTAACACGTCTCGGTTTGCTCGTCGCAGCACCAGCGATCGATCGGCCCGATGTCCGGGCACTGCTGCTCGCATTTGAAGTTGTGCTTGCAAGTGATGTTGCAATCCGGCGGAGGCGGAGGCCCTCCATCGATCGGAGGCGGCGGAGGCTGTGCGTCGTCCGGCGGAGGCGGCGGCGGCGGAGGCGGAGGCGGCGGCGGCGGCGTGATGTCCGCGCTCACGTCGGGAAGCGTGGCGTCGAACGGCGTCGCGTCGGGGATGCTCGCGTCGTCTTCTTCGCCGCCGTTTGGAATGTCCGTGCGCGCGCCGCACGCGACGATGATCGAAAGACAAGCGAATGCAAAAGCCCTGCGAAGCACGCGCGCATCATACAGCGCCCTGTTAGGCTCGCGGTGATGAAGATTCGGGGTTCGTGCGTGTGTGGTGCGGTCGCGTTCGAGATCGAGGAGCCGTTCGTCGCCTTCCAGTATTGCCACTGCAGCCGTTGCCGGAAGAAGTCGGGCTCGGCGCACTGCGCCAACGCGTTCGTCCCGCACGCCCAGTTCGCGTGGCTGCGCGGCGAAGATCACGTCGGCAAGTTCGACCTCGAAGGTACGCGATGGTCGAGCGCGTTCTGCAAGACGTGCGGATGCGCGGCGCCATGGCTCAATCGCACCGGCTCCACGTTCCTCGTGCCCGCCGGCGCGCTCGATGAAGCCATCACCGACAAACCGCGCCGCAACATCCACTTCGCGTCACGCGCCGCGTGGTACGTCCACGCCTCCACGCTCGAGACGTTCGAAGCCCTCCCATGACGGCGCGCGAAGATCTCGCCCGCTTCATCGCGAAGTTCGACCCGGCGATCGCCAAGAAGGCGCGAGCGTCGGTCGCGGCTCTTCGCAAGCTCCTGCCCGGCCTGAACCTCCTCGTCTACGACAACTACAACGCCCTCGCGATCGCCTTCGCGCCCACCGAGCGCGCCTCCGACGCCATTCTCTCGATCGCGCTCTACCCGCGCTGGGTCAGCCTCTTCCTCGTCGGCGGTCAGAAGCTCGCCGATCCGAAGAAGCTCCTCCGCGGCAGCGGCGCGACGATGCGCCACGTCGTCCTCGACGACGTCTCGGTCGACACGCCCGCCGTTCGCGCCTTGATCCGCGCTGCGGTGAAGCTGTCGCACCACGAAATGCCGAAGACGCGCGGCAAGATCCTCATCAAGGCCGTCGTCAAAAAACAGCGCCCGCGCCGATGATCATCGGGAACAAGATCGCGTTCGAGAAGAACAGCAACCACGCCGCAAACCATTTGCTCGGCAGCCCCATCGTCGTGCCGACGGAGAGCACGATCGACGCGTTCGGCGTCATCGCACGCAAGAAGTCCCGCGTCGTCGTGGCGCTCTACACGAACCGCCCGATGACGCTCGTCGCCTCGATCGAGCCCACCCAT
>Ga0207677_10001634_pt1 | contig 11898 bp, 11 predicted proteins | sample KBSMisM42_FD_184311 | JGI IMG/M metagenome (GOLD analysis project Ga0207677, IMG submission 184311) | Miscanthus rhizosphere microbial communities from Kellogg Biological Station, Michigan, USA - KBS Miscanthus M4-2 (SPAdes) (version 2) | ecosystem: Host-associated > Plants > Roots >...
CACCGGCGGGACAAGCTCGGCGACGGTCCAGGCGCCATCGATGCGTTCAGCGGCGCGGTGAAGCTCCGCCCGAGCGACTCCGACACGCGCGGCGCGCTCGCCGAATTGCTGATCGCGAAGGGGGACGTCCCCGCGGCGATCGGCGAGCTCGAGCTCACCGCGGCCGGCGCGCCGACGCGCGCGCAGACGTACCGTCGTTTGTTCGAGGTCCATACGAAGCGCGGCAACCACGATCGCGCGTTCCTCGCGGCGCTCGCGCTCGAAGAGCTCGGCGCGGCCGACATGGATCATCAGCTTTTGATCGATCAGATGCGCCCCGAAGGCGCGCTCAAGCCGGTGGCGGCGCTCGACGATTCGGCGTGGGACGTTCGCCTACGCGCGCCCGGTCACGACGCGATCCTCGAAGCGATGATGGCGGCGATCTCACCGGCCGCGGTGAAGGCGAAGATCGACGAGCTGACCGCGTCGCGAAAGCTCGGCGAGCTGCCCCAACAAGCGAAGCAAGACAAGACGAGCACCGTCACGGTCGTGCGCGCCTTCGTATGGGCGAGCACCGTCCTCGGCATCACGACACCCGAAATCTACGTCTTGCCCGAGGTGCCTGGCGGCGTGGCTGCCGCTCAAGTCGCGATCCCATCGACGGGCGTCGGGCCCGAGGTCTTGCGCAACCTCACGCTCGCCGATCTCGTCTTCGTCGTCGCGCGGCACCTCACGTACTACCGCACCGAGCACTATCCGCTCGTCTTCTATCCGACGCTTCCGGAGCTCACGACGCTCTTCTTCGCCGCGCTGAAGATCGCGCTCCCCGAAGTTCCGATCCCCGCGGGCGACGCCGTCGCGAAGCTTCGCAAGCGCATCGCCGCGCACATCACGCCCGAAGAACGAAAGTCGCTCGTGGAGGCCGCCAAGAAATTCGAAGAGGCCGGAGGACGCGTCGATCTCGGCGTATGGATCAAGAGCGTCGAGCTCACCGCGAACCGCGCGGGCCTCGTCCTCTCCGGCGATTTCCACGCAGCGATGAAGCGCATCAAAGGCGAAAAACGCGGCATCGCCGACGTCACGAACGAGGAGCGCCGCCTCGATCTCGTCGGCTACCTCGCCGCTGCAGGTCACGCCGATTTGCGCAAGCAGCTCTACGGCCGCAACCCGTCACAGCGCCCGCCGCCGCCCGCGTCCCAAGTCGCGTAACGCGGTCTCTCGGTCAGGGGCTCCGCCCCCGACACCCCCGCACCCTCGACGCGCTCCGCTGTCGCTCCGCGCGTCTCGAGATCTCCATCGGAGACCATCGTGGTCAAGTCGCGCACCGTCTCGTCCGCGTCTTTTTCTTTCACGCGAGTCTGTTCGTCGCACTTCGCGCGCGCCGCGAGGAGCTTCTCGTCCACTTCTCGCGGACCTTCGAGCGTGCGCTCCACGTCCTTGAGCTCGCGCGCAAACGCGAACGCGTCGCGCGGTCGCTCCGACGGATCCTTCGAGAGCGCGCGCTGCAGGAGCCGCATCAACCCGCTCGGAAGCCCCGCGATCGCCGGCGGCGTCCGCTGAAGCTGCGCGCGAACGATCGCCGACGCACCCGTCGCGTCGTGGAACGGCGAGACGCCCGCGAGCATCTCGTAGAGCACGAGCGCCATCGAGTACACGTCGCTGCGCGGCCCGACGCCTTCGCCTTTGATCTGCTCCGGGCTCGCGTAACGAAGCGTCCCTCCGAGCTTCGCGTTCGCCTCGCCGCGCGGAAGCACGCGCACCACGCCGAAGTCGAGCAGCTTCGGCGTCACGCCGTTGCGGTCCTTGTGAAAGAAGATGTTCTCCGGCTTCAAGTCGCAGTGAACGATCCCGATCTCGTGCACGTGATCGAGCGCGTGCAGCAAATCGACGACCGCCCGCACCGCCGCGCGCGCCGGAATCCGCCCGCCCGCTCGAAGGATCTGCCGGAGCGACGCGCCCTCGAGCTTCTCCATCACGAGGAACGGGAGCGCCTGCTGGTCGTCGGTCACGCCCGCCGTGAACACGCGCACGATGTTCACGTGGTCGATACGCCCGAGGACGCGCGCCTCCTGATGCATCTGCCGGCGCAGCTCGCAGTCGCCACCGAGCTCGCCATGAAGCGTCTTCAGCACGTATGCCCGACCGACCGTGATGTCCTCGACCGCGTACACGCTCCCCATCCCACCGAACGCCAGGAGTCGCTCGACTCGAAAACGGTTCGCGATGACGTGCCCGGGCTCGAAGTGAGTGGCCATGGCCGCCCATCGGCCAGTCCCCACCCGAGTTGCGTCAATTGCACGAAGCCAGCCACCGCAGAAATCCCCTCAAATCCGCGCGCTCGATCCAAACTCGCAAGGTACCTTGCGATCTCCGACGTGGGCCGAAGAAATCAGGGATTTCTTGCGGTGGTTCGGTTCCTGCTCGTCGGGCAAAGGCGGGAGCGGGCGGGTCACCGCTCGAACGTCATGAGGTCGTCGACGAGCTTTTCGGGGGTGGCGGTGCCCTGGACGAGGCGGTTCAAGGCGCCGAAGATGGGGGCGCGGACCTTTCGTTTTTCGGTCCAGGCGACGATTTTCGGAATGAGGTCGACGGCTTCGACGCGCGTGTTGGCCGAAGCGATGGCCTTGTCGAGAGGGGTGCCTTTGGCCAAGGCCGCGCCGACCTTTACTTCGGGGCGCTCTTTTTGGGCGATGCACGCGAGGAGGTCGCCGTAGCCGGCGAGGCCGAAGAGCGTCTTGCCTTCGCCGCCGGCGGCCGCGGCGATGCGGGAGGCTTCGTCCATGCTGCGCGAGATCACCGCCGAGACGAGGCCGGGGCTCATGTCGAGGGCTTGGGCGTAGCCGATGCCGAGCGCGAGGCAGCCGACCATCGCGGAGGCCCACTCGAGGCCGTGCAAATCGTTTGTAGAATACACGCGACACGTGCGGGACCCGAACGCGGCGGAGACGGCCTGGTTGACCTCCTCGTAGGGCGAGCCGCACATGAGGACGCCGGGCTTGCCTGCGAGGAGATCTTCGGTGAGCGCGGGGCCGCCGAGCGCGCCGAGGCGACGGGCGGGTGTCTCGCGGCGGACGACTTCGGCGATCGTGGCGAGGCCGCCGTCGTGCGACTCGAGGCCGCGCACGCCGTGGACGACGAGGTGGCGTCCGTCGACGTGATCGCCGAGATGGCGGCTGACCTCGGCCGCGACGTTCGACGGAACGGTGAGCACGAGCAGGCGCGCGTGCTTCGCGGCCGTCGCGAGATCCTTCGTGAGCGCGACGTCCTTCGGCGCTTTCACTTCGCCGCGTCGCGAGAACAACATCGTCTGGCTCCCGGCGCGTGCTGCAGCTGCCGCGAGCGCGAGGCCCCACGTCCCCGCACCGATGATCGTGACCGTCATCCTCGCGAACGTACCATCGCGGGAAGCCGCGGAGCAGATTAGGGGTTCAGTTGAACGAGGCGGCTGTCGCGACCGAGGCTGTGCTCCAGACGAACACGGGCTGTTCGGGCCTCGATACGCGCGTTCAAGAGCGACAGGCGCGCGCGCGTGAGCTCCGTCTCCGCGTCCGTGAGCGTCGTCGAGTTGACGCGCCCAGCCTTGAAGAGCTCGCGCGCGACGCGCACGGCTTCACGCGCCGAAGCGAGCTGCTTCTCCGTCGAGCCGACGGCGAAATCCGCTTCCTGCACGGACTGAAACGACTGCGTCACCTCGATCGCGACGCCGTCGCGGATCACCTGCTTCTGCGCGAGGAGGTTCGCCGCGCGGCTCTCGAAATCGGCGGCGCCCGCGAGCGCCGTCGGGATGTCGTTCGGGCTCCACGTGATGCGCGCGCCCACGTCCCACGTCGGCGTGAACGTGTCCGTCTGCGGGAAGATGCGCTGGTTCGGGTTCGCGATCACGCCATCGGCGAACGCCGTCACGATCGGATAGGCGCCCGCGCGCTGCACCTTCGCGGCCTGGCGCGCGCTCTCCGCGTTCGCGTCGATGCTGCGAACCTCGAAGCGCTGCGACTGCGCCTCGTTGATGAGCGCCGCGAGGTTGCCTTGCACGCTCGGCAGCGCCGCCGCGTCGAGCGTCTCGCCCGAGACCACCGGCGTCGCGTCGTCGACGTGCATCGCGATGCGGAGCTGCTTCTCCGAGAGATCGAGGAGGTTCTGCGCCTGCACGACGACGAGCTCCGACGACGCCACGGCCGTCTCTCCACGAAGCACATCGACCTGCGTCGCGTTGCCGGCCGTCGCCAGGTTTCGCGTGTCCGTCAGATGCGTCTTCTGATCTTCGAGCGCGAGCTTCGCGACGATGACCGTGCCCTTCGCGCGGAGCCAGTTGTAGAACGCGATCTTTCCGTCCGCGGCCGACTTCGTCTTCGCCGACGCGACGTCGTACTTCGCAGCGTCGCGCGCGTGCGTCGCCGCCGTGTAGTTCTGGTTGATGCGCAGGAAGTAGTCGCTGATCGGAACCGTGATCGTCGCTTGCAGCAAATAGTTGTTGAGGAGGATCGGAAACGAGAGCGGCGTCGTGATGAGCTGGTTGAAGTCCGTGATCGGGGTCCCGGGCGGCGTCTTCGCGCCGACGAGCGTACCCAGGGTGGGCGGCGTCAGCTCCGAGAGGCGCGTGTAGCTCGCGACCGTGGTCAGGCGCGGAAGGAACGCGGCCCATGCCGCATCGACCCGCGCCGCAGCCCCACGCAACGTCTGTTCGGCGGCCTTCGCCTGGTAGCTCGTCTCGGCCGCTCGCTTGCCGACCGCGTCCGCGGACAGGCCGTTCGCCTCGCCTTTGAGGGTCGTTTCGTCGTCCGGCGCCTTCAGCTCCTGCGCGAACGCCGTCGCAGGGACGAGACAAAGGACAAGAGCAGCAAAACCACCCACTTTTCGCGAAGCGACTGAGCGCGGCATGCGCGCGAACTTAGGGCCGATCGGTCAGGACCACCATTGCAACTCTTGCGGGTTAGCATTTCTTCGCAGTTGCACATCGATGCGGGAGCCATTAGGTTTCCGCGCCCCTCCTATCCCTCGGAGGGCATTCGAAAGAAGTCCGTCATGCAAGAAGGCATTCACCCGAACTACCCCGCCGCGCGCGTTACCTGCGCATGTGGCGCCACCTTCGTGACGCGTTCGACGCGCGGCGATTTCCAGATCGACGTCTGCTCGAAGTGCCACCCGTTCTACACGGGCACGATGAAGCTCATCGACACGGCAGGCCGCGTCGACCGCTTCCGCAAGCGTTACGAGCAGAAGAAGCCCGCCGCTGGCGCGAAGTCCGCTGCAGCTGCTGCTCCGGCTGAAGCGCCGCAGGCCGCAGAAGCGGCTCCCGCTCCGGCTGCCGAAGAGCCGAAGCCCGAGTCCTGATCGATCTGATCGGCTTGCGCTGATCGAAGGCGCGCCGCATCCTGAGTCGGAACATGGAACCGGCGCGTCCTTACATCGGCGGCCAAGCCGTCCTCGAGGGTGTGATGATGCGCTCGCCGGGCTCGTTCGCCGTCGTCGTGCGTCGTCGCGACGGCTCGCTGAACGTACGCGAGCGCGTCATGTCCGGCGGTCGCACGGGCATCTCGAAGCTCCCGTTCTTCCGCGGCGTGGCGTCGCTCGTCGAGTCGCTCCGGCTCGGCAGTGAAGCGCTCAAGTTCTCCGCCGACCTGATGCAGAAGGATTTCGACGTTCCCGTCGTCTCCTCGCTTCTGTCGATCATTCGCGCGATCGGCTTCCAGCTCTTCTTGCTCTCGACGAGCGAGGCAGAGCCGCCCCCGCAACAAGCCGAGAAGAAGGGCATCGGCCCGATGCTCGTCATCATGGTGCTCTTCCTGATCGCGCTGCCGCAGCTCGCCGCGGCGGGAATCATGAAGCTCCTCCACGTAGACTGGCCCGTCACGTCGGTGCACTTCCAGGCACTCACGGGCGGCGTGAAGCTCGCAATCGTGCTCGGCTACTTGCTCCTGATCCGGCGCATGGCCGACATTCGGCGCGTGTTCCAGTATCACGGCGCCGAGCACAAGACGATTTCGACCTACGAAGCGAACGAGCCGCTCGACGTCGAGCACGCCCGCGCGAAGACGACGCTCCACCCGCGCTGCGGCACCACGTTCCTCGTGATGGTCGTCATCATCTCGGTGTTCCTCTTCTCGATCCTCGGCGCGGTGCTCGGCGCGTTCCTTCCGCCGACGCTCACGGGCTCGAAGCTGCTCGACAACGTCGTCTTCTTGCTGTTGAAGCTTCCGGCGCTGCCGATCCTCGCGGCGGTGACGTTCGAGATCCAGCGCATCTTCGCGCGCTACTGCACGACGGGCCCGCTCCGCGTGCTTCTGGTGCCGGGCTTCCTCGTCCAGAAGATCACGACGATCGAGCCGGACGATTCGCAGCTCGAGGTCGCGCTCGCGTCGTTGCGCGCCACCCTCTTCCGCGAGCGCGGTGAGGCTGGCAAAGGCAAGCGCGACGTGACGTTCCCGTCGTACCAAGTGATGGCCGCGGCCGCGACGCTTCGAGGTTGACGATGCTCCCCCGAGAGCGCCTGGAGCAGCTCGCCAAACGCTTCGGCCAGATCGACGACATGCTCTGCAACCCGAGCGCGGACATCGATCTGAACAAGCTCTACAAAGAGCGCGCGCAGATCGAGCCGCTCGTGCAGGCGTTCGACAAATACAAAGGCCTCGAGAAGCGCATCGCGGAGGACGAAGCCGCGCTCGGCGATCCCGAGCTGCGCGAGCTCGCGGAGATGGAGCTGCCGGAGCTGCAGGCGGAGCGCAAATCGCTCGAAGCCTCGATGCGGGTCCTTCTCCTTCCGAAAGATCCGAACGACTCGAAGAACACGATCCTCGAGATTCGTCAGGGCGAAGGCGGCGAAGAAGCCGCGCTCTTCGCGGCGGATCTGTTTCGGATGTACGGCCGCTACGCCGAGACGCGCGGGTGGAAGATCGAGATCCTCTCGATGAGCGACGCGGCGGCAGGCGGCATCAAAGAGGTCATCGCGTCGGTCATCGGCAAGGACGTCTACGGCGAGCTCCGCTTCGAAGGTGGTGTTCACCGCGTGCAGCGCGTCCCGGCGACCGAAGCGCAAGGTCGCATCCACACGTCGACGGCGACGGTCGCGGTTCTTCCGGAGGCGGAAGACGTGGACGTGCAGATCGACGAGAAAGATCTCGAGATCAGCATCGCGGCGAGCGGCGGCCCGGGCGGGCAAGGCGTCAACACGACGAACAGCGCGGTTCAGATCCAGCACAAGCCGACGGGCATCATCGTCAAATGCCAGGACGAGCGCTCGCAGCTGAAGAACAAGGCGAAGGCGCTCAAGGTCCTTCGCGCGCGCCTCCTCGACATCGAGCGCGAGAAGGCCGAGAAGGCGGAGTCGGCGGCGCGAAAATCGATGGTGTCGACGGGCGAGCGCAGCCAGAAAATCCGCACGTACAACTACCCGCAGAATCGCGTCAGCGATCACCGGATCAAGCTCACGATCAACAAGCTCGATCGCATCATCGAGGGCGACATCGGCGAGATCATCACGGCGCTCCGTACGCACCGCCAGGCCGAGCTCTTGCACGAGGCCGGTCTTGGCGAAGCTCCCAAGATGGGCAGCGACGCCGATGCGTGATCTCGAGGCGCTCACGGCCGCGATGGCGACGGTGCCGCTGCTCTACTCGCGCAATCGTTTGTTCACGCTCTTCAAGGAGCCCATCGTGCGTCGCGCCCGCGTGCGCGCGCGTCTCGTTCGAAGCCTCGTGCGCTTCATCGGCCGCACGGACGCCGAGGTCGATCTCGCGCGCCTCGATGATCGCGTCCGCGTCGGTTATCGCATCCCGCGGCTTCGGCTCTCGCGCAGCGTGACGCTCACGGACTTCGAGGTCGCGATCCTGCGCACGCTCCTTTCGAAGGGCCCGCATCCGGCCTCGCTCGCGCTCGCGGACGACGATCGCACGCGCGTCGACGCAGCGCTCGCGCGCTTGCCGAAGGAAGCGGTATCGTCGGTCGCATGACCGACTGCCTCTTCTGCAAGATCGTCGCGAAAGAAATCCCCGGAACGGTCGTCGCGGAGAACGAGCACGCCGTCGCGTTCCGCGACATTCACCCGGGCGCGCCGACGCACGTCCTCGTCGTTCCGCGCAAGCACGTCGTCAACTTGAACGACGCCGCGGATGATCACGAGCTCGTCGGCCGCGTGCTGCAGCTCGCGCGCGACGTCGCGAAGAGCGAGGGCCTCGCCGACAAAGGCTATCGCGTCGTCATGAACAACGGCGCGGGCGTCGGGCAGAGCGTCTTCCACCTGCACGTGCACGTGCTCGGCGGACGCGCGATGTCGTGGCCTCCGGGGTGAAAATCCCACGTGAACGTTGACGTGCTCGTGAACGTGAACGTGAACGCTCATCCAATCGAAGCAGAATATTGAAGTCCTTGGAGCGCCGCGGCGCGACGTGTGCCGCATCGCCGCTTCGTTTTTGCAGGAGCACGAAGGACGCGCGGGCGGACATCTTCAGACAAGAAGAAGATCGTTCACGTTCACGTTAATAATCGTCGACGTCGAGCACGCCGGACTCGATCGCCACGGCGATGATGCGAAGCGCTTCGATACGAGGCATCGACGCGAGATCGGCGAGGTCGTCGATCGACGTGCGGCCATCGACGCGCGAGAGCAAGAACGCGGTGCGCGCGTCGAGCCCTTCGATCTGCTCGAGCGGCACGCGCAAGACGACGGCGCGCTCGAGCGGGAGCTGCTTCGCGATCTGATTCTCGAGCAGCGTGCGGCACTCTTCGACGAAGAGCCTCGCGTCCGCGTGCGTCGGGTGGCTCGCGACGAAGCGCTCGCCGAGATCGACGGCGCGCCCGTAGTCGCGAACGAAGAACGCTCGCTTCATCTGCGCGTAGACTTCGGCCCACGCCTCGGCGACCGGTACGACGCCGCTCGACTCACCATCGACGACCGCATCCATCTCGGGAAGCGTTTCCGGAGGAAGGCGAGGCTTGACCATCGATACACATGGAAGCTGATCCATGGCGTGCGTCACCTAAAAAATAGGCTCAAACGCGTGTTTTGATGGCGTCGTAAAGGCGGCGTTCGTCGTCCGTCATGTCGACGATTCGTTCACTTCGTCTCGGCCCGAACGACGGCGGCGTCTCCGCCGCAGGACGCAGGATGTTTCCCGCCGCGTCCTTGCGGTGTACGCGAAGCCAGACCGATTCGATGTGGACGAACCGTCCACCCATGCCGAGCACGAGCGACAGCAAGTCGGGACCGACCGCGCGGCGCGGCGCCGGTCGCATGCTGAATTCGCTCGTCGTGATGCCCGCGACGAGATGGTCGGCGGGATCGAGCCACGCGCTTCGAGCGCCCTCGGCGCCTGACTCGAGCCATGCGGCGACCGTCGTGTCCGGAATGGGATCGACGTCGAGCGTGAGCGAGTCCTTGGCGAGCGCGATCTCGAGGTCGGCGAGTCGCTCCGACCCGCGAGCGTGGACGAGGAGGCTCTCGTGATCGAGCTGGATCACGGCTGCAGCGCTCCCGGGTTGAGGATGCCGTGGGGGTCGAACGCACGTTTGAGCGCGTGCTGCATCTCGAGGCCGCCGCGTCCGAGCTCGTCGCCGAGGCGCGAAGCCTTCGAGCGGCCGACGCCGTGGTGATGGGCGATCGTGCCGCCGGCTTCGACGGCGGCGGCGAGCGCGTCCCTCCAGATGGCGTCGTAGCGAGCCTCGCACTCGGCGTCCCAGTCCTGTTTCCCTGGCGCCGCGACTCCAGCAAAGGAGAAGTAGATGCAGCAGCCGTCCGGATAGGCGTGGCTCATGTGCGCCATCACGAACGCGCGCTTGCCGATCGCGCGGCGAACGCCATCGTAGAGCGCTTCGAGGCGAGACCACGTCGCGGCGACCTCCATCGTGTCGACGAAGAGGCCTTGCGCGAAGAGCGGCGATTGCCGGTAACTCACCGAATAACGATGGGCGAGCCATTTGCGCGCAGGGCCTTCGCCTTCGTACTTGCCGGTTCTCTCCGCGATGGCGCGCGCGCGTGCGACCTCGCTCCACACGCCTTCGTCTTGGCCGTCGAAGATCGCGACGACGAGCGCGCCGCCGAGGGCGACGTTCGCCGCGCGCGAATCGAGGAGGTCGCCGATCGCTTGCGGTCGCTTGAGAATCACGCGAAGCGCGGCCGTGCCGCGTCCCGGTTTGCGATGCCCCGATCGCTTGCGCGCCTTGCCGCTCCGCGCGAGGACCGAGTCGAACGGATCGTAGAGGCGCAAGACGGCCGGGCGAAGGCCCGACTGGAACATCTCGCGCATCGTCTCCCAACCTTCGCGCATCGAGGGCATCGACCACGACGCAAAGCCACGCACGGTGGGCGCGCGATGCAATCGAAGCTGCGCCGCCGTCACGATCGCGAGCGTGCCTTCGCTGCCGATGATCGCGGGGACGAGGCTCGGCCCGTAGGGGCGATGAACGAGCCGGACGATCTCGCCGGTGCCGGTGACGCACTCGAGCGCGAGCACCATGTCCTCGATCTTCCCGTAACGCCCAGAAGCTTGGCCTGCGCTTCGCGCCGCGACCCAGCCGCCGACGGTGCTGCACAAGATCGACGAGGGGAAGTGTCCGAGCGTGAGGCCTTCGCGCTCGAGCGTCTCCTCGAACGGCAGACCCATCGCGCCGGCTTCGACCGTCACGGTCTTCTTCGCCTTGTCGATTTCACGAATCGCGGACAAGCGCTTCAAATCGACGACGAGCGTTTGCGGAGTCGGGAGCACACCCGCACACACGCCGCTGCCTGCGCCGAATGGAACGAGCGCGACACGACGCTCGGCGGCCCATCGAACGACGCGCGCGACCTCTTCCGTCGATCGAGGCCAAACTACGGCCTTCGGCGCGTGCGTGGCCACATTTCCCGACCGCACCGCCATGTGATGGCGCGGCCAAAGGTCGCGCGAGTAGAACGCGAGGTCTGCCGGATCCGAGCTGAGCAACGTCGAGTTTGGGAAGTCTCGAAGCTCTTCCATCCGCGCGAAACGTACATACCAAATGCCGCCGGTATGAGGCGATGTTATGCTGGCCCACTAATCCGCTTTTTGGCGAGGGGTACCGATGACGATGGGTTCGATGAGCGCCGGTGACGAGCACTTGCCCAAACCGGGTGAGGTGCTCAACGGCAAGTACAAGATCGAAAAGATCATCGGCAAAGGCGGGATGGGCGCCGTGCTCTCTGCGCAGCACGAGCTGCTCGGCGAGCGCATCGCGATCAAGTTCTTGCTCGGCGAGATCGCGCAGAACCCCGAGGCCGTCGCGCGTTTCAACAACGAAGCGAAGAACGCGTTCAAGATTCAGAGCGACCACGTGTGCCGCATCATGGACGTCGGCACCGAGCGCGGCATGCCGTTCATGGTGATGGAGTTCCTCAACGGCGAGGACCTGTCGCAAATTCTGGAGAAGCGCGGCGCGTTCCCCGTCGAAGAGGCAGTCGACTACGTGCTTCAAGCGCTCGAAGCGATCGCGCAGGCGCACGCGTTCGGCATCGTCCACCGCGACTTGAAGCCGGCGAACTTGTTCCTGCACAAGCGCTCGGACGGCTCGCAGATCGTGAAGGTCCTCGACTTCGGCATCGCGAAGGCGAACACGCTGGGCGACGCCGGTGGAAACCACAACCTCACGTCGACGAAGTCGATGCTCGGCTCGCCGCTTTACATGTCGCCGGAGCAGCTGCGTTCGGCGAAGAACGTCGACGCGCGCGCGGACATCTGGGCGCTCGGCGTCATCTTGTACGAGCTCCTCACCGGCACCGTGCCGTTCAACGGCGAGACGCTCGGCGAGCTCTTCATCGCGATTTTGGAGCAGCCGCCGCCGCCGGTCTCGCACAAGCGCCCGGACGTGCCGCAGGTCCTGAGCGACGCGGTGATGCGTTGCTTGATGCGTGACATCAACCAGCGCTTCTTGAACGTCGCCGAGCTCGCGCAGGCCCTCGCGCCCTGTGCGCCC
>Ga0207677_10001635_pt1 | contig 11877 bp, 12 predicted proteins | sample KBSMisM42_FD_184311 | JGI IMG/M metagenome (GOLD analysis project Ga0207677, IMG submission 184311) | Miscanthus rhizosphere microbial communities from Kellogg Biological Station, Michigan, USA - KBS Miscanthus M4-2 (SPAdes) (version 2) | ecosystem: Host-associated > Plants > Roots >...
GGTCGTCCTCATCCTCAGCCTCAAGCTGCGCGCCGTCCCGCTCGAGGAGGCGGCACAGACGGCCACCGCCGGGCTCGTCACCCTGATCCCGGAGGGCCTCGTCCTGCTGATGAGCGTCACCTTCGCGGTCGCCGCGAAACACCTGGCCAGACGGGACACGCTGGTCCAGCAGATGAGCGCGACCGAGAGCCTCGCCTCGGTCGACACGGTCTGCGTCGACAAGACGGGAACGCTGACGGCCGGCGAGCTGCGGCTGGCCGGGGTCGAGTACGCCGACGGGGTCGACCCGAAGTCCGGGGCGGCGGCGCTGGGCCGCTTCGCCGCCAGCGCCGGCGACCGCAACCAGACCCTGGAGACGATCGCCGGTGAGTTCCCGGGCAAGCCGGGGACGGTGCGGGGCGAGGTGCCCTTCTCCTCGGAGTGGAAGTGGAGCGGCGTCTCGCTCGACGGCGGCTCCGGCGCGACCTACGTGCTTGGGGCGCCCGACATCCTCGCCGAGTCGGGGGCGCTGACCCTGCCGCCGCGGCTGGCCGAGAAGCTGAAGGAGGAGACGGCCGCGGGGCGGCGCGTCGTCGCCTTCGGCGAGACCGGCGAGGCGCTGCCGGATGACCCCGCCGCCGGTAAGGCGCCGGCGATGAGGCCGCTGGCGCTGGTCGTGCTGGAGGAGACGCTGCGGGAGGACGCCGCCGAGACGATCGCCTACATGCGCGAGGAGGAAGTCGACCTGAAGCTGATCTCCGGCGACGCCGCGGCGACCGTGACCGCGGTCGCCTACGCCGTCGGCGTGCCGCAGGACGCCGGTGTGATCGAGGGGCCGGACCTGCCCGAAAACGAGGAGGGCCTGGCGCGGGCGGCGACCGAGAACACGATCTTCTGCCGGATCAAGCCCGAGCAGAAGAAATCATTGGTCGGGTCATTGGTCGGGGCGGGGCGCTACGTGGCGATGATCGGCGACGGGGTCAACGACGTGCCGGCGCTGAAGCGGGCGCGGATGGCCGTGGCGATGGGCTCGGGGACGCAGGTGACCAAAGGCGTCGCCGACGTCGTCCTGCTCAAAGACCAGTTCTCGCGGCTGCCGGAGGCGATCGGCCAGGGACGGCGGATCGCCCGCAACATCCACCGCCTCGGCCGCCTCTACATGACGAAGACGGTCTACGCGGCGACGCTGATCCTGCTGGTCGCGGTCCCGGGCTTCGTCTTCCCCTTCCTGCCGCGGCACCTGACCGTGGCGGCGCTGCTGACGATCGGGATCCCCTCCTTCGCCCTGGCGCTGATGCCCTCGGAGGGGCCGCTCTACCGCGGCCGCCTGCTGCGGGCGCTGGCCGCCTTCGCCGTCCCGGCGGGCGTCGCCACCGCGCTCGCCTCGATCCTCTCCTTCTTCCTCGTCGACACCGTCGCCGGCGGCACCCTCGCCGAGGGCAGGACGGCGGCGACCTCGACCCTGATCGCGGTCGGCCTCGCCTTCATCCTCCTGCTCGAGCGCGGCCCCGGCCGCGAGCACATCGCGATCCAGAGCAACATGCTGGCGATGGTCCTGGCGCTCGGCGGCGCCTACGCCGGCATCCTCGCCCTCCCCTTCCTGCGCGAATTCTTCGACCTCGTCCTGCTCGGGCCGGGCGAATGGTTCCTCGTCTTCCTCTCGGTCGCGATCGGCCTCACCATCGCCAGCGTGATGTGGAAACTGCCCCAGATCGAACGCCTCGAAGTCCCAGAGGACGCCTGACCGGCGCACTTCGGCGTCCTCGTCGCTCACGTGCAGAGCACGCTCGCTCCTGCGTCCTTGAATTGCTTGGTCATTCGCCCTCTGGGCCAGTCGAGGGTAGTGTTTTTTTGACTTAGGGCCATGGAGCAGCGGGTATCCGGTGCCTACCGTGCGTCAATGGCGACGACTTTGAGACCGGCCCGTCCTTTCCGCGGCGCCGACGAGTACCCGCTGGAAGCGGGGAACTTCGACGAGGCGTTCGCCGCGACCGGGGCTCCGCGCCCTCCCTACGCGGAGCTGCTCGACGCGCTCGCGCGGTGCGACCTGGCAGCACTGCGCGAGCGCGTCCGGTCCAACGTCGAGGCAGCGGGACTGCAGTTCGGGCCGGGGCGGGAGATCGCCGTCGACCCGGTCCCGCGGCTGATCGAGGCGGCCGAGTGGGAGGTGGTCGAGGCAGGGCTGCGTCAGCGGGCGCGGGCGCTCAACGCCTTCTTGGTCGACGCCTACGGGCCGCAGCGGATCTTCGACGCCGGGGTGGTGCCGCGGCGCCTGCTCGAGACCTCCGAGGGCTTTGAGCCGGCGATGCGCGGGCTGATCGACCCGGCGCTGCCGCCGGCGACGGTCGCCGGGCTCGACCTGATCCGCGACGAGGAGGGCGTGCTGCGGGTGCTCGAGGACAACCTGCGAATGCCCTCCGGCGCCTGCTACGCGTTCGCGGTGCGGGACGTGGTCGCGCCGGAGCTGGAGGTCGACCTGCGCCCGCGCGAGCTCGACGCCGGTTACCTCGCGGCGATGCGGGAGGCGATCCTCGCCATACCTTCCGGCGGGCGCAGCGAGCCCGCCGCCGTGATCCTCTCCGACGGTCCCGTGAACGGCGCCTGGTATGAGCACGAGCGCCTCGGCCGCGAGCTCGGGCTGCCGGTGGTGACCCCGGACCAGCTCGAGGTCAGCCGCGGCAGGCTCTTCGCCCGGCGGGGACGTGACCGCGAGCAGGTCGACGTCATCTACCGCCGCCTCGACGAGGACCGGCTCTGCGAGCCCGACGGCTCCCCCACCGCCCTCGGCGAGCTGCTGCTGCCGGCCCTGCGCTCGGGACGGCTGCGCTGCGCCAACGCCTTCGGCACCGGCCTCGCCGACGACAAGCTCGCCCACGCCTACGTCGAGCGGATGATCGAGTTCTACCTCGGCGAGGAGCCGCGGCTGCGCTCGGTCCCCAGCTTCGACCTCTCCGACGAGGGGGAACGGGAGATGGCGCTGGAGCGGCTCGAGGGGCTGGTGATCAAGCCGCGGGGCGGCTTCGGCGGCCACGGGGTGACGATCATGCCGCGGGCGACCGAGCCGCAGCGCCGGCGGGCGATCGGGCTGCTGCGCCGCCGGCCCGAGCACTTCATCGCCCAGGAGACGGTGGAGATCTCCAGCCACCCGACCGTCTGCGGCGCCGGGCTGCAGCCGCGCCGGGTCGACCTGCGCCCGTTCGTCGTCAGCGGCCCCGGCGGCGAGACGGCGATGGCCGGCGGCCTGACGCGGTTCGCGCAGGGGGCCGGCGAGATGGTCGTCAACAGCTCCCAGGGCGGTGGCTGCAAGGACACCTGGGTGATCGCGGAGGAACAATCTTGAAGCGGCGTTCGTTAGCTTCGCTGCAGATGAGACCCCTGATCGGAGTCACGACTTCCGAGGTGCGGGCCCCCGAGCGGGCCACGCCGATCCCCGAGGGCGAGCCGCGGGTCCGCGAGCTGGCGCTCGGGCTCACCTACCTGCGCGCGGTCGAGGAGGCCGGCGGCCTGCCGCTGGTGATCCCGCTGATGGACGAGGCGGCGATCGAGCCGCTGCTCGACCGGCTCGACGGGATCTGCCTCTCCGGCGGCCCCGACCTCGACCCGACGAACTACGGCGCCGATCCCCATGCCGAACTGGGCCCGACCGAGCCCGACCTCGACAGCTTCGAGCTCGGCGTCGCCCGCTGCGCCGACGCCCGCGAGCTGCCGATCCTGGCGATCTGCCGCGGTACCCAGGCGCTCAACGTCGTCCGCGGCGGCGTCCTCCACCAGCACCTGCCCGAGGTCTCCGAGGTGATCCCCCACCGGCAGATAACGCCAGGGACCGAGACCAGCCACCCGGTCGAGATCGAGCCGGGCAGCCGCCTCGCGCGGGCCCTCGGTTACGAGGAGCTGCAGGTCGCCGACGCGCTCGACGTCAACTCCTTCCACCACCAGGCGATCGACCGGCTCGGCGACGGGCTGGAGGTGACCGCGCGGGCGCCCGACGGGACGATCGAGGCGATCGAGGACCCGAGCCGGGAGTTCCTGATCGGGGTCCAGTGGCACGCCGAGACCCTGGTCCATCGCCCGTACGAGAAGAGCCTCTTCGGCAGCTTCGTCGAGGTCTGCCGCAACGAGGCCGGGGGTGCCCGGCGCCGCAACGGCCGCGAGGTGGCGTGAGCGAGGGGGCCGGCACCCTGCCGGCCTGGGCGAGCTGGGCCGAGCCGCACGAGCTCGGCCCCTATACGGTCGGGATCGAGGAGGAGGTGATGCTCCTCGACGAGGTCAGCTGGGCGCTGGCGCACCGGATCGACTCGGTGCTGCCGCGGCTGACCGGACGGGACTCGAGCTTCACGGCGGAGACGCACGGCTCGGCGCTGGAGATCCAGACGGGCGTCCACGCGACGATCGCCGGCGCGACCGAGGAGCTGGGGGCGCTGCGGCGCGAGCTGGCGGAGACGCTGGCGCCGCTCTCGATGCGGGCGGCGAGCGCCGGCACCCACCCCTTCGCCGTCTGGCAGGAGATCGTCGTCTCCGCCGGCGAGCGCTACCAGTTCGTCTACGGCTCGATGCGGGAGCTGGCGCGGCGCGAGCCGACCTTCGGCCTCCACGTCCACGTCGCCGTCCCCGACGCCGCCGACGCGATCCACGCCGCCAACCGGCTCCGCACCCACATCCCGCTGCTGCTGGCGCTCTCGGTCAACTCGCCCTTCTGGCAGGGCCGCGACACCGGCCTCGCCTCGGCGCGGACGCCGCTCTTCCAGGCTTTCCCGCGGGTCGGGATCCCGCGCGCCTTCGAGGACTACGCCGACTACGCCGAGTCGGTCGACGTGCTGATCCGCTCCGGCGCGGTGCCGGAGCCGACCTTCCTCTGGTGGGACGTGCGGCCACAGCCCCGCTTCGGCACCGTCGAGGTGCGGATCATGGACGCGCAGACGAAGCTCGGCGAGACCGCGGCGATCGCGGCGCTGGTCCAGTGCATCGTCCGGGCGGAGATCGAGGGGGGCACCCACCACGAACGCTGGATGCCGCAGGAGGTGCTCTCCGAGAACCGCTTCCTCGCCGCCCGCGACGGGATGGACGCGGAGCTGATCGAGCCCGAGCTCGAGCGCCGGGTGCCGGCCCGGGAGCTGCTCGCCGACCTGGTCACGATCTGCCGGCCGCACGCCCAGGACCTCGGCTGCGAGGCGGAGCTCGATCGGGTGCCGGAGCTGGGGGCGCGGACCGGCGCCCAGCGCCAGATCGACCTGGCGCGCTCGCTGGAGTCGCTGCCGCGGGTCGTCGGCTTCCTCGCCAACGACTTCCTCGCGCGCAGCTAATCGCCTGGCGGCAGGACGAACTGACTGACGATCAGGTTGGCGGCGAAGCGCGGCTCCTTGCCCTCGCGGCGGCGCTCGATCCGGACCTCGATCACGACCGTGCTCTTGCCGACGTGCAGGGGCTCGGCTTTGGCCTCGATCTCGTCGCCGAGGACTCCGGCGGCGAAGACGTTCAGCTTCAGCTCGATCGTCGTGAAGTTGTGGCCCGGAGGGATGCAGCGAAAGGTCGACCAGGCGGCGACGGTGTCGCCGAGCGCGGTCCAGACGCCGCCGTGAACGAACCCGCCCGGGTGCAGGTGGCGCTGGTCGACGACGATGCTGCCGCGGGCGTGGGAGTCCTCAACCTCTAGCGGCTCGATCCCGAGGTCGCCGGGGAAGCTGCCGGGGAGAAATGCCCGGACCGACTCCGGGGTGATCATCGAGCTCGGGTGCGGGGCGTCGCTCATCGCGGCGGCAGCCTATTCGGGATCGAGGCCGAACCCCTCGAGCCCGTGGTCGCCGTAGGGCTCGTCGCGCTCGCGCACGGCCTCGCGGAAGCCCGACTCGGCGGCACGGCGGACGAAGGCATGGCCCTCCTCGGTGTGGCGGGTGATGCCGTCGAAGAAGGTGCCGAGAACCTGGGTCTGGGTCAGCCCCTGGGCGTGGACGGTCTGGTTGACCAGCAGCTTCATCATCACCAGCTGGTTGATCGGCATCCGGGCGACGCGCTCGAGCAGGCGCTCGAAGCGCTCGTCGAGCCGGTCGGCTGGCGCCGCCTCGGTGGCGAGGCCCCACTCCGCCGCCTCGGCCCCGGTCAGCGAGTCGCCGGTGAGGAGCAGGCGCTTGGCCCGCATCGGCCCCAGTCGGCTCGCCCACATCGCCGTCGTCGGCGAGCCCCAGACGCGGGCCGGCGGGTAGCCGATCTTGGCGTCCTCGGCGATCACCAGCAGGTCCGAGCAGAGGGCCATGTCGGTGCCACCGGCGACGCAGTAGCCGTGGACCTTGCAGAGGACCGGCTTCTCGGAGTGGAAGAGGCTCATGAAGCCGCGGACATTGCGGCTCATGAACTGGTAGTCGGTGACCGGATCCCAGTTCGACTCCGGCGCGTGGTTGGCGCCGATCACGGCGGGGTCGAGCGGCGAGCCGGGCGGCGACGCGCTCCCCTCCCCCAGCTCGCTCATGTCGCCCTCGGCGGAGGCGACGAGGTCGTAACCGCCGCAGAAGCCGGTGCCGTTGCCGGCCAGGGCGATCGCGTGCACCTCGGGGTCGAGGTTGGCCCGCTCGACGCACTCGGCCAGCTCGACCGGCATCTGCGCGGTGATCCCGTTCCCCCGCTCGGGCCTATTCAAAGTGAGACGGGCGACTCTGTCGCCCGTCTCATAAATCAACGTCTCCATTTTTCGACCCTACGCCCTCTGAGGTCAGCTGACCAAGCAGTTCAAGGACGCAGGGAGCGCCGCGTGCTCTGCACGCAAGCGACCGAGGACGCCGAAATGCGCCGGTCAGATGGCCTCAGAGCCGCTCTACCAGCATTGCCTTGCCCTGCCCGCCCGCTACGCACATGGTCTCGAGGCCGACCTGCTTGTCGTCGGTCTCGAGCACGTTCAGAAGCGTCCCCATGATCCGGGCGCCGGTCATCCCGAACGGGTGGCCGAGGGCGATCGCGCCGCCGTGGGTGTTGAGCTTGTCTTCGTCGATCCCGCATTCGGCCATGATCGGGATCACCTGGGCGGCGAAGGCCTCGTTCAGCTCGACCCGGTCGACATCGCCGATCGACATCCCGGCGCGGTCGAGGACCTTCTTGATCGCGCCGATCGGGGCGACGCCCATCAGCTCCGGCTCGTTGCCGTGGGTGGCGGCGGTGATGATCCGGGCGCGCGGGGTGAGACCGAGCTCCTTGGCCTTGGTGTCGCTCATCAGCAGCACCGCGGCGGCGCCGTCGTTGAGAGGGCAGGAGTTGCCGGCGGTGACGCCGCCGCCGCCGAAGGCCTCCGGCAGTTCGGAGAGCTTCTCCAGGGTCGAGGAGGCGCGGGGGCCGTCGTCCTTGCTGACCTCGGTGCCGTCCTCGAGCTTGACCGGGACGATCTCGCGGTCGAAGAAGCCGTCTTCCTGGGACTTCACGGCGAGTTCCTGGGAGCGCTGCGCGAACTTGTCCATGTCGGCGCGGCTGACCTCGTACTTCTTGGCGACGTTGACCGCGGTCAGACCCATGTCGATGTAGGCGTTGGGCTGGCCGTTCTCGCCGATCAGGTTGGGGTTGCGGTCGTCGGCGCCGGCGGGCTCGGTGCGCTCGTTGAAGCGGCTCACCCACTCGACCCCGACGGCGAGGTAGGCGTCGCCCTCGCCGGCCTTGATCGCGTTGCCGGCGTGGCGGATCGCGTCGAGGCTGGAGGAGCAGTAGCGGGAGACGGTGACCCCGTTGACCTCCTGCGGCAGCTTCTCGCTGAGCAGGGAGATGATGCGGGCGATGTTGAAGGCCTCGAGGCCCTGCGGCATGCCGACGCCGCAGAAGACGTCTTCGATCAGGGCCGGGTCGACGCCGGGGTTGCGCTCGAGCAGCTGGTCGACCACGAAGGCGCCCATCTCCTCGGGCCGCAGCTGGGCCAGCGAGCCCTTGAAGGCACGGCCGATCGGCGTGCGGATGGTGTCGACGATGACTGCTTCGGGCATTCCTTATCTCCTTGAAGGCTTGGAAGGGCTTGAGACTGCGGGGGCAGGGTAGTTGACGCTGACCGCGGGCGTTTTGTGCGGATTCGCACAATGTCAGGCGGCAGCGTCATGGACCTGCGTTACATTCGCCTCAATCCACCTCGCCCGGAAGGCGAGATTTGCCGTTCGGCGGCAAAGAAAGGAGGGCCCTTTCATGCCTGAGGGTTACTGCGTCAAAGAGCGCAAGAAGGTCGAGATCAAAGACGCCAAACAGGTGACGATGAAGAACGGTCGCCCGGCGATCCAGGGTGTCTGCCCGGATTGCGGGACGAAAATCTTCAAGATCGGAAAACTCGAATAGGGCCCTCCCCAGGGGGTATTTGAACCCGGCACTGCCGGGGAGCGTATGCCGGGTCGGATGATCCAGCTTGGAACTTCGACCCGGGGCGCGCTCAGCCGCGAACGCGATGTCCGCGAGGCCTACGCCGCCCACTCCGGTGAGCTGTACGGCTTCGCGGTCCGTTCGCTGGGCGACTCCGGCCTCGCCGAAGAGGCGGTGCAGGAGACTTTTGTCCGTGCCTGGCGCGCGGGCGAGCGCTTCGATCCGAAGATCGGCTCGCTGCGGACCTGGCTCTTCGCGATCCTCCGCAACGTCGTCATCGACCTCGGGCGGGCGCGGTCGGTGCGGCCCGGCGTCGCCGAGGGCGGGATCGAGCCGAGCGTCGAGCCGCTCGACGAGGCGCTGACCGCCTGGCAGGTCGAGGAGGCGATGCGGCGGATCGGCGATGACCACCGGCGGGTGATCGTCGAGACCTATTACCGCGGCCGGCCCTACGCCGAGGTGGCGGAGGAGCTGGGAGTGCCGGAGGGAACCGTGAAGAGCCGCGTCTACTACGGGCTGCGGGCGCTGCGGGTCGTGCTTGAGGAGATGGGCTATGAAGACTAGGAACGACTGCCGCGAGTGGCGCGAGCTGCTGGGGGCCTACGCCCTCGGGCACCTGGAGGGCGACGAGCGGGCCGGGCTGGAGGCGCACCTGGACGGCTGCGCCCAGTGCCGGGCCGAGCTGGCTTCCCTGGAGCCGGTGGCGCTGATGCTCCCCCACGCCGACCCGGCGCGGTTCGGGCCGGCGCCGCAGCCGCCGCCGGAGCTTGGGCAGCGAGTCGCGGCGACGATCGCGGCGGAGCGCGAGCGGGGCGAGAAGCGCCGGCGGCGCCGCTTCGGCGGCTTCGCGCTCGGCGGCGCGGCGGCGGCGGCGGTCGCCGCGGTCCTGCTCCTCTTCGTCTTCGGCGGCGGCGAGCAGAGCGCGCAGCCAGAGCAGCAGGTCAGGTTCGCCGGTCTTCCCGCGGGCATCGCGATCGACGCGACGCTGAAGCCCCACGCCTACGGCACCGAGATCCACATGTACGTGCACGGGGTGCCGTCGGGCACCCTCTGCCGGGTCTGGCTGCGGGGGCCGAACGGCGCTTCGTATCCCGCCGGGACCTTCCGCTACCGCTGGGGAGACGACTCCGACGCGGTCCTCAGCTCGGCCCTCGACCTCTCGCGCACGCGGGAGATCGTCGTCGACACCGGCAAGCGGACCTTCGTCGCACCGGTCAATTCGCCGGTCGCGGCGCTGCAGATCAGACACAAGGAGGAAGCGACGTGAGCAGGATCATCTATGTGCTCGCCTTGGTTGTCGTGCTGGCGCTGGCGGTAGCCGGTTGCGGCGGCGGCAGCGATTCGAGCAGCGGCAGCGCCTACGGCGGCAAGAGCGGTGGTGGCGGCAGCGAGCCCGCCGCGGCCAAGGAAAGCGGCGAATCGGGCTCGAAAGGCGGGTATGGCGAAGGCGCCGAAACCTCGGGCGGCGGAGATGGGATCGTCTCGGCCGCGAAGGTCGGCGACCTGGGGACGATCCTGGTCGATTCCCAAGGCCTCACCCTCTACGACTTCCACAAGGACAAGGGCTCGACCTCGTCCTGCTACGGCGCCTGCGCCGGAGCCTGGCCGCCCCTCCTGACCGAAGGCAATCCGCAGGCGCAGGGCGCAGCCGACCGCAGCATGCTCGGCACGACCAAGCGCAAAGACGGCACGGTCCAGGTCACCTACAACGGCTGGCCCCTCTACACCTACGCCGGCGACCAGAGCCCGGGCGAAGCCAACGGCAACGACATCGACCAGTTCGGCGCCGAGTGGTACGCCCTGATGCCGAACGGCCAAGAGCCCGAGGACTGAGCCAAGCTTCAGAGAGAGCATTCAGGCCAGGCCAGCAGTCCCGTGGTTCCTTAGTCCGCTATGCCAGGACAAAAGAACCACGGGACCAAGCGGTCGAGGTCACAGGGTCGAATCGCGGACAAGGCGACGGCCCAGGGCGGAGTCGTCTCACTCGATCAACTTAGAGGCGAGGGCGTCTCGCGCAGGCGGGCCGCAGAGCGGGCGCAGGCAAATTCGCTTCACCGCATTCACCGGGGCGTTTACACGGTCGGGCATCGGGCGGTGTCTCGACAGACGATCCTGCGGGGGGTGCTGCTGGCCTGTGGCGAGGGGGCGGTGATCTCGCATGGGACGGCAGCGGCGTTTCATCGGCTCTGGGACGAGGCGCCGCGCCTGATCGACGTGACCGTCCCGGTTGAGGCCGGGCGGAAGATCGACGGGATCCGGTGCCGACGTTGCCGGTATCCGCAGCCGGAAGAGCTTGAGGTCATCCACGGGGTGGCCGTGACGACTGCCGCTCGGACGCTGATCGACCTCGCAGGGATGGTCAGCCTACCTACGCTCAAGAAGACGGTCGGGCGGGCGGCGATCCGCAGGAAGCTCGACCTACAGGCCGTCGACGTCTCCATCCACTACGCGAAGCGGCGGCGGGGGCTGCGGTCGCTCGAGCTCGCCCTCCTCCCCTACCGGACCAAGGACGGCAAGGTCCCGGACGTGCGCAGCGACTTCGAGACCCTGATCCTGTCGGAGTTGATTGATGTCGGGCTGCCGCGACCCCGGGCCAACGCGTGGCTGCATATCGACGAAGAGCGCTTTCTCATCGACTTCCTCTGGGAGGACCAGAAGGTGATCGTCGAAACCGACGGCCGCGAGACGCATGAGACCCCGGAGGCCTTCCAGAACGACCGGCGCCGTGACCAGTTCTTCGCTTCAGCCGGCTACCGCGCGTTCCGGGTCACCTGGGACCAGATCCATTCCGAACGTGCGGCCGTTCTCCGCCGGATCAGCCGCGCCTTGAAAGCGTAGGTCCGTTCCGTGGTTCCTTTCGGACCCTCAGCGACCCAAAGGAACCACGCGTCGGATCAGTCTTCGCTGACGCCGCTGAGCTTGGCGCGCTTGCGGTAGGCGAGCGAGGGCGGGACGAGCTCGCGGATCTCGGCGAGGAGGCGGGCCGAGAGGGCGCCCGGGTCCTCGTCGGGCCGGGGCTGGCCGCCGACCGGGTCGAAGAAGCGGAGGCGGATACGGGGGCGCCGGGGGAAGCCGGTGAGGTCGCTGGTGCCCTCGATCGCGACCAGGGTGACGTGGGCCTCCGGGACCTCGAGCGCCAGGCGGCCGACGCCGCTGCGGGCGCGCAGGACCTTGCCCTTTGAGCGGGTGCCCTCGGGGAAGACGCCGATGCAGGCGCCGGCGCGGAGGGTCTCGATCGCTTTCGCCAGAGCGTCTTTGTCCCCCTTGCCGCGCTGGATCGGAATCTGCCCCATGCCGTTGAGGATCGGCCCGAGGCCGCGCACCTCCCAGAGCTCGGATTTGGCGAGGGCGCGGATCTGCCGACGCCTGAAGGCAGCGATCCCGACCATCACCGGGTCCCAGTGGCTGTCGTGATTGCCGAGGATCAGCAGCGGGCCCTGCTCGGGTATCGACTCCAGCCCCTCGACCTGCAGCCGGCCCCACCGGGCAACCGGCCGGGTGACGGTCATCGCCACGCTGTAGGTGCGGGTCCGCTCGCGCATCGGACGGGAGTTCTACGCGTTTGCGGCTTTCCGCGCTCAGCCGCCG
>Ga0207677_10001648_pt1 | contig 11820 bp, 16 predicted proteins | sample KBSMisM42_FD_184311 | JGI IMG/M metagenome (GOLD analysis project Ga0207677, IMG submission 184311) | Miscanthus rhizosphere microbial communities from Kellogg Biological Station, Michigan, USA - KBS Miscanthus M4-2 (SPAdes) (version 2) | ecosystem: Host-associated > Plants > Roots >...
ATCCATGAAGACGAGGACCTCGCTACTATGGCAATAGCCAACGGATGCTCCGCATTCGTTCTCAAATCGCAGCTCGCCCAAGACTTAGGTTTTGCCGTTGAAGAAGCTCTTGCCGGAAGAAAATTCATTTCCGCTCCCTTCCGTTAGAAAATGCCTGTTAGGCCGCTTCTTTCGTCAGGAAGCGTAGGGTGCGAAGAGCACCATCGATGTCTTCAAATTCTCTCTTGGTCAACGGCTCTTCCTGTTCCGACAACCGCCTGCGAATTGCAGCCTGGGCCACTTCAATTCGACGCAGGACCTTGTGTGGGTCGGTCTCCAAGAGCGCGTCTTTGTACGCATCCCGCCAAGTTTCGCTCATACTGCACCACAAACCTTACGGCCACTAGAAAAGTCAGAAAACTGTAACAACATGAAGTCGCAAGAAAGTGTGCCCATTCCCAACCCGCAACTCCGTTGAATTACTTCCCGTCAGTTCATTGATCGAACGTGGTTCGCTCGGCTCGAACTTCTGTCAGTTCTAACAGTCACACTGTGCATCGAGCCTCGTTTAAAGGAATCGAAGGGTGCGCTAGCGTGCACTTCCGCGCATTCCACGGCCTGCGGGGTTTTTCGGCCATGAAGTTCAGGGGAAGGGATATGAGAGTTTTCATCAACGTCCTTACTTTTGCGGTGTTGGCCACCGCGTCCTGTCTCGCGCGAAACAAGACCGACGTGTTGGTGATGAAGAACGGCGATCGAATGACCTGTGAGATCAAGGGCCTGGAGGCGGGGGTTCTTTATGTCAGCTTCGATTACATCGATGGAACAAGCTCTGTGGATTGGTCGAAAGTTGCCCGCCTGGAAAGCAGTCAACTGTTTCTCGTTAAAACGGTCGACGGTTCTGTGTATACCGGAGCCCTGAAAACTTCTGAGGCGTCGGCGGGGCGGCCCGTAAAAATTCAGATTATTGAAGCTCCTGAGCGCGAGTCCACGCTTGACCGAACGCAGATCGTGCAAATGCTTGCGACCTCTGAAAGGTTCTGGAAGAGATTTAACGGCGCAGTGAACTTCGGCGTGATCTATTCCAAGGGTAATCAATCCACTCAGTACAGCTTGGGATCGCAGACGGAATACGTTCGAGAACGATGGGGTGCTGGGGTCACCTACGATTCCAGCCTGTCATCCAGCAAGGACGTCAATGCTTCAACTCGAAATTCCGTCAACTTCAACTTCTTCCACTTGTTACCGACGAAGAATTGGTTCTATGCCGCGATTGGTGGCTTGCTCCAGAGTTCGGTTCAAGGCATTGTGCTGCAGAGCACGGTTGGCGGCGGCGTGGGTCGCTATCTCAAAAATTCGAACCGCGCAACAATTACGGTTTGGGGAGGCGGAGCATGGCAGAGCACCGACTATCAGCCATTGGGCATACCTCGCGACCAGGAGAATGTTGCCACTGCGTTGATTTACGCTGAAGGGAAGTTTTTCAAGTTCAGCAAGACGAACCTCACCGTGAACGCGATGCTGCTACCGGCTTTGTCAGATCCAGGTCGCATTCGTTTCAATACTAACGCTTCTTACTACGTGAAGCTTCTCCGTGATCTGAAATGGAATGTATCGTTTTATGGTAATTGGGATAACCGCCCTCCGGTTGGGTTTTCAGGCAGCGACTATGGAACAAGTTCAGGGCTCAGCTGGACATTCGGACTGAAATGAGCAAGTGACGTTTTCCTATGGGAGGCGATGTCCGAGGTAACCGGTCCTTAGAAGCGAATCGTTGGCCCGAAAGTTAGGCGGAAATTGTGATGGGTCCCGGAATCCCAGTAGATCTCATCACCGGCATCGACTCGAATGCCAAGCGGTCCTGCGTGAAACCCGATCCCCCCTCCGGGATAGAAGACTCCTTCCGTGAACGTCGGGAGCGAAGATGTCGATGTGGTCACAATGATCGGCGTTCCCGCAACAGTCTGGATGGTTTGTTCGGGTCCATAGCGGTTGGCACCACCCTTAAAGAATAGAAAGAAGCTTCCGCCTGCGGTCTGCAACTTCAAACCACCGTTCATGTGCAGGATGCCAAGCCTGCTATTGGTCAAGGTGGCAGAAGCACTCGACGCAACGAGCACAAAACTTGCGTACTTCACGTCATACGCGGTCTCAAACTCAGCCTGCAAGAATCGGTGCAAGTTGATGTTCACCCGACCGCCGGCACCAAAAGCGTTTTCGGGAAATCCAGGAACGTTGGGTCGGCCGTAGCCAACAAACCCACCGAGCTCGACGTGCTGCGCTGGCAACGGTCGTGCGAATAATGCCGATATAAGGAGCACGGCGATTGGTAGCGACGGGTTGGCAATTCTTTGACTCATCAGGGAAGATTACTTAACTGAGTAACCCTTCGGTTCCATACAGGCCGCAAACGCACGGCGCAGAGCGTCGGTGCCCTGCTGTTGTTGGGCTGCTTGTTGTTCTTGCTCTTCCTTTTTGGCCTGCTTTTTCGCCTGCCGTCTTTTGTGAGCTCCAGCCATTGCGCCTCCGGTAGCTCCGATAGCAGCACCTTGGCCTGCATCTCCTGCGATCGCGCCAATCGCGGCACCGGCAGCAGCGCCTTTTGCGGTTCCCCCTGCTACAGGAGCTCCTTTCTTCTGCGAGGAGGAGTCTTGAGCAGTCTCAGTCGGTGGCTGATTTGCGGCTGCGGACTGTGCCCACTGGAAACACTGCTGTTCCTCAGACTGTTGCTGCTGGGGAGACTGCCCTTTGGCTGGATAAACGAAGACCTGCAGCTGCTTTGCTGGATCTCCGGTATTCGCAGGCGTCGCCTGCCCATTTCCCTGTGGCGGCGTTGTTGTTGAACTTTGCTGCGCAGAAGGCACCTGCGTTCCCTGCGCTGGCGGATTTTCCCCGGAAGTGCCGGCGGCTCCGGACTGTGCTGAAGATAGAAGGGAGGCGCAGACGATCGACAAGCTCACTACACAAATCCAAGACTGTCTCACACGCCCCCCAGGGAACCAACGTCACGGGCACATTCGGCTGCAAATAGATTCGTCCGGTCTGACCCGACTGAGGAAGAGGTTGTGTGTGTAGTCCCCATTTCTTGCGCACGAGAATGGAGGAGGAGATTGCACACAGTTTCGAACCAGACCGGACGAGTCCAAGGTAGCTAAACCGTCCTGACAGGGGACACTGTCAAAAGATGAAGCCACATTGCGCCCAGAAAAGCCGCAGCTACCTACGTCAATGTTGTCAGTTGCCGCTGCAAGGCAACTTGCGCACTTTATGCAGAGGAGTTTGGAGACATTATGACCGCTAAATGCCACCTGCTGATTCTCGCCGCCTTGGTAGGGGGGGTGTTCTCGAGGAACGCCCTGCCTCAAGTGCAAATGTCGGTGAATTACCAATACGCGAATCTGGCGTATCCCGGTGCTCTTTTGACTTTGCCGAACGCAATTAATAACGGCGGGATGGTGGTGGGGTCTTATTTTGACTCGTCCAGCAATCAGCACGGATTTCTGTTTCGCGATGGCAAGTTTCACTCGATTGACGTCCCTGGCGCGACTGCGACAGAAGCAATGGGCATCAACGACTTCGGTGACATTGTCGGCGATTACCAATTACCCGGTCCGTTGAACTTTCACGGCTTCATCCGTCATCGCGGCGAGTTTTCAAGGCTCGACGACCCGAACGCGGGGTTTGGCACAAAAGCACTCGCAATCAATAACTCTGGAGTAATTGTGGGCAGTTACGACGATGCTCACGGCTATATTTATCGCAATGGTCAGTTCAAGACCTACGACGCACCACAATTGACGGGCGAAACACCGAATACCCAGCTAAACGGAATCAGCAACTTGGGCTGGATTGCCGGCCAAGTGTTCACCGGCGGGATATGGAGAGGCTTCTGGATTGCAGGAGGCGACTTCGGTTTTCTCGAGTCAGCCCGTGGGGTCGACAGCGAAGTTACCGCTATCAATTCTCATGGCGACATTGTGGGTTGCCACGACTCCAACTCGGGCTTCATTTCGTTTGGGCTCGAACGTAAAGAAGCCAAACAAGGCGTTGCCGAGCCATTCCCAAGGCAACATAGACTCGCATCGTGCACGACCGGAATCAACTACGCTCGAGCAATCGTCGGGGTTTATTTCACGGTCAGCAGACCGTACGGATTTCTCGCGGTGCCAACCATTACATTGATCGCGTCCAGACCACTTGACCACTCTGTACAGACCAATCCCGTGAACCTTGTTGCGACCGCTTCTGGAACGCGCGACATTACCCAGATCCAGGTGTGGGTCAACTACAAACAGGTTTTTCACGTGAATGGCAATAACTTGAATACGACGCTCACTCTTCCAACCGGCCCTAATCAGCGTTTGGTTATTCAAGCTGTAGACTCACAACACAGGACTGCGAAGATCGTCGCGAGTGTAACGGTGCAATAGGCGGGAGTTTTAGACAAATCGACGCTACGAAAATATCCGAAGCCTAGGTCCGTTCGAGGTCATGCTTTCAGTTTTTGGTGTCTCCCTGCTTTGGCTCCGCTTCGGGTCGCCCGACTCGCCGCCTCAAGGTTGGAGCTCCTGGCTTCTGGTAGCTGCCATTTCTCCGGTTTTCGTATTGGTTGAGCTGAAATTTCACCTCTTGAAACTCTGATGTATCCACTTTGTACTCCGGCTTGCTTGGCAGGAAGAGCTCGATTTCCTTCGCCATCTTCTGAATTCTTTCCAGACTCCGAGGATGCGTTCTAAATGCCTCCACAACGCGGTTTCGCTTGGGACCGTCGCCACTCCTCACCCGCTCAAAAAACGCAATGAGCGCCTGGGGATCGTAACCAGCTTTGTAGACATATTGAACACCCAGGAAGTCTGCTTCGGATTCGAAGTTCCTGGAATATTTTTGGGTGGCAAAGGGACTAGCGATGGAGAGTCCCTGCAGGGCAGCGTAGCCGATGGGGCCACCAAGTATGGTTAGAGGGAAAGACGCAATGTCCATCCATTCCTTTCGCGTGCGTACGCGAACCGCATGGCACGCTGCAACATGAGCGATCTCGTGAGCCATGATGGCCGCGAGCTCTGCCTCATTATCGGAGGCAAGAATCGCTCCCGAAGTGAGATACAGGTATCCCCCGGGCAAGGCCAGCGCGTTCACTTCATCAGAATCGATGATCTTAATCTTGAAAGCGATGTGAGCGTCCGAGTTCCGCACGATGTTCTGCCCCAAACTGTCAATATAGGCGGTGACGATTGGATCAAGCACAAAGGGGTTCGTGACGTCGATCTGCCTGGCGTATTTCTTTCCCATTTCCGACTGTTGTTCGAGGCTGTACCAATTCCCCAGGCCTCGACCGCAACCAACATTGCGATCGCCTATTTGTTCCACATCCCGGATGCCATGCTCATGTGTCTGCAACGCTTTCTTCGACGGGGGAGCGGCCGGGAGGGGTGTGGCTCCGGTTTGTGCAAAGGTTACGGAAGCCGATTGGAGAGCGAAAAGGACCACTACGATTAACCTGAAGTGCATGGGGGCACCCCGAAAAGCACACAGTGTGCACCCTTAGGCCTATTCGGCGTCGGGGCTTGACTCAACTGCAATTTCTTACAGGTGAGCCTCCGATCCTCGATCGAAAATTGCTTTCCGACAAAGGATGCCGCCCCCACGAGATTAGCGAACATGCGCCAATCTAGGGACCCTATGTTTGTGCCGGGACAAATCCATTCACCAGAGGTAATCTTTTTTGGTCGCTGGTCCTCGGGGGTTCCTGAAAATGCTGGAAGGATACTTCTATCGTTCAATGTGCGCGCAGAAACGCCGCGGCACTCCTGGCGCGGCACAGGAGTAGCCATGCTCATCGTTTCTTCCGGGAGCAGCGTTTGAAGAAGACAAGGCGGAGCGACTCTTTAGTGTGTACCGAGAATCTCACGCCCCTCGCCTATGAAATTACGACCACCCGGCGGTGGCCTCGCTCTAAACTTAGCGGTCAGCATTACACCTGACGCCGGCTCGGGGTAATGGAAGAACCGGCATCGCGCCAACGGCTCAACTAAGGGAACCAGCCCAGTGGTCTAGTTCCGAGCCGTGAATCGCAGCATGCTCCGCGCATATCCTTCGAAACAGGGGCGTACGCTGCCGGTAGGGAAAGCTACCCCAAAGGTACCCACAGAGTGTGTCGACGGAATGAGTACTCAAGAGCCCATCCCATAGATGTTCCAGGCGAACTGCCCCTTCCTCATTACCGCACCTGAGGAGAGTCGCGGCGCATTCTCCGCAGATCGCGACCCGGCCGGAATCCGGGTTGCCACGATTTGCAGCTTCGAGAACCAGGTCATCAAGCACCTTGGCGCAATGAATAGACTCCGGAACTTCCTTAATCATGATTTTGGATAGGACGTCGACAGAATCACGTTCAATAAGTCTGCCAGCCCTTGTCACCACTTCGATATCTACGCCGTTGTTGTTCAATTCCCTATCGACCAGCCTGCGATGAAAGTCAGTCGCGATAATGACCACGAGATGCCCTGTCCTCAAAGCCGCTGTGGCGCTTTGAGCGAATCCATGTGCCAAGGCAGCATCATCTTCATAGAACGCCACTTCATGGCGAATCGCGTTGGACTGGGAAGGCGACAGGACCTCGTCCCCATCCGGACTTGAGTGGTCACCTAACGCCGCGGAATCAGGCCACGACGACACCAAACTGGAGCTGATAAATTGCTGGTTCTCGAGAACCTTGCTAACCGCTGCCAACAACTCGCGGCCCACATCAGATTTAACGAGGTAGCCTAGCGCACCGATCTGAAAAGCCTCCTGCGCTATTTCCCAGGAGCGGTTTTCACTTACGAAAAGGACTCTCGCTTTCGGGGCGCATTCTTCGATGAGTTTCAAAGCTTGAAGGCCGCTCAATTTTGGTAAACCGACATCAAGGAGGATCAGCTCCGGCTGTAGTTCCTGAGCTTTTTGTACAGCGTCCAGGCCGTCCGCTGCCTCGCCAACAACCTGTACGATGTGAGTCCTTTCAAGAAGCGACCGCAATACCTGTCGCCACTCCCCAAAGTCGTCCACGATGAGCGCACGAACCCTAGATCGCGTCACAGGCCCCCTGAGCTGAGAACCTACATCGTTTGTCGTCAGGTGCTTCCTGGGGCTGGCATTCCGGAAGGGAAAGTACTAAAGCTGAATTCCCTGCCCTGGCATCGAAGAGCCACCCTCAGCTCTCCTAGGACGCACGACGATGCGCAATAATAGCAGGCATGGGCAGCGTATTCTCACAAAATCTCGCCTCCAAGACCCGAAGATTATGGCGTTAGCAGTAGGCCGTCGCGGGCTCAGCCCTGAGCTGGCACCGGAGAATTATTGAGAGACGGCACAGCAGGAAAGCCAATCTTTGGTGGAGTCCCGCGAATCAACAGAATCGAATTCCGGCCTTTTCTCGGCCAGTCTTGCATGTTGCTCTTGCCACAAGGCAATCCGGATTTTCGCGGCGCTCACTTGGCGCTTCGTCATGATCTTCTCAATGCTCCCACGCGCATCTGCTGCGTCGTTCATGTCTTGCATCGCGGCCAGGCTAAACCATTTATAGGCTTCGATGTAGTCGAGCGGTACACCCCGAGCGTTTGCGTACAAGTCCCCCAGGCTAACCTGTGCGAAAGGATTTCCCTTTTCAGCTGAAGCTTTCAACCAACGCGAGCCCTCCGCGAAGTCCTGTTTAACACCTTGGCCTGTGATGTAGAGGTATCCCAGGTTATTTTGTGCTGAAGTGTCCCCTCCTTGTGCTGCAACCGTGAACCACCGAAATCCCTCGCCCGCATCCTTACGAACCCCTTCTCCTCGCACATACATCACGCCGAGTTCATTTTGCGCGCGGGCAAAACCTTGCTGCGCTGCCGCGAGGTGAAATTTGGCCGCACGGCTTAGGTCTCGCTGTAATCCTTGTCCTGTTTGATACATGTATCCAAGCGCGAACTGGGCTGCAGCCAGGCCCTTGCCTGCAGCCCGCCCAAACCATTCAATCGACCGCGAGTTGCTGCGAGTCACTCCCAGTCCAAGGTGGTAGAGCACTCCTAGATCGTTGGCTGCCACCGGGTCCCCCTTCTGGGCCGCTTTGGTATACCAAAGCGCCGCCTGTTCGTAACTTTGAGGTACCCCGCTGCCGAAAGCGTAGGCGTCGCCCAATGCAATCTCTGCCTTGATAAAATTCTGGTCGGCAGACTTTCTGAACCACCTATACGCCTCGGTATCGTTTTTCGGGCCGAGAAGGCCGCCCTGACGGTAAATAGCGCCAACGACAAATTGAGCTTCGGCTTCGCCCGCTTCAGCTCGACGCTGCATATCATCGACCTGCTTCCGCTTGAGGACCATGACCTCGCTGATTCGCGACGTAATGCGCGGAGTAGCATCGCTTTGAGTGAAAGAAAAAGTCGTGATGGATAGCTGCACTAACAAGATAACCAGTGGCAAAATAGCGACTCTCATGATGAACCCGCTCACCAACTGCTCGAACTCATCAGGAATTTTCGCTACTCAGTAGACCCCCGTCATCTGTCAGAGGTGGCAGTTTTGACGGTTCCAACTGTCAGCCTGGCACCATGGGGCGCTTGCACGGTCGGCTAGGCGAGCAAGAGTGATTCGGTAAGTACTCAACTTCCAGGTATTACAGCAATCATCCGGTTCAGCGGCTCTTCAGTATTCGTCCCCCAGCGGCATAGCTTGGTTGGATGAACACATCCCACCTTGCGATGGCAACCAGTGTGCGCCATTGACATCCAGCGTTAATACGTCGATAGGGCCACCGACATAGTGCGGAACCGCTGCCTTTTCGAACTCCACTAGCTGACGCGCGATTTCTTCGTCCGAATTCCGCGTCATGAACTCTGGATTTTCTCGTTGCCTACGCAAAGCTTGATCGCGCTGTCCCACAATCCAGACTTTTTTCTTCTGTCGATCGCAGTTCCCAGGACACTCCTCTTTGTGTGGAATGAACTTTAAGGACGCCCGACTTTCGCCAACTTGCTGGAGGGCGACCCTAGCAAAGATAGGTACCCCCTGTTCTATCCCGAAAAATACTGCCTCCGCGCATATCTTCTTCCGACACATGTCAATAGTTGATTGGGCTTCGTGCGCCGCTGTTCTCCTCGCCATCTGGTCGGCATGGTGGAGGAAGCTCTCAGCAGCTTGGTTCACCGAGGCTGAGGCGGCCATTGCTTTGCGAGCTATGGCTCGCACCTCAAGCGCGTCTGTATCGACCGAAGATACTGCGAAGTAAATATGGCCGACCTGCATTAGTTTGCAGGCAAGGAAAGGGTGGTAGGTCTGCCAGTCGGAGCTTGCAAACCATAAGCTGTCAGCCGCGACAACAATGTGTTCGGACGTGCGAATGACAACGACGGTCGTTGAAGAACCCGGAACAGACAAAATGAAAAGCGCGAGGGAATTGAAAATGCATCGCTCGAGTCTCTTAAATGGCACGTGGCGAAGGATGGGGCGAGCATCGCAAAAAGCCAACTGTTACTTCTGGCAGCTAGCTCCTTACAAATCCGTCTAGTCACGCGTATCCCAGGACGGGCCTTGTAAGCGATGCACGAATTTGCCTGCCCTACTGCAACAATCCAACGCTGCTGCGCATCTCTGGTATTGCTCAGGACGCTCGATAGGAGCTTCCCCTGTTTCGCAGCAAGCGGCCAAGTCGGAGGTTACACCTGGTTAGGAAAACACATTTGAGACTCATTCTTGCGGCGGCACAACTGATCGCACTTTCGTCAACTCTCGGTGCCCAGGAGGCAGAGTCGACAGGATTGCGTTTTGACCTCAGTTCGTTCCTGGGTTATCGCACGAGCATGAGCTTTCCCATTGAGCCAGAAGTCACGAACGTTGGGCCTCGCGTTGTTGTAGACGCAAGTCCCAGCTACGGGTTTTCCTTCGGTGTACGTCCCCGCGAAGAAGACCTGATTGAAGTGCGGTGGGCGAGGCAGGATTCATATGTACACGCGGAGCAGTTTGTACCCCAGCCCCCTATTCAACGAGTTGTGATTGACCAGTTTCATGGAGATTTCAGCCACGAACCTTTCATCGAAAACTGGCCTTGGCGGGCGAAACCCTTTGTACTTGCCAGTGTCGGTGCCACTCATGTTTCAAGCGCGAAGAATATCAACTTCACGCGCTTCTCGTTCGGAATTGGAGCTGGAATTAGACTCTACCTGAATCGTCATTTCGGCTTTAAGCTCCAGGCGGAATGGCTACCCATTGTCGTGAATCCGGAGGTCGCTTTCGTCTGCGGTGCGGGTTGCATTGTTCGCGTCCGTGCGATTGTGGCTTCTCAGGGTGAAGCCTTCGTTGGGCCAATCTTCCGGTTCTGATCCGCGGTCAGATCAGCGACGCTGGTACTTATGACAGTTTCGAGTCAGAGCTGTGGCGATTGATATTGTTGTCACGAAAGGCGCCGGGTTCTCGTTTCCCCGGTACGGGCATGCATGCTTTGCAAGGTAGCCACAACTAAACTTTTTGTCTGGTTAGCTACGGCACTGATAGCAACAAGCCTCCCGGCCCAAAAAGTAAAGGTCGGATATGACAAAAGCGTAGACTTCTCTCGGTTTTCCACCTACACATGGTCTGACATATCCCCAAGGCCCGCACACCCACTTCTCTGGCAGACGGTTGTGACGGCTGTAGATACTGAGTTGCAAAGTAAAGGCTGGCACAAGCTTGAAAAGGACGGGGATTTAACTTTGATGCCGGAAGGTGGAATCGATTTCAATCTTAGCGGCGCTTCGGGGACACCCATTCTGCCGACTTACAGCGGTCCTCCGCCAGCGATCAACGCCACGATGTGGACAGGAGCAGAAGGTGGCACCAATGTTGCCACCTGGGAATCACAAGGAACTTTAGTTTTGAGCTTCGTGAATCGAACGGACAACAAGATCATCTGGCGTGGCTCGGTCAGCCAGAAGCTCGACAACACTGACAAGGGAAAGTCGCTAGAACTGGCCAGCAAAGCGGTATCGAAACTACTCCGGACCTTCCCCGCAACGAAACAGTAGACGCATCCGGACATCGTTGACTTGGGTATGGTGCAAACGCTAAGCGAAAATACACAAGAAACTTTGATAACTCTGATCACGAAAGGACAGGCGATCACGCTCTTGGGGATCATGGCGATGTTATTGCTAGTCGTGATCCTATCGACCGTACATCTGGGGTACTTGATCGTTGAAGAAATCCGAGAGCCACCTCGCTTTCTCATTCCAGTACAAGGGCTCCTGGAAATCTTCGGCTATTTTCTACTGGTATTGATCGGCGTAGAGTTGCTCGGCTCGAGACATTAAAGACATACTTGAAGAAAGATCTCATTCAAGTGCGAGTCATGATTGAGGTAGCCTTGATTGCAATGGCTCGAAAGGTGATTACGGAAGAGCCGAAGTTTGTTTCAGGCGTGACCCTCTTCGGAATTGCTGCGTTGATTCTCGCCCTGGGGATCACCTTCTATTTCGAGCGGCAAACCCAGGACGGAAAGACGCAGGCGTGAGATCCTGCCAAATATAGAGCGTCCCGGAGACCAAAACGCAATGACTAGTCTACAAAGCGCGCTTCAATTGCTGCGCAACGAGCGCGGCCAAAAAACGTCCGACCTCCAACAATTAGACACCGCCATTTCAGCAGTACAACTTTTGACGAGGGCCGGAACCAATTCGCCCAAACGTCGCCCGGGCGCCAAACGTCGCAATATTTCAGCAGCTGCCCGACGTCGCATAGCCGCTGCACAGAAAGCGCGATGGGCGAAGTTCCGCGCCCAGAAGCGCCGTCACCGACTCGGCTCCCGTCAGAAATGAAGCAATGCGACTCACACGGTTGCGCCACCGGATTCAG
>Ga0207677_10001649_pt1 | contig 11817 bp, 9 predicted proteins | sample KBSMisM42_FD_184311 | JGI IMG/M metagenome (GOLD analysis project Ga0207677, IMG submission 184311) | Miscanthus rhizosphere microbial communities from Kellogg Biological Station, Michigan, USA - KBS Miscanthus M4-2 (SPAdes) (version 2) | ecosystem: Host-associated > Plants > Roots > Rhizosphere...
AGCGTGCCATCAACCATTGCACTTTGGTCCAGTACTGCCCCAAAGTGCAATGGTTGATGGCACGCTCCGCCGGACATTCTCGACCATATCCTCCCGGGCTACTGCAACGGTGATCGCTCGAGCCACTGCCACGTGCATTGCGCGTGGCTTTCTCTTCCTGACAATTGCTGGACCGGGCATCGCTGCGGGTCAGATCGAGGCGCCTCCGGACTCGCTCGCCCCCATCACGTCGATGGGTTTCCCTACCCGCTACCACTGGTACGCGGGCGGATTGGTCGGCTCTGATCGGCGCACTCAGCACGCGGAAGTCGCCGGGGAAGCACTGGTCGGTGTGTATCGCGACCTCGTTCAGCCCTCCGCGGGGATCCTGGGCTTTGCCGTAGAAGGCTACGCTGGCAAAATGGCGGGCGAGGGCGACGGGGGAATGCGCGCTCTTCTTACGGTCCGCGCGATGCGCCTGGCATTTGGCGAGGATTTTTCATTTCGCGATGGAACCCACGACTTCATCCTGCGCTTCGAAGATCCGATTCTGCGCGGAGGATTTTTTCGAACCGGAAGCCAGATGCGGTTCGAATGGCTCCCGGGACGGCGTCACTCGTACTACTTCGGCCTCACCATCCCGCTCTTCCAGCCCTGGGCCGGAAAGACACGGCCCGCGCATTTCGCCTATCGCGTTCCTCCCCCACTACCAGGAACGTCAGCTCCGACGCAATACCCGATAAGAAAAGCTACTGCGGCACCGGAAATCGCCGCGATCATGGCGCGCGCGCGCGTCTCCGCAATGAGGATCGACTTTCTCACGACTCCCCTCACCAACGCACCAACAACTGCTGAATTCACCGAGAAGGCGGTCACCCTGAGGCGGGGCATGGAGGTGCGCAGTGCGGATTTTCCAGACGGACACACCTACGCCGCCGAAGTAGCCTACTACCATCGGCAGATCGACCTCGCTTTCGCAACGGCGTTGGGCGTGCAACCCGGGAGTACCGCCGCTGATACGGTCGCCGCCCAGGCTCGTACCACTTTGTTCAACCATGTTCTCGCCCGCTCCAATCGACGGTTCGGCTGGTTCAGAAGTGACGACGTTCTTCAGAAATACATCGATCCTTCGGTCGACGTGTTCGCCGCCTGGACTCACAATTCGCCACTCGTCCCCGCCGCTCACCGAGCCGATGTCATAGGCACGTACGTCGCGCTCACCGAGATCGTCAAAGCCGCATTCTCGGAGGATCACAAGCGGTGGCATGACAGCCGTCTGATCTGGATCCCATTTCAGCTGGCCCTTCGGCCGCAGGACCATGCTACACAGTCTCAGATCGACGCCATTGTCGAGAAGGTGATGGCCGCGCCGTTTACCCGCGGGAACTCGGTCACCTACCTGGCCAACGAGCGCTTCGCCGGCGAGCTGATTCGGACGATTAGGCTGGCGCGCGATTATCACGTGCTCTGGATCCACGACATCAAGGGCGGCCCGAGCGCAGACGAGCCCGACACCATCAGTGCGCGTCTCGTGCTCAACGGGTACCTGCCGGCACTCACCCGCGCTGTGCGTGCGTTCGACCAGACCGGTCGCATTCCGACTTTTCTGATTTTCCTCGACGAATGGTACTACGAGCTTCAGCACGGTCGGTTCTGGCTCGAGCTCCTCCGGGATCCACTGGTTCGCGATCTCGAATTTGGATCAAAGGCGAGCGCTGTCGATCAGCGTACGAAAGCAGCAGTTGCCGAGCTGCGCGCCGCCGTTGCGGCATCTCCGCGATTACAGGCCGAGGCGAAAAAACGCGGCCAGGACTGGCTGAGAAACCTGGTGAGCGTGCACGTCAACATCACCAATCCCGGCGATCCGTCTTTCCCAGGACGGTTCCGCACCCGAGATCTAACCCTGGCACTGGGCGACGATTTTCTGCGCGATCATCGCAAGATTGCGTTCTTCGATATCACCGAAGAAGATCCCGCGCGAGGCGTCGGAATTTTCACCGGTCAGGGCGTCGGTGAGCAGTACGCTGAGGGAGCGTGGGAGGACAGGACCCTCGAAGTGTACGGTCCGGCGATGCTTCCGCTCAAACAATACGCCCGCGATCTACTCGTCGGTCAGGGATTCAAGCCGGATCAGATTCCTCTCAGTCTGCGCCCGCGTCCGCTGCCGGCGGACTACGAAGCCAGGGTCGATTCCCTCGTTCGAGCCGGCTGGACTGGACGCGTCATGCCCGTCAACAGCATGACCGGCTACGACGACAAGGCCGCGTCCGTCGTCAAGGCAATACTCTACACGCTGATGCCTCCCGGCACCCGCGTCGTCGTTCCGGATTCGCAATGGAGCAGCTTCGCGTGGGGTTCGATGCTCGTCGGCGCTGCTCTGCGCGGGTGTCAGATCATGGCCATCGGGCCGGGGATCAACAATGCTCCTTACGGGAAGGATGCATGGCCGCAGTTCTCGCTGCAGCACGACATTTTCTCCGCGCTGATTTCCATTGCGACGATTTTTCACGCGCAGATCGCGTCAGCGGGCGGCGCGCTCCACGTCGGTTTGTACGAGGGCGAAGTCGGCACGCGGGACTTCCCACAACGCGTCAGAGAGTTCAGTGAAGGCGTGAAGCGAAATCGATTCATCAGGGACGTATTCCCATTTCAGCCCGGCCTTTACGACTTAATGGAGAACCCGGATCGGATGCTGGGTGCCATCGGGCACTTTCCCTCCGGAGCCGCGCCGACGGACAGCACCATTAAACCGAAGCTGCATCTCAAGAGCCAGTTCTATGTTTCGCGTGAGTTTGTCGAAAAGATCCTCCCACTCCCGCAGTGGAACGAGGTCTTGCTCGCAACGCTGCGCGCGCGGGCGAAAGAGCGCGCCGAGTTCCTGGCGGGCGGGTCCACGGATTCACTCGCCGATCCCGAGCAGTCATTCGGGCAGGTGGCCGCGCTCGCCCCATACCTCAGAGCACGCACCCCGGCCCAACGGGATGCGCAGGTCATCTACCTCAGCATCGGATCACAGAATCAGGATGATCGATCCCTCATGGAGAACGGCGAGGTGCTGGCTGTGATATCCGGCGACGCTGCGTTGGCCGGGATCGCCGACTACGTGTATCTCGTCGCGCGCGCGACGTGGCTGGAAACCCAGGCTGATCTCGACAAAGCCCAGCCGCCAGTGTCGAAATTCAAGCACGACCTCGCCCGCTGGATTCGCCGGCTCATATGAGATTGCCCACGCCGTTGCCAACGACGCGGGCCGGTCGCAGCGTGGCACTGATATTCGCAATCGTTGCTGCATGCGGTCCCGCGATTCCGGTCGGAGCGCAGTCCGTGACAATCGCCACGCAACAGGCAGCCGGCCTCGCCGACCCGATCACCCGGATCGATCTGTACCGCAGCGATGTATTTGACACCACTGAATCGAGCGCCTGGTACGCGCGAGGCGCGAACAAGCTGCACATCAATACACAGGAAAACGTGATCCGGCGCGAGTCGCTGCTTTCCGTTGGCCAGCCTTACGACTCTGCCCGGGGGGCGGAGACCGTCCGAAATCTCAGGAAGCTGGGCGTCTTCAGCACCGTAGCGCTCGACACCACACGCGACAGTGGACTCGTCGTCACGATCCGCACTCAGGACGCCTGGACCACAAAACCGTTCGTGAGCTACAAGAGCTCTGGCAGTCAGGCAATTTGGGGCTTCGGTCTACGAGAGGAGAATCTGCTGGGCCGATTGATCGGCGTCCTGGTCAGCTATCGCCATGAGCCGGATCGCACCACCAAGAAGCTCGCCGTTTCCGCACCCCGCATTCTCGCCGACCGGATAACGCTCGCCGGTGTTCTCGAAAACTTTTCAGACGGCCGTCACGACAGCCTCGGCGTCGCGTTCCCGTTCCTTTCGCTTTCCGCACCCAAGTCCGCTTTCATTACCGGCGAGGTGTTCGCCGGAGACGTGCTGCGATACTTCAGTGGTGAGCACACGGCGAGTGACACGCTCAAGCGCCGCTATGCCATCGGCCGAGCCAGCATCGGACGCGCGCTCAACGCCGGCGACCGAGGCTACCTGAGGATCGCCTTCGACGCCCAATACCGGCGGGACGACTTCGCACCGCTCGCTCTGTCGAGTTCGATGGGAAGAACGGAAACGGCCGCGCTCTTCAGTTACCTGGAATGGGATCGCGCCGATTTTGCGGCCGTCAAGGAATACCGGAATCTTGGGCCCATCGAGGACATCGATCTCAGCACGACAATACGCGTCGGATCGAGCTTCGCACCGGGACAGTGGGGCTATGGCCATACTGGATTCGGACCGTTGTTCAACCTCAAGACCGCCGGCAATTTCTCACGAGGGTTCGTCACGCTCGGCAGTGTCGGAAGCTCCATGATTGGGCCCGACGGACTCGACTCGGGAACCGTAACCGTGGATGTCACGGGGTTTCTGGCACCGCTGCCGCGCCACTCTCTCATTCTCCATGCCGACGGGGGCTGGTCGAAAAACCCGGTACCCGGCCAGGAGTTCGACCTTGGCCTCAGTCGAGGACCGAGGGCGTTCCCCAATCACGCCTTCACCGGTGACAGGAGCTTCGTCACCATGGGCGAATACAGGTGGTTGATCATGCCCAACATCGCGAACCTTGTCAGCGTCGCTGTCGCCGGCTTCGCTGATCACGGCGGTGCCTGGTACAACGGATCGGCGAAGCGCACCGGGACAGACTTCGGCGCCGGCTTCCGCTTCGGCTCCATCCGCCTGCCATCCGTCGCTGGCGCTCTGCGGCTCGACGCCGCATATCGCCTCAAGAACGACGTCGAGCCTGCCGGTTGGGTACTCGTGTTCGGCAGTGGGCTCGCCTTCGAAAAACCTCTGAAGTAGCGTCCTTAGGGTTAGTCCGGGCGCTTCGGATCCATCATGGCGTGATCGTGGTCCATGTGGTCGTCATGCCAGATCGACTCGAGATCGTTGCCCGCAAATGTGTTGGCGTGCAGCATCCATCCGAACGCTTGCGGAATGAAACGGCCCTTCGCTGCCTCACATTCCTCTTTCGTCGACACGCTGAGTGGGCCGAAAATCGGGCGGCCGTCCTTCGTCTCGAACCAGCGATCCTTGGCATTGGTTTTTGGAATGCACCAGTTGATGTGTCGGTGCCATCGCGCGACGCTCAGGGGAACGCGCTCATTGAGGTCATCTTCGGATGTACGACGCGACGCGGTGTACATCGCGCCAATCAGGTGAAACTGACCGTTTGCATCCTTCTTATATAGAAGCGATGTCGGACGCGCCGGATCGAATCCCCACTGATTTCGGATCGCGTTCCAGCCCTTCGTGAAATGGTACTGCGGCTGATTCTTGAGCTGGGGCGCGAACATCTTGTAGCCATCCGCCTCGGCGACTTTTACATCCTGGTATTTCGCTATTGCCTGACGTAGTTCGTTGATGACATTCGCCGCGCGAACGGAATCGGCTTGCGTCAGCGGTCGCGCCGTCGAATATGCCATGTGCTTTGCCATCGCCACCGAGCGCCAGTCGGTTGCGGCACCGACATTGGCGCCGGCCGTGGAATGATGCGCGGAGCTATCGCTGTGATCGTGCGAGTGCTGAGCGCTTGCGGGATTGGCAATCAGGAAAGGCGCAACAAGCAGTAGCGTCGATCGCAAAGGGCGAAACATGTGCAAAACGGGTTGGGGTATATGACGCAGCTACCAATACTTATACCCCGTTAGACGATCTTCACCCGAAGCGAGTTAACGCCCAAAAGCCGCCAATAACTTGCCTAGCGCGCTGCTGACCCTTTCATAAGGCAGTTGGTGAATCTCGGCCTCGTTCCACGCGATTATTTCACCCGGCGTATTCCAGGGCGCGTAGGGTTTGTGTTCTCGCTTGAGCAACACCAACGCCGGTTTCCGGAACGCTGACGCCGCATGCGAGATACTTGTATCGGGAGTGAATACGATATCCGACGTGCCGACCAGCGCGAACGCGTCACGCAGCTTTGGCGTCTGCACCCCCAGTCCTTCTACCTGCGACGCAACGTTGCTGACGCTCTCCCACTCCGACGGCAGTCCGATCACGATGATCGGCATTCGCGGCGCTTGCGCTCGTGCGGCCTCCAGCGTGGCGATGAACTTTCCGTCCGGCCACCGCCGCTTGGGCTCCGACGCCGAAAGATTCACCAGCAGTCTCTTCGTGCTGCCCGCTGACTCGCCATTAGTTCCAGCGACCAGATCGGTCGCCTCTTTCCAACGGTCTTCGGCCCAGCCGCGTTCGTCAGCCGCGAGAAAAATCTCCGGCTGCCAGTCGACGCTGGCGGGATCGACACCGAACGGAACGGCCAGGTGCTTCGATCCTTCCATGTAGTGATCGACCCGATTCCATTCGGGCACACGCACGTTGTAGATATGCGGCTTGACATCACCGCGCGCGCCGATCCGGTATGGTGCTCGCCCCGCGTACATCAATAACGGGGTCGATGTAAAGATCGGCGGATTGTTGATTCTGCCGTCCACCATGACCGTGTAGCGCTCACGCCGGAGACGTTTCATAAGATCGCCGTAACTGCGAAACGACTGGCGGTCGAGCGTCAGAACATTGCCGACATAAGGATTGCCCTCGAGAACGGGCGCGGTCGTCGGGGTTGCCAACACGTCCACCTTCTTGCCGGGAAGCGACTCGGCAATATTCCGAATCACCGAAGTCGCCATGATCATGTCGCCGATGCGCTCATATCGAATGAACAGCACTCGACAATCGGAGTTCACCGGTTTCGGCAGCGAAGTGTCCTCGGGTCCGGGCAACATCGATCCCAGCACGCGCATCCACAGGCGTCGCCATGCGACTTCAAGCTTTCTTATGTCCACCGGCGAGGGGCAGCTCTAGCAGCTTACGTGAAGGTTGCGGATCACGCGTGTGATAGAGCTGGATTGCGCTTATCACGAACGGCTCCGGAATTCGGGTACTGAGCAGCTCGTCGATCGACTTCCGGTCGAGCGACGGATAGAGACTCAACGTACAGTGTGGGCTAAAAGTGTACCGCGCCCGGGTAAACTTGAGCCCGCTCGTGACGATGCGGTCATGCAGAACCCTTATCGGACCGTGTGGATCGATTGGAAGTACGATGATGTCGGTCTGCATGAAGCGGTGGGGCACCTTGAATTGCAGCTTGATGGGAGCGGTCGTATTCGCGATCGGCTCCAGCCGGCTGCGCATTTCGTCGACGTCCACCGCTGGCGGGATCGGACCTGCGCCCGATGATCCGGCGAGGGTTATGTGAGGAGGTTTGTAGCGTGCCAGCTTCGGATCGTAGCGCTCATTGATCTCGCGGATGCGGTCACCGACTCCTTCCGGCAGCTCTGCCAGAATGAAAATGCCATTCAGCTGCACAGGTCACCCCGGAAGACCGACATCTCAAAACTTGATCGAGTACAGAACCGGGTTGAACTGGATCGAGGATTTCTTTGGTTTGATCAGGTTGTTGTCGATCCGGCCATCCGGATGCGAGTGCGTGTATTTCACAACCTTGAGCCCAACGATAGTCCCGATCGCTGCGCCGGCGACTACATCGCTCGCCCAGTGCATGTTGTTGTACATGCGCGAAAGTCCGACCATCCCTGCGCCGCCATAGAAAACAGTTCCGATCCAGAATCCTGCGTGTGGCCACCAGAACTGCGTCTCCCGCGTCAGCGACGAGGCGAAAGCGAATGCCGCAATCGTGTGACCGGAGGGGAACGATCGATACTCGTCGCCGCTGAAGCCCCGCCCCAACTGGAAACTATGAGGATTCTTGATGTCCACATAAGGCCGCTGTCTGCCCGCCAGCACCTTGATTGCCCCACCGATGGCACCGCCGAGGAGGATCGATTCGGCGCTGTGCAATCCGAGCGCCTGGACTCGCGGCTGGTTGTCAATACGTCCGATTACATAAATGCCGATGCTTGTAATCAGGGAGCCGGGATCGCCGAGGATGCGAAATCCCGTCGCGGAGTATTTGAGGAATCTGTTCTCCTGCGTACCGGGATACTGGAGCCTCGATGCGATTTCCAGGTCGATCGGCGCCACCGCCGCAGTCCCGATCGCGAAGACACCGATCAGCAGAGCGTCCTTCGCCTCAAACAGCGGCGTTTTCTCGTAGATCGTGTCCTGAACCTGGGCGTTACCGACACTTGCTGTGCCAAGTAGCGACCAGAGCAGAACTGCAGCACGAAGGCTCTTTCCAGACAAGCGAACGTCCTCTCGGTTACGTCAGGATTCGTTACGTCAGGATTCCAGTAGTTGCTTCACTGAAATGCAAATCGCTGACCCCTTGTAAATCGCGGGCGGAGGCGCGATATAACTTTGCATGCTCAGCATCGATCTCACCGGCAAACGCGCGCTTGTAGCCGGCGTCGCTGATGATGCCGGATTCGGCTTCGCCATCGCCAAGGCACTCGCGGAAGCGGGTGCAACGGTTTCGGTAGGCACCTGGCCACCGGCCCTCAACATCTTCACCAACCTGCTCGAGCGCGGGAAGATGGATGAATCCCGCAAGTTGTCGAGCGGTCAGCTGCTTCAGTTCGAAAAAGTATATCCGCTGGATGCCGCGTATGACACGCTGAACGACGCACCGGAAGACATCAGGTCGAACAAGCGATACAAGGACAACGGCGATTTCAGCATCGACGGTCTGGTGCAGCGCATCGAATCCGATTTCGGCAAGGATTCACTCGATATCGTGATTCACTCGCTGGCGAACGGGCCGGAGGTGAAGAAACCTCTGCTCGATACGAGTCGTTCCGGCTATCTCACCGCTGTCAGCGTCAGTGCGTACTCACTCATCTCGATGGTTTCGCGGCTCGGACCATTGATGCGCAAAGGCGGATCTTTTCTGTCACTCACCTATATGGCGAGCGAGCGTGTAATTCCCGGCTATGGCGGCGGGATGTCTTCGGCGAAGGCGGCCCTCGAGAGCGATACCCGCGTCTTGGCGTTCGAGGCAGGACGGAAGTACGGCGTGCGCGTCAACACCATCTCGGCTGGCCCGCTCGCATCACGCGCAGCGAGCGCGATCGGAATAATCGAGAAGATGGTGGAATACTGCGCTGCCAACTCTCCGCTCACCGATCCGTTGCAGGCTGACGATGTCGGCAAAGCGGCCGCGTTCCTCTCGAGTCCGCTCGCTGCCGGAATCACCGGTACGGTGATCTACGTCGACAAGGGCTATCACTCTATGGGAATGGCCCTGCAGGACGCGAGCAGCTAGCGCTTTCTTGCTGAGTCTGCCGCGGCAGCTTTGACACGTTCGATTCTGCTTAGAATCTGTTCGAGCTCGGCGCGAGTGTGGCGCCCCGTCAGCTGATTTCTCAAACCCGTCCTGGGGTCCGTCCACGTCAGAGTATTCTTCCCGTTCGCTCCTTCTGCGAACGATGGGCTGGTCGGCGCGCGAGGTGGCGCCGCGGGGGCCGCGGTCGGTGCTGCAGCCTGAGCGCCTGCAGCCGCTGTCGTCTTATCGACAGCTCGCGCTCGTTTTCCATCCGCAGGCACTTGACTGCTCAAGCCGGTGACTACGACTGAGTTGAGCTCCACGTTCATCGGTTCCACCAGAGTCACGGTATCGCCCGGTGTCACCTCGTACAACGTGATTGTCTGACCGATCGCCCGCGGTCTGCCGACGATACGAAGAGCTGCCGGTGCCTCGGCTGCGGCATCCATCTTCGCGGACAGGCCAGCTGTCTCCGCTACCCTCGATTCTTCCGACCTTTGCGACGCGACCGCTGGCGGTGGCGCCGGTACAGGCGTGGGCGCAGCAGCGGAGAAGCCCCGTTCCCGGGTCGGCGTCTTCGCGGGATCAACGCTTTGTGCGACATCGGCGCGGCGCGGCGCAACTCGACTCAATCCAGCCACACTCTGCCGCGGTGCAGATTCGCCAGCAACGCCGCCTACTGCGCCGGGAGCAGCCTTGGCTCTCCTGTCCACGATCGGCGCTGAGAGGGTTGGGGCGACAGATCTGTTCGCGGTGGCAGCCTCATCACCAGCCGGTGTCGTCGGAGTTGCGGAATCTGCAATCGAAGGGGCTAATACTGCTTCGGCTTCCGAGCGCGTCGGGTAAGCCACTCGCGAGGGCAAAGTCCGATAACTCGTTGATCCGGAGTTGATCACGACGAATGTGCCCGTTGCCACTACGAGAACGGTGGCCGCGATCTTCCACACCATTGGATCGATGCGCCTTTTCGGCGCGCGGGCAGGAATGACTCCGCGCGGCGCGTTATCGAGCGCCGTCAGAATCCGCGACGAGGCAGCGATGAAACCGCGCGCTTCAGCGACCGCTGCCTCGCACTGCTGACAATCCTTGACGTGCGCTTCCACACGCGCCGCCTCGTCGGCGCTCAGCGCGCCGTCCAGCCAGGCGTGAATCGTACCTTCGTCAGGATGCTGCATTCTTCTCTCTCGCTTCTCTGTCCCTCTGCAATTCCTCGTAACTCTCCACGAGGCGCCGCCGCGCACGCGACAGCGTCGTACCGACTGATCCCGGCGATAGCTCCAACGCTTCCGCGATCTCGTTGTAGTCCAGTCCTTCTTCGCGCATCAGCAGCGCCAGTCTGTCACGCTCGGCGAGAGCGTCAACCGCCTTCCGCGCCATCGCGGCTTCCTGCGCTCGCTCGAGCGTGGTTTCCTGCGGCTCGACCATCGTATCGCGCTCCTGCTCTGCCAGCAGCGCGAGATGCTTCCTGCGCCTCATGTCTTTCCGGGCTTCGTCACGCACGAGATTGGTCGCCACCGCAAAGAGCCATGCCCGTTCGTTCTGTATCGATCCCTGTCTCAGAGCGCGCACGAATGTCTCCTGCGCGACTTCCTCGGCCCAGTCGCGATCTCCCAGACGCCGCGTCAGATATCTCACCAACGCGGCGTTGTACGTTCGGAAGAGTCGTTCGACGTCGGTCACTCAATCACCAGCGGTCTCTCAATAGTGTCAGATCACGATCGCTCAGGCTTTCTACACCTGATTGGGTCAGCTCGATCGCCATGCTCCGCCCCGAGACAATCACACGCTCGCCGACGGAGAACGCTTCACGGAGATCGGGCTGCAGCTCCAGCACTCTGAAATAAGCATCGGAGTAAGGCTTGATGCGCAGCACCGCTCCACCTGACTTGTAACGCACGTCTGTCCAGACGCTGTCCCGTAACACGAAGGTGACATTTCCTGCGCGGACAGTGCCGGCTTCTCTTGCCACACCGGAGACCGCGTCGGCGGCAGCCATGTTGGTAACGGAGCGCTGGGCCGCAGCAGCCTTGGCTGCCTCGAATCGAGCTTCTGGCGCTGGCGCCGCAGTTGCTGCGCCCGTCGTCACTACCGACTGCAGATCCGCCGTTCCCGACATCCGGCGGTCGCGCATTCCTGGCTCGACCACCAGATAGGACGAGAACTCCGTCGGAATTCCGAACCGCTCTCCAAGATCTCTGATCTCGTCATCGATCTCGCGAGAGCCGCCGTTCTTGCGCTTCTCGGCGCTCAGGTACCCAACACGCTGGGTCGCCCATAGGCGCGCCACGAAACTGTTCTCGCGCGAGCGTTCGGGAAAATAGACGCGGCTGGTCCAGGTCACCGGTCCGCTCGTCGTCTGTCCGTCGAAGCGTAAGACCGCATTTCCGCTCCCGTCATAGCGTGTGAGCAGGACGAGATCCTCGCCCGCAAATATGTCAATCGGTCCCGATGGATGCATCTTGCGCAGACGCACGCCGTCGGCGCGCACGCGCACATCGGTAACGAGCGGGCTCGTCAGACGGCTGGCGACGACGCCCACAGCGCGTTCAACGGATTCATCCGGGCGTACGAAGCTCGCCGTGCCACGGCCTTCGAGCGCCAGCTGCTCGATCAGCGAC
>Ga0207677_10001653_pt1 | contig 11812 bp, 8 predicted proteins | sample KBSMisM42_FD_184311 | JGI IMG/M metagenome (GOLD analysis project Ga0207677, IMG submission 184311) | Miscanthus rhizosphere microbial communities from Kellogg Biological Station, Michigan, USA - KBS Miscanthus M4-2 (SPAdes) (version 2) | ecosystem: Host-associated > Plants > Roots > Rhizosphere...
CCAAAGGCGATAAAGTGATCTGGGCCGCTGTTGTAGTATTGGCCCTGGTATCGCTGCTCGTGGTATACAGCAGTACCGGTTCCCTGGCCTACCGTCTGAGTAAAAGCAATGAATCTTATTTGTTCAAGCAGGTAGTATTCATTGGTATTGGCATTATGATCATTTATTTTCTGCACAAGGTTAATTATAAATTGTACTCACAGATTGCAAGGCTCTTATTCCTGTTGTCGATACCATTGCTTGTCTATACACTTTTTTTTGGGGTTCGTTTAAATGAAGGAAGCCGCTGGATTAAGTTGCCTATTATTCAAATGACCGTACAGACCTCCGATTTGGCCAAACTTGCCTTGTTCATGTATATGAGCCGCCTGCTTAGTAAAAAGCAGGATATGATTAAGGATTTCAGAACAGGTTTTTTACCGGTAGTGATACCGGTTGGCCTTATCTGTTTGCTGATAGCGCCGGCCAATTTATCAACGGCTTTGTTGATTGGCGCTACCAGTATGCTGATTATGTTTATTGGCCGGGTTAGCATCAAACATATCTTATTAGTCATAGGTGTGGTTATGATACCGGTGCTGATACTTATCTCGATGGCCGTTATTCACCATAAGCAAAACAATGGAGAAATTGTAAAAGCAGAAACCCATTCAAAATTATTTGCAAGGGTGAATACCTGGGTAAACCGTGTTGAAAATTTTATGTATGGTGGCATGGCAGACGCAGATGACGATGACAATTACCAGGTGAACCAGGCAAAAATTGCAATTGCAACCGGGGGGTGGATGGGTATGGGACCGGGCAACAGCCGCGCCAGGAATTTCCTGCCGCATCCTTACAGCGATTTCATATTTGCCATTATTATTGAAGAATATGGCTTAATAGGCGGCATGTTTATCACGTTTATTTACCTGGTATTTCTTTTCCGTTGCATCCGGATTTTTAAACGATGCCCGTATGCGTTCGGCGCCTTCCTGGCGCTGGCATTGAGTTTTACATTGGTCATACAGGCCCTGGCAAACATGGCGGTGAACGTGAATTTGTTTCCGGTAACTGGCGTTACACTGCCATTGGTGAGCATGGGTGGGAGTTCTTTTATTTTTACCTGCATTGCTATCGGAATCATATTAAGTGTGGCAAGTAATGTAGAAAAGCTGGAGGGGAACATGCAGCCGGCAGTAACAAAAAGCGATACCGGTGATGAATAAAAAAATCATCATAGCAGGCGGAGGAACTGGCGGCCATATTTTTCCGGCGGTGGCCATTGCCAATGCACTGAAAAAACAAATGCCCGGCATCGAAATATTGTTTGTAGGGGCAAAGGGTAAAATGGAGATGGAAAAAGTGCCACAAGCTGGCTACAATATTAAAGGAATTGATATAGCCGGGTTTAACAGAAGTTCTTTGATAAAAAATATCGGATTGCCGTTTAAGCTGGTAAAAAGTTATTTCCAGGTACGTTCTATCGTGGCAGATTTTATGCCCGATGCGGTGATTGGTGTGGGTGGCTATTCCAGTTTTCCCGTATTGCGTTTTGCACAGAGCAAGGGTATCCCCACATTCATCCACGAAAGCAATTCTTTTGCAGGCAAGAGCAACAAGATGCTGGGTTCAAAAGCCGCCCGCATTTTTGTAGCAGGCGATGGAATGGAGAAATTTTTTCCAAAGGAAAAAATTATGATAACCGGGAACCCTGTACGCAGCAGTATTGCCAACAGCCAGGCTACGCGATCTGCTGCAGCACAGTTTTTTAAGCTGAACCCTGATAAAAAAACAGTACTGGTGACTGGTGGCAGCCTGGGTGCAAAAGGCATCAATGAAGCCATTGATTTGCACCTGGATGATTTTGAAAAAAATGATGTGCAATTGGTATGGCAAACCGGCAAGCCTTATGCCGAAGCAGCAAAAAAAAGAGCAGCCGGCAAATCGAATATATGGGTAAACGATTTTATAGCGCAGATGGAAATGGCTTATGCAGCGGCAGATGTAGTGGTGTCAAGATCGGGCGCTATGGCCATTGCGGAATTATGTGTTGTGAAAAAACCGGTGGTATTTGTGCCGTTTCCTTTTGCGGCCGAAGATCATCAGACCGTCAATGCCCAAAACCTGACAGCTAAAAATGCCGGGTTAATAATAAAAGACAGCGAAGCAAAAGAAAACCTGGTGCCCACGGTGATTAATTTAATAAAAGATGAGGCGAGGCAGCAGGTGCTTAAAGAAAATATTGGAAAGCTGGCCGTGGCCAACGCCGACGAACTAATAGCAGGAGAAGTGCTGAAACTGGTTGATCAGTTAAAGGGTTGATGGGTTGATTACCGGGAACGCACTTGCGCCTGCTGCTTTCTGAAGAATGAACAAAAATGGAGCAGAGAAAAACATTAGATGAAATCATGCACACTCCTTCCGCGGGCGGGAGTGTCTACTTCATTGGCATTGGGGGCATTGGTATGAGTGCGCTGGCCAGGTATTTTAAATCGAAAGGCTATACCGTAAGCGGATACGATAAAACTGAAACACCGCTTACAAAACAATTGATGTCTGAAGATATCGGAATACATTATGAAGACAATATAGCGCTGGCGCCGAAAGACGTACAACTGGTAGTGTATACGCCGGCCATACCCAAAGAACACCAGGAATTGAACTGGTACCAGTCGAACGGGTTTACACTGATGAAACGCAGCGAGGTGCTGGGCTTAATCAGTAACAGTTCTTTTAATATATGTATCGGTGGCACACACGGCAAAACAACCATTACCACCATGATCGCGCATTTGCTGCGCGATAGTGGGTACGGCTGCAATGCCTTCCTGGGTGGTATATCGGTTAATTACCAAACCAATTTCTGGAGCAGTGAACGAAACGTTTGCGTAATTGAAGCAGACGAGTATGACAGAAGCTTTTTAAGACTCAGTCCCGATATCGCCGTTATCAGTTCTATGGATGCCGACCACCTGGATATTTATGGAACCGAAGAAGTGCTGCAGGATGCGTTTGTGGCATTTGGAGCCAAAGTAAAAAAAAATGGTGTGTTGCTGAATAAGTTTGGTTTAAAAAGAGGAGCGGATCTAAGCGCAGATCGTCATTTTACCTATAGCCGGCAAAATGAAAGTGCCGATGCGTATGCAGGCAATATAACATTAACCAATGGCGGTTACCGGTTTGATGTGATGCTGAAAGACGATAAGCTGGAAGGGCTTGAATTGCATATGGGTGGTATGCATAATGTGGAAAATGCAGTGGCAGCCGTTACTGTCGCCCATTTGCTGGAAATAGATCGTCAAAAGATAAAGGCAGCCATTGCTTCTTTCAAAGGAATCAGGCGAAGGTTTGAATATATTATACCTCCATCAGCATCGCCTGTTGAAGGAAGGGCCGGGGTTATTTTTATTGATGATTATGCGCACCATCCTGAAGAGTTGAAAGCATTGATTAGCGGGGCAAAGACATTATTCAGCGGACAAAAATGCACGATCATTTTTCAGCCACATCTGTTTTCAAGAACAAAAGATTTGGCGGACGGGTTTGCGGAAAGTCTTGATTTGGCAGATGAGGTGTTATTGTTACCCATTTATCCTGCAAGGGAATTGCCCATAGAAGGCGTGAGCAGCGATACCATTCTCAGTCGCATGAAAAACAAGCATAAAAAGATTCTTGATAAAGATGCCCTGTTGAACTATATAAAGACAACCTTTTTGGCCGGGATAAAACCTGGCTTTACAGATGTATTGATAACTGCCGGGGCGGGTGATATAGATACTTTGGTGCAACCGATAAAAGCCATTATTGAAAATAAATGAGTATTAAAAGCAATATAAAAAAGTTACTGCTCGTATCGCTGGCAATTGTGCTGGGAGCGGGCTTATTGGTATTGCTGGCGGCTGCTATCAGTAAAAAGAATCATAAAAATTGCAACGGCGTTGAAGTGGCCATTAATGGAAAAAAAGATGCTTTGTTTCTGAGCCGCCAGGAAGTACTGGGCATTATTGCACCAGACAAGAACAATCCCCCCCGCGGCAAGGCCCTTGCTTCTTTCGACCTGAAAAAAATGGAAAACCTGCTGGCGAAAAATCAATGGGTGAAGAAGGCACAACTATTCTTTGATAACAATGGCATACTGCGGGTAAGCATCGAGGAAAGAACGCCGGTAGCAAGAATATTTACGGTGAACGGCAACAGTTTTTATATAGACAGTAGCGGCAGGCAACTGCAGCTCAACAGCAGGGCTACGGTGAAATTGCCTGTATTTACCAATTTCCCGGCCGACAAAGAAAAATTGTATGGCGCTGATAGCGTATTGATGGAACAGGTAAGAAAAATGAGCCCTTTCATTCTGTCGAGTCCGTTTTGGATGGCACAGATAGGGCAGATAGATATTACTGCCGACCGGACATTCGAAATGATTCCGGTTATAGGTAAACACATTATTGTATTTGGCGACGGTGCGGATTACGAACAAAAATTTCAACGCCTGTTTTTATTTTACCGGCAGGTGAGTGTAAAAATTGGTTTGGATAAATACAGTATCATCAACGTTGCCTTCAACAACCAGGTGGTGGCTACAAAGAAAGGAACCACTGGCAAAGTTGATTCTATACAAGCGTTGAAAAATATTCAAAAGATGATAGAATCGTCGAAGCAATTGCCATATGATACCATATCCACAACGGTGGATAATAATATTGTTGCAAGTGCTGCTGCTGTGCCAACTTTAACGATTTTAAAAGATACAAAGAGAAATGCAGCAATAAAAGATTCGTTTAACTATGTTCCACCTTCCACTCCCGTCCGAACAGGCGGGCATCCAACACCTTTAAAAAACCGGGCTTTCCGGCCCACTAAAAAAAAGATGCAGCCATCTAAACCGTCCAGGCAGCCAAAAGCTGTTATGAGAAGTGTCAGCGGCTGAATGATTAGATAAACAGCCGGTGATACGATTTATTTCCGGTACTATAAAAACTGAACAACTAAAATAAACATACATCTATGAACAATGAACAACCCATTATAGTAGGGCTCGATATCGGCACTACAAAAATCGCCTGTATTGCAGGTCGTAAAAACGAATATGGCAAACTTGAGATCGTTGGTTTTGGCCGCGCCAACAGCAATGGCGTTAAACATGGCCAGGTATTGAATATCGATGAAACTATTAAGGCCATCCGCGCAGCGCTCGACAATTGCATGGCATCCAATACCGGTATCGATTTCAAAGAAGTATATGTTGGCATTGCCGGCCACCATATCAAAAGCCTGCAAACCCGTGGCGATATTGTTCGACAGGATACCAACGAGGAAATTACCCAGCGTGAAATTGATCAGTTGGTAGCCGACCAGTTTAAAACTTATATTCCTGCGGGCGATCAAATCATAGATGTAATACCCCAGGAATTTACAGTAGATAATTTCCAGAACATACCTAACCCGATTGGTTACGGGGGTGTAAAAGTGGGGGCCAATTTCCATATCATTACCGGAGATAAAAATGCCATCCGCAATATTAACCGCGCGGTAGAAAAAAGCAATCTTATTACAAAAGACCTGGTATTGCAGCCCCTTGCATCTGCCAGTGCTGTTATGGGCCAGGAAGATTTGGAAGCCGGTGTGGCGATAGTAGATATTGGCGGCGGCACTACCGATTTGGCCGTTTTTTACGAAGGCATTTTAAAACACACGGCCGTTATTCCTTTTGGTGGCGAGAATATTACCAATGATATCAAAACGGGTTTAGGAGTATTGAAAACACAGGCTGAGCAGATGAAAGTGCAGTTTGGATCGGCTTTGTCGAACGAAGCTAAGGCCAACGCCTTTATTACCATTCCTGGTTTGCGTGGAATGCCGGCAAAGGAAATCAGTGTAAAAAACCTGGCCAATATTGTACAGGCAAGAATGAGCGAGATAATGGATTTTGTCTCTTATCATCTCAAACAGGTGGGCATGGATAACCGCATGCTGAACGGTGGTATTGTGTTAACCGGTGGTGGATCGCAATTAAAGCACCTGATACAACTTACGGAATACGTAACAGGATTAAATGCACGTATTGGTTTTCCAACCGAACACCTGGCTGCTGGTCATTTGGATGAATTATCCAAACCAACCTATTCTACCTGCATCGGGCTTATACTAAAAGGATACGATGATTATGAGCACAACCGCAAACAATTTGAAACCGGCCACCTGAAAATAGAAGTACCCGAAACATTGAAACAGGCGCAGGGCCTGGAAGCGGAAGAAGAAGTAGTGACAGCCGACGAACCCGTGATAGCAGAAAAAATGAGCAACCGCAAAGGCATGAAAGATTTCTGGGGCAAATTTAAAGACGGGCTGATTGATTTGTTTAAAGAAGAAGAAGACAAGCACTTATAAGAGGTATAAGGCGAAAGGCGTAAGGTAAAAAGGTTCTCTTCTGCCTCACGCCTTACACCCTTAACCTTTCACCTTATTGAAATTGATAACTATGATACACTTTGATTTACCGAAAGAGAAATCATCTATTATTAAAGTAATAGGTGTAGGGGGCGGCGGAAGTAACGCTGTTAACCATATGTACAGCCAGCATATTGAAGGCGTGAATTTTATTATCTGCAATACAGACGCCCAGGCAATTGCCCAAAGCAGCGTGCCCAATAAAATACAATTGGGACCGCATCTTACACAGGGTCTGGGTGCCGGCGCCAATCCTGAAATCGGTAAACAGGCCTGCGAGGAAAGCCTGGAAGAAATAAAACGGATACTGGAAGTAAACACCAAGATGGCTTTTATAACCGTGGGTATGGGTGGTGGTACGGGTACCGGCGGTGGGCCCATCATTTCAAAAATCTGCAAAGATCTTAATATTCTTACCGTGGGTATTGTAACCACGCCGTTTTCTTATGAAGGCAAAAAGCGGCAGTTACAGGCAGAAGAAGGTATCCGGGCCATGAAACAATATGTTGACACCCTGCTGGTGATCAGCAATGATAAACTCCGCCACCAGTTTGGCAATCTTAAAATGAAAGAAGCTTTTGCCAAGGCCGATAATGTGCTTGCTACCGCTGCTAAATGTATTACTGATGTTATCAACAGCACCGGCCAGATAAATGTCGATTTTGCAGATGTTTGCACGGTAATGAAAAACGGGGGCGTGGCCATACTTGGCAATGCCGTTGCAGAAGGGGAAGACCGCGCACAGAAAGCCATTGAAGAAGCACTGAATTCGCCCCTGCTGAATGATAATGATATCAGTGGTGCCAAATGGATACTGATCAATATCAATTCTTCTGAAGGCGATCATGAGTTTACCATGGATGAGGTGGAGATTATCCAGAGCTACCTGATTGGCCGCGCGGGCGAAGGAACCGATGTGATACTGGGATTGGGATATGACCCGGCTCTTGGTAATAAAATCGGTATTACTTTGATTGCAACGGGTTTCGAATATAAGGACCCTTTTACGAAGCCGGTTCCTAAAAAGGAAGCTCCTAAGAAAGAGGAGAAAATTGTAATGACGCTTGAAACTAAGAAGGACGAGGCGCCCGTAATCAATAAACAATTTGCTTTACCGGCCGATGAAAGAGCAGAGGATAGCCCTGAATTGGATGAGGAGGCAGCACCTGCTATGACTGCTGTAAAAGAGAACCTGGCTATGCCCGCGGAATCACCGCTGAAAGAAACATTGCAGCCTGTATTGAGAGAGGAGGCAGCAGCAGTTCACGGCGATCTTATGGGCAGCGCCAACAGTAAAACTACTGTGGACAAATCCAGCCTTTCTGTGGAGAATAAAGAAGAACCAACCTATATGGAGTTGGTATATTCGCAACCTTCAGTCATCGGTAATCGTCCGGCTGAAACCCTCCCTGAAAATAAAAATAAACAAACTGATAACAGCAGTATAACGAATTCTCCGGCATCTGCAGTGCGCGGAGGATACTTGGCCAAGCCTTCCAATATTTATGCCGAACCGCGGACGGCAGATCATTCCTGCCCACCCGATCACTCGAGTCCCCCTGTGAAACAACCCGTCTTGCAAGAGTTACCGGTACAGCAGTCGGTTCAAAAAGAAGAAGAACCTTCTTTCGATATGCAACTGGTAATAAAAGATGAAGATTCTAATAAAGCGGCGGATGAGCCTCGGGCTCTACAGACTCAGCAAACACAAACGTTCCCTGCAGAAGACCCGGCGATGCCGGACGAAGCAGAAGAACAAAAACGTCGCGCTGTAGAACGAATACAGAAGTTACGTAATCTGTCGTTCAACGTAAATGCAGCCGATACAAACAATGAGTTTGAAACTGTGCCGGCATACATCCGCCGCAATTTAGAATTGTACAATACGGTCAGCCCTGCAGAAAATTTCTACAGCAGTTACGAAGTAAAAGCTGATGAAAACAATACCGGTAAAATATCTACACTCAATAGTTTTCTCGACGGAAAAAAATTAGATTAACGCAGTTGTGTTTTATAGTTTTTAGTTGTTGTATCCTTTAGAAGGATCGTTTATCCCTCCAGGGTTTTCCCGGAGGGATTTTTGTTATGGCGCATCAGTGCCGTATTGCATTTTCATAATACCCGTTACCCGGTCGTTTTTTCCAAACGGAACAAGAAGTATTCCTTCAGCCAGTTTCCTGGCGGCCTTTAAATAGTACTCATAACGTTCATCAACAATAATATCTTCTTCCGTTAATGTACCTTCATTATTCATGTAGATATGAGTCATTCCATTTTTGGAGCGGCGAAATTGCCGGGTAAAGAAAAAATCTATTTTTTTGTCTGAAGCTATTATAAAGCGATTCTCCCATCGCAATGGTGCATCTCCGGAACGGTTCTCAATAATAGTATCTCTCACCAGTTCATTTTTATCATCCAGCACCGTGATCCTGAAACAGTTTGTTGGATCAATGTTCAGTGGGATCCGGAAGGTGCCGGGAAACCTGTTATAAGCCGGAGGAAAATAACTGATACGTTCATCCGGGTCCCAGCCCCTGTTAACAATAAAAGTTTTTGTATCTATTGAAAAAACATTGTAGGGGGCGAAGTCTTTATGCTTGAGCGGACCGGCAATTTTTATCATTTCAAATTCAGCACCAATCGTATGAAGAGCGGTATCAAATTTTGCGGCAAATAAAAAGCTGCCATTGTAGGGACTATTGCGGGTGTTTTTGAATGCAGGGTCAGAAAATGAATAGACAAAAACTTCATTATCGGTCACGCGTATTAAAGGATTAACAAAGTGCCTGAATGATGACGCGTATATTTTCTGTGATTCTTCTTTTGTCTGGATGTTGAGTTTTTTGATAATAATTTTTTGAAAGCTGGCAGTTGGACCGGCCGGTTCTTTTTCCAGCAAGGTGCTGTTCTCCGGGTTGCCCGATGTATCGGCATTTTCAATCTTAATGCTATAGAGGAAATTATTATGTTGCTCCAGGGCATATATTCTGTTGAGTTGCCGGTAACGGCCCGTTTTGGTTGATATTCCGGGCTTGTTGCCCACATCGGATACGGTACCGTCATCATCCACTTTCACAAATATATGGTAGAGTGAATCTGAATTATAGTAGATGCTGGCATAATAGCAGCTATCGGTATATTGGAAATCTATATTCCATGAGCGGACACTTCCCAGCCGGATATTCCTGCGGGCCAGAAGACGCATGTCGGACGAAAATATATAAAGCGTAAGCGTAATGTTTTGCGACTGTATGTATGACTGTTTTGACGAGGATGCCCATACATGCACGAGGCTGCCTTTTTTGTCGGGTATCCTGAGATCAAAGCCCGGCGGTATATCGGTATATTTTGCCCGTTGCGCTTCTAATGTGCAGGAAAACCCGCATGAAAAAAACAGTAAGAAGAGAAATGTCTTGCCAAACATATATCAAATTACAAAAATTGTAAGTAACAGGATCAAAACCTGTTAATGCGGATTAAATTGTAAAAGCCGCGTACGCAGGCAATGTTGCGCGTAAATCCCCCGTCTGATACTGTAACTATATTTGTTGTTGAGTTGTATAAACCGGGTTTTGGTTTTATTTTGAGCCATTAATTTTATTGCAGATACCCTAAATCCGAACAATGAAAAAAATATCCTGTACTGCTCCCGTAATTGTAAGCAGCATCTTTCTGCTGTTAATAGTTGCATTTATTTTTTCTTCCTGCAGCAAAGGCGATGACGGCGGAACTTATCATATTACCTGCAATGTGGATGGCGCCGCTACCAGTTTTAATACGGCCGCTCTGGCTCATATTGATGTTGACCCAAGCGGTCCCGGACGTGATATAATCATTCATGGTTTAACTGGCCCAAGTGCAACGGCAGGGACCTTTGGATTTGCACTTAATAACGTACCTGGTTATGATTCCATAAAAGCCGGCGTTTACCCGGACACGCAGACAATGTATGAGGTGCTGGCATCTTATTCAGGCAATGCATCATCGCCCGATGACTATGAAGCAGGTACCAGCAATTACCAGGAAGCGGTGCGCGCCGGCGTTACATTAACCAATCATTTCACCGTCACCATTACTTCACTAACTGCACAAACCGTAAGAGGTACATTCAGCGGAGATTTCTATTTCAATGGTGATGTAAAAGGCGCTAAAAAATCAATTACCAACGGCGATTTCTACGTGAAACTCCAATAGGCACAGGTTTCAGTACGGGTTTTGGCGGAAAGAGCAGGTGCAGTAATTTCTTTAGCATCAGGCGGAGTTTTTTAAAAGTGATAAAACAAGGGTGATTGCCCTCGTACCCTCTTTTTCAAGCCCGATATTAGCACCGAGTTGCCTGGCTGCGTCTACAAAATTGCCAGGAACATGGGTATAGCTGCTGTAAACAACCGCGCTGTTGTTCCGGATACGTATCTGCAACTGGTTACCCGCAGAAGCTGTTTCAACCCGGATACAGCAATCTGAACTGCTGAATACGGCGTTGCTCAACAAACTGCCGATTACAAACGACAGGGCATTTTCTTCTGCATTTACTGAAACAGCTTTGTCTACATTGTTGATGATAAAACTGTTTTTGCCGGTTGCCTGCGGCAGTAGGCTTATCTGTAATTTGTCTACCAATTGATAAAGGGATGTGACATTGCCTGAAACGGAGACGGGAGCGAGGGGCGGAATTTGCGGGGACTGGTTTTTCATAAAAGCATTTAAGATTAGATAATGGTTGTCTGTTTTCGGAGGGGTGCTGACGAAAGAAAATAGCCGGATTCTTATTAGTAGTTAGCAGAAAGCTCGCTTGCTGATAACCGTACGAAGTTGCGATGGGTTATCATACAAACAAATAGTGATGCATATAAATCTGCTGTAGTAGCTTATTGATACCGTGTAGAGTTTATGCTACCTGCCAGGCCCTGGCAATCAAAAATATCGATAACGCACATCATCCCCGGTTTTGGTGTTAATTTGGTGTAATGAAAACAAAAATGAACAATAAAAAATAGCTGAATTCAATTTAATTATGCCAACAGTTCTAATTACAGGAGGTACAGGTCTTATTGGTAAAGCGCTTAGTGAATTGCTGCTGCAAAAAGGCTACCAGGTCATTATTTTATCGCGTACAGTACCCGATAAGCAGACAGGTGATTCTCCCGATCTTGCTTATGCGCACTGGGATATTGCCCGTCAAACCATTGATGCCGCCGCCGTACAGAAAGCAGATTACATTATTCATCTGGCGGGCGCCGGTGTTGCAGACAAGCGATGGACCAGTAAAAGAAAAAGAGAAATTATCAATAGCCGGATCAAAGGCAGCGCTTTGCTGGTAAAAGCGATGACCGAAAATGCCAATCGCGTAAAAGCCGTTATCAGTGCCTCCGCTATTGGATGG
>Ga0207677_10001656_pt1 | contig 11807 bp, 12 predicted proteins | sample KBSMisM42_FD_184311 | JGI IMG/M metagenome (GOLD analysis project Ga0207677, IMG submission 184311) | Miscanthus rhizosphere microbial communities from Kellogg Biological Station, Michigan, USA - KBS Miscanthus M4-2 (SPAdes) (version 2) | ecosystem: Host-associated > Plants > Roots >...
CAAGCTCGTGGCCGACGTCGTCGCCGAGACTTCGCGCGCACACGGGGACAAGTCCGTCACACTGAACGCCGAAGGCGAGGTCGACGGAAGATGGGATCCGGATCGACTGGCCCAGGTCGTCTCGAACCTCGTCGGCAATGCGCTCGCGTACGGCGACGACGGCTCGGTGAAGGTGGATGTCGTGGGCAGTGAAGATCACGTTCGTCTGATCGTGAAGAACGGCGGCCCGCCGATTCCCGAAGCGCTCGAGCGCGTGCTCTTCGATCCGTTTCGGCGTGGAGAGCGTGACAGCAAGGCGGGACACACGGCGGGACTGGGCCTCGGCCTCTTCATCACACACGCGATTGTCGTGGCGCACGGCGGCACCATCGACGTAAATTCCAACGAGACGGACGGGACGACATTCACCGTGCAGCTACCGCGATGAAACACACCGTATTGGTGGTCGAAGACGAAGAGGATCTGCGCGAGCTCATGCGTGTGATGCTCGAGCACGCCGGCTTCTCCGTCGTCGTCGCGCGCGAAGGCAACGAGGCGCTCACGCTCGCGAAGACGGCGGAGCACGTGTGCGTCGTCCTTCTCGACTTGCTGATGCCCGGAATGAACGGGTGGGATTTCTTCCAGGCGTTCAAGGCCGTTCCGGCGTTCGCCTCCACCCCGGTGATCATCACCACTTCGGCTCCGAGTCGTGCTCCTGCAGATGCGACGCTCGTCATGTCGAAACCCATCGACATCGATCGCTTGCTGTCGGAGGTCCGACTTCGCTGCGCCGCTCTCGAGTAACGCGAAGTAACGAGCCCTCGCGGCTTCGCGCGCGCACGATAGGATCGAGGAACGTGCGGCCCTTCGTTTTCGTCTTTCTGTTGGCGTGTGGTGCTCGCACGGAGCTTGGTGCGCCGTCGATCGGGGACGCGAGCGTGGTGCCCGATGTTCACGTCGTCGATGCAAATATCGTCGACGTGCATCAAGTCGACGTGGGGAATCCGTGCGTCTTTCCGGACATCACGGCGACGATCGTGACGACGGCGGATGATGCGTTCACTCTGTACGTGAACGATCAGGTCGCCGGCACGAATCAGAATTGGACGCAGGCGCAGTCGTACTCGGTCGCGATTCATCGAGATCCGGGGATGCGGAATACGATCGCGATGCAGGGGACGAATCTTCAGAACACGACGGGGCGTGATCGCGGCGTCTTGCTCGACATGCGTTTCACGACGGAGGCGGGCACGCAGACGATCGTGACGGATGCGAAGTGGCGGCTCGCCACGACGGTGCCGGGGAATTGGTACGAGACGGCGTTCGACGACTCGGGGTGGAAGAGCGCGGTGAGCGAAGGCGCGTATCCGGAAGGTCCGTGGGGGAACGTGCTCGGCACGAGCAGCTCGGCGGAGTGGCTGTGGAGCTACGACTCGAATCAACCGGCGAACGCGAAGGTCGTCACCGAGACCGTCTACTTCCGGCGCGATTTCTTCATCGACGCGAGCGGACACGTCGTCGACGCCGCGTCCGTCTGCGACTAATCTGAACGTGATGTTTGCTCGCGCGATGTTCTTGGTATTCGCGATCGGTCAGAGCAGCGGATCTTCGCTCAGTACGAGCGACATCCAACACGTCGTCCAACAGAACTCGCGCGCCGTGAAGGATGCATGCTGGGGGCCGGACGGCGGTGCATCCGACGTTCGCGTCACCGTCGAGATGAACATCGCCGCCTCGGGCAAGGTTCGGAGCGCCTTCGCGGCGGGCAACGATCGAAGCGTGAGCCGCTGCATCGAGTCGCAAGTGAAGACGTGGGTGTTTCCGGCATCGAACGGGGAGACGAAGGTCAACATCCCGTTCCACTTCGTGCGCACGCCCTAAGGCTATTTTTTGCCCATGAAGTATTCGACGTCGGGCGCGGCGTCGCCTGCGTCGGCAGACGGCGAAGATTTGTGGCTCGGCTCCGGTGGCGAAGACGCGAGGGCGACGCTCGACGCGGCGATCGTGATGGCGACCGCGCCTGCGACGCCGACGCGAAAGCACATGTTGCCGCGGCGATCGACGGCGAAGCGAACGCACTCCACATGACGTGACGCGAGGATCTCGGCAGCCTCGGCTTCGCTCGCCTTCGACAGATCGTGAACGCGCGTGCTGCAACGCGCGCAATGACCGTCCTTCATCGCGGCGAAGTCTTCGCCGCAGCGTTTCACGAGCGGGAGAGCGCGCACGCGATCAGCGTAGCAGGCGCGAGACGAGCCACACCAAGACGAAGACCGCCAGCAGGAAGACGAGCGCGAACGCCATGAGCGTCATCACGGCGAGACTGGTCGGGACGATGCTTCGATAATAGAAGTCGCCGAGAGCGACGGCGTCGTCGATGTCGCGCACGACGATGGGCGCGTCGCTCGCGCCGAGCTCGCGCACCACGGCGACGTGGGAGTTGTAATCACCGGTGAAGCTGCCCGTCGTCGCGCGCGACCGGAGGACTTCGCTGCTCGGCGTGGTCGGCACGTGGTCCCACGTGATGACGCACTTGCCGCTCTCGAAGTACGTGATGAAGAAGTAACCGATGTTCGAGAGCTGAGCTTGCGTGGTGCGCGGCTGGTCGACGTAAATGCGCTTGCGGTAGGGCGGCAAGAGGCCTTCGGCGGCGTTGCCGAGGTTCGAGAAGCCGAGCTTGTCCGCACACTCGACGTCGCGCGCGCGCGGCGAAGCCGATGTCGCCGTGCGATACCTCGCGATCGCGCAGCACGCGCGGCGGATTCGATCGACTGGGCGCGCGCGAAGACGAGCGAGCGTCAAGGCGGTCGGCGCATCGGCCGGATCTCGAAACGGCACCGAACCGTCGCTCACGATCCGAGAAGTATCAGATCAGCGCGGGCGACAGGATGTACTGCTCCGGTACGGAGAGAAAATCCGCGAGCAGCAGCGCGAGCACACGCTCGTGGAGCGGCGTGTTCGGCACGTCGATGTGGGCGAAGCCGAGAGCGCCATGCGCGTCGCGAACGCGCGCGATGTTGACGCGCGTCGGCAGCTCCTCGACGAAGTCGCCCGCGGGATCGCGCGCTTGCTTCGACAGAGTCGACACGCGCGACTGAACGCGTTGGATCATCGATGGGATGTCGTCCTCGTAAGGAATCGCGAAGGGGAACTGGTGCGTGCCGACGACCGACGGGCGGTACCAGACCGTGAGCCAGTGCTCGAGCGAGATGCGCTCGGGCCGAACTTCGCCGAACGCATCGAGCGCCCGGCGAGTCGTCCTCGCAACCTCTCCCACGGTCACCCCACGCGGGAGCGTGATGATGGTGATCATTCCAGTGCGGATAGCTGCAAACGCAAGACCATCGCAAATACGCGGGATTCAAAGCATGTCACACGCGTCACACGTGGGGTGATGCTCCACATAGCGTTGCATTTCGCGTCGCGCTAAACCGCTTTCATGAGACTCGCGCTCGCTTCATTCCTTTTCTTGGCCGCGTGCGGCGGCGTCATCGTCGAGGGCGATGGCGGCCCCGACGTGAAGAACGACGTGGCTTCGAAGATCGATGCCGGCAACTGCAACTGCAGCGACAAGCAGTGGTGCAAGCACGACCCGACGTGCGGCAGCCAATCGGGCACGTGCATGACACGCCCCAACGCCTGCCCCGACATCTACTCGCCCGTCTGCGGCCTCGATGGAAACGTCTACCCGAACGAATGCGGCGCCCAAGCCGCCGGCGTCGACACGAGCCCGAGCGGCGGCTGTATCCCGCCCTCCGGCTGGGTCTCGTGCGGCTCCCACTTCTGCGACGCCCCCTCGAGCTACTGCCAATCGACGGGCAACGACGCCATCGGCCCCGGCGATCCGTGCACGTACTACGTCTGCCAACCGCTCCCGACGTCGTGCAAGGCGTCGAAAGACTGTTCCTGTTTCGGAACGTCCACGCCGTGCGCGCAAACCTGCACGTACGACGGCAGCGGCTTCCAACTCGTCTGCCCCGGCGGCTAGATGCCGGCAGGCTTCATGATGCGGAGCATGGGGCCCTTCACCAGCGGAAAGAACACGCGATGCGTCGCAGGATCGACGGCGACCGTGTGTGAGCTGCCTCCGGGGCTGTCATGGCCGACGAGGACGACGCCGGGTTTGTTCAAGTCGAAGACGGTGAGATCGCCGCTCTCGGCTGCGACGTAGAGCCAACCGAGGCCGGGATCGATCGAAAGGACGTCGGGCCCGCTGCCCGTCGAGCCGAGGGCTACCTCGTGGGACGCCAAATCGACGCGCGCGAGCTTGTCGTTGTCCTCGCACGCGACGAGCGCGCTCCCGCCGTTCGGGTGGATGCGGAGACCATGGGCGCCGTCGCATCCTTGGATCGGGATCGTGATCGTCGCCTTCTGCGCGATCGGATCGACGGCGACGAGACGGTCGGGCTTGGTCGGACCGACGACCGTGATCCAGAACACGGCGCGCGGCGCGTCGTAGACGACGTTGCCCGTCTCCGTCCCGAGCTTCACTTGCGTGCGCGCGCCCGTGCCCGCGCTCGCGATGAGCGAGATCGCGCCGTCGCTTTGATCCGACGTCGCCACGATTTGGTCTTTTGCGTCCCAGCCCACGCCGTCGGGCCCGTTGCCGGTCGTCACGCGACGAACCTCGGCGAGCGTCGTCGTGTCGACCGCGACGAGCTGGTTCGGCGAGCTCGTCACGAAGAAGACGCCGGCCTCGCTCGCGACCACGATGCCGCGCGCAGTCGGGACGTTGGGCACGACCTTCGCGATGGAGCCGTCGGACAAATTCGCGACGACGACGTTGCCGTCGTTCATGTGCGCGACGATCAGGTGCGCGTGGTCGCGATCGATGTCGATGTAGTCGTAGCGTGTGCTGTTGCCCGCGAAGGGCACGTCCGCGACGACGGACATCGGCAGCGAAGGACCCGTAGGCGCGGACGCGTCGGGTGTGGCAGCCGCACCAGCGCCGCAAGAGCAAGAACCAAGCGCGATCGACAAGAAGAACGCCCGCATGCGGGTGGCATATCACAGTTGTTAGACTGAGCTACAACTGCTAGATGCTTCCGCGTCGCGTAACCCCGAGGAGGTCATGATGATGCGCACGATCGTTCTGTCGACCGTTCTTCTGACCGCATGTGGTGGTGCCAGTACCAACACACCGGCGACGAGCACGAACGCCACACCTTCTGCGTCGACGACGACGAGCGCGGCGGCGGCGACGTCACCGCCCATCGACGACAAGGCGGTCGCCGCGGCGACGGGCGCGAAGACCGAAAGCGCCGATGGCGTGGTGAAGGCCTCGTTTCCGCGAAGCGATGTCCCGATCGAGGTCGATGGGTCGAAGCTCGCGCCGTTCATGGGCGTGACCTCGTGGGTCGCCTTCACGCCAGGAAAGGCCGGCGTCGAAGCGATGATGATGGGCGACCTCGTGCTCTTCGAAGACGAGGTGAGCCGCGCGATGAGCTTGCTCCTCGACGCGGGCGTCTCGGTCACCGCGCTGCACAACCACTTCTTCTATTCGAAGCCCGCCGTCTTCTTCATGCACGTCGAAGGTGAAGGCGCCGTCGCGTCGCTCGGCAAGACGGTGAAGGGCGTGATGGACGCGATCGGCGAGATCCGCAAGAAGACGCCGAAGCCGCTCGAGCGCAGCGGTGCGGCGCCGATCGCCGACAAGAGTGCGATCGATCCGTCGAAGCTCGACGCGTTCTTCGGCGTGAAGGGCGCCTCGAAGGACGGGATGTACAAGGCCACGTTCGGGCGCGCGGCGACGGCGTCGTGCGGCTGCAAGATCGGCAAGCCGATGGGCGTGAACACGTGGGCTGCCTTCGCGGGGACGGACGACGCCGCCGTCGTCGATGGTGACTTCGCGGTCGCGGAGGCCGAGCTCCAGCCAGTGCTCAAGTCGCTTCGCGCGAGCGGTATCGACGTCGTCGCGATTCACTCGCACATGACGGGCGAGACGCCGCGCATCCTCTTCTTGCACTACTGGGGGCGCGGAAAATCGGCCGACCTCGCCGCGAGCGTGAAGAAGGCGCTCGACCTCACGGCATGGGACGGGAAGACGCAGAGCACGTGACGAAGCGCTGGCTGCTCCTCGTCCACCAAATTCCGCCGAAGCCGGCGTACTTTCGCGCGAAGGTGGGGCGGCGGCTTCAGAAGATCGGCGCCGTCGCGATCAAGAATTCGGTCTACGTGCTCCCATACGGCGAGCAGACGCTCGAGGACTTTCAGTGGTCGACGCGCGAGATCATCGCGGAGGGCGGCGATGCGACGCTCTGCGCGGCGTCGCTCGTCGAAGGGATGCGCGACGAGCAAATCGAGGCGCTCTTCAACGCCGCGCGACAGGCCGACTACGCGCAAGTCGCCGAGGAGGCTCGCTCGGCGGTCGCGGAGCGTGACGCGATGGATCCGGCTCTCGCGCGTCTCGGCAAGCGCATGAGCGAGATCGGGGCGATCGACTTCTTTACCGCGCCAGGGCGCGAGGCCGCCGAGGCCGCGATCGCGACGCTCGCGAAGCGCGCGCACAAGGCGCCGCCGAAGGAGCCGGAGCCGATCGCGCGGCGCGCAGAGTTCCAGCGGCGCACCTGGGTGACACGCAAGAACATCCACGTCGATCGTATCGCGAGCGCGTGGCTCGTACGCCGCTTCATCGACAACCGACCGACCTTCAAGTTCGTCGAGGCGAAGGGCTACGTCCCAAAGCCCTCCGAAGTGACGTTCGACATGTTCGAAGCGACGTTCACCCACGTCGGCGATCGCTGCACCTTCGAAGTGCTCGTCGATCGCTTCGGCCTTCGCGAGAGCGGTCTCCGTGCGATAGCCGAGATCGTCCATGACATCGACATCAAGGACGGGAAATACGGCCGCCCCGAGACCGCCGGCATCGCGAGCCTCATCGCAGGCCTCGCCGTCCTGCACCGCGACGACAACGAGCGAGTCGCGTTGGGCTCGCAGATGCTCGACGCCCTCCTCGAGCTCCATCGCCGCAAGCACTGAGCCCCGTCTTTTTTTGGGGGTATGATCCGCACGAGTGGATCCCACTCGCATCGCCGGCCGTTACGACGTGGAAGGGATCGCCGGGAGCGGCGGGCTTGGCGTCGTGTATCGATGCCGCGATCGGGAGACCAACGAGACGGTCGCGGTGAAGGTCGCGCCGCGGACGTCGTTGAAGCATCGCGAGCGGTTCATGCGCGAAGCCGAGATGCTCTCGACGGTTCGGCACCCGAACGTGGTGCGATACCTCGGGCACGGGATGCTCGACACCGAGCAACCGTGGCTCGCGATGGAGTGGCTCGAAGGCGAAGACTTGCATGCGCGGCTCGAGCGAACGCCGCTCACGTTGCCCGAGTCGATCGCGCTCGCGCGGCAGCTCGCCGGGGCGCTCGGGGCGGCGCATGCGGCGGGGATCGTCCATCGTGACGTGAAGCCGGCGAACGTCTTTCTCGTAGGGAGGGATGCGACGAAGCCGAAGCTCATCGATTTCGGAATCGCGCGCGCGGCGGCGCAGCACCTCACGTTGCCGGGCGGATTGATCGGAACGCCTGGATACATGGCGCCGGAGCAGGCGCGCGGCGAGCCGCTCATCGATCCGCGCGCGGACGTCTTTTCGCTCGGATGCGTCCTCTTCGAGTGCTTGAGCGGAAGGCGCGCGTTCGACGGCGATTCGCCGATGGCGGTGCTCGCGAAGGTGCTCCTCGAAGAGCCGCCTGCGCTCCGAACGCTGCGGCACGACGTTCCGCCGGCGCTCGCTCATGCCGTCGCGCGCATGCTCGCGAAGTCGAAGGAGTCGCGCTACGCGTCGGCGGGTGACGTCGTACGCGATCTCGAACGGCTCGAGACGTCGACCGAAGAGCGCGCGCCGAGCCAGAGCAACCGTCCGGGTGCGCTGACGACGCGCGAGCGCAAGCTCTTGTGCCTTCTCTTGGCGCGAAGAGGCGAAGCGCCCGCGAAGGACGCGACGCTCGTGGACGACGTCGATGGAGCGTCGAGCACTTCGTTGAGAGCGCTCGCGTCGTCGATCGGCACGAACGCCGAGGTCCTCCTCGATGGCTCGCTCGTCGTGGTCGTCGAAGGCACCGCAGCCGTCGATCAGGTCGTGAGGGCAGCGCGTGCGGCCCTTCGATTGCGTGCGATGGCGGGTCCGAGCACGCGACTCGCGATCGCGACGGGGCGTGGCGAGATCTCGGGCACGATGCCGTTCGGCGAGGTCGTCGATCGTGCGTGCGCGCTCCTCGACGCCGACGGGAAAGAGGGATCGATCCGCGTCGACGTGCTCACGTCGAACCTCATCGAGGGACGCTTCAAGCAGACGACGGACGAGCGGGGCGCGCTGCTCGTCGAAGAGCTCGAGTCGGAGAGCGTGCGATCGCTCCTCGGACGAAAGACGCCGTGCGTGGGGCGCGATCGCGAAATCGCGACGCTCCTCGCGCTGTATGGAGAGGTCCGCGAAGAGAGCTCGCCGCGGTTCTCGCTCGTCACGGGTGACGCGGGCATGGGGAAATCGCGCATCAAGCTCGAAGTGCACGAGCGCGTGCGAGGAGACGACGTCGTGTGGCTGCAAGGCGGCGGCGACGTCGCGCAGCCTGGCGCTCCGTTCGGCGCGATCGCGGGTGCGCTCCGGCGAGAGCTCGGCTTGCGACGCGATCTCGCGCCCGAAGAACGACGCGCGCGTGTGATCGAGCGTCTGAAGCGAAGCCTCGATGATGCAAACGCGACGCGGCTCGCGCCGTTCCTCGCGCAGCTCGCGGGCGCTCCGCTCGATGAAGGCGAAGGCTCGCGTCTCGAAGCGGTGCGCGCGGACGCGACGGCGATGGGCGATGCTCTTCGCGCCGCGTTCCAGGATTTCGTCGAGGCCGAAGGAAAGACGCGGCCGGTGGTGCTCGCGCTCGAAGACATGCAGTGGGGCGATCGTCCGACGATCACGCTCGTGCTGGGTGCGTTGCGCGCGCTGAAATCCACGCCGCTGTGGCTCTTGATGACGGGACGCCCCGAGGTCTTCAAGGTCTTCCGCGAGCTCACGAACGTGCCGGACGCGCACGTCTCGCTGGGCCCGCTCTCTGCGCGTGCATCGACGCGTCTCCTCGAAGAGCTCCTCGAAGGGAAAGACGCCGCGACGCTCGACCGTCTCGCGCAGCAAGCGGGCGGCAACCCGTTCTTGATCGAGGAGCTCGCGCGCGCGTTCGCACAAGGTCGAACCGGACCGACCGAGACCGTCCTCGCGACCGCGCAGGCGCGACTCGAAGCGCTCTCGCCTTCCGCGCGTCGCGTCCTTCGCGCGGCCGCCGTGCTCGGCGAAGATCTCGGTTACGACGGGCTCGCCGCGCTCCTCGTCGATCTCGATGAAAAAGAGCGCACCGCGCGCGTCGCGGAGCTCGTCCAAGAAGAGATCCTCGAAGCCGACGCGACGGATCACGGACGTCTTCGCTTCCGGCAAGTGCTCTTGCGCGAGGCCGCGTACGCGTCGCTCACGACCGCGGACGAGAAGCTCGCGCACGCGCTGGCCGCGAAGTGGCTCGCCGCGCGAGGGAGCGCCGATCCGATGACGCTCGCGACGCACTTCGAGCGCTCCGGCAACGCGGCCGCGGCTGGGCGCTACTACGTCGATGCAGCCGAGAGACTCCTCGAAGGATCCGATCTCGACGGCGCGCTCGAGCGAATCGCACGAGCCGAGGCCGCCGGCGCGACGGGAGAGACGCTCGGAAGGCTACTCTTGCTCCGCGCCGACGTGAGCCGATGGCGCGGCGATCACGGCACGATGCGCGATTGCGCGAACCGGGCGACGCAGCTTCTCGCGGAAGGCACGAGCACGTGGCTCGTCGCCAAGGTGAACGAAGCCGTCGGCGCTGCCTCACTCGGTGAGACCAAGCCCGCAGAAGCGCTCGCGACGCTTTTGTGTTTGCTGCTCGAAGGCGGCGACGTTTCCGGAGCGGCCGTATGGGCCGCGGGGCGTACGTGCAATCTCCTCGTGCAACGCCACATCGCGGTGCCGGTCGTGCAGCGTCTCATCAATGCAATCTCGACGGCGATGGGCAAATGCAAAGACGCGCGCGCCGTCGGCATGGTCTACGCCGCGCTCTCGACGGAAGCCGCGAACAAAGAGGAGCTCGAGAACGCAGTCGACTTCGGCAACGCGGCGTCCGCGAAATTCACGAGCGCGAGCGACGTGCGCAACGCGATCAACACGCGGGTGAACACGGCCTACCTCCTCATGATGCTCGGCCAGTGGCGGCGCGCGCGCGCGGAGCTCGAGCAAGGTCTCGTCGCGGCCGAGCGCGCCGGCTTGCTCTCCACGATCGCGACGGTGAAGCACAACCTCGGCCTCACGCTCCTTCGATGCGGCGACGTCGCAGCAGGTGAAGCCGTCGAGCGCGACGCGATCCGTTTGTTCCAAGCGCAGCAGGACCCGCGGCTCACGGGCGCCTCGCGCTTCTACCTCGGCCTCATCTTGATCGCAGCAGGACGCGCCGAAGAAGCGGAGCGCGAAATGATTCGCGGAGCCGAGGACGTGACGAACGTCCCCGCGCTCGTCCCGATCGTCGCTGCAGGGCACGCCTTCGCGCTCTTGGCGATGGGCAAGAACGCCGAAGGGCTCGCGCGGGCGCGCCGCGCGAACGAGCTCGCTGCCGAGCGCGGCTACCAGATCGAGGACCCACGCACGGTGAAGCTCTCGCTCGCGCAAGCCCTGGTCGCGAACGGTCAATCCCGCGAAGCGGCCGGCCTTCTCTCGTCGCTCGCCGTCGAGCTCCTCGAGCATGCATCGCACTTGCGCGATCCAGAGCTTCGTCGCTCGTTCTTGCACGACGTCGAAGAGCACGCGCGAATCTTCGCGCTCCAAAAAGGTCTCGCTCAGACGGAGTGAGCTACTACTGGCACTGCAAGTTCGGCCGGCATACGGCGTGACCTTGCGCGTTCGGACAGCACAGATCCGTCGACTTGCAGCTCGATTGGCAGTCGTTGCACACGGCGACACAGTTGGTGCCCTTGCACGGGATGTTGCCGCAGCAGATGTCCGCGTACGAAGGCACCATGCTCGCGCTGCACGTGTTGTCGCCCGCCTCGACGTAGCTTACGTCGGGGACGGCCGCGCACGCCGAGACGACGAACACGAGCACGAGCGCGCGTTTCAAAATCGACCTCGCACGCCGATGGTCGGCCCAATCACGACGAGCGTCACGCCCACGCCCGCGCACGCGAGCGCCACTCCCCCGAGCACTGCGGCGAGCGGCGCGAGCGCGTTCGCAGTCTGTCGCATGTACTCCACGTTGCTTCGCTCGGACTCGACGCACAAATACGTCACGCCGTTCCACGGGCAGTCCGCCTTGATCGTGTCGATCAGATCGTTTCGCTCGAAGAGCGCGATACCCATACCGATCCCGAAGAGCGCGCCGGCGCCGACGAGCGCGACGCCGATCCATTGCCTCTTGTGCGAGACCGGTGGCGGAGGCGGCGGAGGCGGCTCGATCGGTTTGTCGGCGACGAGCTCGATCGTCAAATCGAGCTTCTTGCCGCTCGTGAGCGTCACGCTCGCGCGCGTCGGTTTCATTCGAGGAGCCGTCACCTCGACGACGTGATCACCGGGCTCGAGGATGATCGCCGCCCCGAGCTCGTCGGCCGATGCGGGCGTTCCATCCACGCGTACTTCGGGCGCGTCCGATCCACGCACGGTGATCCCGAGCTTGCCCATGTCGTTCGCGAGCGTCGCGATGTGCTCGTTCGCAGAAGCGACGACGTCCTGAGCCTGTGCGTCACCACGCCCCAGGTGCGCTGCATGATCATAAGCCACGACCGCCGCGCGTCTTTCACCGAGCGCCTCGAGGCACGACCCGATGCGGTACTCGACCTGAGCC
>Ga0207677_10001657_pt1 | contig 11806 bp, 9 predicted proteins | sample KBSMisM42_FD_184311 | JGI IMG/M metagenome (GOLD analysis project Ga0207677, IMG submission 184311) | Miscanthus rhizosphere microbial communities from Kellogg Biological Station, Michigan, USA - KBS Miscanthus M4-2 (SPAdes) (version 2) | ecosystem: Host-associated > Plants > Roots > Rhizosphere...
CAGTCCTCATCGATCCCGTTGTCCAACGCCTCATCGGCCTTTGGATGGATCGAGGCCTGGCTGTCGTCGCAGTCGCTCGGCCTGTTGTACCCATCCCGGTCAACGTCGAGATCCGCCTCGAAGTCAGTGTGTACCTTCCAGCTTTCCTCGATGCTGACCTCTTCGTCCATACGGACGTTGAAGGCTCGAGTCAACTGGATCCAGTATGGCCCCGGGCTCACATATTCGGACAGTTCAACCCCCGGTGAGGATCCCCCGAACGCGCAACGACTGAAATCCTCGTCCGCGGAGTGGAGGATGATCATCCACCAGTTCCACGAGTTCAATTCCTCTTGAACCGGGCGCATGTTCACGTGCAAGGTGCCTGGGGCCGGTATGTCGACCCGGGCCCAGGCACTGCGACGATCACCGCTTTCACCGTATGTATCCGCCGGACACCATGGCGGCGGATTCTCCGGAGGGGCGCCCCAGCTTCCTATTTCGAAGGTGGTCCCGAGCTGAGCGTCGAACGGATGAATGCGTTCGCCATAAACGGTTTTGGGGAAGAGGCTGAGCCAGTACGGGCTCACATCTTCGCTCGACGCACCAACCTGGATCCAGTAGAGCCGCCCTGCTTCGGTTTCTATTTCGGTGCGCTGCGGCTTGTAGTGGACGCAAGACAGCCTCGAGCCTTCAGCAGGCGACGCTCCCAGGTAAACGGCGAGCCCCGTGCCCATCGTGGCTCCGTCCAACCTGACTACGACCCGCTCGCCCGTGCCGACGAAGACGTACCAGGAGGTCGAGCTCATTGTCCAGCCTTCACCCCATTGGTTCAAGCAGGAGGTTTTCGAGCCTTCCGTCAAGGGCTCTTCCGGCTGAGTGCTGAGTCCTTCGGTCGATCCAGAGTGCCGCGAGCCAATCAGGATCGGCTCCGCTGAGTTCATCGAGTCGGCGGCTGAGGCTGCCGCCGGCTGGAGTCCACAACACAGCGCAGCGAACGTGACAAGATGCGCAGCGATTTTCGCTTTAGAGAGCATTTTCACAGCAATGCTATCCCGACCCCCGCGAGAAAAGCTCACAGGTGATCAGTCTGATGGTCGCGAAACCGAGGTGGGGGTCTTGGCGGTAGACGTCGCCAACGTGTGCCGTGACGGCTCCCTCCCAGGAGCAGTGGCTCTCTCTCGTCTGGATCTGGTGCTGGATGCCTGGCGCTCGCAGATCTGCCGCTACGTCGAGGTTCTTATGGTGGTCGACAAGTCCCTGATGCGGGAGCTTTCCCGCACGGAATGCAAACGGATCAAGCTTCTGCGCCGGCAGGGCGAATTGTGGATCCGTCGCCGTGACGCCGATGATCTGCTGCTGAATTTGGCGGAGGACAAAAACGCCTGCGTCCTCTCGAGGGACCGTTTTCTCGACAAGCGCCGCGGTCGCCGGTGGGATCCCGCCAGGTTCTACGACTGGACGGTCGAGGAGAGCATGATCCGAGTCAGGCGGCGTCCTCCGCAGAACACCCAGCCCTACGACATCTCCCGGAAGGAGGAGCAGGCGCTTGCCCGCTCCCGCGGAATACTCGACCTTCGCCATCCCGCGCTGCGGCGACGCTGGTCCTGCGTCTCAACGCTCGATTGTGAGACGCGCCAAGCCACCCCCGATTTCCTGCAGGCGCTGCCGGCGCTGGAAGCAGGCGTCGTCGTCTGCCCCGGTTGCGGCCATCCGCTACTAGACCGCGGGATCAGGCCGAGTCAGGCAGAGCTGAAGCTCGTCGTGGACGAGGTCGAGGTTGCGCGCTTCACCCTCACCCAGGGAGAAACGATCTCCTTCGGGCGGACCCTGATGCCACATACGCCCAAGCTCGTCCTGGCCGGCCGAAGAGGGAAGCTGGCGGACGTGGGAAGGGAGCACCTGGACCTGCGTCTGGTCGGTAAGCGCGTGGCGGTCCGACCCGTTGACGATGGACATCGAGTGTGGGTGCGCAGGTGGGACTCAGGCCGCCGCCGCTTCGCCAAACGGGCGGAGCTGCGCCACGGCGATGGATTCACGCGGATCGGCCTACGCGACGTGCTGATGATCGGAAAGCGGCTGGAACTCCAGCGCTCGGGTCGCTCGATCGCCGAAGCGGAGTTGCCCCTAGGCCAACCCGCAGAGGAGGAGCCGTGGGGCGCATGGCAAACCAGCCGATGAAAAAAGCCCCTCGCGAGGGTTCGCGAGGGGCCGAAGGCTTGGGGTTCTGCCGTTGATATACCTCGACGGTCACGTACTGCTTGGCCTCGTTAGATGCCATTTGCGCCGCGAGACCGGGGACTTGAACCCCGGACACCCCAGGCTGAAAGACGCCGCCGGGTTCGAACCGGCTTGCCTGGCCGACCCAGGCGCCCACCGGCATTATAGAGCCGCTGCGACGCTCCGGAGAGATGCGTGACCGTTTTCGACTTCAGGGGCAAGCATGTGGGAAAACGCCATCTGAGGGCGCTGCGCCAAGCTGCCGCCGACAGCGAGGTCGTCCTCGACTGCACCGGCGCCACCTTCGTAGCCGCGTTCGAAATCTCAGACGCCACCCTGGTGGGAGCGAACTTCAGCGGGGCCGTCTTCGAGCGAGGGGCTCGATTCGAGCGAGTCGAATTCAAGGAGGACGCAATCTTCGATCGGGCGCGCGGTTCCGAACTCTCTTTCCGCGATGGCACCTTCAAGGGATTGTCCGCCCTCAGGGGCATCAAGGTCGTGAACCTGGTCCTTCGGGACACCTGCTTCGAGCGCTACGCGAGCTTCGACGAGGCGGCTCTCCGGCAGGCTACGTTTCGGGACGTAACCTTTGCCGCCGAGGCCCGTTTCCGGCAGGTCCAATGCAGCGGGCCGATCACGATGCGCTCTGTCCGCTTCGGCGGGCCCGCGAGCTTCCATGCCTCAACCGTGCAGCATCTCTCCTGTCCTGGCTGTCGCTTCGAAGGACCGCTGCAGAGCGATGAACTCAGCGCGGAGAAAGGTCTTCACTTCGTCGGCTCCCGATTCGAGGACACGCGGTTCCTGACCTTGGATGCGAAGGAGAGCGTCAGTCTTCGAGAGGCCAGCTTCGCTCAATCGGTCGTGCTTTCGGTGGGAAGCGAGAAGTTCGACGCCGACGGCGCCTGCTTCGAGCGAGGAGTGGATCTGATGCTCGCGCCGGAAAGTTGCGGACGGTTCCAGGGGACCTCGTTCTTCGGGCCCACCTTGATCACGACGCTGGACGCGGGAGATCGCCCCAGGGCCAAAGTGGTCACCCTCGACCGCTCACGTGTCGACCATCTCACCCTGAAGGAGCTGGACCTGAGCGAGTGCAGCTTCGCACAGCTGCACCGGCTCGATGACGTGCTGATCGCCGGCCGGGGCCAGCTCGGGTTGGCCCCGCCGGTCATCGAGGGTTCCTACCGTCGCGAGGTACTGGCCGACGAGGCGGCGAGGCGCGCGAACGAGCCGGGCGGGATGCTGGGCTGGGCCCCCGTCCCCTGGCGCAGGCCCGCGGCCCTCGAAGGCACATCCCGCCTGGGCGCCCAGGAGATCGCCGAGATGTACCGGGCGATGCGTAAGAGCTGCGAAGACTCGAACGACTATCCGGGGGCCAGCGACTTCTACTACGGAGAGATGGAGATGCGGCGGGAAGGCGCCGCCACCTGGATCGAGCGAGCGATCCTCACGGTCTACTGGCTGGTCAGCGGATACGGCCTGCGCGCAGGCCGTACGGCGATCGCGTTCATCCTCATGGTCCTACTGCTGGCGCTCGGCTTCCAGGCGATCGGCCTGGAGGACCCGCCGAGCTTTTCCCACACCTTCGCCTGGACCTTCACCGCCTCCATTTCCCTGACTCGCTCCGTCGAACGGCTGGACATGACTACGGCCGGCGCCTACCTGAACGTCGCCGCTCGGGTCCTCGGCCCGGCTCTCATCGCCCTGATCGTGCTCGGCCTCAGGTCTCGGGTTCGCCGCTGAGAAAAGCGGTGAACCCCCGCGCTCTCGGCAGAGCCGATTTTCGCCCGCTGCTCATCGCGACCGGCTGATTTGAACGATCAAAGAACTTTGATGTAGGCTCAGCGCCCATGGGAGAACTCGAGGAAGAGGAGCTGATCCCGCGCGCCCTTCACCCCGTGATCGCGGCGGCGCTGGTCTTCTTCGCGGCCGGCGCGGTGCTGATGCTGGAGATCCTGGCGGTTCGCCTCCTCGCCCCCTACGTGGGGCTGACGCTGGAGACGACCACCTCGATCATCGGCGCGGCGCTGGCCGGGATCGCCATCGGGGCGGCGGTCGGAGGGCGCCTCGCCGACCGCACCGACACCCGCCGCCTGATCGTCCTCCTGCTGATCGGAGGGGGTGTCCTGGCGCTGCTGATCGTCCCCTTCGTCCACTGGCTCGGCCCGGGTGCTCGCGGTGAGGGCACCCTGGCCGCCCTGGGAGTAACGGTGGTGGCGCTGGTGCCGGCGGCGACCGTCCTGAGCGCCATTTCCCCAGCCGTCGCCCACCTCCAGCTTCACGATCTGCGCGCAAGCGGGACGGTGGTCGGCTCCCTGTCCGGGTGGGCGACGGCGGGCGCGTTGCTCGGCACCTTCGGGACCGGGTTCGTCCTCGTGCCGCTGCTGCCGGTGACCACCGCGGTCCTTCTGATCGGGGGGCTGCTGGTGCTGATCGGGCTCGCCGTCGGTCTCTGGATCCAGTACTTCTCGGTGCTGGTAGCGGCCGGGGCAGTCGTCCTCCTGCTCGCCCTGGGCGCTTGGTCGAACGGCATCGATTCGCCCTGCGATGCGGAAACGAAATACCACTGCATCCAGCTCGAATCCGAACCGCCGCGGCCGAACGGCTACGTCCTCGTCCTCGACGACCTGCACCACTCCTACGTCGACCTCGACGACCCCACCTTCCTGGAGTTCGCCTACGTCAAATGGATCGCCCATGCCATCAACGCGGTCAACGGGCCCTCGAAGCCGGTCGACGCCGTCTTCATCGGCGGCGGCGGCTTCACGCTTCCGCGCTGGCTCCTGGCAACGCATCCGGGCTCGCAGGCCAAGGTGCTCGAGGTCGACGACGAACTCGTCGAATTCGACGAAGAACACCTCGGGCTGGAACCGACCGAGGGTCTCGACATCAGCCTGGGGGACGGCCGGATCGGGATGCTGGACATCCCTGACGACAGCGCCGAAGTCGTCGTCACCGACGCCTTCGGGAACCTTTCCGTCCCCTGGCACCTGGCGACCACGGAGTGGGCGGAGGAAGTCAAGCGCGTCCTCGCTCCCGGGGGCCTCTATGCCCTGAACGTGATCGACCTCGGGAAGCTCGAACTGCTGCAGGCCGAGGCGGCGACGCTGATGGACACCTTCGAGCACGTCCGCATGGTCACCTTCGGCAGGGGCGAAGAAGCGTTCGGCGGCAACGCAGTGCTCCTCGCCTCCGAACGACCGATCCCGGACCGGGCGCTGCTCGAAAAGGAAGAATCGGTCGGCCTGGACGAGGCCTCGCTCGAATACTTCGCCGCCGACGCGGATGTCCTCCGGGACGACTACGCGCCGGCGGACCAGCTGCTGACGACCCCTTAGCCGTCGCTGTTGGCGGAGAATGCAGGTCGATGAGGATCGGCCGCCTGTCCCTGCAGCGCACGCTGGCGAGCTTCGCCCTTCTCGCCTTTGCGGCTCCCGTATTACATGGGGGGCAGCAGCCCTTCGAGGGCAGCGCCGAGCCGATCGGACCCCACTTGCGCCAGCGGATGACCGGCGTCTCCTAGCACCGCGGCTGCCCCGTCGACTTTGATCGGTTGCGCCTCTTGCGCGTCACCCACCGGGGCTTCGACGGCGAGGTCCACCGCGGCCGCCTCGTCGTCCACCGCGACTCCGCCCAGCCGATCCTCCGCACCATGCGGGAGCTCTACCGCCTCCACTTCCCGATCCGCCGCATGCGCCTCGTCGACGCCTACGGGGCCGACGACCACCGCAGCATGGACGCCGACAACACCTCGGCCTTCAACTGCCGCACCGTCGCCGGCACCAGCCGCTGGTCCGAACACGCCTACGGCCACGCGATCGACGTCAACCCGATCGAGAATCCCTACGCCACCGCAGACGGCTACGTCTCGCCTCCAGCAGGCGCTCCTTATGAGGACCGCTCGCAACGGGCGAAGGGGCTGATCCACCGTCGCGGCCCGGTGGTCGCCGCATTCCGGAACAACGGCTGGGAGTGGGGCGGCAACTGGTCCTGGCCGAAGGACTACCAGCACTTCTCGGCGGACGGGGGTTGAGTCGTACCCCGTGCCGCGGCGGCTTCAGTTGTTGGGAGAGCTCTGGGTGAAGACGGTCCGCGCTCCGATTGCCGCCAGCCCGGTGCCGATGAGGGCGATGGCGCTGGTGACGAGCCCGCCTTCACCCCAGGCCGGATTGGCCGCATAGGCCGCATAAAGGAGCGCAAAGGCGGAGACGACGGAGGCCACCGTCGGCACCCACCAGCCGACGTCCCCGAGACAGGCCTTGCTCTGCTCCATCCAGCTCTGGGCCTTGGCGACCGCAGCATCGCGCTTGTCCGCGGGTTCTTCCTGTGCTTTCGCCAGCAGCAGGGCCCGCCTTTCGCCGGCAGCTTTGTAGAGCAGGATCAGGAAGGAGATCAGCGCCGTCAGGCCGGCGGCGAGGATGAAGCCGTGACCGTCCTTGGCGTTGAGGGTCACGGTCATCACCGCCGGTTCGGTCGCCGGCGGACCTTCCAGCAGAACCGTCGTCGTGTACTTGCCGGCCGGCAGGTCGTTCGGCGGGTCGACGCACATCGTGAAGGTGACCCGCTTGCCGTTGCCCGAAAGCTTCGGTTTCGTGAATGTCGGTTCGGCGAAGGTGACGGTCTCGCCGGTTTCACTGGTGTTGGTGAACGGTTCAGCGACGATCCCGAGCTTGTTTGCGAGGCTCGACGGGGCTTTGGGCGAGACGCTCACGTGCAGGGTCACTTCCTCGGCTTCCCGGTCATCGCCGAGGTTCACGACCTTGGCGGCCGAGGTCGATTCCGCTTGCAGGGTGACCTTCCCCGGCTTCGCCGGCTTCTTCTTTTTCTTCTTCGATTTCTTCCTGCCGCTGTCGGCGCTTCGCAGCGCCGCCCTGTCAGTGGCCGACCCGGCGGCGTTGACCAGGGTGCAGTTCGCTTCGGTGCTGTTGCTTTCCGCCGTCGCCGACGGAGCAGCGACCAAGAGGGTCAGCAGCACGAGGACTGGGAATGTGCGCCTGCGGTGACGCATCGGGCGCACGCGAGGCTATCTGATTACACGTACTCTCCTGTTTCACCAGGAGCGGGGGTGATCTCCACCGTGATGGTGGATGGCCAGGGCCGGATTCGAACCGGCGACACCACGATTTTCAGTCGTGTGCTCTACCAACTGAGCTACCTGGCCTGGGGCGCGGATCGCTCGCGCAGCGGGAAGGCTAGCGGGCCTTGGAGGGCTGCGGCTGATTGCATGGGGCGATGAGCTGGGCAAGGGCGGGGATGGGTCTGGTCGCGGTCCTCGCGGCCGGGGCACTGCTGCTCTCGGGCGGGTCGGGGACCGATCCGCAGACGCCGGCCGGGCTGCCTGGACTGGCGGCGCCGTTCCTCGGGGTCGCCGTGGTCGGGGACGGCGGGCTGACGGCCGCGGTCGACGCCTACGGGAACGTGGTCGACCTGCGGGCACCGGGGCCGGCGGGCCGGGCGCTGATCGAGAACCCGGCAGAGCGCCAGGCGGCGGGGACGGTGCCGGCCGACACCGGAATCCAGGTCTGGGTGCGGGTCGACGGAGAGTTGCTGCCGATGTGGCGGGCGGACGCGGTTCGGCAGCGTTACCTGCCCGGGACCAACGTGCTGCGGACGGAAGCCCGCTTCGGCGCGGAATGGATCCGTATCGAGCAGGCGGCCCACCGCGGCAAGCTGGCGATCGTCCCGCTCGGTCCTGGTGCTTCCCGCGTAGGGCTGCGGGTGAACGCGGAGGGCGCGCCTCCGATGCGCTCTCCCCGGCTCATCGCAGAAGCGGCATCGGCGGACCGCCGGTGGCTGCGCGGCGCGAGGCCACTCGGCGCCGACGCGCCCCCGTGGGCGACCCGGATGTACGAGCGCTCGCTGCTCGTCCTCCACGCCCTCACCGACCACGGGAACGGCGCCGTCGCCGCCGGTGCCCGCGACGGCTGGGCCTACGTCTGGCCGCGCGACGCCTCCGCCGTGGCGATCGCCTTCGCCGCAGCCGGCTACCAGCCCGAAGCCGAGCTGGTCACCCGCTTCCTCCTCGGCGCCGGGATCGAGCAGGCGGCCCGCTTCAACGGCGACGGTAGCCCCGTTCCCGGTCGCGAGGCCCAGGGCGACGCGATCGGCTGGGTCGCCGCCGCCGCGCAGGCGGCCGGGGTCATCGGCAGCGCCAGGCACGCGGCGCGGATCCTCGCAGACGGGGAGCCGATCCCGTGGCGCGACCGCGCCGACTACTGGGAGGGCGAGGCCGGCGACTACCTCGGCAACGCCCTCGCTGCGAACGAGGCGGCAGTTATCCATCTATATGGAGGGAAAGTGCCGGCTCGATTGGTGCGGCAACCGGGGGATCCCGAGTCCGGCCTCGACTCGGCAGCAGCCTGGGCGGTTCAACCCTTCTCCGCACCTCGCCTCTACCCCGCCGCCCGCGCCACCATGAAGCGGCTGGTCGCAGAGGGAACCCGCTTCGGCATCACACCGGGCGAAGCGTGGCCGGGAGGTGACGACCCCTGGTCGGCCCCGACGGCCTGGACCGCCTGGTCCCTTGCTGCCCTCGGCGAGCGACGGGAAGCACTGCGGCTGATGAACGATCTCCGCCGAGCCGCCACCCCCACCGGCGCCCTGCCCGAGCGGGTCGACGCCGAGACCGGCGTGCCCCGCTCGACCACCCCGCTCGCCTGGTCCCACGCCTTCGCGATCCTGGCACTGCGGGAGCTCTGGCCGAGCGGCTAAAGGTCCCCGCGCATCAGCCCCATCAGCTCCAACGCCCCCGCCTTGTGCAGCGGTTCGTTGAGGTTGCCGCACTTCGGGCTCTGGACGCAGGAGGGACAGCCGGCTTCGCAGGGGCACTCGGCGATCAGCCGCTCGGCGTCGCCCAGCAGGCGCTCGAACTCCTCGTAGCCGCGCTTGGTGATCCCGACGCCGCCGGGGTGGCCATCGTAGATAAAGATCGTCGAGCGGCCGGTCTGGAAGTGGACGTTGGTCGAGAGGCCGCCGATGTCCCAGCGGTCGCACATCGCGATCAGAGGCAGGACGGCGATCTGGCTGTGCTCGGTCGCGTGCAGCGAGCCGAGCAGCGCCTCGGACGGCAGCTTGCGGGCCAAGGGGTCCGGCAGCACGTACCAGAGCGCCTGGGTGACGAAGTTCTGCTCCGGCAGCTCGAGGGCGACGATGTCGATCGGTTCCTGGTCGGAGACCGAGACGCGCTGGAAGGCGATCACCTGCTCGGTCACCGAGACCTCGCCGAAGTTCAGCTGCACGCCGGCGACCTCGCGCTGCTCGTGGACGCGCTCGATGTAGATCTCGGTCTCCTTTTTCGGCCGCGTGTACCAGTCGCCGTCAAAGGCGGAGACGACGGCGCGGCGCTCCTCGATGTCGAGGCGGTCGACCTCGTAGGAGCGGCCGAGGTGGAGGTAGACGGCGCCGGGGTGGATCGTCGTGAAGGCGCGCTCGGCCTCGACCAGGCCCAGCATCTCGCCGGAGGCGGCCTCGATCACCGCGACCGAGTCGGCCGAGGCTGAGCGCAGGGCGATCCGGTCGGCGACGAACTCGCTGCGCCGCGGCAGCAGCTTGCCGCCGGCGGCGCGCAGCTCCCCCGCGGCCAGCAGCCGTTCGGTCCGCTCCGCCCAGCCCTTGCCGAAGATCTCGCCGTCCTCGGCGCTCAGCGGCAGCTCGTAGGCGGCGGCGATCAGGTGCCGGGAGGCGATCTGCTCGTTGTCGTGGTCGAGGATCGCCGCCTCGACGGGGCGCCCGATGAACTCCTCCGGGTGGCGGCAGAAGAACTGGTCGAGGGCGTCCTGGCCGGCGACGTAGACGGCGAGGCCGCGGCGGCGGCGCCCGGCCCGCCCCCACATCTGCCGCAGGCTGGCGACGGTGCCGGGGAAGGTGACGCAGATCGCCGCGTCGAGCTCGCCGACGTCGATCCCCAGCTCGAGCGCGTCGGTGGCGACGACCGCGAGCAGCTCACCGCTGCTGAGCCGCGCCTCGATCTCACGCCGCTGCTGGGGCGTGTAGCCGCCGCGGTAGGGGGCGATCCGCTTCGCCAGCTCCGGCTTGCCGCGGCGCTCGAGGTTTTCGCGGGCGAAGCGCTGGATCAGCTCGATCCCGCGGCGGCTTTTGAGGAAGCAGATCGTGCGCACGTTGTGGGTGACCAGCTCGGCGAGGAGGTCGGCGGCCTCCGAGAGCGCCGAGCGGCGGGCGCCGCTGCGCTCGTCGAGCAGCGGCGGGTTCCACATCGCGATCTCGCGCCCGGCGCGCGGGGCGCCGTCGTCGTCGATCAGCTCGAACGGGGTCCCGACCAGCCGCTCGGCCAGCTCGACGGGGTTGGCGATCGTCGCCGATGCGAGCAGGAAGCGCGGCTCGGAGCCGTAGGCGCGGGCCAGCCGCCGCAGCCGCCGCAGGACGTTGGCGACGTGGGAGCCGAAGACGCCGCGGTAGGTGTGGGCCTCGTCGACCACGACCCACTCGAGATTGGCGAGGAAGTCCCCCCAGACCTTGTGGTTCGGCAGCACCCCCATGTGGAGCATGTCGGGGTTGGTGAGGACGAGGTTGGAGCGGCGGCGGATCGCCGGGCGCTCCTCGCGTGGCGTGTCGCCATCGTAAATCGCCTCGCGCAGGTTCGGCGGCCGCAGCTGGGCGAGCTTGCGCGCCTGGTCCTGGGCCAGCGCCTTGGTCGGGTAGAGGTAGAGCGCCCGGTCTTTGGGACGGGCGGCGATCCCGTTCAGGACCGGCAGGTTGAAGGCGAGGCTCTTGCCCGAGGCGGTGCCGCTGGTGATCACGAGGTTGGAGCCGGCGGCCGCCTCGAAGGCTTCGAGCTGGTGAGTGTAGAGGGAGTCGACCCCGAAGCGACCGAGCGCCTCGACGAGCCCCGGGTCGAGCTCCGCCGGCAGCGGCGCCGGCCGCGAGCGGCGCTCCGCTTCGGAGCTCTCAGCGACGATCCGCCCGTCGCGGCGGGCGGGATCGATCGCCACCGCCCACTCCGAGGAGAGAAGCGATCCCCCGCGTGCCATCAGGCCGGGCTCACGATCTCGGCGGCGACGCGCATCGCCTGCAGCGAGGAGCGGTCATGGATGCGAAGGACGTCGGCGCCCTCGCGGACGGCGAGGGTCACTGCCGCCACCGTCCCCCACTCGCGCTCGCGCGGCGGCAGCCGCTCCTCCCAGGAGCCGGCGAGGACGGCGCCGATGAAGTCCTTGCGCGAGAGCGAGACGTAGAGCGGCAGCCCGAGCGTGCGCAGCTCGCCGAGGCGCCGCAGGATCTCCAGGTCCTGCTCGGGGCTGAGGTCGAAGTCAAGTCCGGGGTCGATGGCGATCTGCTCCTCCGATACCCCAAGCTCCCGGGCCAGCTCGACTCTCCCCTCGAACCAGGACTTCAGGTGATCGACCACGTCATCGAAGCCGCGCCACGGGCGATCAACCCGCGGCGGCCCCTCGATGTGCATCAGCACGTAGCCGCAGCCGCTCTCGGCGATCAGCTCGAACATTTCCTCCGAGCCGCCGGAGATGTCGTTAACGACCGACGCCCCCGCCGCAAGCGCCCGCCGGGCGACCTCGGGCGAGAACGTGTCGGCAGAGATTGCCGCTCCCTCGCGATTCGTCTGTTCCTTTTCGGTCCCTGGCAACGAAAAGGAACG
>Ga0207677_10001665_pt1 | contig 11770 bp, 10 predicted proteins | sample KBSMisM42_FD_184311 | JGI IMG/M metagenome (GOLD analysis project Ga0207677, IMG submission 184311) | Miscanthus rhizosphere microbial communities from Kellogg Biological Station, Michigan, USA - KBS Miscanthus M4-2 (SPAdes) (version 2) | ecosystem: Host-associated > Plants > Roots >...
GACGTAGCGCGCGGGGACCCCGGTGAGGAAACGGTCGAGCTCGCGCGGGTCGAGCAGCGGGCAGTCCCCGGCGAGCAGCACGACCCGCTCGGCGCCCTCGACTTCGGCCCGGGCGATGCCTGCCAGGGCCGCCTCGACGTGCCCGGCGTCTTCGGGGTCGGGCACGACCTCGGCCCCCGCTTCGGAGGCCAGCTCCTGCGCGACCGGGTCGCCGCTGACGACGATGATGCGGTCGATCGTGCGCGCTTCGCCGATCGCTTCCAGGACGTCGGCGACCATCGCCCCGGCGAGCTCACGCCTACGTTCGGCGTCGATTCCGGCGGCGAGCCGCTGCTTTGCGGCGCCGAGGCGCTTGACGGGTAGGACCGCGGTCGCGTTCAAGAGCCGAGCGTAGCGGCGTAGTCGAGCACGGTCCGGGCCAGGCGGCCGCGCCCGGCCGCGCCCTCCATCAGGGTCGGCGCCGCCAGGGTCTCGATCTCGGCCGGCGGCGGGTCCGGGTCGCCCTCGTCGACGACCATCGCCTCGATCAGCCCGGCGTAGAGGGAGGCGACGCCGGCGGCGGTGGTCGGCCGCCCGATCCCTTCCATGAAGCGGTCGGTCGGCCCCTTGACGACGGCGCCGGCGACGTAGGGGCTGACGGCGAGGACCGGGGCGGGGGAGGCGGCGATCGCCTCCCGCATCCCCGGCACCGCGAGGATCGGGCCGATGCTGATGACGGGGTTGGAGGGGCCGATCACGATCGCCTCCGCCTCGGCGATTGCCGCCAGCACCTCCGGGGTCGGCTCGGCCGCCTCGATCCCGTCCAGCTGAACGCCTTCGACGGGGGGCTTGCCGCCGTCGAGGATCAGGTACTCCTGCAGGGCCCGCCGTCCCGCGGGGGTGGTGACCTGGGTGCGGACCGGCGTATCGGTCATCGGCAGCACCCGCGCCTCGACCCCGAGCCCGCGGGCGATCTGGGCCTGCGCGTCGGTCGGGCGGCCGCCCTCGTTGATGAACTGACGCCGATAGAGGCAGGCGGCGAGGTCGCGGTCGCTGAGGCCGAACCAGCTCGGGGCGCCGAGCCGCTGCAGGCGCTCGAAGACGGTGAAGGTGTCGTCGCGGATGCCCCAGCCGCGCTCGGCGTCGATCTCGCCGCTGAGCCAGTAGGTGACGAGGTCGGGGTCGGGGGAGACGTGGACGCCGAGCGCCTCGATGTCATCGCCGGTGTTGGCGATCACCGCCAGGTCGGAGCCGATCTCCTCCTGCATCCCCGCGGCGAGTTTGGCGCCGCCGGTGCCGCCGGCGAGAAGGGCGACGCGCATCAGTGGCGTGACCGGCAACGCTGCCGGGAATCTGGCGAGACTCGATGGCCGTTGGGCAAGGACGCAGGGAGGTCGAATGGCAGAGCCATTTGGCCGACTGAGGACGCCGCACGGCGGCCATTCGAGGCCGCCAGAAACCGGTGAACGTTGCCGGTCACGCCACCTGCTATGCCCAGTGATCGCCGTCGGGGAGGCCGGTGAGGCGGATCCCGGCGTGCACCTTGTAGCGGGTGTTGACCGAGATCAGCATCGGCGTCAGCTGCTCGACGATCCGCGCCATCTCCAGGGCGCCGGCGTTGACGGCGCGCAGTCCGGGAATCAGCTCGATCAACCGCGCCACCCGCGCCTTGTCCGCCTTTTTGTCGCCGCAGACGAGGATGTCCTCGGCCAGCTCGGCGTCGAGGTCGGCGAGGGTCGGGGCGCCGACCGTGTGCAGGGCGGAGACGACGGTGACGTCATCGGGGACCATCTCCTGGGCCTGCTGGGCGGCGGAGCCCTGCCAGACGCCGAGCGAGCGGGTCGCTTTGCCGCTGACCGCGGCGGCGAGGGGGACGGTGCAGTCGACGAGGATCTGGCCCGGCCGCAGCGCCTCGCGCAGGTTGTTGAGGTTCTCCGACTGGGCGCGGAAGGGGACGGTGAGGAAGACGATCTCGCCCTTGCCCGCGGCCTCGGCGTTGGGCAGGCCCGTAACGTCGGCCTCGGGGACGTCGGCGCGGACCTTCGCCGCCGCCTCCTCGGCCCGCTCGGCCGAGCGGGAGCCGAGGACGACCGGCACCCCGGCCTGGGCCCAGCGACGCGCCAGGCCGGCGCCAAGGGCGCCGGTGCCGCCGATGATCGGAATCGGTTCGCTTGAGCTAGTCAAAATTTGAGGTCCTCAAATATTGGGTGCACCGAAAGTTGAGGCGCGCAGTCTATGCTCCCGGCGGCATGAGGCTCGAGGGACGCAAGGCGCTGGTGACCGGGGGGGCGAGCGGCATCGGCGCCGCGATTGCCGCCCGGCTCTCCGCCGAGGGTGCCGAGGTCTGGATCGGCGACCTCAATCTCGAGGGCGCCGAAAGGGTGGCCGGCGAGATTGCGGGCCACGCGGTCGAGCTGAACGTCACCGACCTCGAGGCCGCCCGCGCGGCCGTCGCCGCCGTCGGCGAGCCGGACATCCTCGTCAACAACGCCGGCATGGATAACTTCGGCTTCTTCGTCTACGTCACCCAGGAGCAGTGGGGGCAGGTGCTGGACATCAACCTCGGTGGCGTCATGAACTGCACCCACGCGGCGCTGCCGGGAATGCAGGAGCGCGGCTACGGCCGCATCGTCAACATCTCCTCCGAGGCGGGCCGCGTCGGCTCCAAGGGCTCGGCCGCCTACAGCGCCGCCAAGGCCGGCGTGATCGGCTTCACCAAGGCGATCGCCCGCGAGGCCGCCCGCTACGGCGTCACCGCCAACGCGATCGCCCCCGGCCCGATCGAGACCCCCCTCCTGATGGGCGCCAAGGAGTTCGGCAAGATCGGCGAGAAGGTGATCGAGACGATGAAATCGTCAACCCAGATCGGCCGCCTCGGACAGCCCGAGGAGGTAGCCGCCGCAGCGGCGTTCCTCGCCTCAGATGACGCCTCGTACGTGACCGGCGAGACGGTAGGCGTCTCCGGCGGCCTCGGCATGGTCTGAGCCGGCGTTCCCTGGGGGCCGGGAGGGAGACCCTCGGCGGACAAAAGCGGGGAGTGTCCGGCGAGGGTCTCCCTCCCGGCCCGACGAGCGGGGGAGAGATTCGGGCCGTTGGCGACTTAACGTCGCTATGGCGAGGTCAACTCTCCAGTCGTCGGACGAGCGACGGCGCGAACGGGTTCGGATGGCGCGGGAGGCGTGGGATTTGGCCCGAAATCAGCACAGCGTCGTGTCCAGTGATCAGCTGCGCGAGGTCGGGTACACGCCCCAGGCGATCCACCACCGGATCAGGACGGGACGGCTGCACCCGTTGCATCGCGGGGTTTATGCAGTGGGGCGGCCACATGTCACGGACCACGGTCGCTGGATGGCCGCCATTCTCGCTTGCGGGAAAGGTGCGGTTCTCAGTCACTCGAGCGCGGCTGCGCTCTGGCGGATCGGACCTGAGAAAGGCCGCGTTGTGGAGCTCTCCCTACCCAGCCTTTCTCGTCGGTGTCGCCCTGGGCTTCAGATTCATCAGAGACCTTCGCTCCAGGACCGCGACACCACGGCCGAGTACGGCATCCCGGTCACCACTCCGATCCAGACCCTCATCGACCTCTCGCTTCACCTCGACCGCCGCGGCGTCGAGCGTGCCATCAACGAGGCGGACAAATACGACCTCGTGCACCCTCCTCAGCTCCGTCGGGCACTCGACGAGCGGGTCGGCGAGCCCGGCGTTGCTCTGCTCCGACAGATCCTCGACCGGCGCACCTTTCGCCTCACCAAAGAGGAGCTTGAACGGCGGTTTCTCCCGCTCGCCGCCAAAGCCGGCCTACCGGTTCCGCTCACCGGCCAGTTCGTCAACAAATTCGAAGTCGACTTCTACTGGCCCGACCTCGGCCTGGTCGTCGAGACCGACGGGCTTCGCTACCACCGCACGCCGGCCGAGCAGGCTCGGGATCGGCTCCGCGATCAGGCTCACACCGCCGCCGGCCTCACCCAGCTGCGCTTCACGCACGAGCAGGTGCGCTACGAACCCGAGTACGTGCGCGGGATCCTCGCTCAGACGGCGAGCCGCTTCGCCATCTCGACGAAGTAGTCGAGCGAGCGCGGGTTCGCCAGCGAGTCGCGGCTCGCCGCCTTCTCCACCGGCATCCCCATCAGGATCTTCTTCACCGGCACCTCCAGGACCTTGCCGCTGAGCGTGCGCGGCACCTCGTCGATCTGGAAGACCTCGTCGGGGACGTGGCGCGGCGAGCACTGTTCGCGCACCCGCCGCGCGATCTCCTTCGGCAGCGCTCCGTCCACCTCGGCCCCGTCGCGCATCACCACGAACAGCGGCATCCAACCGTCGGTTCCCGGCCGCGGCACGTCGACGACGAGCGCGTCGATGATCTCCTCGATCCCCAGCACCGCCCGGTAGATCTCCGCCGTCCCCATGCGGATGCCGCCGCGGTTGATCGTCGAGTCGGAGCGACCGTAGATGATCGCCGTCCCCCGCGCCGTCAATTCCAGCCAGTCGCCGTGGCGCCAGGTGCCCGGGAACATCTCGAAGTAGCTCTCGCGGTAGCGGCTGCCGTCCTCGTCGCCCCAGAAGTAGATCGGCATCGAGGGCATCGGCTCGGTCACGACCAGCTCGCCGACCTCCCCCACCACCGACTCGCCCTCCTCGTTCCAGGCCTCGACCGCCGCGCCCAGCGCCCGCGCCTGGATCTCGCCGCGGTAGACCGGCAGCGAGACGACGCCGCCGACGAAGGCGGTGCAGAGGTCGGTGCCGCCGCTGGTCGAGAAGAGCCAGGTGTCGGCGCCGACGTGCTGGTAGATCCAGTCGAAGCCCTCGGGGGAGAGGGGGGAGCCGGTCGAGCCGATCGCCTTCAGGGCGCCGAGGTCGCGCCCCGCGCCGGGCTCGACCCCCGCCTTCATGCAGGCGCCGATGTAGGCGGCGCTGGTGCCGAACATCGTCACTCCGGCCCGCTCGGCGAGGTCCCACAGGGTGCCCATGTCGGGATGGCCAGGGTTGCCGTCGTAGAGGACGATCGCTGCCTCGGTCAGCAGCCCGGAGACGAGAAAGTTCCACATCATCCAGCCGGTCGTCGTGAACCAGAAGAGACGGTCTCCAGGGTGGGCGTCGACGTGGAGGTTGAGCTTCTTCAGGTGCTCGAGCAGGATCCCGCCCTGACCCTGGACGATCGCCTTTGGCAGGCCGGTGGTGCCGGAGGAGTAGAGGACCCAGAGTGGGTGGTCGAAGGGAACGCGGGTGAAGCTCAGCTCGGCCCCGGTGCCTTCATGTTGCAGCTCCTCCCAGGCGATCGCGTCGCGCAGAGGGGAGAGGTCGGGGTCCTCGCTCAGATAGGGGAGGACGACGGTCCGCTGCAGGGTCGGCATCGCCTCCTGAAGGCGGGCGATGACGTCGCGCCGGTCGAAGTCCTTGCCGCCGTAGCGGTAGCCGTCGACCGCGAAGAGCACCTTCGGCTCGATCTGGGCGAAGCGGTCGATGACGCTGGCGGGGCCGAAGTCGGGCGAGCAGCTCGACCAGACGGCGCCGATCGAAGCGGCGGCGAGGAAGGCGACGATCGCCTCGGGGATGTTCGGCATGTAGGCGACGACCCGGTCGCCCGGCTCGACCCCGAGCCCGCGCAGCCCCGCCGCCACCGCGGCCACCTGGCGGCGCAGGTCCCCCCAGCTCAGCTCGCCCAGCTCACGCAGCTCGGAAGCGTGCAGGATCGCGGTGGCGCCATCGTCCTTGCCGGCGAAGACGTGCTCGGCGTAGTTCAGCGAGGTGTTCGGGAACCAGCGCGCGCCCGGCATCTGCGCCGCGGCAAGGGTCGGCTCCGGGTCGCCGTCCGCCTGCACCCCGAAGAACTCCCAGATCGCCGACCAGAACCCCTCCAGGTCGTCGACCGACCACTGCCAGAGCTCGGGGTAGCCGTCGAAGCCGAGGCCGCGCTCGCGCTCGAGCCAGCGCATGAATTCGACCAGCCGCGAGCGCTCGACCAGCTCGGCCGAGGGCTCCCACAGCAGCTCCCCGTCAGGTGCGTTCACGCGATGCCGGAGGTGGGATTCGAACCCACAAGCCCGCAAGGGCAATCGATTTTGAGTCGATCGCGTATGCCAATTCCGCCACTCCGGCGCACGCCTGAACGATAGAGCCGGATCAGGCCGGCTGCGGATGGCCCGAGGCGCCGGCGCCGTAATCCTCGCCCGATCCGATCGGGCGCTCCTCCTCGACGTGCCACTCCTGGTTGAAGGCGTAGAGCGAGGCGGCGATCAGGGCGATCTGCAGGAGGCCGAGGACGATCACGAGCAGGCCGATCAGCGAGGAGGGGAGAAGCGCCTCGTCGAAGCCGGCGCGGTCGCGGTTGAACCAGCTTTCGGCCCCGACCGCGCAGAAGATCGCGAGGATCATCGAGAGCGCCGCTGCCACCGGCAGGATGCCGCGGTTCCAGCGCGCCACCAGGAAGGCGAAGAAGGCGTAGAGGATCGCGTAGATCGCGCAGACGATTCCCATGCCGCCGCCGCCCTTGAGCAGCGACCAGCCGCCGATCGTCACCAGCGCCGCGACGACCGCCGTCGCCGCAAGCAGCAGCACGACGACGAACTTGGTCGTCACCGAACCGGCTTTTTCCCGATTCGGGCGCCAAAGTTCGTAACCCGGCCTCACCTCTCCAACAGCCACGCCCGGATCATAGAATCTGTCAGCGACGCAGCGGCGTTGGCCGCGCGTTAAGGCCTTTCGGGGCCGGCCACGCGGGCGTGGCGGAATTTGGCAGACGCGCCAGGTTTAGGTCCTGGTGATCGAAAGATCGTGGGGGTTCAAGTCCCTCCGCCCGCATCGCGACGCCTCGCGCCCAGCGCGGGCCGTCGCTCGTTACGATCACCCCCTCTGGGGCAGTGGCCCAACTGGCTAAGGCACCGGTCTCCAAAACCGGCGATTCCAGGTTCGAGTCCTGGCTGCCCCGCTCGGACTCTTTGGCTTGAGAAGCCGCAATCCCGCTTGACAGGCGGGTTTCAGCCTTTCGAATGTTGATCTCGCCCTGTGGTCAACGGAGGTCAGCGAAAGTCAGAAAAGGGCTGTTTTTCGACCCCTTTCATTCCCCTGGACATTCCCCTGAGCGAGGGTCCCAACGCTACCCTGAGCCGGTGGCAGATCGCGCTCCAGACGGACGGCTCGAGAATTGGGGGGACCTTGACGAGATGGGTTGGGAGAGCCTGTTGGTTGGCAACGGGATGTCGATCAACGTCTCCTCCTACTTCGCCTACGACTCGCTCTACGAGGAGGCCTGCAAAGACTTCGATGGCAGCCTCGACCGCGAGGACATGGCGATCTTCGAGGAGTTCGACACGACCAACTTCGAGGTTGTACTGGCAAGCTGCGCGACGGGATCTCGCTGGCAGACGTCCTCGGCCGCAGCCGCAAGCCCTATCGGGAACGGTTCCGCAGCGTGCAAGCTGCGCTGGGCGCCGCAGTGCGGCGGGTCCACCGCGAATGGACCGAGGTGCCGCCGGAGACGCTGGCGGCGATCAAGGTGGAGCTGCGCCGCTACGACGCAATCTTCAGCACGAGTTACGACCTGCTGATCTACTGGTCGATCGGCTACAACGAGAACTACGGGCGCTTCTGCGACTGCTTTTGGGCGAACGGCCGCAATGAGTTCGACCCCGACGACTGCGACCTCTTCCCGAACGCGCGCCCCGTCTACTACATGCACGTGCCCTCCACTTGATCGTGGAGGGATCGGGCGTCACCAGGAAGTTGACGAAGTCGGGCCAAACGCTGCTCGATCAGTTCGGCAAGCCGATCGCGAATGATCCCGAGGCGCGACCCCTCCTCATGACGGAGGCGTCACCTCGCGATAAGCTGCGAGCGATCGAGGGCAACGACTACCTCGCCTTGCCTACGAGCAGCTTCAGGAGGCCGAGGGTCCCCTTGTCGTCTTCGGTCATGCCCTTGGCGACCAAGATCGGCACTTGCTCGATGCCATCAACGCCAACCCTGAGCGGCCTGTGGCGATCTCCATGCGCAAGAAATCGAAAGGGAAGCTGCGCGAACAGCAGTCGGATATCTACGGCAAGCTGCGGGCCAGCGCAAGCGACATCTACTTCTTCGATGCTGCCACTCACCCCCTTGGCTCGTCTGAGCTCACTGTTGAAGCGGAGCGCACCCGTTTCCTGGGAAAGTGGAATCAGTTGACCAAGAGTCGAGCTTGACCTTGGTCGCGGGCCTCATAGTGCAGGTGCACGGGATCAAGCGACAAGCCTCGCTGACGGGAGCTTCCGGGGATAATCACTCAACGATCCAGCGACGCACCGCTGCAAGCCGCGGCGGTATCCACCAGTTATAAGGACCCAGCCAAGCCATTAGCGCGGGAATCAACATAGCTCGCACGATTGAGGCATCAATTAGAACCGCCAACATCATTCCCACGCACATCTCTTTAATCACAGAGATGTCAGATACAACAAATCCTCCTACCGCCACACAAAACACAATGGCTGCGGCGGAGACAACTGGCCCAGTCCTTTCAAGGCCAGCAACAATTGCTTCCTCGTCTTGAAGACCTTCTTCATGACCTTGAATAATTCTGGCTATCACGAAAACGCCATAATCAGTGATTAGAGCAATCGATATGACTACAAGAGCAATAATCTGACCACTGTCGAAAACTGATGACTCTAATGCTGGATCTATACCTTGAAATAGAAGAGTAAGTAGACCAACGGACGCCGCTAGGGTTATCAAGTTCAGCACCATCATCTTAATGGGTATCACAATTGAGTTCGTTAGCAAAAACAGGACTCCACACAAGCCGGCTGCGCTGAAAACGAAAACAAGGAAAACTTTCCCCCTCAGGCTCGCTTCTCTGTCGACGATGCCTGCCGAAGGGCTGGTCACGTAGAGAGGGAACCGACTCTCTACATCGCGGAGTTCAGACACCATCTGCTGGCTTTCTGGCGTACCGAGGCCCGATTTTCCCGCGGCCCGGATCATCCAATAACCCTGAAATACATATCCACCTGGCCGCACCTGTCGAATGCCCTCTAGGGCACGCATGCGATCTTCTATGGATTGAACACCGACAGCGTCATTCTGCGAAGCCCCAACAAGAATTACGTATTGTTCGCTAGAAGCGATTGGCCGAAAGCGCGTATCTAGAATGTGTGCCACGTCCGCTCCCTCCGATCTGACAACGAGATCAGACGGGTCGATTGCCCCGATACGCGCCGATAATGCCGGCAACGTAAGCGCGATAAGCGCGCTGATTGCCAGCAGTGAAGTTAGGCGGCGATGCTGCACAGCAAAACGAGGAACAATCCGCCAAAAGCGCATCCTGTCGCGAGTAATGCCGAAACGCGCTTTCGCACCCGCCGGCCTACTCGCCGCTGTGATCCGATCACCAACTAGCAGAAGCGCAACAGGAACGATGAGAATGGTGTTGAAGGCTGCCAAAAAGGCACATAACACTGATCCCATCGAAATGGAGAACAGCAGACGAATCGGAAACAAGGCGAGTGGCATGAGGGCAAACGCGATTGCCAGTGCGCTCATGCTTACGGTTGGCGAGATAGCGTTAAGCGTGGCTATGACAGCACCTCGAGATGAGCCAAGCCGCTCATACTCTTCTCGATACCGAGTAACGAAGAGCAAGTTGTAATCTACGCTGAGCCCTAGCGCGAGACCAGCAATTGGAGCAATCGCGAGGAGTGACAAATCTATGCCAACTTGGTGCATTAAGCGCAAGAACACCAAAGACTCAAGAAGGGTGAAGAGCCCAACGATGAGCGGGAGTAGGGCGAGGTAAGGCCTTCGGAAGAACCATAGAAGGACAAGCAGCAGTACAGGGAGCGACAGGATCTCGCCTAGACGGATGTCGTCTCGTACCGCTTGAGTTAAGTCGTCGACTAAAACGGTTGCTCCTCCAACCTTGACTCCCGGGTAAGGGGCCAGCAGCCTTCGCAGCCTTGCCAGTTGGTCACCCTGAGATGAGGTTCCTTCCGCGTCGAACAGAATCGTTAGATAGGTCCAGCGACCATCGAATGAAACGAAATCGGTCTGAATCTCCTGTTCAAGGACCCGGTCGGCCCCCGCAAAAGTCCCAATGTAGGTATTCACCGCTCTCACGTCGGACATTCGGGCGATCGGCGACGCAATGCGGATCATGCGATTGCGCGTACGGGGATCTCGGGCACTCCGGTGAAGAGGCACGAGCACTCCCACCGACTGACCACTAACTCCGGCCGCTCTTTCAACACTTGCGGCCACGCCGGCACTCTCCGAGCTCAACGCGATCGTGTCGCTGCCAGAGATCTCAAGTTCCTGCAGTAGCGGTGGCCCGAGTAGTGCAGCCGCGCAACCAAGAAGGAGGATCACGATTGCGGCCAGCCTGGGCTGACGCAGGCCCCGTGGCATGGGGGGTGCTGTCTCTCTGGGTCTGCGAGTTCGTGCACGCGCGTTCCCGTGCCTTCGACGCGCTCCCTTCCGGCGACGAGACATAGGTTTAGTCTAAACTATCTTGAGTAATGCGTTTTGGACACAGCACCTTCGATCTACGCACTGCTAGGAAAGATCCACTATTCGCCCCACCCTCCGACTGGGGTGCGAGGCCAGTTATTGATCTGCCCCCCCTAGTTTCCGCCGAGGCCATGGAGACCCTCACTTTGGAGCTACGGCGCTACGGATATGTCGTTGCAGAAACCGGAATGCGACGACTGGGCGAGCTCGAGGAGAAGATGGTGAGACTCGGCGAGAGCTTAGAGTTGGGCCCACCATTTGTACCCAGCCTTTATGCCAATCGAGGCATCTACCGAGCTAGTGGGCTACATCTGATCGGAAGCAAGAAAGGGGATCTCGATCACGCTGCGTTCGTGGGATCTGCGGCGCAAGACCTACATTGCGACGGCACCCTGGAGCCCATGGGACTCGTAAACACGACGATGCTTGGTTGTGTTGAAAAAGCGCACGAAGGTGGATCGAGCCTCTTATTCAATGCCCTTGGGGGATTCTACGATTTGTGGGTCCGAGATCAAGATAGTGCCGTGACCCTGCTCTGGGACAATTGCCTGGCTCGCTCCGCCAGTCTCGACCCAGGGATCCCTCCAACCAGAGGTCCCGCATTCGGTCTAGTGAAAGACAACTATCTACTGACTCGATACTCCAGAACCCCCGGAGATCGTTATAGATCGACACCCGGTAAAGAGGCCTGCCTCAAGCAGGCTCTATCTCACCTGTCCTGCCTCGCACAGCCCGATAGTAGGTATCTTCGCGAAACCACCTTGAGCCCAGGTCAAATACTGCTTTTCGCAAATAGCCGTCTCTCACATGGACGAACTGCATATCAGAATGATCCCGGCGGACGGCCAAGACTATTTCTTCGCGCCCTCTTTACGGGCCCACCCGATTATTGGCTCGGATAGCCCAACCTCTACCTTCGGCAATGCTCCCCCGCGTAATTTTTATCAATGGTCCGTTTGGCGCCGGCAAGACGACCATAGCGAGGGAGCTAGGCGCTCTCGATCGTCGCTTCGTCAGCTACGACCCTGAGCTAATCGGAGTGATCATGCAGCGACTGGTACCACGCTGCTTACGAGGGGACGACTTCCAAGAGATGGGACTGTGGCGTAGATGGGCAGTTAAGGCCATCCAGGTGCGGTTGAGACTCCGACCATCCAAGATCATTGTTGTCCCAATGACTCTGATTGCGCCCATAAGCAGGGAGGCAATCATTGAGGCAACGCGAGTCCGTTTGCCAGATAGCGTATTAGAGATCTGGCTGAGCGTCCCCCGCCCTGTGCTTCGTCACCGGTTGCTGTCTCGCGACGGCGCAGACGCG
>Ga0207677_10001666_pt1 | contig 11766 bp, 9 predicted proteins | sample KBSMisM42_FD_184311 | JGI IMG/M metagenome (GOLD analysis project Ga0207677, IMG submission 184311) | Miscanthus rhizosphere microbial communities from Kellogg Biological Station, Michigan, USA - KBS Miscanthus M4-2 (SPAdes) (version 2) | ecosystem: Host-associated > Plants > Roots > Rhizosphere...
GAGGCGATCGACGCCGGCCTGTCGGTCGACCTCGACACCGGTCTCGCCATCGAGCGGCAGCAGTTCGCCGCCCTCTTCGGCACCGAGGACCGCACCATCGGCATGCAGTCGTTCATCGAGAACGGTCCGGGGAAGGCGCAGTTCGCCAACAAGTAGGGTTCGCTAACCGCTAAATCGGTTCCGAACTGTCGGTGCCCACGGGTACCGTGCAAACAGTGATGGACGCGGCACGGGGGTTGGGGAGATACCGCTCTCTCTACGCGTTCCGCACCTACCTGCGCCCGTTCCGGTGGCAGATGTGGGTGATGTTCCTCGCCGCGTTCGCGATGGTCGCGGCCAGCACGCTCGTCCCGCTGGTGATCGAGGCCGCGGTCAACGGGCCGATCGCCCGCGGCGACCGCGGCGCGATGGTGCCGATCTTCTTCGCGGCGCTCGGTCTCGGCATCGCCGAGTGCGTGCTGATCTTCGCCCGCCGCTACCTCCAGTCGATCGCGGTGCTGCGGGTCGAGACCAACATCCGCGACGACCTCTACCGGCACCTGCAGCGGCTCGCGGTCGCGTTCCACGACCAGTGGCAGACCGGGCAGCTGCTCTCCCGCGCCACGACCGACCTGTCGTCGATCCGCCGGTTCCTCGGGTTCGGTGCGATCTTCCTCGTCGTCAACGTCGTCCAGTACGTCGCCGTCGTCGTGCTCCTCGTCGCGACCTACCCGCCGCTCGGGCTCGTCGTCGCGGCGATGACGGTCCCGGTGATCTGGCTGGCCCGGCGGTTCGGCAACGAGTACTCGATGCTCGCGCGGCGCATGCAGGACCAGCAGGGCGACCTTGCGACCGCCGCCGAGGAAGCCGCGAGCGGCATCCGCGTGACGAAGGCGTTCGGCCGCGGCACGTTGCTGCACACGCAGTTCGTCCGGCAGGCCGAGGTCGTGCGTGGCTCGGCGCTGGAGATGGTCGCGTTGCGGGGGCGGTTCTGGTCGCTGCTCGAGCTGATCCCCAACGTCGTCATGGCGCTCGTGGTGCTGATCGGCGGTCTCGCGGTCGCGCACCACTCGATGTCGCTGGGTGCCCTCGTCGCGTTCACGACGCTGCTCGTGCTGCTGCAGTGGCCGATCATCGACATCGGCTGGATCCTCTCGATGGCACAGGAGGCGGCGACGGCCGCCGACCGGATCCAGGAGGTGTTCCGCACCGCGCCGGCGGTCGTCGACCCGGCCGCGCCGGTCGCGCTGCCGGAGGTGCGCGGCCACCTGCGCTTCGAGCATGTCTCGTTCGCGTTCCCCGACGCGGACACCCCGACGCTGCACGACATCGACCTCGACCTGGCGCCCGGCGAGACGCTCGCGATCGTCGGCGCGACCGGTTCCGGCAAGACGGCGCTCACCGCGCTGCCGGCCCGGTTGTACGACGTGACCGAGGGCCGGATCACTCTTGACGGCGTCGACATTCGCGACCTCGCGCTCGCCGACCTGCGGTCCCGGATCGCGACCGCGTTCGAGGACCCGGTGCTGTTCTCGATGAGCGTCCGGGAGAACCTCGTGCTCGGCCGGCCGGACGCGACCGACGCCGACATCGACGACGCGATCGAGCTCGCCCAGGCCGACTTCGTGCACGCGCTGCCGTGGGGGCTCGACACCCGGATCGGCGAGCAGGGGTTGTCGCTGTCCGGCGGCCAGCGGCAGCGGCTCGCGCTGGCCCGCGCCGTGCTCGCCCGGCCGAGGGTGCTCGTTCTCGACGACCCGCTGTCGGCACTCGACGTGCACACCGAGGCGAAGGTCGAGGCGGCGCTCGCCCGGGTGCTGCGCGACACGACCGCGATCGTGGTCGTGCACCGGCCGTCGACGGTGGCGCTCGCCGACCGGGTCGCGCTGCTCGAAGACGGCCGGATCACCGCCGTCGGGACGCACAGCGAGCTGATGCGGCTGCCGTCGTACGCGGAGGTCCTCACCGTCGGCCCGCTGTCTCTGGACATGGCGGCGGGGGCGGGCCAATGACGACGTCGGTCGAGCAGTGGCGGGGCGTCGCGGCGGAGACGCAGGAAGACGTCGCGGCGACGCTGTCGGCGTTGCTGCGCCGGCGCACCCGGCGGCTGCTCGGCGACCTGCTGGCGCCGCACAAGCGCGCGGTCTGGGTCTACACGATCGCGATCGTCGTCAGTGTCGTCGCGTCGATGGCCATTCCCGCGCTGGTCGGCATCGGCATCGACCACGGCATCCCGGCGGCCCGCCGCGGTGACGACTGGCCGCTCGTCGTTGTCGCCGCGCTGATCGTCGGCTGCGCCGTGCTGCAGGCGTGGCTCTACCGCACGTTCGTGCTCGGCACCGGCCGGATCGGGCAGCGCATCCTGCTCGAGCTGCGGCAACGGGTCTTCCGCCACTTCCAACGGCTTTCGCTGTCGTTCCACGAGCGCTACACGTCGGGCCGGATGATCTCGCGGCTCACGTCCGACATGGACACGATCAGCGCGATGCTCGACGCCGGTCTCGACACGTTGGTCACCGCGGTGCTGTCGATCGTCACCGTCGGCACGGTGCTGCTGGTGCTCGACTGGCCGCTCGGCCTCGTCTCGCTGGCGTCGTTCGTGCCGCTGTTGTGGCTGTCGCGGTGGTACCAGCGCCGGTCGACCGCCGCCTACCGCCGTACCCGGGAAGCGATCGCGCTCGTCATCGTGCACTTCACCGAGTCGCTGCGCGGCATCCGCGCGGTGCAGGCGTTCCGGCGCGAGCCGCGCAACAACGAGATCTTCGGCGAGCTCGACGAGGACTACCGGAAGACGACCACCGACTCGTTCCAGTTGCTGACGGTCTACTGGCCGGGCATCCGGTTCATCGGCAACCTGACGACCGCGGCGATCCTGTTGATCGGCGGGTTGCGGGTCATCGACGGCGACATGAAGGTCGGCGTGCTCGCGTCGTTCGTCCTCTACCTGCGCCGGTTCTTCGAGCCGATCGCCGACGTGAGCCAGTTCTACGACTCGTTCCAGGGCGCGGCCGCGGCGCTGGAGAAGCTGGCCGGCGTGCTCGACGAAGAGCCGTCGGTCCCGATGCCGTCGCGGTCGCAGTCACTGCCGGCCGACGGGTGGCCCACCCCTGGTTGGCAGGGCGCGGTCGAGCTGCGCGACGTGACGTTCGGCTACCGCGACGACGCGCCGGTGCTGCGCGACTTCGCGCTCGACGTGCCGGCCGGCCAGACCGTCGCGTTGCTCGGCAAGACCGGGGCCGGCAAGAGCACGATCGCGCGGCTGCTCGCGCGCTTCTACGACCCGGTCGCCGGCGAGGTGTTGGTCGACGGCGTCTCGTTGCGGGAGCTCGCCGAGCCGGACCTGCGCCAGGCGGTCGCGATGGTCACCCAGGAGTCGTTCCTGTTCACCGGATCGGTCGCGGACAACATCGCGTTCGGCCGGCCGGACGCGTCGCGCGATGAGGTCGAAGCGGCCGGTTGCGCGGTCGGCCTCGACGTCGTCGTACGGCGGCTGCCGAACGGCTGGGACTCGACCGTCGGCAAGAACGGCGCGAAGCTGTCCGCCGGCCAGCGGCAGCTGATCGCGCTGGCCCGCGCGGTGCTCGCCGATCCGGCGGTGCTGATCCTCGACGAGGCGTCGTCGTCGCTCGACGCGCCCACCGAGCGGCTCGTCCAGCGGGCGCTGCGCACGGTGCTCGCCGGCCGGACCGCGCTGATCATCGCCCACCGCCTGTCGACCGTCGGCATCGCCGACCGGGTGCTGGTGCTCGACGAGGGCCGCATCGTCGAGGACGGCACCCCGGCGGAGCTGCTCGCCGCCGACGACGGCGAGTACGCCGCCCTGCACCGCCAGTGGCTGGAGTCGTTGCTCTAGACCGCGCTCCTACGCCAGCCCGTCGAGGAGTTCGATCGCCGGCCGGCTGAGATGCGGGTTGAACGAGAATGGCCTGGAGTTGGTGGACGCTTCGACGTTGTCGCCGACGACGCGATGCTCGATGAAGTACAGATTCTCCGGCGTCCTGGGATCGCCGTAGGAGTACCACTCCCAGCGCACCTTGCTGGCGCGTTCGACCCGGAACTCCCCGGCGTCGATGTGGATGCCCTCCGGGTCCCACACCCGCAACGTCTCGTGGTCGTCGAAGCCGATGAGTGCGCAACCCTCCGGATCGAGCGTGGCGGCGATCGCGCGGTGCACGTTGTCGTAGGGGCGGCCGAAGAAGTCGCCGTAGACGCAGAGGGAGCCGCTCGCGCGGCCGCTCGCATTCCGCACCGCGTCGACGAGCGCGGCCGCGCCGGGTGCCCGCTCGCGGAGGGCAGCAGCGGCGGCGCGCGATTCCTGCCAGGCCCGCACCCAGCTCAACATCCGGCCAGCATGGCGCACGCCGGTGTTGGTGTCAGGCAGACCGTCAACCGGGCGAGTCGGAGGGCGCGTGCCGTTCGAGGAACGCGTAGACGTCGGTCGTGTCGACGCCGGGGAAGGTCCCGGGCGGCAGTGCAGCGAGCAGGTGGCTGTGCGCGCGCGCCGACGGCCAGGCGTTCCCGGCCCACTTGCCGGAGAGCTCCTCCGGCGGGCGCCGGCAACACGTCGGCGCCGGGCAGCCGGACTTGCGCCGGCGCTGGGTGTCCGAGCCGCGGAACCACTTCGCGTGCTGGAACGGGACGCCGACGGTGACCGCGAACTCCCCGCCGCCACCGGGCTCGACGTGCGACGTACAGAAGAACGTCCCGGTCGGCGTGTCGGTGAACTGCGTGTACGTCGCATAGCGATCCGCCGAGCCGAACACCCGCCGCGACGCGAACTGCCGGCAGGCGAGCTGGCCTTCGATCGCGCCGGTCGCGTCGGTCGGGTAGGTGAGGCCGTCGTTCTCGTAGGCCTTGTAGATCGTGCCGCTCGCGTCGGTGCGGGTGAAGTGCACGGTGAGCCCGAGGTGGTGCGTCGCGAGGTTCGTGAACCGGTGCGCCGCGGTCTCGTGCGAGACCGCGAACACGTCACGCAGGTCCTCCATCGACAGCGCCCGATCCCGTTTTGCTTCGAGGAGAAATCGCACCGCGGCGCTCTCCGGCACGAGCAGCGCGGCGGCGAAGTAGTTGGCCTCGACGCGCTGCCGGAGGAAGTCGGCGAAGTCCACCGGATCGGTGTGGCCGAGCGCGAAGTGACCGAGCGTCTGCAGCACGACGTAACGCGGGTCGTGGCCGGCCGGCCGCCGCGGCAGGTAGATGCGGCGGTTCGCCGTGTCGGCGATCGACCGGGTCGACTCCGGCAGGTCGGTGACGTGATGCAACGTGAAGCCGAAGTGCGCGGCGAGGTCGGTGATGGCGCGCTGGGGGAGCGCACCGCTGGTGTGCCCGACCGCCCGCAGCGCGGCGTCGGCGGCCGCCTCGACCTCGGCGTAGTAGTTGTCGCGCCGGCGCATCTGCCGGCGCAGCTCCACGTTCGCCCGGCGGGCTGCCTCCGGGGTCGCGGCGAACCGCTCGTCGCGGCGGCGCAGCTCGGTATGCAGCGCGACGACGTGCTCCAGCACGTCGGTCGGGATCCGCGGGCCGGGTCGCAACGTGGGCAGTCCGAGGGCCGCGTACGACGGATCCCGCTGGGCCCGCTCGAGCGCGATCTCCAGCGACGCCCGGCGGCTGGGTGCCTCGGGGCGCAGCAGCTCGTCGACGGGCACCCCGAGGGTGGCGGCGACCGCCTGCAGCAGCGACAGCTTCGGCTCGCGGCGGCCGTTCTCGATCATCGACAGCGCCGAGGTGGCGCTGCCGACCGACTCGGCGAGCTGGGCCAGGGTGAGCCCGCGGGTGCGCCGGGCATGCCGGAGCCGTTGGCCGAGCACGACCAGATCGAGGGTGACCTCTGCCACGTTCTTCACCCTAGCGGAAGAATTGGCAAAGTTCACACCGAGTGGAGTTCGACAACAGGCGTAAGAACCCCGCATAGTAAGGAACACATCCGGAAGTTCACTCGATGAAGAGGAGCGATCCACCCTCATGTCCAGCATGCAAGACCAGGCCGCCGCCCTCCAGAAAGACTGGGACACCAACCCGCGCTGGAAGGGCCTGAGCCGCGACTACTCCGCCGCCGACGTCGTGCGGCTGCGCGGCTCCGTGCAGGAAGAGCACACGCTCGCCCGCCGCGGCGCCGAGAAGCTCTGGGACCTCATCAACTCCGAGGGCTACGTCAACGCGCTCGGCGCGCTCACCGGCAACCAGGCCGTGCAGCAGGTCCGCGCCGGGCTGAAGGCCATCTACCTGTCCGGCTGGCAGGTCGCCGGCGACGCCAACCTCGCCGCGCAGACCTACCCGGACCAGAGCCTCTACCCCGCCAACTCGGTCCCGGCCGTCGTACGGCGGATCAACAACGCGCTCAAGCGCGCCGACCAGGTCACCTGGTCCGAGGGCAAGACGGACACCGACTGGTTCGCGCCGATCGTCGCGGACGCGGAGGCCGGGTTCGGCGGCGTGCTCAACGCCTACGAGTTGATGAAGTCGATGATCGACGCCGGTGCCGCGGGCGTGCACTGGGAAGACCAGCTGTCGTCGGCGAAGAAGTGCGGCCACCTCGGTGGCAAGGTGCTGATCCCGACCAACCAGCACGTCAAGACGCTCAACGCCGCGCGCCTCGCCGCCGACGTCGAGGGCGTCCCGACGATCGTGGTCGCGCGCACCGACGCGCAGGCCGCGACGCTCATCACCAGCGACGTCGACGAGCGCGACAAGCAGTACGTCACCGGCGAGCGCACCGCCGAAGGCTTCTACCGGGTGACCAGCGGCATCGACCCGTGCATCACCCGCGCGCTCGCCTACGCGCCGTACGCCGACCTGATCTGGATGGAGACGTCGAAGCCGGATCTGGAGATCGCGCGGCAGTTCGCGGAGGCGGTCAAGAAGGAGTTCCCGGACCAGCTGCTCGCCTACAACTGCTCGCCGTCGTTCAACTGGAAGGCCGCGCTCGACGACGACACGATCGCGAAGTTCCAGCGCGAGCTCGGCGCGATGGGCTACAAGTTCCAGTTCATCACCCTCGCCGGCTTCCACGCGCTGAACTACTCGATGTTCGAGCTCGCGCAGGGCTACGCCGAGGGCGGCATGTCGGCGTACGTCGAGCTGCAGGAGAAGGAGTTCGCGGCGGAGGCGTCCGGCTACACCGCGACCAAGCATCAGCGCGAGGTAGGCGCCGGATACTTCGACCTCGTGGCGACCGCCATCGATCCGCAGGCAGAGACGCTCGCGCTGAAGGGCAGCACCGAAGAAGAGCAGTTCCACTGACATGACCTGAGCAATCGCGCGGTGGTTCGCCTAGAAACGAACCACCGCGCGATTGGACCCGCTGACAAGGGCGTCAGCACAGAACGCACGACCGGTCCCACCGCTTGGAGGACACGATGCGCCACTGTGACGGACGACTGTTCGACGGCAGCGCCTGCAACAACGACCTGCTCGACTGCGCCGGCTGCGGCGCGACCGGGTGCGTCGGCGACGGCTGCGACAATCAGAGCTTCCTGACGTCGACATGTTGCGGCCAGGAGCTCGGGGTGCGCAGCCCCGCGTTGGCCTCCGCCGCCGCCTGACGGAAGCGGCGGCGGGCTGAGCGCGCGGTGGCGACCCAGCTGGGCGGGTCGCCACCGCGCTCGGCTCCGACGCCGCTGGCAGGATGCAGCACGTGATCCATACCTGGTTGACCAACACGTTCGGCCTGTCGGTTCCGGTCGTGTCCGCGCCGATGGCCGGTGTCTCCGGCGGCGCGCTGGCCGGCGCGGTGAGCGCGGCCGGCGGGCTCGGCACGGTCGGCTTCGCGGCCGGCACTCCCGAGCAGCTGCGCGCCGAGCTCGACACCGCCGCCGCGAGCGGCCGGCCCTACGGCGTCGGCTTGCTCGCCTGGCTGCTGCCCGACTACGACGAACTGCTCGACGTCGTCCTCGCCTCCGACGCGGCGCTGGTGTCGCTGTCGTTCGGTCCCTACGCGCGGTACGTCGAGCGGGTGCAGGCCGCCGGCAAGCTCGTCGCCACCCAGGTCGGCACCCTCGACGACGCCCGGGCCGCGCTCGCGATCGGCGTCGACGTCCTGGTCGCGCGCGGCGGCGAGGGGGGCGGGCACGGCCGCAACGACGTCGCGACGCTCCCGCTGCTGCAAGCGGTGCTCGACGCGGTCGACGTACCGGTCCTCGCCGCGGGCGGTATCGCGACGGGTCGCGGGCTGGCCGCGGTCCTCGCGGCCGGCGCGGCGGGCGCGTGGGTCGGCACCGCGTTCACGGTCGCGACCGAGGCCGCGACGCCGGACGCCTCGAAGAACGCGGTCGCCGCGGCCGGGTTGGCCGACACGACGTACACCACCGTGCTCGACATCGGCCGCGGCGCGGCGTGGCCGGCGGAGTTCGGCGGCCGGGCGCTGCGCCACCCGTACGCCGACAAGTGGCACGGCCGCGAGGACGAGCTGCGGGCCAACCCGGAAAAGATCGACGGGCCGGTCACCTGGGCGGGCCAGGCCGCCGGGCTCGTCGCGAAGCCGCGCGCCGCCGCGGAGATCGTCGCCGACCTCGCGACCGCGGAGAGCCACCTGGCCGCGATTGCTCGCCGTACTGGCGGGTAACATAGGCAGCGACCCGGCTGCACGGCGGCCGTCACACGCGTGCGACCCTCGTCGGGGCGCACAGCTAACAGGGAGGTCGGCCACCGGCCATGAACATCGTCGTCTGCGTGAAGCAGGTACCCGACACGTGGGCTGAGAAGAAGCTCAGTGCCACCGACAAGACCGTCGACCGCGAGTCCGTCGACGGTGTGATGAACGAGCTCGACGAGTACGCCGTCGAGGAAGCGTTGCGGATCGCCGAGGCCAACGGCGGCGAGGTCACCGTCCTCACGATGGGGCCGGAGAAGTCCGTGGAGACCATCCGCAAGGCGCTGTCGATGGGTGCCGACAAGGCCGTGCACCTCGTCGACGACGGGCTGCACGGATCCGACGCGCTCGCCACGTCGTACGCACTGGCGAAGGCGCTCGGCACGATCGAGCACGACCTCGTCATCCTCGGCGTCGAGTCGACCGACGCGCGGATGAGCGTCGTGCCGGCGATGCTCGCGGAGCGGCTCGGCGCCGCGCAGCTGACGTTCGCGCGCAAGGTCGAGGTGGGCTCCGGCACGGTGAAGATCGAGCGGCTCACCGACACCGGTTACGACGTCGTCGAGGCGCCCACGCCCGCGGTCGTCTCGGTCGTCGAGAAGATCAACGAACCGCGCTACCCGTCGTTCAAGGGGATCATGGCGGCGAAGAAGAAGCCGCTCACGACACTCACGCTCGCCGACGCCGGCATCGAGGCCGACAAGGTCGGTCTCGGCGGCTCGGCGACGTCGGTCGGCGACGTCGCGGCGCGGCCGCCGAAGCAGGCCGGCCAGATCGTCAAGGACGAGGGCGACGGCGGCACCAAGCTCGCCGAGTTCCTCGCGTCGCAGAAGTTCATCTAGGGAGCACACGACTGATGGCTGAGGTTCTCGTTCTCGTCGAGCACGTCGACGGTGCTCCGAAGAAAGTCACGCTCGAACTGCTGACCCTCGCGCGCTCGCTCGGCGAGCCGTCGGCGGTCTTCGTCGGTAACGGCGCCGACAACGCGAAGGCGAAGCTGGCCGAGTACGGCGCGGCGAAGATCTACGTCGCCGGCGACGGCGACTTCGAGTCCTACCTCGTCGCCCCGAAGGCGGAGGTGCTCGCGCAGGTGGTCGCCGCGACTTCGCCGGCGGCGGTGCTGATCCCGAGCACGCCGGAAGGCAAAGAGGTCGCGGCCCGGCTCGCCGTCAAGCTCGAGTCGGGTCTCATCACCGACGCGGTCGGCGTCGACGACGGTTTCGTCGCCCGGCAGAGCATCTTCGGCGGGGCGTTCAACGTCTCGTCCACGGTGAGCCGAGGTACGCCGATCATCACCGTGCGACCCAACTCGACCGCGCCCGAGCCGGCGCCCGCGGCCGGCGCCGAGGAGCAGGTCAGCGTCGCGCTGTCCGACGCGGCGAAGCAGGCGAAGGTCCTCGACCGGGTCACCGAGAAGAAGGGCGGCCGGCCCGAGCTCACCGAGGCGGCGATCGTCGTCTCCGGTGGCCGCGGTCTCGGCGACGGCTCGAACTTCGCGCTGATCGAGAAGCTCGCCGACTCGCTCGGCGCCGCGGTCGGCGCGTCGCGCGCCGCGACCGACGCCGGGTGGTACCCGCACACGAACCAGGTCGGCCAGACCGGCAAGACCGTGTCGCCGCAGCTCTACATGGCGGTCGGGATCTCCGGCGCGATCCAGCACCGGGCCGGGATGCAGACGTCGAAGACGATCGTCGCCATCAACAAGGACCCGGAAGCGCCGATCTTCGAGCTGGTCGACTTCGGCATCGTCGGCGATTTGTTCAACGTCGTCCCGCAGCTCACCGAGGAGATCGAAAAGCGCCAGTCGTAACCGACTAAGGTCGCGACGTGGCGTGGGATCGGCTGGGGGACAAGGCGCGGCAACGGCTGCAGGACCAGCTCGTGCGCGAGCAGGTTCGGGCCGTCGCCGGCGGGTCGGCGTACTGGAAGAAGCGGTTCGCCGACATCGGCCGGCCGGCCGCGTCGGTGACGACCGCGGCGCAGCTCGGTGCGGTGCCGGCGGTGGGCGAGCGCGACGTCAGCCCGGCGGGTGACGCGGCGGCGATGGCCGCGCTCGTGCTGCACGGCGGCGAGCGGCAGTTCGCGCTGCACGCGCCCGGCCCGACGTTGCGGCGGGCGCTGCGGAAGAAGGCGACCCGCTCCCGCGACTACGCGCGCATCGTCGCCCGCGAGACCCGCGCCACGTCGTACGGCTGGACCGGTCTCGGCTTCCGCTATCCCGTCGCGTCGACGCGCAGTGATCTCGACGTGCTCGCCCGCGCCGGCGCGCGGCTGTGGTCGGTGATCGGCGCGACCGCCGACGACGCGTTGGTCGCGGCGGTCGACCACGGCTCGGTCGAACATGCGGCGTTGCACTACGCGGCACTCGGCGCCGGGGCGCCGGCGTTGTTCCCCGGCACCGACGCAGTCGGCGTGGCCGAAGCCGCGACGCTGGCACCGCCGACGGTGCTCGCGGTCGGCGCCGCGGCCGCCGCCGAGCTGCTCGACGCGCTGCGCGAAAGCGGATTGCCGTTGCGCCAGCTGCGCACGCTGCTGCTCGTCGGCGCTCCGTCCGACGACGAGCGGGCCGCGGCCCGGCGCGCGCTGGCGGCGGCCGGCGCGGCGGGCGACGCGATCGTCCTCGCCGCGCACGTCCCGCCGGGTGGCCGGCTGCTGTGGGCCGAATGCCGGCAGTCCGGCGGCGGCAGCGGGCTGCACACGTATCCCGACCACGACCTCGTGCAGGTCGTCGACCCGGAGACCGGTGAGCCGGCGACGTCCGGCACTGCCGGCGAGCTGGTGCTCTCGCAACTCGGCATGCGCGGCAGCGCACTGCTGCGCTGGCGGACCGGCGACCTCGTCGGTGCCATCGACACGACGCCGTGCACTGCGTGCCAGCGCCGGGTGCCGCGGATCGTCGGGCTTCGCCGCGGCGCCCTCGTCGTACCGACCGACGCCGAGCGGCTGCTCGACCTGCGCGCGGTCGCCGGCGCCCTCGCCGGCCGCGCCGACCTGGCCGACTGGCGCGTGGTGGTCGGCCGCCGGGCGCGCGACGGTCGGCAGCAGGTCGTCGTGCACGTCGCGCCGACCGGCGATCCGGGCGAGGCGACGGTCGGTGCGGCGGCCGACATCCGCGCCGCCGCCGGCATGCTGCCGTCGCAGCTCGTGGTGGCCGAGTACGACGAACTGCGCCGGCTGACCGGCGACCGGCTGACCAGCCG
>Ga0207677_10001667_pt1 | contig 11762 bp, 11 predicted proteins | sample KBSMisM42_FD_184311 | JGI IMG/M metagenome (GOLD analysis project Ga0207677, IMG submission 184311) | Miscanthus rhizosphere microbial communities from Kellogg Biological Station, Michigan, USA - KBS Miscanthus M4-2 (SPAdes) (version 2) | ecosystem: Host-associated > Plants > Roots >...
TCGACGGCGGGGACGAAGAACCGCCTCCAGGCGAAGACCTGCCGGCCCGGCGCCGCCGCCCGGCGCGTCGCCAACGACTTCAGGAAGGGGGAGTACTGCGTGAAGCAGACCTTCGGGGTTTGATAGCAGCCGCCTTCGCGGGTGTAGGCAAAGCCCCTACCCCGCGGCGTGAACGACGGCGCCACCGCCTTCCCGGCGACCTTCCGCACCTGCCCGCTTTCAGCGTTGAACAGCTCGATCCCGCCCCGCCCGTCCGAGATCAGAAAACGCCCGGGGAGCGCTCCCGCGGAGGCGGTGAGGAGAGGGAGGAATGCGCCGGCGAGGCAGCAGGTCAAGATGAGCCGTCGGATCATGGGCCCAGGTTGCCACGGCGAGGTGGCCCGGAAGGCGCCAACCTTGGCTCAGCGAAGCGTGACCGGGGTGGCCGGCGGCGCACCGCTCTTCAGCAACGTCGAGAGGTAGATGACGACCGGTACGGTGCCGCGATTGGCCGCTTCGTGGATGTCGGACGGTTGCTCGACGAGCCACTGTCCCGCCTTGATGCGGGAGGTGCGACCGGCGGCGATGACGCGGACCCGCCGCGGGTCCGCTTCCGCGTCCCCTTCCCACAGTTCAGCCGATCCCTGTCGCACCGTGTAGGTGAGAGTGCCGGAGGCGATGCGGGAGATCTGAGTCCCCAGGTGATGGTGCAACGCCAGTTGGGCGCCGGGTTCGACGACGACCCGGCTCAACACCATCGTGCGGCCGGGAGCTCCCTGGACCTTGGCGGTCCGGGCAAGCGCGCTCCGCACCGCGGTCGGCGCCCCGTCCTCCGCCAGGGCTCCAGGCAGAATCGCACCAAGCAAGAACGCCACGAGAAGTGCAGCCACCAAGCCAAGGCGCGAGCGAGTCACAGCGAACACGACGGAGCACCCTAGGCAGCAAACCGGATGCCCCAACGGTCCGATCGAACAAGAACAATCCGCCCATGATCTGCCAGCTCACCGGCAAACCCCACAGCCTCTTCTGGATGCGCTCAGCCTGGTGGTGCGCCGACTGCCGCCAAAAGATCGAGTCCTGCTGCGAAGGCGGCGGCTGCCCCTCGATCACCGACTAGCTGGGATCACCTGCCCGCAAGGGTGCGGAGACGCGGCATGACGATCTCCTCGACGCGCTCTTGATCGCCAGAGCTGCCCTGTCCGAACCCGAGGACGGTTCCGTCGATCGCGTCCAGAAACCTGGGCTGGTCGAGGAGAGTCGCGATCCCTCGCGATAGAAAAGAACGGAGATCATCGGAAGCGTCACCGACCTCCTCGACGACCTCGGCTCGTCCGTCGACCAGCCTGATCACGTCCTCGAGGTCGTGACTGCGAAGGTGGTCGCCGCCTCCGCGGCCACTCCATGCCTCCAGCTTCGTCGCAAGCAGGTAGGGCGGCGAGATCACTCGTATCTGCCGGCCAGACGGCAGCGGCAGAGTCTCGGCATGGTCCAGCGCCGGCCGTTGCCATCGATTTTCGAAGCCGAGGATCGACGCGTCGCCCGGCATCAAGTCGATCAGCAGTTCGTCGCCCGGACTCCCTGCTCTCCATCTGCAGATCCCGCGGCTCGACGAATCGTTGCGAAGCCCATGAGCGCGAAGGCGCTCCTCGAACCGGTACCAGCCAGCCCGCGAGGCAACCTCGACCACGAGGTCGACGTCCCTCGTCACCCGAGGCTCAAGCGTCCCGTTGTCGGTGATCCACAGTGCGATGGTCGCCCCGCCGACGAATGCCACCTCGTCGATGAACGGCGCCAACTCTTTCGCGGCCCGCTCGAGCATCGCAATGCTCACGAATCGATCCTCTCTCTCAGGAGCTTCTCCGCGAGCTGAGTGATACGAACGCTGTCGTTACCTCGGAGCGCGTCCACCAGCGCCAGCCGCTGCCATAGCTCGCCATCCGCGAGCGCCGCCTCGGGGACCATCGCGTGCAGCGGCTCCAGCCCGAGTCCGCGCACCGTTCCCTTGGCATAGGGCCACACCGGAGGCAAGCCACCTGACTCGGCGAGCTCTGCCCTCAGCGGCTCAGCCGCCCACGAGGTCGGTAGTCCCCGCACTTCGGATCCCCACCGAGCAGGGAAGCTGAACTTGGCCGCATGGATCAGGAACTCCTCAGCCGCAGCTCGATAGACCCTCCGACGCCCAACCGAATAGAGCCCGGCTTCGTCAAGGCGACGCATCGCACGGTGCGTGCCTGCCACATCGAAGCCAAGCTGGCTTGCAAGATCGCGCACGGGAAACGCCTCGTCCAAGCCGAGCAGCTTCAGCAACACAACCACGTCCTGTCCCTTCAGCATGGAGCTATTGTTTCATGTTTCGATACATGAAACAAGTTGCTGGCCGAGACTGAAACAGCGTTGAAGAAGGCGGCTCGACCAGGACAGGGCCAGCAACGCGCTAACCCGCTTCCTAAGCGACATCGCGCGAACGCGCCCGACAGGATTTGAACCTGTGACCTTCGGTTTCGTAGACCGACGCTCTATCCAGCTGAGCTACGGGCGCGAGAGGCCGGGTGGTGCCGGCGAAGGACGAGATTAAAGGATGGGGCTGGGTTTTAGGCGAGTCGGGCGTCGAGGGTGATCTCCGGCACGCCCGCCAGGGCGCGGGAGACGACGCAGCCGTCCTTGGCCTTTTCGGCGTAGGAGCGGAAGGCGTCCTCGTCGATGTTGGGAACCGATCCCTCGACGTCGAGGTCGATCTTGGCGATGGTCGGGAGGCCGTCGACGATGCGGAGGTGGACCCGGGCCTCGGCCTTGATCGACTCCGGCGGGTGGTCGGCTTCGGTGAGGACGAGACTGAGGGCCATCGCGAAGCAGCCCGCGTGCGCGGCGCCGATCAGCTCCTCGGGGTTGGTGCCCTCCCCCTCCTCGAAGCGCGAGCTGAAGGAGTAGTTGCCCTCGAAGACGCCGTCGCCCACCTTGACGGTGCCGCTGCCGCCTTTGAGGTCGCCCCTCCACTCCGCGCTGCCGTTCCTCGTCGCCATGCTCGCTCCTTCGCTCTGGGTTTGCGAGCCTCAGCTACCCGGTTTGGGCGGTTCCATCTTCCTCGGCGTAGGCCTCCAGCAGCCGCCTCTCCTCGTCCTTGCCCGGGAAGCGGGTCGCAACGAGGAGGGCACCGAGGGCGATGGCGATGATGCCCGCCAGGTAGGCCCAGGCATCCCCCTGGAGGAAGGCGCCGCGGGCGCCTTCGATGATCGATTCGGCGTAGCCCGGGTGCTGTTCGGCCACCGCGGCGGCGCTGGAGAAGGACTTGGTCAGCTCGTTTTCGACGCTGGTCGAGACCGAGTGGGGGGCCGTGGCCACTGCCGAGGCCGCTGCCGCCGCGTAGCCGGCGGTGAGCAGGGCGCCGAGGATCGACTGCATGATCGCGCCGCCGAGGTCGCGCTGCAGGTCGGCCGTCGCCGAGGCCATCCCCGCCCGATGGACCGGGACCGAGGCGGTCAGCGAGCGCGACGCCGGGGTGCCGGCGAACCCGACCCCGGCGCCGACCAGCAGGTAGCCAAGGCCGATGTGCCAGTAGTGGGCGTTCTCGTCCCAGAGCAGCAGCATCACGAGGAAGCCCGCGAGGCAGAAGACGTAGCCGAGCAGGAGGGTGAAGCGGGCGCCTTTGGTCTCGACCAGGTGGGCCGAGCGGGGCGCGACCAGGACCATCCCGATCGCCCCCGGCAGAATCGCCAGGCCGGCGTCGAGGGTCGAGTACTCGAGCACGTTCTGCAGGTACTGCTGGCCGATGAACATCGCCGCCATCAGCGAGCCGAAGACGATGATCCCTGCGCAGGCCGCGACCCAGAAGATCCGCCGTCCCGCCACTTCGAAGTCATACAGCGGCGGCCTGGCTCGCCGCTGGCGGATGACGAAGGCGACGACCGCGGCGAGGGCGACGACGCCGAGCCCGGCTGCGGCGGCGCCCGCCCCCGGCACCGGCGCGAAGTTGATCGCCAGGACCAGGGCGGCGACCATCACCACCGAGAGGATGCCGCCGAGGTTGTCGACGCGGTCGGAGGTCTCGTTGACGTGGGCGGGGATGTAGCGCCAGGCCAGGTAGAGGGCAACGGCGGCGAGCGGCAGGGTGACGAAGAAGACCGAGTCCCAGTCGAAATGCTCGAGCAGGGCGCCGGAGACCAGCGGCCCGAGTGCCGAGATCCCACCCCCCAGCGCCGACCAGAGCGCGATCGCCTTCGTCCGCTCCGGCCCGGCCCAGAGCGCCGTGATCAGCGCCAGCGTGGTCGGGAAGGCCATCCCCGCCGCCAGCCCGCCGACCAGACGGGCGATGAAGAGGACGGTGATCGAGGGCGCGAAGCCGGCGGCCAGCGAGGCCGGGATCGCCAGCGCGGTGCCGGCCAGCAGCATCTGCTTGCGCCCGTGGGCGTCGCCGAGCGCACCGAGGTACAACACCGAGGCGGCGAGCCCGAGCGAGTAGCCGACGGCGACGAGGTCGAGGCCGGTCTGGCTGGCGTCGAAGGCCTTGCCGATGTCCGGCAGGGCGACATTGGCGACCGCGAGGTTGAGGTTGGCGACGGCGGCGACGGCGATCAGCGCCGTGAGGACGAGCTTCGCCTGCGGCGGAGTCGACGGGCTCGACGCGGACCCCGGGGCGGTAACGGTCGAAGCCATCTATCCAAAGACCCTAGCCGCCAGGCCAGCGCATAGGGTGGGCGCGTGACCAAGTGGGCGGTACTGGGAGTTCTGGCAGCGGCGCAGTTCCTGATGGTCCTCGACCAGGCGGTGATGAACGTCGCGATCAGCCAGCTGGTCGAAGACTTCGACACCACGGTGACGACGATCCAGATGGTCATCGCCCTCTACGCCCTGGTGATGGCCGGGCTGATGCTGACCGGCGGCAAGCTCGGCGACATCTTCGGCCGCCGCCGCATCTTCGCGATCGGGCTGGTCATCTACGCGATCGGCTCCGGGCTGACGGCCGCTTCCTGGAGCGTCCCCTCGCTGATGCTCGGCTGGTCGATCCTCGAGGGGATCGGCGCGGCGATGGTCCTGCCGGCGATGGTCGCCCTGGTCGCCGGCAGCTACCGCGGCAGCGACCGTGCGGTCGCCTACGGGGTGCTCGGCGGCGTCGCCGGAGCCGGGATCGCCGTCGGCCCGATCCTCGGCGGCTGGGTCACCACCGACTTCTCCTGGCGCTACGTCTTCGTCGGCGAGGTCGTCGTCGCCGCCGGCATCCTGCTCGGCACGCGGATGATGGCCGAGCCCGAGCGCGCCCCGGGCAAGCCGACGCTCGACTGGGTCGGCAGCGTCCTCTCCGCGTCCGGCCTCGCGGTCCTCGTCTTCGGCGTCCTGCAGGCGAGCAACTGGGGCTGGATCGCGCCGCACAACTCGCCGATCACCCCGTTCGGCTTCTCGCTGACGCCGTTCGTGCTCGCCGCCGCCGGCCTGCTCCTCGCCGGCTTCGTCTCCTGGGAGCGGCGGCGCGAGACCCGTGGCGAGGAACCGCTGCTGCACCTCGACCTGCTGATGATCCCTCCGCTGCGCGGCGGCGTCTCGATGCTCCTCGCCCAGAACCTCGTCCTGATGGGGATCTTCTTCACGATCCCGCTCTTCCTGCAGATCGTCCAGGGCCTGGACGCGCTGGAAACCGGCATCCGCATGCTGCCCACCTCGGTCGGCCTCTTCGTCAGCGCCCTCGTCGGCTCGGCACTGGCCTCGCGCTTCGCGCCGCGGTTGCTGGTCCGCGTCGGCCTCGCCCTCGTCTTCGTCGCCTCGCTGCTGTTGATGGGGACGATCGAGCCGGAGCTCGACAACACCCCGTTCCTGATCGCGATGGGCGTGCTCGGCGTCGGCATGGGCCTGGTCGTCTCCCAGCTCGGCAACGTCGTCCAGTCGGCGATCGGCGACGAGGAGCGAAGCGAAGCCGGCGGCCTGCAGAACACCGCCCAGCAGCTGGGCTCCTCGCTCGGCACCGCCCTGCTGGGGGCGATCGTGATCACCGGCCTCGCCACCGCCTTCACCGCCAACATCGCCGACGACCAGCAGGTCTCACCCAAGGTCGAACAGCAGGTCGAAGTGAAACTCAGCGCCGGCGGCAGCTTCGTCCCCTCGGCGGAAGTCCGCGAAGCCGCCGAAGCCGCGCAGGTCCCGGCGCCGGAAACGGACGCGCTCGTCGACCACTATGAAGACGCGCAGCTGGAAGCGCTGAAGCTCGCCTTCCTCGTCGCCGCCCTGCTCGTCCTCGCGTCCTTCTGGTCGACGCGGCGGCTGCCGGCCGAACGCCTCACCGCCTGAGCGGCCTAACGCCTCAGCTTTTGAGCCGCACGTGCCAGTGGACGGTGGCGGTGGCGACGCGGGCGCCCTCGCCGTCGGTCAGCTCGACCTCGCAGGGGAACTCGACCTTGCCATCGGCATCGAGGGTGGCGAGGGCCTCGGCGGCGTCGATGCCGAGCCTGCCGGTTGCCGTGATCGGGCCGTTGGCGATCTTTTCGTAGGCGATCTCGGCCGACTTGGCGAGCGGGACGACGTCGCCCATGCGAAGGGCGAAGGCGCCGACGAAGGCCGCGCCGGAGGCGGTCTCGGCGGCGGTGAAGAGAGCGCCCGCGTGCTGGGAGCCGACGTGGTTGTTGAGCTCGGCCCGCTGCGGCAGGACGACGGTCGCCTCCCCGGCGCTGACCTCGGTGATCTCCAGCCCGACGTGCCCGGCAAAGGGCACGGCCATCGTCAAACCCTTGGCGATCCCGTCGAAGTCGACATCCGGCGTTCCCGAATCTGCGTTCATGGCGCCCACCCTACATTCACCGAGTCCGCGTCAGCCGTCGCATGGCGACGCTTTTCGCGGACTCGCCTCAGCGGCCGTGGAACTCGGCGTGACCCGGGCCGCCGTGCTCGAGAAAGGTGCGAACCGCGTTCTGCAGGTCCTCACTGGCGAAGAGCTCGGCGGCTTCCGTCCGCACCGCCTCGTCTGCGGCCGGGATCCCGCCTTCGCGGAAGCGGCGGAGGATGTGCTTGGTCATCGCGTGCGCCCTGGTCGGGCCGGTGGCCAACTCCTCGGCGAGCTTGCGCGAAGCGGCCTCGAAGTCGTGGTCCTCGAAGAGCAGGTTGACGACGCCCCAGCGCTCCATCTCCTCGGCGCCGAAGATCCCACCGGACATCACGAAGTGCCGGGCGCGGCCGCTGCCCGCCCGCTCGGCGAGCCGCTGGGTCCCGCCCATCGACGGCGTCAGCCCGACGACTTTCTCGACCAGGCCGAACTTCGCCTTCGGCGAGGCGACGATCAGGTCGCAGGCGAGCGCCAGCTCGAAGGCCGCGGTCAGGGTCAGCGCGTGGGCGGCGAAGACGACCGGCGCCGGCAGCGTTTCGACCTTCTCGATCATCGCCAGGAGGTCGGTCCAGAGCGCGCTCCCCTGCTCCGGGGTCAGCCCGGCGAAGACGTGGACGTCGACGCCGCCGGAGACCGCCCGCCCCTCGGCGCGGATCAGCAGCGCCCGCGGCGGCTCCGCGGCAACCTGGTCGATCGCCGCCCGCAGGTCGTCGATCATCCGCTGGTCGAAGAGGTTGAGCGGCGGGCTGTCGAGGGTGATCGTCGCCAGCTCGCCGTCGCGCTCCAGTCTCGCCGCCGCGCTCATAGCTCCGGCACCCTATGGACCTCGAACAGGTTCGTGCCGAGTTCCTGGCCGTCGAGGCCGGCGGTGATCGCGACCAGCTCGCCGGGCGCGGCGATCCCGTGCTCGGCGGCGAGCCCGGCGCAGTGGCCGAGGAGGCTGCGCAGCTCGGTCCCGAAGTCGCTCTGCACGGCGGTGATGCCGAACAGCAGGCTGACCCGGCGCACAGTCTCTATATAGGGGGAGACCGCGAGCACCGGCACGTCGGGCCGGTGGGCGGAGACGAGGCGGGCGGTGCGGCCGCTGTTGGTCGGCACCACCAAGGCCTTGAGGCCGAGCCGGTAGACGGCGCCGACGGCGCTCTGGGCGACCGAATCGGCGACGTCCTGGGTCGCCTGGTCGGTGCGGGTGAAGAGCCACTCGCCGTAGGGCAGGTCGGGCTCGGTCGCGCGGGCGATCCGGTCCATCGTTTCCACCGCCTCGACCGGGTTCTGGCCGACCGCGGTCTCCTCGGAGAGCATCACCGCGTCGGTGCCGTCGTAGATCGCGTTGGCGACGTCGGTCACCTCGGCCCGGGTCGGGCGCCGCGCGTGCACCATCGAGGCCAGCATCTGGGTCGCCGTGATCGCCGGTTTCGAGCGCTGGCCGGCGAGGCGGATCAGCCGCTTCTGCTCGACTGGCATCTGCTCCAGGGGGATTTCGATCCCGAGGTCGCCGCGGGCGACCATGATCCCGCCGTTGGCGACGCGGATGATCTCCTCGGCGTTCTCGGCCGCCTCCTGCTTCTCGATCTTGGCGACCAGCGGGATGCGGGAGTCGAGCTCTTTGAGCCGGGCGGCGACCGGCGCCAGGTCGGCGGCGCTGGAGACGAAGGAGACGGCGAGGAGGTCGATGCCTTCCCGCACCGCGAACTCGACCCAGTCGAGGTCGGTGCCGGTGGTCGCCGGCAGATCGGCGCCGCCGGGGATGTTCATCCCCTTGTGGGAGGAAAGCGTCCCGCCGACCTCGACCTCGGCGCCGACGCCGGCGTCCTCGGAGTTGCCGACCCGCAGCCGGATCGCGCCGTCGGCGAGGTAGACGAGCTGGTCCTCGCGCAGATCGGAGACGCCCGCCCACTGGACCGGGATGGTGTCGCTGTCCCCCTCCACCTCATCCGGCGTCAGGGTCACGTGCATGCCGGTCTCGAGCTCGGCGACGTCGCCGCGCAGCGAGCCGATCCGCAGCTTCGGCCCGGGAAGGTCGCCGAGGATCGCCACCTCGCGCCCGACCCGCTCGGCGGCGGCGCGGATGTCGGCGATCGTCCCCGCCTGCCGCTCGGGCCCGGCGTGGGAGAAGTTGAGGCGGAAGACATCGGCCCCGGCCGCGACCAGCCGTTCCAGCACCGCCGGGTCCCAGCTCGCGGGCCCCACGGTGGCGATGATCTTGGTGCGGCGCCCGAGGTGGGCGTCAGAAGTCTGGTTCGCGTCCATCCTCGCTGAGACTAGACGGGAGCTGTCCCGTTCGGCCTCCAGTACCTACAATCGGACCCAGCGCCGCGCGCGCACGTGGAGAGGTGGCCGAGTGGCTGAAGGCACTCGCCTGCTAAGCGAGTAGGGGGCGCAAGCTCTCTCGAGGGTTCGAATCCCTCCCTCTCCGTTTGTCGGAGGCGAAAGAGATTGAAGGGGAAGAAGAAGAGTTCTTCTCCGAACTTCCAAAAGGCCCGGATCTTCAGCCGCGCACTTCGTCGCGGGTCGTCAACCGCCAACTCGGATCGCTGGATGCGCTGTTCGAGGCCCTTCGCCGACCGAATATGTTGATCTGGCGGGGTCAACGCGACTTCAGTTGGGATTTGTCGCCACGCCTTGCCCGAGATTTCGCGCGTCTTCCCCCTCCCGCCGAGGATCCCGCTGTTTTCTACAACTTCCTTCAGCTCGAGAACGGGATCATCGGCTCCTTTAAAGACCAAGCTCGTCGGCTGATGAATCCTGTGCCGGATGAACTGGACCTGCTTGGTTGGCTCAGCGCCATGCAGCATTACGGCGCACCGACTCGCTTGCTGGACTGGTCGGCGTCACCCTTCGTCGCCCTCTGGTTCGCCTATGAGCATGCTTCAGAGACCGACGCATGCCTTTGGGGCTTGAACTCCTACCTGTGCCGTCGCGAAATCAACGGAACCCTGCTCCCAGGCGCCTGGGACCACCTAGGCATCCAGGACACCAGCGTGACTGACACGGATGGCAATACGTCCACCCGGACCCCAGCGCTAGAGATCAGTCAGCGCGACCGCGAGAACGACTATGTCCGCTGGTCGATCAAGACCAAATGCCGCTGGCCGCTACCGGTAATTCCAATCGATTTGGATGCACGCATGACCGCGCAGCAAACCGTCCTAACTTGCATCGGAAACCTGGACCAACCCACCGACCAACTCCTGCTGAGCTACGAAGAGTGGCGCCAAGAGGAGATCCAACCGCCGCCGCCTGGCGGCTATGCCGTCGGCACCGATAGCACCATTTGGCCATTGACTCAGCCTGCAGATTTGCTGGTTAAGTTCCTACTACCTCTGGAATGGCGTCGCGATGCACTTCAACTACTGGACAGAATGGGCATCAACGCGGCAACCCTTTTCCCCGGCCTCGATGGGGCCGGGCGACAGGCGGGGATGTATCTACAGCTCGGATCCAATTCAGCGAGAGAGACGATCACCAACAGTTTCCTTCTCTAGCCGGTTTCCCATACGCATCGACTCGTGCTCGTTGCTCACCCCTGTTCTTCCAATCCACGGGTAGGCTGGCGTCGTGTCCGTCCCTGAGCAGTCGCACGAGCGCTACGAGCGGGTCTTCGCCGAGGTCGAGGCGCCGTTTGCCTTCGTCGACCTGGAGGCGATGTGGGGGAACGCCGAGTCGATGCTGGAGCGCTCGCAGGGGAAGAACGTCCGCGTCGCCTCGAAGTCGATCCGCTGCCGGGCGTTGTTGGAGGCGATCTTGGGCCGGGACGGGCGCTTTCAGGGGTTGATGACGTACACGCTGCCGGAGACGCTCTGGCTTGCCGAGCAGGGATTCGAGGATCTGCTGCTCGCCTACCCGACCGCCGACGTCGGCGCGCTCGAAGAGCTGGCGCTGCGCTCGGCCGCAAACCCCGGGGGGGCGCCGATCGTGATGGTCGACTGCGTCGAGCACCTGGAGATGATCGAGTCGGTGCTGGGCAAGGGGGCGCCGCCCCTGCGGGTCTGCATCGACGTCGACGCCAGCTGGTGGTGGCTCGGCGGGCGGGTGAAGATCGGGCCCAAGCGCTCCCCCATCCACTCGGTCGAGCAGACGGTGGCGCTGGCGCGCGAGATCGAGAAGCGGCCGCAGATCGAACTCGACGCGCTGATGGCCTACGAGGGCCAGATCTCCGGGGTCGGGGACCTGCCGCCGGGTCAACGACTGCGCGGCGCCGCGATCCGCTTCATGCAGAAACGTTCGGCCTCCGAACTCGCCGAGCGACGGGGGGCGATCGTCTCCGCGCTGAGTGAGTTCGTCGAGCTGGAGATCGTCAACGGCGGCGGCACCGGCAGCCTCGAACTGACCGCCGCCGAGGAGGCGGTGACCGAGGTGACCGCCGGCTCCGGCTTCTACGCCCCCGTCCTCTTCGACCACTACAGCCGCTTCGACCTCGCCCCCGCGGCCGCCTTCGCCCTGCCCGTCACCCGCAAGCCCTCCGAGTGGGTGGCGACGGCGCTCGGCGGCGGCTACCTCGCCTCCGGCCCCGGCAACCCGGGGCGCCTGCCCGCCCCCTGGCTGCCCGAGGGGCTGCGGTTCGACGAGGAGGAGGGCGCGGGCGAGGTGCAGACGCCACTGCTCGGCGAGCCGGCAGGGTCGCTCGGAGTCGGCGACCGGGTTTACCTGCGCCACGCCAAAGCGGGCGAGCTCTGCGAGCGCTTCGACACCCTCCTCCTCGTCGAAGGCGACCGGATCGTCGACGAGGTCCCGACCTACCGCGGCGAGGGGAAAGCGTTCCTGTAGTTCGGCGGCGGGTCCAGACGTGAACGCCGACCCGCCGCCGGGGTGACAATGAGGAGGTGACGAGCTCTTTTCGCACCGTTGCCTTCGGCCCTGCACCTCGGCATAGGTGACGGGAGCAGCTCGCCCTTCGCAACTACTTCCAACCTCATGGACCGAGTTTCCACACTGACGGGCAACATCGCCACGGGGTAACACCCTAATATCGACCCTAGGA